>ERZ761602.2216-NODE-2216-length-31445-cov-4.842944_pt1 | contig 31445 bp, 29 predicted proteins | sample MGYA00512165_ERZ761602 | MGnify/ENA primary metagenome ERZ761602 (study PRJEB28899, sample SAMN02445085) | bioreactor sludge metagenome | biome: EBPR sludge; isolation source: Thorneside wastewater treatment plant | place: Australia: Brisbane, Thorneside...
ATCTCGTAATGGCCGGGCTCGCCGGCCACCGGCCGCACCAGCACCGGCTGGAGAACGCCTTTCTCGCGGATCGATTTCGCGAGCGCCGCCACCTCCGTTTCGTCGAAGCGCCTGCGCGGCTGATACTTGCCGGGGCGGATGTTCGCGATCGGGAGGGCCAGCGGCGCGCGGCCGGCCGGCGCGGCTTCGCGCACGTCTTCGGCCGCCGTTTCGCGCTCGGCGCCGAGCAGGGCTTCGAGGCCGCGGCCGAGGCCGCGGCGGATCGGGGACTTTCCGGTCATGCCGCCTGCTGTTCGATGGACGCCAACACGCGCTCGCGGCGGATCACCTCGCCGGCGAGATGGACATAGGCCTGGCTTCCGGCGCAATGCAGATCGTAGAGCAGCACCGGCTTGCCGAACGACGGCGCCTCCGAGACGCGCACGTTTCGCGGGATCACGGTCTCGTACACCTTGTTGCCGAAGAAGCGCCGCGCATCGTCGGCGACCGCGGTCGACAGCGTGTTGCGCTTGTCGAACATCGTCAGCACCACGCCCTGCACTTCCAACTTTTGGTTGAAATTGTTCTTGACGCGCTCGATCGTGCGGATCAGGTGGCTGATGCCCTCGAGCGCGTAGTATTCGCATTGCAGCGGAACCAGCACCGCCTCGGCCGCGGTCAACGCGTTGAGCGTCAGCAGGCCGAGCGAAGGCGGGCAATCGATCAGCACGAAATCCCACGCGCCGCATTGCCCTTCGATCGCGTCGCGCAAGCGGTATTCGCGGCGCTCGAGGCCGACGAGTTCGATTTCGGCGCCGGCAAGATCGACCGTGGTCGGGATGATGTCGAGACCGGGCACGATGGTCTTCTGGGCGGTTTCGGCCAGCGTGGCCGCGCCGACCAGCAAATCGTAGGCGTTGTAGCGATCGCCCTTGGGCGGCAGGCCGAGCCCGGTCGTGGCGTTCGCCTGCGGATCGAGATCGACGATGAGGACGGCCTGGCCGACGGCGGCGAGCGCCGTGGCGAGATTGATCGTCGTCGTCGTCTTGCCGACGCCGCCCTTCTGGTTAGCGATCGCCAGGATACGGCCGCGGCGGGCGCCGGTCTCGGCTAGAGGAGGGGCGGGGAGCGGAGGTTCGGCGTGAGCAACCGAGACAGCCTCAGCGGCGCCGGATACGCCCGGCGCGCCGCTCGGTGTATCCGTCGCGGACTCGAGGGGCGGCTTCGATTCGCCCGTGTCGCCGGGCTGGTCAGGGTCGGACACGGGCAACCTCCGTCAAGACGAGGATGCGACCCGCCGGGTCGGTGCGGCTAGGCACCTGTCGCACCTGCATTTTCCAACGCCGATGCGCCTCGGTCAATTCGTGTTCGGCCGCCGCGCCCTTCGGGAAAATGCACACAGTGTGGATAGAAACCAGCTTTTCGACCATTTCCAAGAGCTTGTCGAGAGGCGCCAGGGCGCGTGCCAAGACGGCGTCTTGAGGTGGCAGATTGACCTCCTCAACTCGACAATTGTGAACGATTGCAGATGCTTGCGTTGATCGGATCGCCTCGCGAAGAAACGCCGCCTTGCGCCCATCGGGCTCGATGAGGGCAAATGAGGCAGAGCTGTTCAAGATACTGAGGATAAGTCCGGGCAGCCCCGCGCCGGTTCCAACATCGGCAACGCTCCGGACATTCTTTGGAATCAGAGGCGAGATCTGGGCTGCGTCGAGGATGTGGCGCCGCCAAATGTCGGCCTCCGAGCTTCGCCCGATGAGGTTGATCTGCCTGTTCCACTTGAGCAGAAGCGCGGCATAGGCCTCCAGCCGCGCCAGTGTTTCACGTGAAACACCGGTTTCGCGTTGGAACTCGGCGGGCCCGAACGTGGCCAAGCGTGCCAAGCCTAGGCGGCGCTGCGCGCGCCCGGCGACTTTCGGACGTGGCGAAGCAGAGCCACGAGCGCCGCCGGCGTCACGCCGGAGATTCGACCGGCCGCGCCCAGTGTTGCCGGTCGCGCCGTCTTCAACTTCTGACGAACCTCCGCCGATAGGCTTCCGACAGAATCGTAGTCCAGGCTGGCGGGCAGAGCGAGCGACTCGTCGCGGCGGAAGGCGCGGATATCGGCTTCTTGCCGTTCGAGGTAGCCGCGATATCGCGCTTCGATTTCGAGCTGCTCGGCGATACCCGGTTCGATGCCGTTGAGCTCGGGCCACACCCCGGCCAACCGCTGCACGGACATGTCCGGCCGGCCCAACAGCTCGAACGCGTTCCGGGCTACGCCGTCGTGGTTCACGGTCACGCCACGCTTGGCGAGCTCCGCCGGAGTCAGAGCGAGGCCGCGGATCGTTCGGCGGGCCGCGTCCAGCCGCTCATGCTTGGCTCGAAAGGACTTGGCCCGGGCCGCGCCGACGCAGCCGATCTCGATGCCCGTTGGCGTCAGCCTTTGGTCGGCGTTGTCGGCGCGCAAGGTCAGCCGGTATTCGGCCCGCGAGGTGAACATGCGGTAGGGTTCCCGCGTCCCGAGCGTCACCAGGTCGTCGATCAAGACGCCGATATAGCCGTCGGCCCGGTCAAAAATGAACGGCGTGGCCGCCGAAACGGCGCGCGCCGCATTGATGCCGGCGACGATGCCTTGCGCCGCCGCTTCCTCGTAGCCGGTCGTACCATTGATCTGCCCGGCGAAAAAAAGGCGCGGAATCCGCTTGGTCTCCAGGGTCGGCGCCAGCTCCCGCGGGTCCACGAAATCGTACTCGATCGCGTAGCCCGGCCGGATCATCCGCGCGTGCTCGAGACCGGGGATGGTCTTCAGCAGTTCGGCCTGGACCTCTCGCGGGAGCGAGGTCGAGATCCCGTTCGGATACACTGTATCGTCGTCGAGACCTTCCGGCTCGAGGAAAATCTGATGCCGATCACGGTCGGCAAAGCGAACCACCTTGTCCTCGATCGACGGGCAGTAGCGCGGACCGGTGCTCTCGATCTGCCCGGAATACATCGGCGCGCGGTGGATATTCGCGCGAATGATCGCGTGGCTGGCCGCGGTCGTTCCGGTGATGTGGCAAGCAATCTGTGGGACGCAGATGCGATCCGTGAGATAGGAGAAGGGCGAGGGCGGATCGTCGCCGGGTTGAACCTCAAGCCCGGCCCAATCGATCGTCTTCCCATCCAGCCGTGGCGGCGTGCCGGTCTTGAGGCGGCCGAGCGGGAACCCGAAGCGCGCCAGCGCCCGCGACAAGCCGATGGATGGCGCTTCGCCGACTCGCCCGGCCGGCACTTTCTCTTCGCCGATATGGATGAGGCCGCTCAGGAAAGTGCCCGTGGTAATGACTATTGCGCCGGCGCGGAGTTCCTCGCCAGACGTCGTGACGACCCCCGCGGCGCGGCCGGACTCATCGAGCAAAAGGTCCTCGGCGGCGTCCGCCATCAGGTCGAGGCCAGGCTGTTCCCGCAGGATACCCAGCATAGCCTGCCGGTAGAGCTTGCGATCGGCCTGGGCGCGAGGGCCCCAAACGGCCGGCCCCTTGCTGCGATTCAAGACCCGAAACTGAATCCCGGCGCGGTCGATCGCCCGGCCCATCACGCCGTCGAGCGCGTCGATTTCCCGAACCAAGTGGCCTTTGGCCAGCCCGCCAATTGCGGGGTTGCAGGACATCTCCCCGATCGTTTCGATCTTATGGGTGAGCAGCAATGTCCTCGCGCCCATGCGCGCCGCGGCGGTCGCCGCCTCGCAACCCGCGTGCCCGCCCCCGATGACGATGACATCAAACCGTTTCATGGACGCGGAACATAATGGGCATGGACCGCGGCGAACAGTGGGGAGCGGGGCCATGTTTCACGTGAAACAAACCGCCGCTCATTTCCCGATGCAGAACTCCTTGAAGATCACGTCGAGCAGATCCTCGACGTCGATCCGCCCCGTGATACGCCCGAGGGCGCGCGCGGCAAGGCGAACGTCTTCGGCTCTCAGTTCCGCGGTCGGCGCTACGGCAGCCCGCTCGAGGCTGGCGATGCATTCGGACAGCGCCGACCTGTGTCGAGCGCGCGTGACTGCCGGGCCGCCATCGTTCCCCATTCGCGTCTCGGCCTCGGCCAACAGCCGGCGCCGAAGCGCGTCCAAACCGAATCCCGTCTTGGTCGAAACCGCGAGCGCATGTGACGGCCGCTTCGCGTCTCGATCGCCGACAAGATCGGCCTTGCTCGCGACCAGAATGGAGTCGGGCCCGATCAGCGCCGCGGTCGCGGCGTCTGGGTCTGTCCCTGCCGGGACGACGAGAAGGCGCAGATCGGCTTGCTCCGCGCGCGCCAGGGCGCGCCGGACGCCTTCGCGCTCGACGGGATCGCCAGCCGCGGTGACGTCCCGGAGGCCCGCCGTGTCGGCAAGCAAGATCGGATAGCCGCCAAGGTCGAGGCGCGCTTCCACGATGTCGCGGGTCGTCCCAGCGATCGAAGACACGATCGCCGTCTCGCGGCGAGTCAACGCATTCATGAGTGAGGACTTGCCTGCATTCGGCGCGCCCAGAATGGCAACCGAAAGCCCTTCGCGGAGCACTTCGCCGCGCCGCCGGTCGTCGAGATGGGCCGCGATCGCGCGCCGCAGCGTCGCCAGATCCGCTAATGCGGGGTCGCCGATGTTGCGCGGTAAGTCCTCGTCGGCAAAGTCGATTTCGGCTTCGAGATGGGCGAGCGCGCGAACCAGCCGGGCGCGCCAATCCTCGTAGAGGGCGGCAAGCTCACCCTCCATCTGGCGCAGCGCCTGCCGCCGCTGGGCCGCCGTCTCCGCATCGATCAGGTCGAGCAGGCCTTCGGCGGCGGTCAGGTCGAGCTTGCCGTTGAGAAACGCACGCCTGGTGAACTCGCCGGGCTCGGCCGGGCGGAGGCCGGGCACGCCGGCCAGCGCCTCGAGCACGCCCGCGACGACCGCCCGCCCGCCATGCACCTGCAGTTCGACGACGTCTTCGCCGGTCTCGCTGCGCGGCGCCGGAAACCACAGGGCCAGCGCATCGTCGATCGCCTCGCCGGTCCGCGGATCGATCAGTTTCGCGAGTTTTGCCACCCTCGGCTGTGGACGGCCCCGCGGCGCCAGCGCCGCCAGAGCCGCGCCCGCGCGCGGCCCCGATATGCGAATTACCGCGATCGCGGCGCGGCCGCGCGCGGTCGACAGCGCGAAGATCGTATCGGCGCCGCTCACGAAGCGGCGGCGGCCAATCGCTTGTCGCGGTCGCGCGGCAATACGTCCTGAGGTTGCAGCAGCAGCCGTTCGACGCGGCCGCCCTCGATGAGGTGCACGCGGATGATCTCGTCGAGGTCGGCCTCGGACTGGTAGGTGTACCAGACGCCCTCGGGATAGATGACGAGGTTGGGTCCGAGCTCGCAGCGGTCGAGGCAGCCGGCATTGTTGACCCGCAGCTTGCGCCCGGCGAGGCCCAGCTCCTTGCACTTCGCCTTCAGGTAATCGCGCAGCGCCGCCGCGTTCTTCTCGGCGCAGCAGCCGCGCTTGTGCCCCGGCTCGCGCACGTTGGTGCAGCAGAACACGTGGCGCTCGAAATAGCGGGGCGGGTCGGCAGTCATGGCGCGCGGTCCTCATCGGAAAGGAGCGGCGCCATCCAAACCAGAGCCGGGTGTGCGCGTCAACGCGCGCAGGCGCGCCTGCCGCCGGCACGATGCCGTCTTTCCCTCCGCGGCCGAGGTGTTATGTCAGTGGGTCAACAGCCGGGCCCCGACACCGACATGAACGACGCCGCCAGCGCCAATCTCCTCGGCCGCGAAACCTCGCCCTATCTGCTCCAGCACAAAGACAACCCGGTCCACTGGATGGCCTGGGGGCCCGACGCCTTTGCGCGCGCGAAACGGGAGGAGAAGGCCATCCTGCTCTCGGTCGGCTATGCCGCCTGCCACTGGTGCCACGTGATGGCGCACGAGAGCTTCGAGGATCCGGAGACGGCGGCGCTAATGAACCGCCTGTTCGTCAACGTGAAGGTCGACCGCGAGGAGCGGCCCGACGTCGATGCGATCTATCAGAACGCGCTCGCGCTGCTGGGCGAACACGGCGGCTGGCCGCTCACCATGTTCCTGACGCCGGCGGGCGATCCGTTCTGGGGCGGCACCTATTTCCCGCCCGAAGACCGCTATGGCCGCCCCGGCTTCCGCCGCGTGCTCGAGCGGATCGCCGCGATCTATGCGACCGAAGGCGAGAAAGTCCGCAGCAACGTCGACGCGCTGAAAGGCGCGCTCGCGCAGCTCGGGGAGAATCGGGCCGGCGAGAAGCGCATCGCCCCCGCCATCATCGAGCGCGTCGCGCAGCATTATCTCGGCAACGTCGACCGCGAGCATGGCGGCCTCTCCGGCGCGCCCAAATTCCCGCAATGCGCGGTGTTCGAGCTGCTCTGGCGCCAGGCGCGGCGCAGCAAGAACGCCGACATGAAGAACGCGGTGCTGCTGACGCTCGACCGCATGTGCGACGGCGGCATCTACGACCATCTCGGCGGCGGCTTCGCCCGCTATTCCACCGACGCGACGTGGCTCGTGCCGCACTTCGAGAAAATGCTCTACGACAACGCGCAGCTCGTCGATCTGCTCGCCGGCGCTTGGCAGGACACGAAGAACCCGCTCTACGCCACGCGCGTTTCCGAAACGGTCGAATGGCTGCTGCGCGAGATGCGGGTCGAGGCGGGCCATGCCGCCTATGCCGGCACGCTCGATGCCGACAGCGAGGGCGAAGAGGGGAAATTCTACGTCTGGACCGCGACGGAGATCGACCGGCTGCTGGGCCCGGATGCGGCGCTCTTCAAGCGCGCCTACGACGTGACGTCCGACGGCAACTGGGAGGGCCACACGATCCTGAACCGGCGCCGCACGATCAAGCGGCTCGACGAGGCCGGCGAGGCCAAGCTGGCGGCGGCGGGCGCCGTGCTGTTCCGCGCACGCGAAAAGCGCATCCGCCCCGGCCGCGACGATAAAGTGCTCGCCGACTGGAACGGCCTGATGATCGCCGCTCTCGCGCGCGCGGCGATGGTCTTCGAGAAGCCGGTCTGGCTCTTGGCGGCACGCGCCGCCTTCGCGTTCGTGTGCGAACGCATGATCGAGAAGGGCCGTCTGAAGCATAGCTGGTGCGGCGGGCGGCTCGCGCATCCGGCGACGCTCGACGACCATGTCTGCCTCGCGCGCGCCGCACTGGTGCTCTACCAAGCGACCGGCGAGGCCGCCTATCTCGCCAAGTCCGAAGCATGGGCGGAGACGATCGAGGCGCACTATCGCGACGCCGAGCGCGGCGGCTATTTCATGTCCGCCGACGACGTGACCGACGTGATCCTGCGCCACAAGACCGTGCACGACCATGCCACGCCGTCGGGCAACGGCCTGCTCGTCCATGTCTTCGCGCTGCTGTTCCATCTGACCGGCAAACCGGCCTATCGCGAGCGCGCCGAAGCGCTGATCGCGGCGTTCTCGGGCGAGCTCGAGCGCAACGCGCTGGCCATGCCGGTGCTGATAACCGGGCAGTTCCTGCTCGAAGACGCGGTGCAGGTGGTCGTGACCGGGCCGAACGCCGAGGCGCTGGTCCGCGCCACCTGGTCCGCGCCGCAGCCGAACATCGTCGTCCAGCGTATCGCCGATGCGGCGGCGCTGCCCGACGGGCACCCGGCCAAGGGCAAGGCCGCGCCGGCGGGCTCCGCCGCGGCGTTCGTCTGCCGGGGTCCGGTGTGCTCGCTGCCGATCGCCGATCCGGCAGCGCTTGCGTCGGAACTCGCCCGGTAGCGGCGCGTCAGCGCCGCAAACCGCGCTGCGGAATGCTGGCCAGCGCCGCGAGCGTGCGCGCCGCCACGGTCCAATCCGGGAAGCCGGTCGATTTGCAGCGCGCCTCGGCCTCGTTGAGCCGCCGGAACGCCTCGACCAGCGTCGCGGCCGGCCATTGGCGCGCGGCCGTGCCGAAGGCCGGGCCGCGCGGACCGAAAAAGCGCGCGGCGCGAACCGCCTCGTCCGACGAGCGCCCGGCGCCGAGTGCGGCCTGGTACACGTGCATCCGCTGGAAGATCTGGCTGACGACACGCAGCACGCGGACCGGAGACTCGCCCTCGGCCTGAAGGCGCAAGAGGCAGCGATCAGCCGTCGCGCGGTCCCCTCCGGCGATGGCCGCGCAGAGATCGTCCTCGTCGAGCGCGGCGGTGTCGCCCACGCTCGACGCCGCCTCGGCGAGCGTGATCGGGCGATCCTTGCCGCGCTCGCCGGCATAGAGCGCCAGCTTCTCGAGCTCGCGCCGCGTGAGCTGGCGGTCGCCGCCGAGATGATCGACGAGATAGGCCGTGGCCGCGTCGTCGGCCGCCAATCCGTGCTGGGCCAGCGTATCGGCGATCACCTTCTCGATCGTCCAGTCCTCGTCGAGGCCGCACTTCACCGCCACCGCGGTCTTGGCCGCCTCGACCGCCTTCAGGAACGCGTTGTCGCGCTTCAGCTCGCCGGCCTCGACGATGACGAGCGCATCGCCCATCGGCGCCGCCACGAAATCGCGCAGGATTGCGGATTGCCGCTGCGATGTGAGCCCCTTCGGCGCGTCCTTCACGCGCACGACGCGGCGCCCACCGCCCATCGCGATCGCCGCCGCCTCGTCCGCGAGCCGGGTGGCATCCTGCGCGAGCTGCTCGCCGGTCAGCGTCGCGATGCGAAACGGATCGCGAAGATCGGGAACGACGGATTTCGCGAGCTGGTCGGCGCGCTCGCGCACGAGCCCCTCGTCCTCGCCGTGGAGCAGCACGACGCGCACCGCCGGATCGGGCTTCTTGAGGAAGGCTTCGAAGTCGGAAGCCTTGTCGCGCTTCATGCGGGCGGCCTACGGAGCCTTGTCCGCCTGCCCCGGCGTGTGGCGGCGGTTGAGGAACAGCGCCACCTGGAGAGCGATCTGGTCCGCGAGCAACTCTATGGCGCGGCGCCGCGCTTCGTCCTCGGACGACACCGTGGCGTAGCGCGCCGTCAGCAGATTGTAGGTCGCAGTGCTTTCGCTGCGGTCGCTGAACACGATCAGATCGGAGGTGGCGTCGCGCAGCGTGAAGCGCGCGGCCACCACGAGATCGGCGCGCGTGCCGGTGCCGTCGGGACGCGTCGACGTGATGCGGCGGCCCTCGCTGGTGGTGACCGAGAGGAGATAGCGCGGTGCCGCCGGCTCGCCGCGCGGCGTCATGCGGTCCATGAGGTAGTTGCGCAGCAGCTGGCCGCGCCGGTCGGCAATGCCGACGACCTTGACCGAGCCGAGATTCGCGCGCGCGCCTTCGCCGGACACGGCGGCGCTCTGCTCGCCGTAAACCGGCCGGTAGCCGCAGCCGCTCAGGGCCAGAACGGCGGCCGCGACGGCGGCGAGCGTTGCGATCTTCGGCGCGATGCGGAAACGCGACAAGGCCCGGCTCCCTCTCAGCCCCGAATCAATAGCCGATGGGCCCCGCGAAGGCGAGGGGATCACACCACGACATTGACGATCTTGTCGGGCACGACGATGACGCGCTTGGGTGCGGCGCCGCCCATCGCCGCGGCGACATTGGGCAGGGCCAGCGCCGCTTTCTCGGCCTCGCCCTTGGCCGTCCCGCGCGCCAGCTCGATCGTGCCGCGCAGCTTGCCGTTCACCTGCACCGCGATCTTGACCGTGTCTTCGACCGTCAGCGGCAGGTAGGCCTCGGGCCAGGCGCTGCGCGCCAAGATCTCCGGATGGCCCAGCATCTGCCACAGCTCCTCGGCCAGATGCGGCGTCATCGTGCCGATCATGCGAACGGCGGCTTCGAGGCCCTCGCGATAGGCCCAGGCCGCGCCCGGTTCGCCCGCCGCGTCCTTGAGGCCGTCGAGCGCGTTGGTCAGTTCGCGGATGCGCGCCACCGCCTTGTTGAAGTGGAAGCGCTCGATATCGTCGCCGACGCCGACGATGGTCTTGTGCGTGGCCTTGCGCGCGGCCAGCGCCTTCGGGCCGAACGCCTCCGGCATGGGCGCGCCTTTGGGCGGCAGCGCCAGCGGCGGCTCGGCCACCATGCGGAAGAGCCGGTTCAGATAGCGCCAGGCGCCCTCGGCCCCGGCTTCCGTCCATTCGAGATCGCGGTCGGGCGGCGAATCCGAAAGCATGAACAGGCGCGCCGTGTCGGCCCCGTAATTGGCGATGATGTTCTCGGGATCGACGACGTTCTTCTTCGACTTGCTCATCTTCTCGATGCGCCCGATCTCCACCGGCGCGCCGTCCGAAAGGCGCCGCGCCGCGCCGTCGGCGGTCTTGTGCACCTCGGTCGGCATCAGCCACGCCCCGTCGGGCGCGCGATAGGTCTCGTGCACGACCATGCCCTGCGTCTGCAGCGCCGCGAACGGCTCGGCGAGGTCGAGATAGCCGCAATCGGTGAGCGCGCGCATGAAGAAGCGCGAATAGAGCAGGTGCAGGATCGCGTGCTCGATGCCGCCGATATACTGGTCGACCGGCAACCAGTAGTCGGCCGCCTTGCGGTCGAACGCGCCGCTCGCGTTCGGCGAGGCGAAGCGCGCGAAATACCACGACGATTCGAAGAACGTGTCGAACGTGTCGGTATCGCGGCGCGCCTTGCCGCCGCATTTCGGGCAATCGACATGCTTCCACGTCGGGTGATGATCGAGCGGATTGCCCGGCTTGTCGAAGGTCGCGTCGTCGGGCAGGCGCACCGGCAGGTCGTTCTCCGGCACCGGGACGATTCCGCACGCCTCGCAATGGATCACGGGCACCGGGCAGCCCCAATAGCGCTGGCGCGAAACGCCCCAATCGCGCAGGCGATATTGGACGGCGCCCTTGCCGCGCTTCTCGCCCTCGAGGCGCGCGATCGCGGCGCGCTTGGCCTCGGCCACGGCGAGACCGTCGAGGAACTCCGAATTGATCGCCACGCCGTCGCCGACGAACGCGTCGGCGCCGATCTCGACGGCCTTGGGGTCCACTCCGGGCTGCGCGATCACCGGGATCACGGGCAGGCCGTATTTGCGCGCGAAGTCGAGGTCGCGCTGATCGTGGCCGGGGCAGCCGAAGATGGCGCCGGTGCCGTAGTCCATCAGCACGAAATTCGCGACCCAGACCGGATGCGTCTTGCCCTTCTGAAACGGATGCTCGACGCGGAGGCCGGTGTCGAAGCCGATCTTCTCCGCCGTTTCGAGCTCGGCCTCGCTGGTGCCGATGCGGTTGCACTCGGCCACGAACGCGGCCAGACGCGGGTTCTTCCTCGCGAGCTCGTCGGTCAGCGGGTGGTTGGGCGACAGGGCCAGGAACGACATGCCGAAGATCGTGTCGGGCCGCGTCGTGTAGACTTCGATGCGCTGGCCCGCCTGTCCGGCCACGTCGAACTGGATATAGGCGCCCTCGCTCCGGCCGATCCAGTTTTCCTGCATCAGGCGCACGCGCTCGGGCCATTTGTCGAGCGTGGCGATCGCGCTCAGCAGCTCGTCGGCATAATTCGTGATGCGCAGGAACCATTGCGAGAGCTTGCGCCGCTCCACGGCCGCGCCCGAGCGCCAGCCGCGCCCGTCGATTACCTGCTCGTTCGCCAGCACGGTCTGGTCGACCGGGTCCCAGTTCACCCATCCCTCTTTCCGGTAGGCCAGCCCCTTGGCCAGGAAGTCGAGGAACATCTTCTGCTCGTGCTTGTAGTAGCCGGGCTCGCAGGTGGCCAACTCGCGCGACCAATCGTAGGACAGGCCCATGCTCTTCAGCTGGGCCTTCATCGTCGCGATGTTGTCGTAGGTCCACTTGGCCGGATGGATCCGGGCCTGGATCGCGGCGTTCTCGGCGGGCATGCCGAAGGCGTCCCAGCCCATCGGATGCAGCACGTTGAAGCCCTTGGCCATCTTGTAGCGGGCCAGCAGGTCGCCGAGCGCGTAGTTGCGCACGTGGCCCATATGGATGCGCCCCGACGGGTAGGGGAACATCTCGAGGACGTAGTATTTCGGCCGCTTCGGGTCTTCGTTCACCTCGAAGGCCCTGGATTCCTCCCAGATGCGCTGCCACTTGGCTTCGGTTTCGCGGAAATTGTAGCGGGCGGCCATCGGTGCCTGGTCTCGGCGCATTGCGTGCTGCGGGTCCGGAGAAACGGGGGCGGGAGACGAGCTCCGGCCCCCGCCGTCATCGGTTCGGGCGGCGGCGCCTCAGCCGCCGGAACGCTGGCTCAGCTCGCGGGCGCGCTGGATGATGACGTTCTCGAGGTTCTGCCCGACGCTGGGATCGACGGTGACATTCGCCCAGTCGCCGCGTCCGCCGCGCCGCTCCTGGCGGAACACGGTCACGCGTACCGTATCGCCGCGCAGCTCGGGGCCGCCGACCAGGATGTTGACGCGCAGCCGCTCGTTCGGATTCGCGCGCGAGACGTACCAGTCGGTCGCGATCGCGCCGCCGTAGGGATCGGACGAGGCGAGCGGCATGAACGAAATCGTGTCGAGCGAGGCGCGCCACGCGAAACGGTTCACCTGAACCGTGGCGGCGCGCTGGGCGGTTTCGCTGCCTTGCACGAAATCGCTGCGCTGGCCGGACGGACGATAGGCCTCGGTGGCCTTGGGGCCGCCCGGATTGTTGACCGTGCCGGTATAGGCGCGCGTGCTCCCGCTGCTCTCGCAGCCGGCCAGTGCCAGTGCTCCCAGCAGCAACAGGCCGGCGCGCCCCGTGATCTTGCTCCTCCGCATTGCGGAACCTCCGTCGACAGTGCGATGAACGATTGTTCTTTTGTGTGCGTGCCGGGCTATATAGCACAGAACCTCCCTGTGGAAGGCGGCGCACGCCGCTGGTTTTATGGGCAAATCCGCCGCATCGGCCAGTTCCAACGCCGCCCCGGGCGCGCCCGGCGCAGCGCATATCGCCGCAGGCCCGGCCACGCTCGCCGGGCGCCTCGCCGCGGTGCAGGTGCGCATCGCGGCTGCGGCGCGCGCGGCCGGCCGCGATCCCGCTTCGGTGGCGCTGGTCGCGGTCAGCAAGACGATGCCGGCAGACGCGGTGCTCGAGGCGCTCGCGGCGGGCCACCGCCTGTTCGGCGAGAACCGCGTGCAGGAGGCGCAAGCGAAGTTCCCGGCGCTGCGCGAGCGCTATCCCGATCTGCGCCTGCACTTGATCGGCCATTTGCAGACGAACAAGGCCGAAGACGCGGTGGCCGCCGCCGACCTCATCGAAACGGTCGATCGCCCCAAGCTCGCGGAGGCGCTGGCGAAGGCCATGGCCAGGCTCGCCAAGCGCGTGCCCGTCTATGTTCAGGTCAACACCGGCGAGGAGCCGCAGAAGGGCGGCGTGGCGCCGCTCGAAGCCGAGGCGCTGCTTGCCCGATGCCGGACGCTCGGCCTCGACGTGCGCGGCCTCATGTGCATTCCGCCGGTCGACGACGAGCCCGCGCCGCATTTCGCGCTTCTGGCCGACATGGCGCGCCGCTTCGGCCTCGCCGAGCTCAGCATGGGCATGAGCGGCGATTTCGAGACCGCGATCCGCCTCGGCGCCACCCATGTTCGCGTCGGCACGGCGATTTTCGGCACGCGGCCGGCGGCCGGCTAGGCTCGTTCGATAGCCTGCGCGCATCGAATCGAGGCACCGGGGGCCTTCGTAATCGTTAGGGGATGGTGGTAAGAGACAAGGGCATTGGATGAAAACGGACGGTACGCTCACGATGCCGAATGCCCAGCTGAGGACCGCCAAGCGCATCCTCATGGTCGAGGACGACGCAGAGCTGCGCGGCGCGCTCCTGGAGCAGTTGAAGCTGCACGAGGAATTCGAGCCGGTGGCGGCCGAAAGCGCCGGGCAGGGCCTGCAACGGATCAAGGACGAGCGGTTCGACGTCGTGCTGCTCGACGTGAACCTGCCCGACATGGACGGGCGCGAGCTGTGCCGGCTGATGCGGCGCCAAGGCGTCAAGGCGCCGATCATCATGCTGACGGCCGCGGATACCGATTCCGACACAATCCTTGGGCTCGAAGCTGGCGCCAACGACTACATCACGAAGCCGTTCAAGCTGAACGTGTTGCTGGCGCGGCTGCGCGCGCACCTTCGTCAGCACGAAAGCAGCGAAGACGCCGTTTTTCAGATCGGGCCGTATACGTTCAAGCCGTCCGGCAAGCTGCTGATCGTCAACGCCACCGGAAAAAAGGTTCGGCTCACCGAAAAAGAGGCGGCAATCCTGAAATATCTCTATCGCGCCGATGGGCAGATCGTGGCGCGCGACAGACTCTTATCCGAGGTATGGGGGTACAATGCGAATGTAACCACCCATACGTTGGAGACGCATGTCTATCGACTGCGCCAAAAGATCGAAGCCAATCCTGCCAAAGCTGTGATCCTCGTCACAGAGGGCGGAGGTTACAAGCTCGTACCCTGAGACCGAGGGTACGATCGAGGGGAGAAAGGTCGGGGACGTCGTGTCCGTGAAGCACGACTTCGGCAATAGCGCTGAACCGCATGCGCATGCGCACGCGGCCAACGAGCTATTGGTGCATTTCCACGGCGTGCGCGGCACCATCGCCTGCCCGGGCGGCGAATACATCCGCTATGGCGGCAACACCTCCTGCCTCGAGATCCGCTGCGGCCCCCACCTCATCATCCTCGACGCCGGCACCGGCCTGCGCCCGCTCGGCGTGGAGCTGACCCAGAACGGCAAGATCGACGCCGACCTCCTGCTCTCGCACACGCATATCGACCACATCGCCGGCCTGCCGTTTTTCGTGCCGCTGTTCATGGCCGGCAACAAGGTCCGCCTCTGGGCCGGGCATCTCGCCGACCACACCGAGAATCTGAGGCAGGTCATCAAGCGCATGATGGCCGCGCCGCTGTTCCCGATCCCGATCGAGGCGCTTTCGGCCGAGATCGATTTCCGCGACTTCAAGGCCGGCGACGCATGGGAGATGAAACCCGGCGTCATGATCCGCACGGCGCCGCTCAATCATCCCAACGGCGCCACCGGCTACCGCATCGAATATGGCGGGCGCTCGGTGTGCTACGTCACCGATACGGAACACGTCGAGGGCGAGCTCGACCGGAACATCCTGCGTCTCATCGACGGCAGCGACGTGTTCATCTACGACTCGACCTACACGGATGACGAATATCCCCGCTATCGCGGCTGGGGCCACTCCACCTGGCAGCAGGGCGTGCGCCTCGCCGATGCGGCCAAGGCCAAGCTCTTCATCGTCTTCCACCATGCGCCCGAGCACGACGACGACACGATGGACGAGATCGGCGCCGCCGTCCGCCGCGCCCGGCCCGCCTCCGCCGTCGCGCATGAGGGCATGATCATCAAGCCGTAGGCGCCGGGGCGCGCGCCGCTCACGCGGCCGGCCCATAGAGCAGGCCGGCGAGCAGCGAGCCGGCCACCGCGAAGCAGCGACAATGAATGAACGCCGGCGCGCGCGATCGCGTCCCCCTTGGCTGCGACTGGCGCGCGATTTGACCTGGATCAAAGAATCCTCCGGGCGCGCGCCGCAGCCTCGGGGCGCGGCGATAGGCGAGGCTGCCACCATGAGCGAAATGGTTCTGATCGTTCCCGTCATCGTGCTGACGGCCGTCGTCCTGGCCGGGCTTCTCGCGGCCTTCCGCGGCTACTTGGCGCAGCGCGACCGGCTCGACGCCGACTTCCTGCGGGAGCAACAGGCCGCCGCGATCAGAGCGGCCGTGGCGGCGTCGCCGAACGTCGCCGTGCTCGTGCACACGCGCCGGCGGGCGGCGTAGTCGCGCGCGGCTCTCAGCGCCCCGCACGGACCGGCAGCGCGGCACGGAAATACTCGGCCAGCTTGCGGAATTCGGCCTTGCGCGGCGAAGACGGCCGCCAGGCGAAGCCGATGCGGCGCTTGGCGCCGGGGTCGTCGAGCCGCGTCGCCGTGATGCCGGCGCCTTTCGCGAGGCCGGCATCCACCGCCATCTGCGGCAGCAGCGTCACGCCCATCCCGCCCGCCACCATCTGGGTCAGCGTATGCAGGCTCGTCGCCTGAAGGCGCTCGCTCGCGGGCGAGGCCTCGGCCAGGCGGCAGGCGGCCAGTGCGTGATCGCGCAGGCAATGCCCCTCCTCGAGCAGCAGCAGCGGCGCCTTCTCCAGTTCGCGCGCCGGCACCTGCGCGTGGCCGGCGAGCGGATGGCCGGGCGGCGTCGCCAGCAGGAACGGATCGTCGCCGAGCTCCAGCGTCTCGATCTCCGGCGAGCGATAGGGCAGCGCGATCAGCGCCAGGTCCAGCTCGCCCGCGGCCAGCCGTTCGAGCAGCCGCGCGGTGAGATCCTCGACGAGGTGCAGCTTCAGCCGGGGATGCGCCTTGCGCACCTTCGCCAGCACCTTCGGCAGCAGGAACGGCGCCACGGTCGGAATCACGCCGAGATCGAGAGGGCCGGACAGCGGCTCCGCGGCCGCCCGCGCGAGATCGGCGATCTCGCCGGCCGCGCTCAAGAGGCGCCGCGCGCGGGCCGCCACCTCCGCGCCGAGCGGCGTCATCATCACGCGCCGCTTGGTGCGCTCGACGAGCGTCACGCCGAGCTGGGATTCGAGCTCTTTCAGCCCCGCGCTCAGCGTCGATTGCGTCACGAAACAGGCTTCGGCCGCGCGGCCGAAATGCAGCGTGTCGGCCAGCGCCACGAGATAGCGCAGCTGGCGGAGCGAGGGCAGCACATTCATCGCTTTTCTCGATTACTGCGACAATAATTAGTCATTGGAACGATTGCCGGCAAGCGCCTATCTCCCTTCGCAGGTGGGAGACACCGCAACCAGACCCGAATGGAGAGAACGACGATGTTGACCGTTGGAGACCGTTTCCCGGCGTTCCGCTTGAAGGCCGTGGCCTCGAAGGAGGCCAAGTTCGACGAGATCACCGACCGGAGCTTTGCCGGCAAGTGGAAGATCTATTTCTTCTGGCCCAAGGACTTCACGTTCGTGTGCCCGACCGAGATCGTCGGCTTCGGCGCGCTCGACGGCGACTTCAAGGACCGCGACGCGCAGCTCATCGGCGGCAGCACGGATTCCGAATTCGTCCACCACGCCTGGCGCGCGAGCCGCGAGGATCTCGGCAAGCTCGCCTTTCCGTGGGTCGCCGACATCAAGAAGGAGCTCGCCGGCGCGCTCGGCATCCTCGACCGCGAGGAGGGCGTGGCCAAGCGCGCGACCTTCGTCGTCGATCCGGACGGCATCATCCGCTTCGTCGACGTCACCGACATGAGCGTCGGCCGCAACCCGCAGGAAGTCCTGCGCGTGCTCGACGCGCTCCAGACCGACGAGCTCTGCCCCTGCAATTGGAAGAAAGGCGAAGAGACCATCAAGCTCGCCGCATGACCGCGCTGCGGTGTCGAGGCCCCGTTCCGGCCATCCGCCGCTCGTGCGGGGGAAAGGGCCGGGCGGGGCGCCTCGACGCGCCGGGCTTGATGAACACCAGCACCACCCCTTCATTATCGAGCAGGTAAGGCCGTTCCATGTCGATCGAATCCCTCAAATCCGCGCTGCCCGACTACGCCAAGGACCTGAAGCTCAATCTCGCATCCGTGGCGGCCGAGGCGGCGCTCACCGACCAGCAGCGCTGGGGCGCGCTCGTCGCCACCGCGATCGCGTCGCGCAACCCCGCCGTCATCCGCGCGGTCGAAGCCGAGGCGCAGGCCCGGCTCTCGCCCGAGGCGCTGGCGGCGGCCAAGACCGCCGCGGCGATCATGGCGATGAACAATGTCTACTACCGCTTCGTTCATCTCGTCGGGCACGACGACTACCGCACCATGCCGGCGCGGCTGCGCATGAACGCGCTCGCCAGGCCCGGCGTCGAGAAGGCCGATTTCGAGCTGTGGTCGCTCGCCGTCTCGGCGGTGAACGGCTGCGGAATGTGCCTCGAATCGCACGAGCAGGTGCTGCGCGACCACGGCGTCGCCCGCGAGGCAATCCAGGCCGCGGTGCGCGTCGCCGCCGTCGTGCACGCCGTGGCGGTAACGCTCGAGGCCGAAGCCGCGGCCGCGGTGTCGCTGGCCGAAGCCGCCTGAACTTCACTTCAACCCGGAGGCTCCTCCATGAACGCAAAGGTCAATATCGGAATCAACGAGCCGAGCAGGAAGCAGATCGCCGAAGCTCTCGCGAAGCTGCTCGCGGATACCTACGTGCTCTACGGCAAGACCCATTCGTTCCACTGGAACGTCACGGGGCCGAATTTCCCGCAGCTCCACGAGCTGTTCGGCGCGCAGTACAACGAGCTGTGGACGTCGCTCGACGAGATGGCCGAACGCATCCGCGCGTTGGGCGTGCTGGCGCCGGCCAGCGGCAAGGCGATGGCGGCCATGGCCTCCATCAAGGAAGCCGAGGGCGCGCCCGCCGCGGCCGAGATGGTGAAGGAGCTGCTCGCCGGCCACGAGGCCGCGATCAAGACCGCGCGGCCCGTCGTCGAGCTGGCGCAGGCCGGCGGCGACGAAGGCACCGCCGATCTCGTGATCGGCCGAATCCAGGCGCACGAGAAGGCGGCGTGGATGTTGAGGGCGACGCTGGGATAGCCAGATCGCGGCGCGGACTACGCGACCGAGCCCGGATCGCAGTTCGCGCCGCAGACGAGCACGCCCACGCGCTCGCCCGGCGCGGGCCTGTAGGCGCCGCTCAGGATCGCCGCCATCGCCGCGGCGCCGCCCGGCTCGGCGACGATCCGCAGCCCGCGCCACAGCGCCTTCTGCGCGGCCACGATCGCGGCATCCTCGACCAGCACGACGCGCTCGACGAAGCGCCGCGCGAGCGGGAACATCAGCGCGCCGATGCGCCGGGCGCCGAGCGAATCGGCGGCGACGCCGCTCACCTCCACGTCCACCGGCGCTCCCGCCTGGAGCGCCGCATCGAGCGCGCGGCTGGTGCGGGGCTCCACGGCCACGAGCTTCGTCGCGCCGCGATACCACGCCGCCATGCCGCCGATGAGGCCGCCGCCGCCCACGGCTACGAGCACCGTGTCGAGCCCCGGCGCCTGCTGTTCGAATTCGCGCGCGACCGTGCCCTGGCCGGCCAGGATCTCCGGCTGATCGTAGGCATGCAGCACCAGCGCGCCGGTCTCGGCCGCGCGCTGCTGGCTGGCAGCGAGCGCATCGGCATAGACCTTGCCGACGATGTTCACCGTCGCGCCGAGCTCCTTGAGCCGCGCTACCTTCGCCGGGCTGATCACCTCCGGCACGAATATCTCGGCGCGATAGCCGAGCGTCCGCGCGGCGTGCGCCACGGCGATGCCGTGATTGCCGCCCGAAGCCGCGATCACGCCCGACGCCGGCACTGTCGCCGACAGCATGCGATTGAACGCGCCGCGCGGCTTGAACGAAGCCGTCACCTGCAGGCATTCGAGCTTCAAGGTCAGCTGAAACGCGAAGCCGTCGAACGTGCCCGCGGCGAGATCGATCACCGGCGTCCGCCGCACGTGCGGCGCGATGCGCGCCGCCGCCTGCTCGATCGCCATTTTCCCCGTTTCGTCCGTCACCGCGCCGCGCCCTCCAATGCGGCGAGCACCATAGCGCGCCCGGCGCGATAGCGCGCGGATTTCGCGGTCACCGCGAAGCCGAAGCGGCGATAGAGCGCATAGGCGGCGGCGTTGCGGTCGGAAACCGCGAGGCGCACGCGCGGGCCGGCGCGCCGCGCGGCCTCGGCCAGCGCGTGCTGCAGCAGCAGCGTGCCGACGCCGCGGCCCTGCTCGCGCGGCTCCACGGCGATGCTTTCGATCCAGACGGCGTTCCCGGCCGGCGCGATCTGGCAGAAGCCGAGCGGCACGCCGCGGCGCTCCGCGACGAGCACGAGCGCCGGCGCCAGCACCGCGGCCATCTCGGCGCCGGTCATCGGCGCGAAGGCGGAGCCGCCGGCATAGGCGCGGTTGTGGAGCGCAGCGAACGCATCGGCCGCCGCCGCGGCGTCGCCGGATACTCGCACCGCGATGTCGTGGCGCCGCCGCGGCTCGTGCCGGCCGGCGTCCTCGCACACCATGTCGAGTTCGTGCTCGATCGCCGCGAAGCCGCGCGCCTCGAGAAACGCGGCCAGCGCCTCCCACCGCTCCGGGCAGAGGCATTGCAGCAGCGCGTCGGCGGGGGCGTCCATCTCGGCCACGTGGCGCAGCAGCGCCGAGCCGATCCCGCGCCGCCGGCGGTCCGGCGCCACCACGATCCGGAAATGACGCACCCACGGCGCCGCCTGATCGCGCAACGCGGGCGTGGCGACGCCGGCGATCGCGCCGCCGGCCTCGGCGATACGGAAATCGCGCCCGCCGCGGCTCTCCGGCAGCGCCGCGAAGCGCCGCCATTCGTCGGTCGAGACGGCGCCGACGGCCGGGTCCAGCGCATGGGCGGCCGCGAAGAACGCGGCGATGGCCTCGGCGTCCGCGTCGGCCGCGGCGCGAATCGAAACCTCGGCACCGCACGATGAGCCCATCGCCGCACCTGCGAATCCCGTCCGCAGCCTAGGGAAGCCAGCCCGGGGAATCCACCGCCGGGCGCGACACGATGCATTGCGTCGATTGCGTAGGGGCGGGCCGGGGATCCGCCCCTACGAAAGCACGTCGCGCAGCGCCGCGAGCCATTCGGGCGGCAGCGTCACGCGCTTCAGCTCCCAATCGCCGCCGTCTCGATGGTCCTCGTCGATGAAGCGCGTCTCGCCGGTGGCGAGGTCGATCGTCACCGTGCCGAAATGCATCGTCGTGGTGGTGGCGGCGTGGAACGTGCGCAGCGTGGCCGGCGCGCCCGGCGCATTGCCGACGCGCAGCAGCGGCCGATCGAAACGCCAGGCGGAATCGTTCTTGGGGCCGAACGCGGCGTCGAGCGCCGCGATCGCTTCGGCCGGCGTCGCGAAACGCAACGCGGCGCCGTCAGGTATTCATCGAGGCGAAGAATTCCTGGTTGCTCTTCGTCTCTTTGATCTTGCCCATCAGGAATTCCATCGCATCGGTGACGCCCATCGGCATCAGGATGCGGCGCAGCACCCACATCTTCTGCAGCGTGGCCTGGTCGACGAGCAGCTCTTCCTTGCGCGTGCCCGACTTCGTGATGTCGATCGACGGCCAGGTGCGCTTGTCGGAGAGCTTCCGGTCCAGGATGATTTCGGAGTTACCCGTCCCCTTGAACTCTTCGAAGATCACCTCGTCCATGCGGCTGCCGGTGTCGATGAGGGCCGTCGCGATGATCGAGAGCGAGCCGCCCTGTTCGATGTTGCGCGCGGCACCGAAGAAGCGCTTCGGCCGCTGCAGCGCGTTGGCGTCGACGCCGCCGGTCAGCACCTTGCCCGAGGACGGGACCACGGTGTTGTAGGCGCGCGCGAGGCGCGTGATCGAATCGAGCAGGATCACGACGTCGCGCTTGTGCTCGACGAGGCGCTTGGCCTTCTCGATCACCATCTCGGCCACCTGCACGTGGCGGCTGGCCGGCTCGTCGAAGGTCGAGGAGATGACCTCGCCCTTCACCGTGCGTTCCATGTCGGTGACCTCTTCGGGCCGCTCGTCGATCAGCAGCACGATGAGGTAGGCGTCCTTGTGATTGCGCGCGATCGAGTGCGCGATGTTCTGCAGCATCACCGTCTTGCCGGTGCGCGGCGGCGCCACGATCAGCGCGCGCTGGCCCATGCCCTGCGGCGTGATGATGTCGATGACGCGCCCCGTCTTGTCGCGATAGGTGGGGTCGTCGATCTCCATCTTGAACTTCCGCTCGGGATAAAGCGGAGTCAGGTTGTCGAAGTTGATGCGGTGGCGCACCGCTTCGGGGTCGCCGAAGTTCACCTTGTCGACCTTGAGCAGCGCGAAGTAGCGCTCGCCGTCCTTGGGCGCGCGGATCTGGCCCTGCACCGTATCGCCGGTGCGCAGGCCGAAGCGCTTCACCTGATTGGGCGAGACGTAGATGTCGTCCGGCCCGGGCAGGTAGTTCGCCTCGGGCGAGCGGAGGAAGCCGAAGCCGTCAGGCAGCACCTCGACGGTGCCTTCGCCGTCGATGACGACGTCCTTGAGCGCGAGGCTCTTCAGGATCGCGAACATCATCTCCTGCTTGCGCAGCGTCGATGCGTTCTCGATCTCCAGGCTCTCGGCGAGCGCCAGCAGGTCGGCGGGGGATTTCGCCTTGAGTTCGGACAGCTTCATCGGCGCCGCGGCCTTCTCGGCCTTGGCGGGCGCGGCCTTGTCCGGCGCGGTCTTGTCCGGCGCGGCCTCTTTCGAGGGCCGGTCGGCGGTCTTGTCTGCGGTCTTGTCGGTCATGGGATGCAATTCGAGTGTCTTGGGGGGAAACGAACGGGGAGGGGAAATGCGCGGCCCCGTCACGAGGATGCGAAACGCATCGCGGAGGCGGCGCGGGAGGCGCGAGGGTTCACGGTGTACAGCCGCGGCGGGCACGTGGACCGTGCATTCCGGCGCTCCTGCGCCGGCGCTTATGGCTGTCGGAGGAAGGCGCTTCCGCGCGGGCGGTTGAAACCCGCTCCTTCGGAAGCGACGAACTCATAGCAGAGTTGGGATGCGAAGGCAAAGCCTGCAAGAGGGTGCGTTTCCATAGCGCGAAATGTCTTGCCCGGCGGTCAAGCCCGCGCGGCGCGCGAGGCCGGCGCGGCCAGCGCGGCCAGCGCCCCGAAAAACGCGTCGTTGTCGTCCGGGCCGCTGATCGTCACGCGGATGTGGCGCTCGAAGCCCGGCGCCTTCACGGTCGAAACCGCGATGCCCTGCTGGCGCAGCGCGGCCTGGGCGGCGGCGGCGTCCATCGGCAGCTCGATCAGCAGGAAGTTGCCGGCGCTTCTGAAGCAGCGCAGGCCGAGCCCGTCCACGCGCGCGCGCAGGCGCTCGCGCTCGGCCACGCATTCCTTCACCCGCGCCCACATGTAGTCCTGGTCCTCGAACGCTGCGAGCGCCGCCGCCTGGGCGACGATGTTGAGGTTGAAGGTGTTGCGCACGCGATGAAACGCCTCGGCCAGCGCCGTCGAACTCATGAAGCCGTAGCCGACGCGCAGGCCGGCCATGCCGTAGGCCTTGGAGAAGGTGCGCATCACGAACCACGGCCGCGTCTGGCCCTTCAGGTGCTCCAACGCGTCGATGCCGCCGGCCGCGCGCGCGAATTCGCCATAGGCCTCGTCCACCGCGAGGACCGCGTGCTGCGGCAGCGACCGCACGATGTGCGCGAGCTCCGCGGCGCTCACGTCGGCGCCGGTCGGGTTGTTCGGCGAGGTCAGCCAGAACAGGCGCGTATCGCCGTCCACCGCGGCCAGCAGCCCCTCGATGTCGTGCGCGCCGTCGTTCTTCACCGGCACGGCCTTCACCGCGCCGCCGGCGATGCGGCTCGCGCCGCCGAGCCGGGGAAACGACGGCGTCGAGACGACGACGTTGCGGCCCGGCTCGATGAACGCCGTCGAGGCCAGCGTGATCAGCTCGGCGCTGCCGTTGCCGCACACGATGCGATCCTGCGCCACGCCGCTGCGCGCGGCGATCGCCGGCGCGAGCTTGCTCCAATGCGAATCGCCGTAGCGGTTCACCTGCCCCGCCGCCGCGGCGATCGCCGCCGTCACCTTCGGCGAAGGCGGCCACGCGCCTTCGTTGAACTGCATGAATCGCACGCCCGGCGGCACCGGCTTGAACACCGGCGGGTTCACCAGCGCCTTGAGTACCGGGCGGATCGGAAGATCGTCGAGGGATTTGGTCATGGGCAGTTTCTAACGTCCCTGTCGGCGGCGCGAAAGCGGGCCCGGATATCAGCAGTCCGAGCGCGTACTCAGAACGGCTTCCCGATCACCATGATCACGATGACGACCATCAGCACCGCCGGCACCTCGTTCCAGATCTTGTAGAAGCGCGGCGCGCGGGGCTTGCGGCCGAGCGCCAGGTCTTTGCGCCAGAGCGCGTAGACATGATGCAGGACGGTCATGATCACGACGGCCGTGGCCTTGGCGTGCACCCAGCCCTTGCTCCAATCGATGCCCGCTTCGGCCGGATAGACGAACACGAGGATCAGCCCAAACGTCCAGGTCAGGACGAAGGCGGGGTTCATGATGCCGCGCAGCAGGCGGCGCTCCATGATCTCGAACGTGGCGGCCGCCTCGGAGCCCTTGGCCGCCGCGGCGTGATAGGCGAACAGGCGCGGCAGGTAGAGCAGGCCCGCCATCCAGGCGATCACGCAGATCACGTGGAACGATTTCAACCACAGAAACCAGCTCATCCCATCCTCGTCCTGCAACGCGGCAATCGCGCGGCGCGTCTCGAACGCGCGCAAGGCGGTTACTCATTGGTGCCCGCGACATTCTGTCAATGCGGTGCTAGTGTCGCGGCCCTGCGCGGCCCGGGATCGGGCCCCGCGTCTCGCGCCGGCCGCGACAATACAAAATTCCAGGTGGGAGGAACCACGGCATGACTGCCTTCACCATCAACGGACGCAGGGTCGACGTCAAAGCCGACGCCGACACGCCCTTGCTCTGGGTCATTCGCGAGCATCTGAAGCTCACCGGCACGAAGTTCGGCTGCGGCGTCGCGCAGTGCGGCGCCTGCACGGTGCATGTGAACGGCGAGCCGGTGCGCTCGTGCAGCACCCCGCTGTCGGAGGTCGCCGGCAAGCAGGTCACGACCATCGAAGGCCTCGCCCCCAAGGGCGATCACCCGCTGCAGAAGGCCTGGATCGCCGAGCAGGTGCCGCAATGCGGCTATTGCCAGTCCGGCCAGATCATGAGCGCCGCCGCGCTGTTGAAGAAGAACAAGAAGCCCACGCGCGACCAGATCAAGGAGCACATGAACGGCAACATCTGCCGCTGCGGAACCTACAACAAGATCGTCAGCGCGATCGAACGCGCCGCCAAGGGAGCCTGAGACATGAGCCCGTTCGACAATATCGCCATCGAAAAGGCCTCGGTCAGCCGCCGCCGCTTCATCGGCACATCCTCCGGGCTCGCCTTCGCGTTCACCTTCGGCGCGGCCGCGGCCGCGCCGTCGGCGCGCGCGCAGGGCGCCGCCAAGCCCGGCCGCCTCAACGCCTATGTCGACATCGCCGCCGACGGGCGCGTCACGATCAAGGCGCCCGCGCCCGAGATGGGGCAGGGCGTGCTCACGGTCCTGCCGCTGATCGTCGCCGAGGAGCTCGACGCCGACTGGAGCAAGGTGAAGGTGGAGCAATCCCCGATCCACGCCGATTACCACCACCCGATCTTCAAGGCGCAATACGTCGTGGCCAGCCTGTCGGTGTTCGGATACTGGACGCCGCTGCGCGTGGCCGGCGCTCAGGCGCGCCGCGTTCTGATCGACGCCGCGGCCGAGCGTTGGAAGGTGCCCGCCGAGGAGCTCTCGACCGAGCCCGGCGTGGTCGTGCACGAGAAAACCAAGCGCCGGATGAGCTACGGCCAGATCGCGGCGTTCGCCAGGGCGCCGGCGAGCCTGCCGAAGATCGATCCGGCAAAAGACCTGAAGCCGGCGGCGAAATACCGCCTGCTCGGCAAGGACGTGCCGCGCGTCGACGTCGCGGCGAAATCGTCGGGCGCGGCCCGCTACGGCATCGATGCGTCGGCGCCCGGCATGCTGCATGCGGCGCTCGTGCTCGCGCCGGCGCGGGGCGGCGGCGTCGCCACCTCGAACGCCGACGATCTCAAGAAGATCAAGGGCGTCGTCGGAGTCGTGCCGGTGGACGAGGGCCTTGCCATCGTCGGCGCCACGGTCGAGGCGGTGGTGAAGGCGCGCCGCGACCTCAAAGTCGTCTGGAAAGCGGGCCTGGCCGGAGAGAGCTACGACTCCGCCAAGGAGCTCGAAACCTATCTCACTCACGTTCGCGACCTCGGCCGCAAGGGCGAGGTCTGGCGCACGAAGGGTGACGCTGCGGCAGCCATCGCCGGCGCCGCTTCGACGATGTCGCGCGAGTTCCTCAACGACCCCGTCTACCACGCGCAGATCGAGCCCATGAACAGCCTCGCCTGGGTCAAGGGCGATGCGGCCGAGATCTGGGTGGGAACGCAGGCGCCGACGCGGACGCAGATCGACGTGGCCAAGGCGATCGGCACGTCGCCCGAGAAGATCACGGTCCACCAGCAGCTGCTGGGCGGCGGGTTCGGGCGCCGCGCCTTCGTCGACACGTCGGTGTACGCCGCCGTGGTCTCGAAGGCGATGGGCAAGCCGGTCAAGCTCATGCTGCTGCGCGAAGACGACGTCGTCAGCGGCAACTACCGTCCGATGACGGCGCAGAGGATCGACGTCGGCTTCGACAAGGACGGCAAGATCGCCGGCTGGCGCCACCGCGTGGCCGGCGAACCTGTCGCCGACTACCTGTACGGCGCCGGCCGGCTCAAGGCCTCCGCCAACAAGGACATCATCTTCATCAACGGCGCGGAAGCGCCGCATTACGCGATCGACAACCTCGTCTCGGAGCACGTGTTCGAGCCGGAGCGCACGCGCGTCGGCGCCTGGCGCGGCATCGGCGCGGGCTATACCAAGTTCGCGATCGAATCGGTGATCGACGAGATCGCCCACGAGCGCAAGATGGATCCGGTCGCGTTCCGGCTTTCGATCATCGCCAATCCCCGCGCGCGCAAGGCCGTCGAGAAGGCTGCCGAGATGGCGGAGTGGACCCGCAAGCGCGAGGGCCGCGCGCTCGGCATCGCGCTGGCGGAGTACAACGCTTCGATCGCGGTCGGCGTCGCCGAAATCTCGCTGGACCGTGCGTCGGGGCGCATCCGCGTCCACAATTATTGGGTGTCGGTCGATGCGGGGCTGCCGCTCCAGCCGGGCAACATCGCGGCCCAGGTCGAGGGCGGGATCGTCTTCGGCCTGAGCGCGGCGCTCAAGGAGCGCATCACCGTCGCGAACGGCGCGCCGCAGCAGTCGAACTTCCACGACTACGACGTGATGCGCATGGCCGACGCGCCCGATATCCGCGTGGAAGTGCTGCGCAGCATCCCGAACCCCACGCATGTCGGCGAGCTCGGCGTGCCGACCGCGGCTCCGGCCGTGGCCAACGCGTTCTTCGCGCTGACCGGCAAGCGCCTGCGGCATCTGCCGTTCACGCCCAGCCGGGTGCTCGAGGCGCTGAAAGCCTGAGCGCGCGCCGACGCCGTGCCGAGAGCGGGGCGGCTCCACCGGGAGCCGCCCCTATTTTTCTCGGTCAGGACGAAGCGAGCGCGCAGCGCCCGAACTCGCCGGGGCAGATTCGCGTTCCGCCGCCGGGCGCGATCGCGGCCGGGCGCAGCAATGCGCCTTGCACCAGCCCGGCAAGCCCATCGATGAATGCCGCGCGCGCGTCGACCGTCGGCGCGCGCCGGTAGGCGGGCACGCCGGCCTGCTCGGCGAGATGGCGGTATTCGATGTCGAGTTCCACCAGCGTCTCCGAATGCTCGGAGACGAACGCGATCGGCGCCACCAGCAACGGCACGCCGTCGCGGCCCGCGCGGCGGATTTCATCGTCGGTCGAAGGCCCGATCCACTCCAGCGGCCCGACGCGGCTCTGATAGCACACGACCCAATCGGCCGCGGCCGAACCCAGCGACGCGGCTACCGCGGCCGCCGTCCGCTCCACCTGCCATTGATACGGATCGCCGCGCCGGATCACCTTTTTCGGCAGGCCGTGCGCCGAGAACAGAATGCGCGGCGGCGTTCCGCTCCAGCCGGCAAGCGTTTCGCGGATCGATTCAGCGACGGCCGCCACGAAACCGCGCTCGGCCGGATAGCAGCACACGGCGCGGGTCTCGGCGGCAAGGCCGGCTGCGCGCGCGGCCTCGTGCCAGTTCTTCAGCGACGACGCCGTCGTCGTCGTCGAAAATTGCGGATAGAGCGGCAGCAGGATCGCCTTTTCGGGCTTCAAGGCCGCCACCGCGCGTGCGGTTTCCGCCGCGAACGGGCGCCAATAGCGCATCGCGACGAAAACGTGCGCGTCGATGCCGGAGTCGCGCAGACGCGCCTCGAGCGCCTTGGCTTGCGCTTCGGTGTTGCCGCGGATCGGCGATCCGCCGCCCATCTTCGCGTAGATTTCGCGTGCCACCGGCGCACGGCGCCGCGAAATCAGGCGCGCCAGCGGCCGGCGGATCAGGCCGGGCAGGCCGATGATCGCCGGGTCGCTGAACAGGTTGAACAGGAACGGCTCGACGGAGTCCGGCCCGTCCGGTCCGCCGAGATTGAACAAGACGACGGCGACGGTCATGGCGCCTCGCGGACGGCGGCCACGAGCGCGGCGACGTGTTCGGGCGGCGTCGGCGGCAGTACGCCGTGGCCCAGGTTGAAAACGTGCGGCCGGCCTGCAAGGGCCCGGCGGATTTCGCGGATCCTGGCCTGCATCGGTGCGCCGCCCGCCAGCAACAGCACGGGATCGAGACTTCCCTGCACGGGCCGCAACTGCTGCACCGCCTGTGCGGCCGCCAGCGGCACGGTGTAATCGATTCCGACGGCATCGACGCCGCTGTCGCGTGCATACTCGCCGATCATGGCGCCGGCGCCGCGCGGAAACCCGATGATGCGCACGGTTGGATGTCGCTGTTTCAGGGCGCGCACGATGCGCGCCGTCGGCGCGATCACCTGCGCGCGAAATTCGGCGTCGGGCAGGATTCCGGCCCAGCTGTCGAACAATTGCACGCAATCGGCGCCGGCTTCGATCTGGGCCGAGAGATGCTCGACCGTCGCCGCGGCAAGCAGCTCCATCAGCGCGCCAAAACCCGCCGGATCGCGCCAGAGCCAGGTCTTGGGCACCACGAAATCGCGGCTGCCGCCGCCCTCGGCCATGTAGCAGGCGACGGTCCACGGCGCGCCGGCAAATCCGATCAATGCACGGCTAGGCTCCAGCGCCGCACGCACGCGCTTCACGGCCTCGTAGACCGGCACGAGATGCGGCCGCATGCGCGCCAGCGACAGATGCTTCAGCGTCGCTGCCGTCGTAGGCTCCAGCACCGGGCCCTCGCCCTCGCGGAACGCCACCTTCGCGCCGAGTCCGTCGGGTACCACGAGGATGTCCGAGAACAGGATCGCGGCGTCGAGCCCGAAGCGCCGGATCGGCTGCAGCGTCGCCTCCGCCGCGGCCGGCGGGTCGTAGCAGAATGCGAGGAAACCCGCCGATTTGGCGCGCAACGCGCGATATTCCGGCAGATAGCGCCCGGCCTGGCGCATCAGCCAGATCGGCGGCGGATCGACCGCTTCTTCAGCGAGTACGCGTAACAGCGCGGGCAAGGGCGATTTCGAATTCATATGATCAACAGGAAGGAGCCGCACCTCCACTAAAGCAAGACTCTTTCGGAATCGAATCTAAAGAATCCGGTGGCTGCAGTAGGGCTTGTGCGAATCGGGACAGCGCGGGTTCTGCACATGACTCAGTCAACGCGTCCGCGCGCGTTGTGGATCGTTCGCCCGAGACCGCGTTACCGCCGGGCGCCATATCTGTACACGACGGCGCGGCGCAGGCCCATAATTTGTGGCGACCGTCTGCGCTCCGGTGGCCTCGCTTCGCCGGATGTGATACTCGCCCACAGCCGCGGCGAGTCGGCTACGGGCGGGATAAGCGAATGGGCTAGGCTGCGCCGTCGGTGATGACAGCGGTTCAAGGGCGGTTGGCCTCGCCTTCCGGACCCGGCTCGCACAGGCTTCGCACGAATCGCTCCACAGCCGCACATGAAACAGAAACGGCATCTCTACCTGGTTTCCGATGCCACCGGCGAAACGGTGCGCTCGATCGCGCGCGCTTGCGCCGTCCAGTTCGAAGACATCGACGTGGTCGAGCATCTCTGGCCGATGGTGCGCAGCCGCCGCGCGCTCGAAACCGCGCTCGAAGACCTCGGCCAAGAGCCGGGAATCGTCTTCTACTCGCTGCTCAATCACGAGCTCGCCGAGCAGCTCGAGCAGTTCTGCGGCGGCCGCGGCGTGCCGTGCATTTCGGTCATGGAGCCGTTCATCAACCTCATGGCCCGCCATTTCGGGCAGGCGCCGAAGCGCCTGGTCGGCAAACAGCACGTGCTCGACGCCGAGTATTTCCAGCGCATCGAGGCCATGAATTTCGTCATGGCGCACGACGACGGACAGAAGCAAGCCTCGCTCGACGAGGCGGACGTGATCCTCGTCGGCGTCTCGCGCACGTCGAAGACGCCGACCTGCATCTATCTCGCCAATCGCGGCGTGAAGGCCGCCAACGTGCCGATGGTTCCCGGCATTCCGCTGCCGGAAAAGCTGTTCAAGCCGGGGCGGGCCTTCGTGATCGGCCTCACCGAAGACCCGGCGCGCCTCGTCGAGGTCCGCAAGAACCGCATGCGCCTCCAGAACAGCGCGCAGACGACGAGCGACTACACCGATCTCGACAAGGTGCGCGAGGAGGTGGCCGAAGCGAAGCGTCTGTTCGCGCGGCAGGGCTGGCCGGTCATCGACGTCACGCGGCGTTCGATCGAGGAAACCGCCGCGGCGGTGCTCCAACTCCTGAGCCAGCGCCATCGCCAGCACGGCGAGGCGGTGCCGGGAGGGACGCAGGCGTGAGCGCGGCGCTGCACGGGCCGGCCGAAGAGCGCCTCGTTCTCGCCTCGGGCAGCGCGACGCGCGCCACGATGCTTCGCAACGCCGGCCTCGTCTTCGAGCAAATCGCGGCCGCGGTCGACGAGGACGAACTCAAGCGCTCGATGAAGGCCCAGGGCGCGGATGCCGCGGCCACGGCGATGGCGCTGGCCGAGCTCAAGGCGCGCCGGGTCTCGGAGCGCGCGCCGGGCGCGCTCGTCGTTGGCGCGGACCAGATGCTGGTCGCGGACGGGGCGTGGTTCGACAAGCCCGCCGGCCGCGCGGCGGCCAAGGCCCAGCTGCTGGCCCTGGCCGGAAAATCGCATCGCTTGATCTCGGCCGCCTGCGTGCTGCGCGACGGCGAGCGCCTGTGGGGGGCGTGCGAACATGCGACTCTGCTGATGCGCCCGTTCGGCGAAGGCTTCGCCGAACGCTACCTCGACGCCGCCGGCGAAGCGGCCTTCAAGTCCGTCGGCGGCTATCAGCTCGAGGGCCTCGGCGCGCAACTCTTCCGGCGCGTCGACGGCGACTTCTTCGTCGTGCTCGGCCTGCCGCTGCTGGCGCTCTTGGATTTCCTGCGCGGGCGCGGCATCGTCCCGGCATGAGCATCGATGGAGAAACGCGCCTCGCCGGCGTGCTCGGCTGGCCGGTGGCGCATTCGCGCTCGCCGCGCCTGCACAATTTCTGGCTCGAGCGATACGGCATCAACGGCGCCTATCTGCCGCTGCCGGTGCGGGCCGAGCATTTCACTGAGGCGGTGAAGGGCCTCGTGCGCCTCGGCTTCGCCGGCGCCAACGTCACGGTCCCGCACAAGGAGGCCGCGTTCGCGCTGTGCGACCGCGCCGACGAGAGCGCCCGCAAGGCCGGCGCCGCCAACACGCTGGTCTTCACGCCGGCGGGCGAGATCCACGGCAGCAACACCGACGGCTTCGGCTTCATCGAGGCGCTGCGCGCCGGGGCGCCCACCTACGATCCCGCGAAAGGCCCGGCGGTCGTGCTCGGTGCTGGGGGCAGCGCGCGCGCCGTCGTGCAGGCGCTGATCGCGGCCGGGGCGCCCGAGATCCGGCTCGTCAACCGCACGGCGGAGCGCGCCGAGCGGCTCGCCGCCGCGCTCGGCGGGCCGATCCGCCGCCTCGCCTGGGAAG
>ERZ761602.2217-NODE-2217-length-31444-cov-11.897926_pt1 | contig 31444 bp, 20 predicted proteins | sample MGYA00512165_ERZ761602 | MGnify/ENA primary metagenome ERZ761602 (study PRJEB28899, sample SAMN02445085) | bioreactor sludge metagenome | biome: EBPR sludge; isolation source: Thorneside wastewater treatment plant | place: Australia: Brisbane, Thorneside...
GTGGATTCAGAGTTGGTGTTGGAGCGAGCGTTACGCAAGGAAGCGGCGCAACAATTTCGTAAGCAGCAAGTGATTGCAGGGATGATTGATCGTGTGAAGGAGTTACTTGGTGTCAATGACGGTGGTAGTCACGCGTAATGTCTCGGATCGTATCCGGGGCTTTTTGGCTTCATCAATGCTGGAGCTAGGGCCAGGGGTGTACAGTGCGCCGCGTTTGTCGGTGGCGGTGCGTGAACGGGTTTGGGAGGTGGTGTCGGAGTGGTTTTTGCTGGAGCGTGAGGCATCGGTGGTGATGGTGTGGGCAGATTCTCAGGTGCCCGGCGGACAAAATGTCCGGGTGCTCGGTGTGCCACCTGTAGAATTGGTGGAAGTTGATGGGTTGATTGTGACACGTCGGCCATTTAAGCCAGAAAAACCGGCTGGTGATTTAGCCACCAATTAAGCTTGCGTTCCTTAAAAACTTGGTTTATGAATGAGTTATTTGCTAGAGTTTCCCCCGTGTACGCGGGGATAGACCTCCGACTTGCCCGGTGTGATCGTCACCACCTACGTTTCCCCCGTGTACGCGGGGATAGACCCAATGGGCCAGCATCAAGGCAAAAGCGGCATCGGTTTCCCCCGTGTACGCGGGGATAGACCTGCCGCTGGCGTCGATGGAAAACTCGCGGATCTGTTTCCCCCGTGTACGCGGGGATAGACCTCACGCGCTGACTGGCTAAATGCACGCCCCACAGTTTCCCCCGTGTACGCGGGGATAGACCCTGGCGGACGGCCTGATCAGCAGCGGGCAAAGCGTTTCCCCCGTGTACGCGGGGATAGACCTCAAGCTGATGGCGCGCATCCCGAGGATGTGATGTTTCCCCCGTGTACGCGGGGATAGACCCTGCCGAATGGCTTTGAAGTTCTTGGCTATGCCGTTTCCCCCGTGTACGCGGGGATAGACCCTTTGTGTTTGGTCGAAGATGAAGGACTGTCCGGTTTCCCCCGTGTACGCGGGGATAGACCTTGCAAGCCGTTGCGGATGCGGCAGACCCCTACGTTTCCCCCGTGTACGCGGGGATAGACCCCGGCATTGGCTGAATTGACGAAGGCCCAAGAGGTTTCCCCCGTGTACGCGGGGATAGACCGCTCGCGCCAGGTTTGTCGGCGCCATCTACCGCGTTTCCCCCGTGTACGCGGGGATAGACCCCACCAGCGCCGCGCTTCCGGTGATCGCGCTGTGTTTCCCCCGTGTACGCGGGGATAGACCCTGATCACGATCCTCAACGAACAGCGCAAAGTCGTTTCCCCCGTGTACGCGGGGATAGACCCCGTGGTCACGATGCTGCCCACCGATCCCGCGCGTTTCCCCCGTGTACGCGGGGATAGACCCCCCTGGTTGCGCCGCGCGATCAAGCTGCTGGTGTTTCCCCCGTGTACGCGGGGATAGACCCTACACCGGCAAGACCCGCATCCGCGATACCACGTTTCCCCCGTGTACGCGGGGATAGACCCTTCGCCGGTAACCGTCCCTAGTTGCTGGCGGAGTTTCCCCCGTGTACGCGGGGATAGACCTCTACAAAGGCGGCAAGGTCAAGAGCGCCTACCGTTTCCCCCGTGTACGCGGGGATAGACCGATCTTGCCGAACAGTCTGGCGAAGAAGCTTTGGTTTCCCCCGTGTACGCGGGGATAGACCTCGGTAGCCCGCGGGCATGGGGCAAGACCAGCGGTTTCCCCCGTGTACGCGGGGATAGACCCTCGTAATTGACCGCGCCGCGCATCCAGGTACCGTTTCCCCCGTGTACGCGGGGATAGACCCTCACAGATCAGCAAAAAAACTGGTATGCGACAGTTTCCCCCGTGTACGCGGGGATAGACCTTATCGAATAGACCCGCTGTTGTCACACTGCCCGTTTCCCCCGTGTACGCGGGGATAGACCCTGCGCAGGAACGGGGGCTATTGCTAACAGGCCGTTTCCCCCGTGTACGCGGGGATAGACCTTGATCGGTGAATTCACCATTGGGATCGAGTTTGTTTCCCCCGTGTACGCGGGGATAGACCCAGTATCCAGGTCTCGTTTGATCTGCTGACATTGTTTCCCCCGTGTATGCGGGGATAGACTCATCGAAACTGCAATGACCACGAGTAGAGAACAGTTTCTCCTATGTGCGCAGGGTGCTAAGGACACTAAAAAACCCGCGCTTAGGCGGGTTTCTGAACATCCTTGAACGGTATTGAATCCTCAATTGGAGGCTAGGGTCGGAATCGAACCGGCGTCCACGGCTTTGCAGGCCGCTGCATGACCACTCTGCCACCTAGCCAGAATAAACGTTCCGGCCAATTCCCGGAAGATAAAAAAGCCTCGAAGAATCGAGGCCTGGAAATATGGAGCGGGAAACGAGACTCGAACTCGCGACCCCAACCTTGGCAAGGTTGTGCTCTACCAACTGAGCTATTCCCGCTATGCAGACCGGCATTCTATCCTGAAAAACTGGGCTGTCAAGTCTTCACCGCTGCCGGAATACCGGCCAAGCCGCCGCTAAATAATGCAGCATGGACCAGAGCGTCAGCGCTGCTGCGACTACCAGCAAACCTAATCCGGCGTCCAGAGTCGGGAAAAACCCAATGGGTTCCCGGTACAATAGCAGCAGTACAGCCACCATTTGCGCCGTGGTCTTGAATTTACCTACCATCGACACCGCGACACGCCCATGATCACCGACCTGCGCCATCCACTCCCGCAGCGCTGAAATAGCAATTTCGCGGCCAATAATCACCGCCGAGGCAATCGACATCAACGGCGTTGGAATTGCCTGCACTAATAACACTAATGCCGTCGCCACCATCAGCTTATCAGCGACCGGATCGAGGAACGCGCCAAACGCCGAGGTTTGATTGAGCCGCCGCGCCAGATAACCATCCAGCCAGTCAGTGAGCGCCGCCAGGCCGAATAACGTAGTGCAGAGCAGATTGGCGCCGTGAAATGATAGAAAGAAGACTCCGACGAAAACGGGGATCAGGGCGATACGCAGCAAGGTCAGCAGGGTGGGCAGATTCAATTGCATGAGGGGATACGCAATCAATTGCCGCCGTGGAAAGCGTCATAAATCCGCTGCGCCAACTCAGTATTGATGCCATCCACTTGTGAGAGATCCTCGACGCCAGCCCGCGCCAATTGCTTTACGCCGCCAAACTGCCGCAGCAACGCCCGCCGCCGTTGCGGGCCAATACCAGGAATCGCATCGAGCACAGAACCGGTGCGGGCTTGTTTACGCCGCTGGCGATGCCCGGTGATCGCAAAGCGATGTGCTTCATCGCGAATTTGCTGCACTAGATGCAGAGCAATCGAGCCGGCAGGCAAGATCAGTGGATGGTTTTCATTGCACAGATACAGCGTTTCCAAACCGGGTTTGCGCTCCGGTCCTTTGGCGATACCTATCGCCATCACTCCCACCACTTGCAATTCTTCCAGCATTTCACGTGCCTCGGCCAATTGTCCCTTGCCTCCGTCTACAAAAAGAATATCAGGCAAACGCCCGTTTTCCTCTCGCAATCGAGAATAACGGCGTGTCAACGCCTGACGCAAAGCCGCGTAGTCATTACCAGGCGTGATGCCTTCAATATTGTAGCGGCGATAGTCCGTTTTGAGGGGACCTTCCGCGCCGAAAACCACGCACGCCGCAACCGTCGCCTCGCCTTGGGTATGGCTGATGTCAAAACATTCCAGACGTGATATAGCGTGATCGATGCCCAGGGCCTCTTGCAAAGCTTCCAAGCGCCGCCGCATTCCAGCCTGACTGGCCCACTGCGCAGCCAGTGCCTGTTCAGCATTGCGCTGCGCCATTTCCAACCAGCGCGCCCGTTCGCCGCGCGGACGAGGAGTGAGAGCAATCCGCCGGCCCGCCCGTTCTTGGAGCGCTTGAGCAAGCAACAGCGCATCCACCGGTTCATGGCTGAGCAGCACCTCAGCAGGGATGACTTTGTCAAGATAATACTGCCCCAGAAAAGCGGTCAGAATAGCGCTGGCTTCCTCGCTTTCGGGTAGGGCAGGGAAAAAGGCCCGGTTGCCCAGCAGGCGACCGTCGCGAAATACGAAAACCTGCACACAGGCCGCACCATCGCGCAGCGCACAAGCAACGACATCGAGATCGCCGTGTTCCCCTTCGACATGCTGGCGTTGTTGAATATGCCGCAACTCGATGATCTGGTCGCGGCAGCGCATCGCTTCTTCAAATTTCAGTTCAGCCGCCAGCATTTCCATGCGCTGTGCCAGATCATCGATCACTTGGCTGCTCCGGCCCTCCAGGAACAAGACGGCGTCGCATAACTGGCGCTGGTAACTTTCGCGATCAATCAGGGCCACACAGGGGGCGGTGCAACGCTTAATCTGATATTGCAAGCAGGGACGAGTGCGTCCACGAAAGAAACTATCCTCGCATGAGCGCAACCGGAAAATCTTCTGTAACAGGTCAAGCGTGTCGCGTACTGCGTTGGCATTCGGATAAGGCCCGAAGTAACGGCCTTGGCCGCGTTTAGCGCCGCGATGCAGCGACAATTGAGGGAACGCGTCCGCGGAAACGTGGATGTACGGATAACCCTTATCGTCGCGCAGCAGGATGTTGTAGCGGGGCCGCAATTCCTTGATCAATGCGCTTTCCAGAATCAGCGCCTCAACCTCGGTGTGGGTCACTGTGATTTCAATAGCATGAATTTGTGAAACCAGGCTCCGGGTTTTAGCAGAAGCATGCTTTTCCCGGAAGTAGCTGGAAACTCGCTGCTTAAGATTGCGGGCCTTACCAACGTAGAGTACCTGACCTTCGCCGTTCAGCATCCGATAGACGCCAGGCAGAGTCGTCAGGGTTTTGAGAAAGGATTTAGGGTCGAACACAGAAGAAGGGCCGGTCATCTGATCGACAGGGAGTAGTGGAATAGCGCAATCGTAAAATTTTCCTGTCCCTGTCTCTGTGGATAACCTATCAGGAATCAGTGCTATATACTATCGCGCCGGATGTCGTATTTCTCCATCAGCCGGTACAGCGTCATACGCGATACGCCCAGCTCCTGCGCGGCGCGGGCAATGTTAAAGCGAGTCCGCAACAATGTGGCTTGTATCACGTCACGGTCCGCCGCCATTCGTGCCTCGTCTAGGGTCACAAACTCACGGATGTCGGTACGCCGTTCCAATTCTAGATCAACAGGGACAATATAAGGGCCTTCGCTCAACAACACTGCCCGGCGGATTCGATTCATCAAATCCCGGACGTTGCCCGGCCAGTCGTAACGGTTGATTACTTCCAGCGCATCGCGGCTGAACCCTTTGGCGGAAGTGCGCGTTTCAGCAGAGAACTTGGCGAAGAAGTGCCGGGCCAGTAGTTCAACATCGGCCTTCCGCTCGCGCAGGGCAGGGGTACGCAAGTGCAACACATTCAACCGATAGTATAAATCTTCGCGGAATCGGCCTTCTTGCACGGATTGTTCAAGATGGGTATTTGTCGCGGTGATTAGCCGGACGTCGGTGGGAATCGGCTTGGTGCCACCGACCCGGCGAATTTTCTTCTCCTCCAAAAACCGTAACAGATTCGCTTGCAGTTCTGGAGCCAGATCGCCGATTTCGTCCAGGAACAAGGTGCCGCCATTTGCTGATTCCATGAGGCCGATGTGACGTTCGTTGGCGCCTGGAAAGGCCCCTTTTTCGTGGCCGAACAATTCGGACTGAATCAAGTTCGGTGATAGGGCCGCACAGTTCATAACTACAAACGGCGATACCGCCCGGGCTGAGTAATCATGAATGGAACGAGCGGTCTGTTCCTTGCCTGTCCCGCTTTCACCGGTCACCAAAACGGGTACATCGACTTCTGCTGCTTTCTGAATACCGCGAAACAGCGATTGCATCACGGTGCTGTTGCCGATCATTCCATATTGCGATTCTAATTCGTTTTGCTGGCGAGCAGTGTTTTCACTCAGAGTTGCCATGCCATAGGCATGGCCCAGCGTGACGACCAGCCTTTGCGCATCAACCGGTAATGTATGGTAGTCATAACAACGCTCAGTGATAATGCTGGAGAGTTGCTTGCGATCGATGCATTGGCGAGACAAAGCCAGCACCCATTGCATCTTTCGACGGGCTAAGATTAGATCCGCGAGCCATTGGACTGATCGTTCCGATTCACAACTGAACAGGATACCGAGTCCTACCTCAAATTTATGCTCTGTCAATAAGGTCCTCGCTAAGCCTATCTCATCGGCCCAGTAGATTTCCCAGTCAGCAGCTGCGATTTTTTGGAGTAGTGTCTCCTCAATCGTTCCTGTGCTCAGAATCAGAAGCTTGCGCATTGAATTTACCTGCTCTTTGTCATTGTTTGGAAGAGGTCATCGACCTTACGTCTCATGGAGGTTGCCCTCGGGATCGTGTTGGTAGTCACACAATATTAACAATCATTGTGTTAGAGGTCGCGTAAAATACATGACTTTCATACGATATTTTTATTTACATCAAAGAAATACCTTTATAAATAGCATAGGTATTACGCTGACTCATGATCCGGGCATATTTTCATCGTAGTCTGTCATTATGGTCAAATCGCTTCATTAGCCATGCATGAAACCATTCTTGAACATAATATACAAAATAGCAGTAAAAATGGATACTATTTACTCAACAAAAAATTCCTGATCGCAACAGTTCCGGGACTTTGACTTTTTTCTACTGATTTGTTTTTTTATATTTATTTAGGAATTTAAATGTCTTATCTTTTTTTACGCACCCTCCTGTTTCAGCTTGATCCTGAGACTGCTCATGATTGGACATGCAACTTTTTACGTATCATCCCATCGTTTCCTTTGAAAGCGGTCTTTAGTGCCGGTATTCCTTTCACACCACTTCAGGTCATGGGATTGCATTTTCCTAATCCAGTGGGATTGGCGGCGGGTTTGGATAAGAACGGTGAATGTATCAAGGCTTGGGATGCTTTGGGCTTCGGCTTTATTGAAATCGGAACTGTGACGCCCCGTCCGCAGCCAGGCAATCCCGGTCCCCGGATGTTCCGGCTGCCGGAAGCTCATGCGTTAATCAACCGGATGGGTTTTAATAATCAGGGTGTTGATTATTTGGTAGCGCAAGTGCAGCGTGCCCGCTTCAAGGGAGTGCTGGGCATTAATATTGGTAAGAATGCGGACACACCGGTTGAACGGGCAGCCGATGATTACCTGCTTGGTCTGCGTAAGGTCTATCCTTGGGCCAGTTATGTCACCGTCAATATCTCCTCGCCCAATACCCCGGGCCTGCGTAATCTGCAATATGGTGAGGCGCTTGATCAATTACTGGCTGCACTGAAAAAAGAGCAGCGGCAGCTGGCTGACAGCTATGGCCGTTATGTCCCATTGGCGATCAAAATTGCGCCTGATTTGACAGATACGGAGCTGGTTACCGTGGGGCAAGCGTTGCTTCGTTATGGCATAGATGCGGTGATTGCGACTAACACAACCTTTTCACGTGCCGGCGTTGAGCATTTGCCTCATGCGAGGGAGGCAGGCGGTTTAAGCGGTGCGCCATTGATGGTACGTTCCACCGAAGTGGTGCGGCAGTTAGCCAGCGTTTTGGGCGGTGAACTGCCAATTATCGCGGCGGGAGGTATTCTCAGCGGGGCTGATGCAGCGGCTAAAGTCGCCGCTGGGGCCAGCCTAGTGCAGATTTACAGTGGCTTAATTTATCGCGGGCCAGCGTTGATTAAAGAGGCGGTCGTGGCGCTGCGTGGCAAAGATTTCCTTCCGCCTAGAGGAGGGTTGGGATGATGGAGCTGAACGCGCCATGTTAGATCGTCTCATCTCAATTGCCCCTATGCTAGATTGGACGGACCGGCATTGCCGGTTTTTTTTGCGCTTGCTCAGCCGTCGAGTGTTACTTTATACCGGAATGGTGACCACCGGAGCAATGCTGCACGGTGATCCGCAACGATTTTTGGCTTATGACCCGGTTGAACATCCTTTGGCCCTGCAACTAGGGGGTAGCAATCCCGATGAACTGGCGCAGTGTGCCCGGATTGCGGCAGATTGGGGTTATGACGAGGTGAATTTGAATATCGGCTGTCCTAGTGACCGGGTGCAATCGGGCCGTTTCGGAGCCTGTTTAATGGCGGAGCCGGCGCTGGTGAGTGATTGCGTGGCAGCGATGCGGTTGGCGGTGGATCTACCGGTCACGATCAAGACTCGAATCGGTATCGATGAACAGGATTCCTATGAGGAATTGACGGATTTTGTCGGTCGTGTGGCAATGGGCGGCTGTCAGGTGTTTATCATCCATGCCCGTAAGGCATGGTTGCGTGGTTTGAGTCCAAAGGAGAACCGGGAGATTCCGCCATTGCACTATGAGGTTGTGCATCAACTAAAGCGGGATTTTCCCGGTCTGACTGTTGTGCTGAACGGGGGGTTGACGACCCTGGATCAGATTACGAAACAATTGCAAGAAGTGGATGGGGTAATGATTGGCCGGGCCGCTTACGAGAATCCGTATTGGCTCACTGAAGTCGATTCGCGGTTTTTTGGCGTGCGCACATCGCCACCGAGCCGTCATCAAGTGGTTGAAGCGTTCCTTCCTTATGTAGAGGACCAGTTGCGGCAAGGAACGCCATTGCATTGCATGACCCGGCATATCTTAGGGCTGTTTCAGGGCGTACCTGGTGCGCGCGCCTGGCGGCGGACATTGAGCGAGCATGCGTGCCAGCGTGGTGCGGGGAAGGATGTGGTAGAGGCGGCGTTGGGGCAGGTATAACAAAGGCCAGTTCGAGAAGGGAGGGAAACGGGCTTTGGTTCAAGGAAAACCGGGGCGCGGGGGATCGGATGAAAGCACCTTGCTAAGTCACCCTCCTTCATTAAGAAGGACCTGCTCCAAGATTGTCCGCAAAACGCCTAATAGTGCTTACATCTGACCGCATTTAAAAATTTTGAGCTAAATTTAGGGGCAATGCGGCTGTTTTCTGTGGTTTATGCCGCTTGTGGCTTGGAGACTGCTTCAAGCTTGGGTTAGACTCAATCCAGACGCAGCGTCGGCACAATATTCCGTCGCGCCTTGAAATTCATCAAGCAATTCAGAGGAGTGATTTATGCCAAAGAAGAAAGAGTCGACCGGAACACCGGTCAAAACCGGCTCCACGAAAACCGCTAACAAGGCGGAGTCTGTGAAGGCGGCGCCTGCAACGCCTGCGAAGCCGCCAGAGGCCGCTAAACCGGCCGTTGCACAGAGTTCTGCAGCCAAACCAGCAGCCAAATCCCCTGCCCCTGCTAAGGCCGAATCGGCAGCGGCTAAAGCGGCTCCTGCCCCAGCCACTAAAGCAGCACCAGCACCAGCACCGGCGCTGAAGGCAGCCGGAAAGCCTGTTGTCGCCTCTACTTCATCCGGGCCTGCAGAGAAATCTGTTGCAGCACCGGCCTCGGCCAAAGCAGTGCCCGCGTCAACCCCGGCCAAGACTGAAAAGCCGACGGCTTCCACTAAAGGAAAAACTGCCAAGACCTCTGCCACCGAGACCAAAGTGCCTGCTTCCGGCAGACGCGCCGGTTCAGTGGTTACTGTTATCGTCGCCAAATACGATGTTGGCTTCGGTAATAGCCTCTACATTCGTGGTGAGGGCGCCGGTCTCAGCTGGGACACCAGCGTACTGATGAAGAATGTCGAGAATGATGTCTGGGTGTGGACAACCAATGAAATGACTGAGGGGATGGTTTCGTTCAAATTCCTGATTAACGACAGTACTGAGCACTGGTCCAGCGGGGACAACTTGTCCGCCTCGGCCGGTGAAACGACAACCGTGTCTCCTTCCTTCTAACCCGATTCCGGGCTGCGCCGATAGCCGGAAAACGGTAGTCGGCCTTGCCCCGGCAGCGATTTCTACCCCGCCTCTTGTTGTAATCGTAAAAATTCCTGCTGTGAACGGGTCACGCAATCCTCAATGGCAATTCCAGCGAAATAGTTGCCGGTCAACGCCAACCGGCTCTTTGCCAATAATCTATCAATGGCCTGTGTTCGTTCGCCATGGCCAACCCGCAAAACAGGTAATTGATTGTTCTTCCTGACCGTGTTTGCTAACGTCAGAAGATCGTTGGGCAAACCGAGTACCCGGGTGATGCAATCGCGTTTCCCTGCTTCATCCAGCATGCCTGGCCGAAAATGAAAACTGAAACCCCGATACGCGGGGTCTGGCATGACATCGCGGAAGACGACTGAAAAGAAAGGTTCATTTCGGCCAATCAGTCCAGCCAGCAGCGGCAAGTTCAGCTGAGATTTTGGAATGGCCACTCCCACTGTTTCCACTGTTGCTGTTCCCACCTCTGCCAGATGGCTGGCCAGTTCCGGAAATTCAGATGCAAGCAAGCGAGTGGCAACCGCCACCGGCGTTGCCAAGCAAAGAGCATGCGTGGTGTGATCACCACTGCTGGTCCGAACGATAAACTTGCCGTCGCTGTGCTGAATATTCTGTACGATTTGGCCGGATTCTACGCGAAGGCCGGATGATCCAGCTAAAATATCAGCAAGGCTTTGTAAGCCGCCGTGCAGAGTAAAACTGCGTGGGATATCCCGGCGGCGGGGCCGGGGATTAAAAAGGCTATCTGCGGGAAACTGGTCAGCCGGTTGACAGATCACTGCGCTGAAAGCCGGTTCGAAGACCGCTGCATAATTGCGCGGACCCACAATATGGCCATAGTATTCAGCAATATTGCGCCCGGTTTTAATTAAACCCAGCAGCCGGAATGGTGCCCGCAGCAGCTCGGAATAAGCGAGTTGCGAGGGGATACGACGCACCGCACCGTTAGTAAACAGACGAAAGCCAACTTTGGCGCGAGGCTGCAAGCGGCTAAGTGCATGGTGCGATTCGAGGATTTCCAGCAGATTGCCATAAGAGCTGAAAGCGCTGTGCGCACCCAGTTCTAGCCAAAAACCATCCAGCGCGCCAGTGAACCGGTGCGAATGCAGGCATCCCCCGACCCGATGTTCTTGTTCTAGAACCAGTACATTCCACCCCGCGGCAGCAGCATAATGTGCCATGCTCAGGCCGCTGATCCCAGCACCAATAATCAATAAATCGCTATCTGCCATGATGCCCCCAAGTTCGTCAAACCCTGCCGGGTTCATTCACCTGATTTTATCTACTATTAAAGGGTTATTAACATGAACCTGGAAGGAACGCCATGACTATCACTTCATATTTTGCCAAAGACCTGTTCCTTGGCCAGACCGTTTTTATTACCGGGGGTAGCAGTGGCATTAATCTCGGCATCGCCCGCAACTTTGCAGCAGTGGGAGCGAATCTCGGCATCGTCGGCCGCTCACCGGAAAAGCTTGATGCAGCAACGGCGGAGTTGCAGGCGCTCGGTGCACAGGTTTCGGCCCATTCTGCGGATGTGCGCGACTATATGGCGCTGGAAACTGCCATGCAGCGTTGCCGTGAAGAATTAGGGCCGATGCAAACCCTGGTATGTGGCGCGGCGGGTAATTTCCCCTGTCCCGCTGAACAGATTACCCCTAATGGCTTCAAATCAGTCATGGATATCGATCTGCTCGGTACGTTTCACGCTTGTCGAGCCGCGTTTGAGCAACTTAAGGAGACACGTGGCAATATTCTCTTCATCTCGGCAGGACAGGCATTTATGCCTTATGCTTTCCAGGCCCACGTTGGCGCGGCTAAAGCGGGCATCGATCAGATGATGCGCAATCTGGCGCTTGAATGGGGCCGGTTCGGTATTCGCTGCAACAGCATTGCGCCAGGCCCGATTGAAGGCACTGAAGGCGTGCGCCGGCTGGTTCCCAAAGGTAGTGCCGGTCCGCTGAAAAAGACGATTCCACTAGGCCGTTTTGGCACTCCCGATGATATTGGCCAACTGAGTGTATTCCTAGCCTCGCCGCTGGCTTCCTACATTACCGGTACGCTGGTCGTAGCCGATGGTGGCCAGAATCTATCTGGTTCCGGGGTGTGGACACAGTTGATTATGGCGGAAATGGCCAAGGCAAAGAGCTAAAGACTATTAGAGTTATAAAGATGATTGTTCCTCGCTTCCACCTGAGTCCTTTGACTCAACGCCGGCTCGCGCAATTTCAAGCCAACCGGCGTGGCTGGTGGTCGCTATGGGGATTTCTGCTGCTGTTTGGACTCAGCCTGGGTGCGGAGTTCATTGCCAATGACCGGCCATTGCTGGTCTATCATCAGGGTGCGCTCTACGTCCCCGTGTTCAAAGATTACGCGGAAACTGACTTCGGTGGGATTTTTCCTAGCACTGCCAATTACCGTGATCCTTACCTGATCAAATTGATTAATGAGGATGGCTGGATGTTTTGGCCACCCATTCACTTTCGCCATGACACCGTCAACTATGACCTGCCAGTTCCGGCGCCGGCGCCGCCTTCCACCGATAATTGGCTCGGCACCGACGATCAGGGCCGCGATGTGCTGGCCCGGTTGATCTACGGTTTCCGCATCTCGGTGCTGTTCGGTCTGCTGCTGACGTTGACTTCCTCGATTATCGGGGTTGCGGCCGGCGCGGTGCAGGGTTATTTTGGCGGACGGGTGGACCTGCTCTTCCAGCGTTTTCTGGAAATCTGGGGGGGATTACCGCAGTTATTCATCCTGATCATTGTATCCAGCGTTGTGATACCTGGCTTCTGGACGCTGCTGCTGGTGCTGATGCTATTTAGCTGGACTTCGCTGGTCGGGGTGGTACGGGCCGAATTTCTACGCGCCCGTAATTTCGATTATGTGCGTGCTGCGCGCGCCCTGGGCATGAGCGACGGGCGGATTATGTTCAAGCATGTGCTGCCCAATGCCATGGTGGCCACGCTGACCTTCCTGCCTTTTATCCTATCTGGCTCTATCGTCGCCCTGACCGCACTGGATTTTCTTGGCCTAGGACTGCCACCCGGCTCAGCCTCGTTGGGTGATTTATTGCGGCAGGGCAAAGATAACTTGCAGGCACCCTGGCTGGGTGTCTCTGGCTTCGTCGTGGTGGCGCTGATGCTCAGCCTGCTAGTCTTTGTCGGCGAAGCGGTGCGGGATGCGTTTGATCCACGCAAAAATGTAATTTGATGGCTGCTGGATGAGATTCTTAAGCAAAGATATCCAGTAAGCTGCCTAATACTTCATTGTTCGTACTGATAATCTTCGCGCCAGCTTGAGCCTGATAAAGCGCTCTATTTTGCTCCACCAATGGCTCGATCAGCGAAGCTGCTTGAGGCCCATGAGAATTCACCTCAGTCTGTTGATCTCCCACTGGAGCTGCTGCTGACACGGGGTCTATGGGATGAATCGTTTGTTTGGCGATTTCCTGAGCGCTACTGTCCAGGCTCTTAATAGCTCCCTGGATGCTAGCGCTACCCGTACTGACAGCACTATTGATCATCATGTTGCACCTCCTGCTACCCGGGTATTTTCCAAATATAGAGTAAAATCAGTCATTATTAAACCATTTTTACTCTAAATTCTGTATCTTGAGTGAGTAGGGTGTTCTTATTAAGAACATCTGCCGCATCCATAGTTCCACGAGCAGTCTTCCTTCAAGCATCTTAACAAGCCTTGAATTAAGATTAACAGGATCGAATCATCGAGGATCACCTTGTCATGTATGAATTCCTGCAATATCTAGTCCGCGACGCCATGACCCCTGAACCCATTGCAATGAGTCCTAAAGCCAAGCTCCGCGAAGCCGAAGCGCTGTTCGAAGCCCATGATTTTAACGGCGTGCCTGTCGTGGATGACCAGCGGCATTTGCTCGGCATCTTGACTAAATTTGATCTTCTCAAGGCCTTCATTTTTGATTCTCATGCCTTGGTTCCCCACTACGACGAGATCATGGAGCAGACCATTGAAACGGTAATGACCTTTCATCCCGTCAGTGTCGAGCCGCAACTGCCGCTCAGCCGGTTATTACAAAAACTGGTGGAGATGCGCGCCAAAAGCCTTCCAGTGGTCAAGGAAGGCCGGTTAGTTGGCATGATCGCCCGTGAAGACGTGTTGAAAGCACTGCGTCGCGCTGCCATCCAGCATGAAGCGCCTGCTCGCGAGGAACAATGATCATGACCACTCTGCTCTATACGCATCCGCGCTGTTTGGAACATGATGCTGGCTTTGGTCATCCGGAATGCCCTGCTCGTCTGACGGCGATTCTCAATGCCCTCAAAACTGCCTCCTTCGTTACGCTGGAGTGGCGGGAAGCCCCGGAAGCCAGCCTCGAACAACTGACTCGGATTCATTCACTAAAACATGTTGAACGTATCTTTGCCCGGGTTCCCCGGCATGGACACTACGCCATTGACGGCGATACGATTATTTCTCCGCAATCCGGCGAAGCAGCGTTGCGTGCTGCCGGTGCGGTTTGTGCGGCAGTCGATGCCGTGCTGAAGAGTGAAGCCAACAATGCGTTTTGCGCCATCCGTCCGCCGGGGCATCATGCTGAACCTCATCAGGCAATGGGTTTCTGCCTATTTAATAATGCCGCTATCGGGGCGGCTCATGCGCGTGTTGTTCACGGACTGGAACGGATCGCGGTCATCGATTTCGATGTTCATCATGGTAACGGTACGCAGGCAGCGTTCGAAACCGAGCAAGGCTATCTCTATATTTCTACCCACCAGGCTTACATCTATCCTGGCACGGGCCGCCGCGAGGAGCGTGGCATTGGCAATATTGTTAACGTTCCTCTATCAGCCGGCGCAGGCTCAACGGAACTACGCCAGGCCTGGATTCAGGATATTGAACCGGCGTTACATGCTTTCCAGCCGCAACTGATCCTGATCTCCGCAGGTTTCGATGCCCATTATCTGGATCCGCTGGCGGGACTGAGTTTCTGTGAAGAGGACTATGAGTGGCTAACCAAGGGCATTCTGGCGGTGGCTAAACAGTACTGCCAAGGACGGGTCGTTTCGATGCTGGAGGGGGGGTATAATTTGCAGGCATTGGCAGCCAGTGTGGCAGCGCATGTTCAGGTGTTAATCGATGCGCCGCCAGCAGCGTAGCTGCCGGGTTCAAACTGCCCAGACCTTTTGAATACGCCTCCTTGGACAGGAGGCGGGGAAAGACCCGGTAATGCTCTGCTTGCCGGGCGGGCTGGAGGCACTCATAGTTAACGCAGTCTTAGGGTAGCAGAACCGTCGAACCGGTCGTCTTGCGCGCTTCCAGATCACGGTGCGCCTGGGCGGTTTCGGCCAAGGGATAGGTTTGCCGCACTTCAATTTTTACCGCCCCGGCAGTGACCATCTCAAACAATTCAGCCGCGCTGGCAACCAACGCTTCGCGTTTAGCGGTATAGGTCATCAGGGTCGGCCGGGTCATGAATAGCGAACCTTTAGCGGCAAGTATCCCTGGTTCAAACGGCGGCACTGGCCCAGACGCATTGCCGAAACTGACCATCATCCCCAAAGGCCGTAAACAGTCTAGGGAGCCCATGAAGGTCTCCTTACCCACCGAATCATAGACGACTGCGACGCCTTGACCGTTGGTGATTTCGCGAACCCGCTCCACGAAATTCTCACGGCTGTAAACAATAACATGATGGCAACCGTGGGCGCGGGCCAATTCGGCTTTCTCATCGTTACCTACCGTACCGATCACCAGTGCGCCTAATTGCCGCGCCCACTGGCTGGCAATCAGGCCAACTCCGCCAGCGGCGGCGTGCAACAGAATAGCGTCACCGGATTGTACCCGGTAGGTGCGCCGCAATAGGTATTGGGCCGTCATCCCTTGCAGCATCATGGCGGCAGCGGTCTGATCGTTAATGTTTTCGGGCAATGCTACTGCCCGGTCGGCGGGGAGCAATCGCACTTCGGCGTAAGCGCCGACCGGCGGGCTGGCATAGGCGACCCGATCGCCGGCCTTGAATTCGGTCACACCCTCTCCAATCGCCTCCACATGTCCAGCGCCCTCCATGCCGAGTGTCCAAGGCAATGATGGCAGCGGATACAAGCCGGTACGGTGATAAACATCGATGTAGTTCAGGCCAATCGCGGCATGGCGAACCCGAAGTTGGCCAGGACCCGGATCACCGGCTTCGACGTCTTCCCAACGCAGTACTTCGGGGCCGCCGTATTGATGAATGCGAATTGCCTTGGGCATGGACTATCTCCTCAAATTTTTGTTGGAGAAGGTTAGGAGAGTGATTTAAGTTCAAAGTCTAGTTGAACACGTCATTTTTACCCCAACCACCGCCGGGCATTGCGGAACATCCGTAACCAGGGACCATCCTCGCCCCAGCCGTCCGGATGCCAGGAATATTGTACGGTGCGGAACATACGTTCTGGATGCGGCATCACGATAGTGAAACGGCCATCACGACTGGTCAGGCCGGTAATCCCACCGGGCGAACCGTTGGGGTTGGCGGGATAGCGCGTTGCCGGCTGCCCGGAATTGTCGACAAAGCGCAACGTCACCAGGTTTGCTGCTAACACCGCTTCCATCTCGCCATCGGGAAACTCGGCTCGTCCCTCACCGTGTGCTACGGCAACCGGCAACCATGAGCCTTCCATTCCTTGCAGGAACAGCGAGGGTGATGGTAGCACTTCAACCAGGCTCAAGCGCGCTTCGAACTGTTCCACCCGGTTGCGAACGAAACGCGGCCATAACTCGGCTCCAGCAATTAACTCGTGCAAGTTGGAGAGCATCTGGCAGCCGTTACAAACGCCCAAGCCAAAACTGTCCGTCCGAGCGAAGAACGTGGCAAACTCGTCGCGGGCGCGGGCGTTAAATAGAATTGATTTGGCCCAGCCTTCCCCAGCGCCTAGTACATCACCGTAGGAAAAGCCCCCGCAAGCGGCGATACCGTGAAAATCCGCTAAAGTCACTTTTCCAGTAATGATGTCGCTCATATGGACATCCATTGCGGCAAAGCCAGCTTGATCAAAAGCCGCAGCCATTTCTACCTGACCATTGACTCCTTGCTCGCGCAGGATGGCAATGCGTGGCCGTTCGCCGTTGGCGATATAGGGAGCAGCCACATCTGCGGCGGGATCGAACGTCAAGCGTACCTTCAAGCCGGGATCATCGGGATCACAGGCAGCGGCGAATGCTTCGTAGGCACAATCAGGATGATCACGTAAGGCTTGCATCTGATAGCTGGTCTCCGACCATAGCCGCCGCAACTCAATCCGGTCAGCGGCGAACGCCACTTCACCGGCATGGCATAAAATCAGCCGGTCATTGGAATTGAGCGTGCCGATAACATGGCTGCATTCTCCCAAGCCAGCAGCAGATAGCCGGGCCAGCACGGTCGAGCGATCGGCAGTCCGTACCTGGACCACGGCTCCCAACTCTTCGGTGAACAATGTGGGCAATAACTCTTCGCCCAGATCATCCAGCAGCACGGTCACCCCGCAGCTGCCGGCAAACATCATTTCTGCTAGCGTTGCCAGCAAACCACCATCCGAGCGATCGTGATACGCCAGTAATCGGCCCGCTATATTCAATTCCTGAATAACCGCAAAGAACGCTTTGAGAATCTCTGGTGTATTCACATCCGGAGGGGCATCGTCCCACCGGGAATAAATCTGGGCCAGCACCGAGCCGCCCAGCCGGTTTTTTCCACATCCGAGATCAATTAGCAGCAGATCGGTGTCGCCTCGATCCGTGCGTAATTGTGGGGTCAAGGTACGGCGCACATCCTGCACTGGCGCGAAAGCGGAAATAATCAGGGATAGCGGCGCAACAACACTTTTATGCTCGCCATTCACCTCCCAGACGGTTTTCATCGACAGTGAGTCCTTGCCAACGGGAATGGCAATACCCAGCGCCGGGCACAGTTCCAGGCCAACGGCCTTAACCGTGTCGAACAATTGGGCATCCTCGCCAGGATGGCCGGTCGCCGCCATCCAGTTAGCGGACAATTTAACATCGCCCAGCTTCTCAATACGGGCGGCAGCGATATTGGTCAGTGCTTCCCCGACCGCCATCCGTCCCGATGCCGGCGCATCCAGCAGGGCCAGAGGTGTCCGTTCGCCCATCGCCATCGCTTCGCCGGTGTAGACATCAAAGCTAGTGGCGGTGACCGCAACATCGCTGACTGGGATTTGCCACGGTCCGACCATTTGATCCCGGCAAACCAGCCCGGTCACCGTGCGGTCGCCAATGGTGATCAGGAAGCTTTTATCCGCCACTGCTGGAAAACCTAGTACCCGTGCTACGGCCTCCGTCAATTCGATGCGTGTGGAGCCAGTTTCCAGCCGGTTAGAAGGATTGAAAGCCCGTTCCACATCCCGCACCATTCTCGGCGGTTTGCCAAATAGGACGCTCATAGGTAGATCCACTGGCCGGTTATCGAATTGCCGGTCGTGGAGCGTCAATTGCCGTTCTCCGGTGGCGGTGCCAATCATGGCGTAAGGGCAACGCTCTCGCTCGCAAAGAATCTTGAACGTCTCCAGTCCTTCGGCAGCAATCGCCAGCACATAGCGCTCCTGTGCCTCGTTGCACCAAATCTGCATGGGCGACATGCTGGGGTCGTCATTCAGGATTTCACGCAATTCAAAGCGCCCGCCACGCTCCGCGCCATGGACGATTTCCGGTACAGCATTGGATAGACCACCAGCACCCACATCATGCACCGAGAGGATAGGGTTGTTTATCCCCAGTGCGACGCAGTGGTCGATGACTTCCTGAGCGCGGCGTTGAATTTCTGGATTGCCGCGCTGCACCGAAGCGAAGTCCAAATCTTCATGGGAACTGCCTGCGGTCATGCTGGATGCCGCGCCGCCACCCAGACCGATCAGCATCGCAGGTCCACCGAGGGTGACAACCGCGGTTCCCGGCGGTAATGGGGCCTTATGGATATGGGGTTCGCGGATATTGCCCAGTCCGCCGGCGATCATGATGGGCTTATGATAGCCACGCCGCTGACCGTCAGGTCCATCCTGTTCAAACGTGCGAAAATAACCACTCAAATTGGGACGTCCGAACTCATTATTGAACGCCGCTGCGCCAATCGGGCCTTCAAGCATGATGTCCAGCGCTGAAGCGATCCGGCCGGGCTTACCATAGTCCTGTTCCCAAGGCTGAATGAAATTGGGAATCTGCAAATGGGAAACCGAGAAACCGCACAACCCGGCCTTGGGTTTCGCCCCACGCCCGGTTGCCCCTTCATCGCGAATTTCCCCGCCGGAACCGGTGGCCGCACCCGGAAACGGTGCAATGGCTGTCGGATGGTTATGAGTTTCCACCTTCATTAAGATGTGGATATCTTCCGGGTGATAACGATATTGGCCATCCGCAGGGTCCGGGAAAAAGCGCCCGGCGGGGAAGCCCGTCATCACTGCTGCATTATCGTGGTAGGCCGATAGCACATCGGTGGGATGGCATTCATAGGTGTGGCGGATCATGGCGAATAGTGAATGCGCTTGACGCTGTCCGCCGATGATCCAATCCGCGTTGAAAATCTTGTGCCGGCAGTGTTCGGAATTAGCCTGGGCAAACATCATCAATTCCACGTCGGCTGGATTTCGCTCTAGACGGATGAAACTCTCTAGTAGATAGTCAATTTCGTCATCCGACAAGGCCAGCCCCAGCGCGCGATTGGCGGTCATCAGAGCGTCGCGCCCGCCATTGAGAAGATTCACTGTTGCCAGTGGCGCTGGTTTGGCTTGGGCAAACAGGGTACCCGGATCGTCGCTCGCTTCCAGCACTACTTCGGTCATCCGATCATGCAGCAATGGTTTTAATGCCACCAGTTCGCTGTCGCTGAGCGGCCGTTCGGATTCCACGAAATAGGCCACACCACGCTCGATACGATGGACTCGGCGCAGGCCACAGTTATGTGCAATGTCAGTGGCCTTCGATGACCAAGGCGAGATAGTACCAGGCCGGGGAATGACCAGAAAAAGTGGAGCATCGTTGGGATTACGGTGCTCGTTAAACGCTGTCTTCCCTACCAAGGCCAGTTGGCGCGATGTAACCTGGTTAGGGCCATACTGCAGCAACCGATCCAGCACTTCACGATCCGGTATAGTCAGTGTGCCATCCACAAAATGTACAAACTCGGCATGGACGCCGGTGATGGCGGGAACCCGTTGGCGCAGCGCAGTCAACAGTTTCTCCAGACGGAACGGCGACAGAGCGGGGTTTCCACGGAAACGTAGCATCGCGAACACTCTCCTGGGTCGGATGGGGAACGCGAGATGATAGCAGTAATCCCAGTCTGCTTTTAGCGGATACGCAGAGACGAGGACTGCTAGGTGATGCGTTCTATTTCCCTACCCGCAGCAGTCCACTCAAGCCATGCTGGTCGAGAAAAATATTGGCGCGTTCACGGATAGCGGTTGCGGTGTCAAGATCAATGACCTCGGCCAGCAGCGCCTGGGCCTTTTCATAACCGATGCTGCGGATCATCCATTTGATTTTGAGCAAGCTACCCAAATTCATACTCAGACTGTCCACGCCCATTGCCAGCAGTAGCAAGGCCGCTGCCGGATCACCCGCCATTTCGCCGCAGACGCTGATCGGCCGGCCCGCTGCCCGCGATTGTTCGATCACATGGCGGGTTGCCGCCAGTACCACTGGATGCAACGAATCATATAATTTGGCCACCCGGTCGTTACTGCGGTCCACCGCTAGCAGATACTGCGTCAGATCATTGCTACCGATGGAAGCGAAATCGACCATGCGAATCAGTTTATCGATCTGCCAAACCGCCGACGGGACTTCGACCATTATACCGATTGGCGGCATCTTCACTGGAACGCCTTCTTCTTGCAGTTCGGTTTTGGCGCAGTGCAGTAATTCCAGGGCGTCACGCAATTCGCTAACGGTGCTGATCATTGGAAACAAGATCGATAGATTGGCATAAGCCGTTGCAGCCCGCAGCATGGCCCGTAACTGGGTCTTGAACAAATCCGGCTGATCCAGGCTGATGCGGATGCCGCGCCAGCCCAAAAAAGGATTCTGTTCAGCAATGGGGAAATAGGGTAACGGTTTGTCGCCGCCGATATCCAACGTGCGCAGCACCACCGGATGCGGGTCCATGATCCGCAGCACCCGTGTGTAAATAGTGGTTTGCTCCTCCTCGGTTGGAAATCGGTCACGCAGGAAAAAATGCAATTCCGAGCGATACAGTCCTACTCCTTGCACGCCGCTGTTGCGTGCAGCGGCAATGTCAGCGAATAACCCGGAATTGGCATACAGATCCACCCGGTGGCCATCCAGTGTCTCTGCTGGCAAGTCGCGCAGATGTTGCAGGCCACGCGACAGTTCAGCTTCTTCGCTGATGAGCTTCAGATATTCCTGGCGCAGCGCTGGGCTGGGCTGGATACACACCCGCATTGTATAGCCATCCACCGCTACTTCACGGCCATTCAAACGGCCCGGTGGTAGATTGCTGACCCCAAATACCGCCGGAATGCCTAAACCGCGCGCCAGCAGAGCGACGTGTGAGGTGCTCGTGCCGCGCACTGACATGAGTCCCTTAATTTTTTCCTGCGGCACGTCCAGCAATTGTGAAACACTGATTTCGTCGCCCATCAGGATAGTGTTATCAGGGTAGTGGCGATTGACGGTCTGTTCGTCTTGCAGACGGTCCAGTAAACGTTGTCCCAGATCAAGAATGTCAGCGGCACGCTCGCGCAGGTAGGGATCGTCCATTTCCGCAAAGATGTTGGCGTATTCCAGCACGGTGGCGCGTAAGGCACCGGGTGCCCAGTTGCCGGCATAAATCCGTTCCAGGGTGCCATTGACCAGGCTATCGCTGCTTAATAACAGGGCATAGGCGTCAAATAGTGCGCGATCGCCGGCTGACAGCAGCAGCCGCATCCGCTCGCTGAGCCGCTGCAATTCCGCCAGTTCCGCCGCTACCGCCTGGCGAAAGCGCGAAGCCTCAGCATCCGCGCTCTCAATATCCTTGTCCGGCACCCGATCCAGCGCCGTTGCTGGGAAGACCACGACAGCCTCGCCCAGCGCAACGCCTGGGGCGCTGGCAATCCCTTCCAGGAACAGAGTGCCTGATAGCGCATCATCGCCAAGACGCTCCAGCGCTTGGCGGATCTCGGCCTGAGTGATACAACCGGCCAGTTGCGCAGCCAAGGTGACCAGGAAGGATTCCTCGTCAGCGGTGTACTTGCGTTGTTCGCGCTGCTGCGCCACCAGTACGCCCAATACCTTGCGCCGGCGGATAATCGGTACGCCAATGAATCCGTGAAACGGTGCCTCGCCAGTGGCAGCGATGTAGCGGAAGGCAGGATGGGCGGGGGCATTATCGACATTGACCGGCTCAGCCCGGCTGGCGGCCAACCCGGTCAACCCCTGATCGAACTTGAGCCGCACCTTGCCGATCGCACCCGGCCGCAGGCCATCAGTGGCCATCAGCACGTGTTCGCCACGGGTGTGATCAGTCATGTATACCGAGCAGACATCGGTATGAATGGCGCCTTTTACCTCAACCACAATAAGATTAAGCGCCTCGCTTAGATTGCGGGTGGCGTTGATGTCCTGCACGATGCGCCGCAGAATATCCAGCATGGAGCCGTCCTCAACAGGCAACAGAGACCGCGAAATTGTTCAAATTCTTCCAACTATAGCCTTCAAGGCTGCAAATATAAGGGGGGATCAGAACAATAGCGACTGCCCGGTTAATGCAGCGATTCTGTAGGTAGGCTTTAAGCCTCACAAAGCAATACAAAATAATAAAGTAAGAGAGGCAGGCGAGGGCGCGGCCCAGCAATTATGGAGTCAGGTTTGTCAAGGCGGTCTTCATCGTGGTGACCATCGCTGCCGGCCGGCTGCGACCGTGCGCGAGGGCCGCACTTCCCGGCTTTCATCTAGAGCCCCTGCATCTGGCAGATCCAATGCTGGCTTGGCCGCTGGCTTTTCCAAAGTACTCAAGCACCGTGTTGCTACAACCATGCGGGTGATCACCGGATTCTGGCTATTCTCTACCTGCCGCATTTGCAAAACAGTAACTTGCTGGATGCCGGCGCTCAAGCAAGGTGATTCCAGATTCCGTGTCCGCATTGGAGAAGGCCAGGCGTCTCGCTCTTGCGCGTCGCATAAGACGGTCTCGATGCGCCGTGCAGCGGTGGTTCGCCGGGGTGGCGATGTGACCGGCAGGTAAGATGCCAATTCATGCAAGGCTCGCCAGTAAACATGGCGCTTGAAGGCCACTACAGCGTGCAATGGATACCAGTAATCGACCCATTGCCAAAGGTCGAATTCGGGATGCTCGGATAAATCCAGGCGCACAACATCTTCGCTGCATCGCATCCGTAGCAGAAACCAGATCTGTTTTTGGCCAATGCAAGGAGGCCGGCAGCCATGACGCACCAACCGTTTAGGTAGACGATAGCGCAGCCAGCCCCGCGTAGAACCAATCACCTGGACATGTTCCGGGCGCAAACCTACCTCTTCAGCCAGTTCACGGAACATGGCTTGTTCTGGCGACTCATCCCGCCGAATGCCGCCCTGGGGAAACTGCCAGGAATGTTGCCCAATGCGTTTCGCCCAAAACAAACGTCCTTCTGCATTACACAAGATGATGCCGACGTTTGGCCGATAGCCCTCCGAATCGATCACGGTAAGAACCAATAGTTGCAATGAATTTGTTGATACTTATTCTTTCACAATGCAGCGCTTTTGACCATCACGAAGCCGGGAACGGACTATGCTATCAGTCATCGAACCTGCGCGCCGTCGTCGCTGGTCCTTTCGCTAGTCCTTGTTCCAAGGGGTTATTCGCGATGCGTTATTTATGGTACCTGATTTTTTTGCTGGCATGCGTATTGTCTTTCAGCACTCATGCGTTTGAAGACACGCCACTGGCCGTAGCCGCAACCCAGTATCTGCAATCGATCCGGGATGGACGCGATCCCGCTGGCCAGGCAGCCTCGGCGCTGCTCCGGCAGGCAGAGCAGCAGGCCCAGAAAAAGAACTGGGCGGATGCGATTACCTCCTATGAGATGGCTATCCTCGCCGGGGCGGACCAGACAGCAACCTGGCTGGTGCTCAGCCAGGTTTGGCAGACACAGGCGCAACGGCAAGAGCAAAGTAACGTGGACTATGCAATCCGGCAGCGCTCGCGTGAACGGGTGCAACAGTCGGCCTGGAACGCCTTGCAAGCTGCCCGTGTCCCTCTGGAGCGCGCCCGTGCGCTGTTCCGGCTGGGCGAACTCTATGACCGGAATCAGGAGCCGAAGAAGGCCATCGCCGCCTATCGCGAGGCGCTGGAATTCGAGGACAACGCGCGCATCGCCAAACGCTATCAGGAATTGATAGATGCCAATGCCTTCCAGATCAAAGGTGTTTCAGTCGAATCAGATAGTGCCACGCCGAAAATTTGCTTAAGTTTCTCTGATGACTTGGCCAAAGGCCAGCAATTGCACTACGAGGATTATCTGGTGATTGAGCCGGCCATCCAGCCGGTCGTAACGCCTGAAGAGCAGCAGTTGTGCGTGGAAGGCGTTAGTCATGGCCAGAGCTATATCATCAAGGCCCGGGCCGGTATTCCCGCTTCGAACGGTGAGAAGACCCGCGTTCCTCAGGAGTTTACCGCCAAGGTTGAGGACCGCAAACCAACCTTGGGTTTCCGGGGTGCAGCCTATGTCTTGCCGAAAACGGGTAACCAGCAACTACCGCTGACCAGTGTCAACCTGGCGGAAGCGCAGTTGCGGGTCTTGCGCATCAATGACCGTAATCTTCTGCCGGAAATCACGAGAGACCGCATCACCCATCTCCTGGATGGTTACGATCTTAACGCCATCACTAAAAATTCTGGTGAACAGGTCTGGGAAGGTATTTTGACCTTGGTTAGCGCCGAGCGTAATCAGGAAGTCACTACCGCTTTGCCGATCAGTGAAATTCTGCATGATCCGCAACCGGGTATCTACATTGTGGTTGCGCAACCAGCCAATAAGGACACGGATAATAAATGGGAGAGCCAAGCCACCCAATGGCTGGTGGTCTCCGATCTAGGCCTATTTACGATGCGCGGCAACGATGGTCTGCATGTCTTTGTCCGCTCGCTGTCCAGTGCTCAACCGCTGGCCGGGGTCACCCTGCGGCTGTATGCCCGCAATAATGGCGAGCTGGGTGCGGTAACAACGGATGCACAGGGTTACGCCCGGCTTGATCCAGGCCTGCTACGCGGTGATGGCGGGCGTGAACCTGCTGCGTTGATGGCCTTTGGTCAAGGTGACTACAACTTTCTCGATTTGACTCAGCCGGTGTTTGATCTCAGCGACCGAGGTGTTGAGGGCCGCGCTGCGCCGGGGAAGGTAGATGCCTTCCTTTATACCGAACGCGGCGTGTATCGGCCTGGCGAGGCTGTGGAATTGATGACCCTGGTTCGCGACAGTCGAGGCTATGCACAGGCGGAAACCCCGCTGACGCTTAAAGTGTTCCGTCCCGACGAGGTCGAATCTGCTCAGTTGCGTCCCGCCGGCCCGGCGCTGGGTGGTTATCACACACGCATTCCGATGCCATTGAACGCTCGTACCGGAGTGTGGACCGTCAAGGCTTACATCGACCCCAAGGGCGAACCGGTGGGTCAGATCAGCTTCCAGGTTGAGGATTTCGTACCGCAACGGCTGAAGTTGGAGTTGAGTTCCACCGCGCCCGTGCTGAAACCCGGCGAGCCGGTAAGGGTGGACATCAATGGCCGTTTTCTGTACGGCGCGCCAGCAGCCAATCTCAAGGCCGAGGGCGAGCTAGTGCTACGCGAAGACCCCAATCCCTACCCGGCTTTCCCTGGGTATCGTTTTGGGCTGACGCAGGAGAATTGGACCGCGCAGCGTTTCCCGGTCGTCCTGGCGGGTACCGACGACCAAGGAAAGGCCCAGGCGACAGTGAGTTTGAACGAGACGCCGGATACCACGCGGCCCTTACTGGCCCGGGTGCGTGTCTCTTTATTCGAACCCGGTGGCCGCCCGGTAACGCGCAGTCTTGACCTGCCTTACCGGATCCAGCCTTTTGCCATTGGCATCAAGCCGCGCTTTAGCGATGGCGGCGTCAAAATTGGTCAGGAGGCAGCGTTCGAGATAATCACTGTAGATATGCTGGGTCAGCTTCAGGCGCAAAGCGGGCTGAACGTCAAATTGGTGCGGGAGGAGTACCAATATTATTGGTACTACAACGAAGGGCGCTGGAACTACAAGCTCATCATTCGCGACAGTACCTCAGTCGCCAGCCAAACATTGAACATCGCTGCTGGACAACCTGCTGTGGTGACGCAACGCGGTCTAGATTGGGGCCGTTACCGTCTGGATGTGCTGGACACTAAGACCGGGGTTGCCTCCAGTGCGCGCTTCAATGTCGGCTGGTTTGAGAGTCCGAGCGATAGCGATACCCCGGATCAGATGAAAGTAACACTGGATCAGCCACGCTATCCAGCAGGCGCGACCGCCAAGGTTTTCCTGCGAGCGCCATTCGCGGGCGAGGTTCTGTTGAACGTCGTCGGTGACCGGTTATGGCTGAGTAAAACGGTTAGCATTCCCGAGGACGGCGCAACCGTGGATCTGACGATTCCCGCTGAATGGGGGCCGGGGGTTTACCTTACTGCCACGGCGTTCCGTGTCCCGGTTAAGACTGGAGCTAACGCTGGAACCGCCAGTTCTGTCAGTCCACGCGGACCAGGCCGGGCTATCGGCGTTGCCTGGCTAGGGCTGGATCCCGCGCCGCGCACTTTGAATATCACTTTGAATGCCCCGGCGGAATGGAAGCCGCGCCAGACCGTGGAGCTACCCGTTACCGTGACTGGACTGGATCCCGGTCAGCCAACGTATCTGACCGTGGCGGCGGTGGACGAAGGCATCTTGCAATTGACTGATTTCGCCACACCTGACCCGGTTGACTACTTCCTGGGCAAACGCCGGCTTGGCATGCAGTTGCTCGATCTGTACAGCAAGTTGATTGAAACGGGTGGGCGTCCGGGTGCGCTGAAAGTCGGCGGCGATGCCGAAAGCCGGCAACTTGATCCCTCGGCGATTCGTACCGTGAAAACCCTGGCACTGTTCTCCGGGCCGGTGGCGCTGGATGCGAGTGGTCAGGCTAGGATTCCGTTGGAGTTGCCAGATTTCAATGGTCAAATCCGGCTGATGGCGGTGGCCTGGGATCGTAACCGGCTCGGTCGCGCTGAAGTTGCGCCGCTGGTGCGTGATCCATTGGTGGCGCGAGTTTACCTGCCACGATTCCTGGCGCCAGACGATCAGAGCCAGATTAATGTGACGGTGCAAAACCTGAGCGCTCCACCGGGCAATTACTCGATTCACCTGAGCGCCGATGGAGCGGTGGCGGTGGATGGACCGGCGGCATTCACGTTCACAGTGGCGGATTCTGCCGTGCAGAACAGCGAAAGCCGCACCTTTACTCTGCGTGGGTTGAAACCAGGCGCTGGCCAAGTAGGGCTGCATCTGGAAGGGCCAAATGGCTTCAGTCTGGTCCGGCAATCGGATATCGGGGTGCGGCCTGCGCAGAACCTTGTAACCGAGCGCATCGCAAAACGGTTGAACCCCGGCGAAACCTTGCAACTAGGTAGTGAATTGCTGGAAGGATACCTATTGGGCACTGGCCGGATGCAGCTAAGCGTCGCCAGCCGGCCGAATCTGAATGTCCCTGGACTGCTGGCTCAGCTGGACCGCTATCCCTACGGCTGTCTGGAGCAAACTACCAGCCGCGCTCTGCCGCTGATTTATTTTAACGAGGTTGCCGGAGTGTGGGCGGGCCAGAATGCGGCCGAGGGCGGTTTACGGGAACGGGTGCAGCAGGCGATTCAGCGTGTCCTGACTTTGCAGGATGCTGGCGGCGGTTTTAGCCTATGGGGTCCCGATAGCCCGGCCGAGGATTGGTTATCGGCCTATGCCATGGATTTCATCGTGCGTGCCCGGCAGGCGCAGTATCTGGTTCCGGATAATGCTTGGCGGCGAGGGTTGGCGTATCTGCAAGAACGGCTGCGGACCGATAATTTCGCTGATGCGGAACTGGGCTGGCGGGCTTATTACCTGTATGTGCTAGCCCGTGAGCAGAAAGCGGCTATCGGCGATTTGCGTTATTTGCACGACAATTATTTGCAGAAGTTGCCGGGGGCTTTGGCTCAGGCGCAACTCGGTGCAGCGCTGGCCCGTTACGGCGAGCTGGAGCGGGCCAAGGAGGCTTTGACAGCGGCGTTGAACCGGACTGATCGGACGGCAGTACGCGATTACGGCAGCCCATTGCGCGATCGCGCAGCGGTGCTGACGTTGTTAGCTGAATCGAGATTGCTGCCCGAACGAGTCCCGCCCTTAGCTGAGGAAGTAGCGGCTGATTTCAACCAGCGTCGCTACACCAGCACCCAGGAACAGGCTTGGCTGTTGCTGGCGGCCCATGCGCTGTTGCAACAGACCGGCGCGCTACGGTTAACCGTTGGCGGTCAGGCGACAACTGCCGATCCGTTCTATCTAAAGCCGGAGACTGATCAATTGACCAGAGGCATGACTGTGGTCAATCAGGGTGAGCAACCGGCCTGGACAGTGCTGGATCGCAGCGGTGTACCAACTGTTGCGCAGCCGCCGGCACGGGAGGGTTTTACCATCACCCGTCGTTACTACACCCGTACCGGCAAGGAAGTGGACCCAGGGCAAATTCACCAGAATGACTTGCTCGTTGCGGTGATCACCGGCGAAGCGCAGGGCAACGAGGGGCAGCAGGCGCTGGTGGTGGATTTGCTGCCAGCAGGGCTGGAAATCGAAAACGCCCGGGTGGGGCATGGCGCTTCGGCTTTGGACATCGCCTGGTTGCCGAAATTGACTGGGACGCTACACACTGAAATCCGTGACGACCGTTTCGTGGCAGCGTTGGACATCGATCAGGGCAGCAAACGCGCTTTCACTTTGGCCTATCTGGTGCGGGCGGTCACGCCAGGTGTGTATCGGCAGCCAGCAGTGTACGTGGAAGATATGTACAAACCGTGGCAATTCGGGCGCGGGGCGATGGGAACGGTCAAGATAGAGTAAACGGCGCATATGCCGGCGGGCCAAGGATTGGCCCATGTCTGGCGGTATGCCGATGTCCGCATGTATTGTTCCCGCAACTTCATGCCGCTATACCTATTCCCTGTCTGACGCAATAATCATACAACTGTATTTTTGAGGGAGATCGTCTTGCATGACTGCGCCGAAGATCTGTGTTCACTGCTGAAGGAAGCGCAGTCGTGGCCTTGTCGGCGTCAAGCGAATGATGGCGTGTTGCCGTTGCTTCCGCCAAGCTGCGCCAGCTCTGCTTGTCATTAACGATAGACATTCTTTTTGCCAATCCCTGTGTAGGGACTGCCGGGCGCCACGCAAATTGCCGTGCGATTGGCCCTAAACCGGTTACGCTTATTTTTTCCCAACCTTACTCAGCGCAAAACCTCATGCATGACCTCATTCCCCTGACGATCGCCGTTATCTTGCTGGTCAGCGTTGGCGCGCAATGGCTGGCCTGGTGGTTAGGCTTACCTGCTATTCTGCCGCTGCTGGCTGTCGGCATTATCGCCGGCCCGGTCACCGGTTGGCTCAACCCCGATCGTCTGTTTGGTGACTTGCTATTCCCCATAGTCTCGCTCGGGGTGGCTGTGATTCTATTTGAAGGTGCGCTGACCCTGCGTTTTAAGGAGATTCGGGGCCGGGTGCGGGTGGTGCGTAACCTGGTCTCATTCGGCGCGTTAATCAATTGGCTGCTCATTGCTCTTGCCACTCGCCTGTGCATGGACCTGCCCTGGTCCTTAGCGTTGCTGTTTGGTGCGTTGGTGACTGTCACCGGCCCAACGGTGGTAGCGCCATTGCTGCGCAGCGTTCGCCCTCAGCACGAAATCGCCAGTATTCTGCGCTGGGAAGGTATCTTGATCGACCCCATTGGCGCCCTGTTGGCGGTACTGGTGTTTGAATTCACCATTTCCGAGCAGGCTCAAATCCAGAATACCTTATTACTGTTTGGCACCACTGTCGTTGCGGGCGCCTTGCTTGGTTTGGCTGGTGCGTGGCTGCTTACCAATTTGATACGCCGGCAATTGCTGCCTGAATACCTGCACCGTATTGCCAGCCTGGCGCTGGTGCTGGGGGTATTCGCTTTTTCTAACGCCCTTGCAGAAGAGTCTGGTCTATTAGCCGTGACGGTTATGGGCATGAGGCTGGCCAATACCCGTAATCTGAATATTGAGGATATCCTTAACTTCAAGGAAACCCTCACTTTGTTGTTGATCTCTGTATTATTTATTATGCTAGCGGCGCGGCTTGATCCTTATGCCTTTGCTGGAATGGGCTGGGGTGCGCTGGGTGTGATGCTGGCGATTTTATTCGTTGCCCGCCCCGCCACAGTGTGGCTGGCGGCCATTGGCTCGAAGCTCACCTGGCAGCAAAAGGTAGCTTTGGCCTGGATCGCCCCGCGTGGCATCGTCGCGGCGGCGGTTTCCGCGCTGTTCGCCCTGCAACTGGAGCGGCTAGGCTACGCTGAGGCACGCACCTTGGCGGCGCTGACATTCCTAGTCATTCTGGTCACGGTCATCCTGCAAAGCCTCACCGCTAAAGCAGTGGTGAAAAAGCTGAGACTGGCAGCGCCTCCACCGCGTGGAGTGCTGGTGATGGGTGCCACCCGGGTAGGGTATGCAGTTTCTAAGGCACTGTACGAAAGAGAAATTCCTGTTATTCTAGCCGATCCTGTCTGGCAGAGTCTCCGCTCCGCCCGCATGGCCGGGATACCGGTTTATCATGGTAACGTGCTGTCCGAACATGCCGATACGTATCTGGATCTCAATGGTATCGGTAAGCTATTAGCCATGTCGCTGTGGATGGAACGGAATACACTGGCCGGTCTTTATTTCCGGCCCCTTTTTGGGGCTGACCAAATCTATACTCTACGCTTGGATGAGGAGCGAGATAGTATTAACCGCAACCGGGTGATCGCGTCCTATCGCACCGCCCGGTTGTTCGGTGAGCAGGTCACGTTTGCCCGGTTGCAGGACCGCCTGGATCAGGGTCATGCCATCCGTGCTACGCCACTAACTGCCAATTTCGACTTCGCTGCTTTCAGCAATAAATGGGGCGAGCAGGCGATTCCTTTGTTCGCGCTCGATCCCAAGGGAATACTGCGGGTATTTTCAACCCGGGAAACCCTGCAACCGGGTGCTGGATGGACGCTGATCAGCTTACTGCCGCCAACCGAGGCAAAGAATTCAGGGACAGCATAGAGATGACTGCAGCGGTTTCAAGCGCTGCAAAGGCGGTTGCATTGATTTCCACAGTGTATCAAGAGCGGCATCACTACCCGTCGCTTCGCGACCGATGAAATGCTCTCGATGATAACGAGTAACTTGGTTGCCAATGCGAACCCGGATGAACTATCCTAAACACTTAAATGGCAGATCGAGAGATTTTCAGGGTAGTAGAAATTGGACCAGCGGGATGAATAAGTAAAACAATCTATTCCTGGTTCGTTTCAATAGAAACCTTAGCCTGCATCTGTACCTTTCATGCTGGTGTGGTGGAATGGTATACACACAAGACTTAAAATCTTGCGCCC
>ERZ761602.2219-NODE-2219-length-31418-cov-49.429519_pt1 | contig 31418 bp, 29 predicted proteins | sample MGYA00512165_ERZ761602 | MGnify/ENA primary metagenome ERZ761602 (study PRJEB28899, sample SAMN02445085) | bioreactor sludge metagenome | biome: EBPR sludge; isolation source: Thorneside wastewater treatment plant | place: Australia: Brisbane, Thorneside...
GGTTGGTGAAGCTGTTGCTCATCACGAAGCTCGGGTGGCCGGTGGCGCAGCCGAGATTGACGAGGCGGCCCTCGGCGAGCATGAAGAGCTGCTTGCCGCCGGGCAAGTCGTAGCGGTCCACCTGGGGCTTGATGTTCACCTTCTTCACGCCTTCGGCGGCGTTGAGCTTGGAGACTTGGATCTCGTTGTCGAAGTGGCCGATGTTGCAGACGATAGCCTGGTCCTTCATCGCGAGGAGATGGTCGAGGCGGAGGATGTCCTTGTTGCCGGTGGTGGTGACGTAGATGTCGGCCCAGCCGAGGGTGTCCTCGACGGTGAGGACGCGGTAGCCCGCCATCGCCGCCTGGAGGGCGCAGATGGGGTCGATCTCGGTCACGACGACCTGGGCGCCGAAGCCGCTCAGGGTCTGGGCGCAGCCCTTGCCGACGTCGCCGAAGCCGCAGACCACGGCGACCTTGCCGGCAATCATGACGTCGGTGGCGCGCTTGATGCCGTCCACGAGGGACTCGCGGCAGCCGTAGAGGTTGTCGAACTTCGACTTGGTCACCGAGTCGTTCACGTTGATCGCGGGGACGCGGAGCTTCCCGGCCTCGAACATCTGGTAGAGGCGATGGACGCCGGTGGTGGTCTCCTCGGAGACGCCCTTCCAGTCCTTGAGGTAGTTGATGAACTTGATGGGATCCTCCCCGTTGATGCGGCGCAGGAGGTTCTTGATGACCTCCTCCTCCTCGCTCTCGGAGGGGCTGTCGATGAAGGAGCGGTCGCCTTCCTCAAGCTCGGCACCCTTGTGGATGAGGAGGGTCGCGTCGCCGCCGTCATCGACGATGAGCTGCGGTCCCTTGCCGTCAGGCCAAGTCAGGGCGGCCTCGGTGCAGTCCCAGTATTCCTCGAGGGTCTCGCCCTTCCAGGCGAAGACGGGGATGCCCCGCGCGGCGATGGCGGCGGCGGCGTGGTCCTGCGTCGAGAAGATGTTGCAGGAGCACCAGCGCACGTCGGCGCCGAGGTCGGCGAGGGTCTCGATGAGGACCGCCGTCTGGATCGTCATGTGCAGCGAGCCCATGATGCGGACTCCGGCGAGGGGCTTCTCGGCGGCGTATTTGGCCCGCGTGGCCATGAGGCCGGGCATTTCGTGCTGGGCCACTTCGATCTCCTTGCGGCCGAAGTCGGCGAGGCCGATGTCGGCCACTTTGTAATCTTCTTTGATAGCGAGGGTCGCGCTCATAGTTCTGTGTCTGTCAGGGTATGGTGTGGGGGTTCACGCGACGGCGCTCTTGAGCGCTTCCGCCTTGTCGGTCTTCTCCCAAGTGAGGGAGCCGGTGTCCTCTTCGCGGCCGAAGTGGCCGTAGTTCGTCGTCTTCCGGTAGATGGGCCGGAGCAAATTCAAGTCGCGGATGAAGTCGGCGGGCTTGAAGGAGAAGACCTCTTTGACGGCCTTGACGATCTTGTCGTTATCGACCTGGTTCGTGCCGAAGGTATCGACATGGACGCTGACGGGCTGAGGATAGCCGATGGCGTAGGCGAGCTGCAGCTCGCAGCGGTCGGCGAGGCCGGCGGCGACGACGTTCTTGGCGACGTAGCGGCACATGTAGGCGGCGGAACGGTCCACCTTGCTCGGGTCCTTGCCGGAGAAAGCGCCGCCGCCGTGGCGGCCCATGCCGCCGTAAGTATCGACGATGATCTTGCGTCCGGTGAGGCCGCAGTCGCCCTCGGGACCACCGATGATGAAAAGTCCGGTGGGGTTGATGTGGAATTCGGTGTCCTCGGTGAGGAGTTCGCCGGGGATGACGGCCTCGATCAGCTCCTTCTTGAGGATCTCGCGGATCTCGGGGGTGCCGATGCTCGCGGCGTGCTGGGTCGAGACGACCACGGCGGTGACGCGAGTGGGCTTGCCATCGACGTATTCCATCGAGACCTGGGTCTTCGAGTCGGGGCGGAGCCAGGTGTGCTGGCCGCTCTTGCGGAGCTTCGTGATCGCCTCCCCGAGCTGGTGGGCGTAGGCGATGGGCGCGGGCATGAGCGCGGGGGTCTCGCGCACGGCGTAGCCGAACATGATCCCCTGGTCGCCGGCGCCCTGCTCGGCGGTGTCCTTGTGGTCGGCGGCGGCGGCATCGACGCCTTGGGCGATGTCGGGCGACTGCTGGCCGAGGGCGTTGATGAAGAAGAAGTTCGCGGCGTTGAACTTACAGTCGTCGTTGACGTAGCCGATCTCGGTGATGGCGGCCTTGACCACCTCGCGGTAGTCGAACTTCGCGCTGGTGGTAATTTCACCGCCGAGGACGACGAGATTGTCCTTCACGAGCGTTTCACAGGCGACGCGGGAACCCAGATCCTGCTCGAAGCAAGCATCGACGATGGAGTCGGAAATGGTGTCGCACACCTTGTCGGGGTGGCCCTCGGTGACGGACTCGGAGGAGAAAATGTAGGAGTTTGCCATGTTGTATTTACAAATCTTGATTGGTTGATACCATAAAGCTGCCGATCCATGTCGTCAATTCTGAAATCGCTGCGCCTCATCGCGGACCCGACCCGGCTCCGCATCCTGAGCCTGTTGCGGCGCGAGGAGCTCTCCGTGGTCGAGTTGCAGGAGATCCTCGGGATGGGCCAGTCGCGCATCTCCTCGCAGCTTTCCCAGCTCCGCCAAGCGAAGCTGGTGACGGACCGTCGCTCCGGCAAGAACATCATCTACGCTTTCGGCAACGACGCGGCCCCGCTCGACGTCCGGCTCGTCGAGACCCTCACCCTCGCTGCCGCCGAGGTGCCGGAGGTGCCGGACGACGTGGCGACGCTGGAGTTGATCCTCGCGAAGCGCCGCGACAAGGCCCGCGCCTACTTCGACAACCTCGCCGGGAAATTCGGGCGCACCTACTGTCCGGGGCGCTCCTGGAAGGCGCTCGCGGAGACCCTTCTGAAACTGATGCCGCCCCTCGTCATTGCCGACCTCGGAGCGGGCGAAGGCACGCTCTCCCAGCTCCTCGCCCAGCGGGCGGAGAAGGTCATCGCCATCGACAATTCGGAGAAGATGGTGGAATACGGCACTCAAGTGGCCCGCGACAACGGCTACACGAACCTCGAATACCGCCTCGGCGGGATCGAGGAGCCGCCCATCGACGCGGGTTCGGTCGATCTGGCCATTTTCAGCCAATCCCTCCACCACACCGCGAAACCCGAAGCCGCCATCGCCGCTGCCCACCGCATTCTCAAGCCGGGTGGACGGCTCGTGATCCTCGACCTGCTGAAGCACGGTTTCGAAGACGCCCGCGAACTCTACGCCGATCTCTGGCTGGGGTTCTCGGAGTTGGAGGTTTCGCGCTTTTTGAAGAATCAAGGCTTCATCGACATCGAGGTCTCGGTGGTGGATCGCGAATCCGAACCGCCGTATTTCCAGACGCTGATGGCTTTGGCGGGGAAATCCCTTGGCAAAGGCGCGTGACGACATTTGGCTCGTTCCAGTCAAAAATTTGTAGCCGAGATCATTGACCTCGGTCGGGCGTCGTTTGGACATCCGATCCGGCCTCACTGAGGCCGGCTACAGCGCTAACGCGTTCTTCCACGCACCACCTATCGTTCAGAATTCATGGGAATTTGGCGATGGTAACGACCGTCTCCCGAACTCTCCACCTCCCCCGCCAAATCCGGCCAGCGCAAAGCGCCCTCGCTTGACAAGCGCTGTGCCTTCCCCATTTTCAGCCCCACTTTTCACCTTTGCCTGCGGCCGTAGGCCGCCCCCATATGAACGCCCCTGAAAAACGCGAGTTCCAAGCCGAAGTCAGCCAAGTGCTGGACATCGTCATCCACTCCCTCTACACCGACAAGGACATCTTCGTCCGCGAGCTGGTCTCGAACGCCTCCGACGCGCTGGAGAAGCTGCGCCACCTCCAGCTCACCGGGAACGAAGTCCACGGCCCCGACCTTTCCCTCGAAATCCGTCTCACCGTGGACGAGGAGGCCCGTACCCTCACCCTCGCCGACCATGGCCTCGGCATGACCCGCGAGGAGCTGCACGAGAACCTCGGCACCATCGCCCACTCCGGTTCGAAGGCCTTCCTCCGCAACCTTGAGGAGTCGGCGCGGAAGGAGAGCGCCCTCATCGGCCAGTTCGGCGTCGGCTTCTACTCCGCCTTCATGGTCGCCGACGAGGTGACGGTCTACAGCCGCTCGTGGCGGCCCGAGGGCGAGAGCCTTGTCTGGACGAGCGACGGCAAAACCGGCTACGAAATCGCTGAGGCGGACGAGGAACTGGAGCGCGGCTGCCGCATCGTCCTGAAGCTGCGCGAGGACTGCGCCGATTTCGCCAAGGCCGACCGCGTCCGCTCCATCGTCGAGAGCTACTCGAATTTCGTCGCCTTTCCCGTGATGGTCGGCGAGGAGCGCGTCAACAAGGTCGAGGCGGTCTGGCGGAAGAAAAAGAGCGAAGTCACCGACGAGGAATACAAGGAGTTCTACCAGTTCTCGGCGAAAGCCTACGACGAGCCGCGCTACCGCATGCACTTCAACGCGGATTCGCCCATCGAGCTGAACGCGCTCCTCTTCGTCCCGGCGGAGAACACCGAGCTCTGGGGTATGGGGCAGATGGAGCCGGGCGTCTCGCTCTACTGCAAGAACGTCCTCATCGACGACAAGCCCGCCGGGCTCCTGCCCGACTGGCTGCGCTTCCTGCGGGGCGTCATCGACAGCGCCGACATCCCCCTCAACATCAGCCGCGAGTCGATGCAGGACAGCAGCCTCGTTCGCAAGCTGAACCGCGTCGTGACGAAGCGCTTCCTCAAGTTCCTCGACGGCGAGGCCAAGGACGATCCCGACAAATACAAGGAGTTCCACGCGAAGTTCTCCCGCTTTCTCAAGGAGGGCGTCGTGACCGATTTCGAGCATCGCGAGGGGCTGGCGAAGCTGCTCCGTTTCGAGAGCAGCCTGACCGATCCCGGCACCCTCACCGGCTTCGAGGACTACCTCGTCCGGGCCAAGGACGGGCAGGACAAGATCTACTACCTCAGCGGACCCGACCGGGTCTCGATCGAGGCCGGACCCTATCTGGAGGCATTGAAGGCGAGGGGCCTTGAGGTGGTCTATTTCTTCGACACCATCGACGAATACCTCCTCCAGCACCTGCGCGAGTTCGAGGGGAAAACGCTCGTCTCCGCCTCCTCCTCCGAGGTTGAGCTGCCGGAGGACGCCGCCCTCGAAACCTCCGGCGAACCCCTCGCGGAGGAGGCGATGACCGCCCTCTGCGACTTCCTCCAGACCGAACTGGGCGAGCAAGTCGAGAAAGTCGCTCCGGGCAAGCGCCTCGTCAGCAGCCCCGCCGCCGTGCTCGCCCCGGCGCATGGCATGTCCGCGCAGATGCGTCAGATGCTCCAAGCCATGAACCCCGGCGAACCGCTCCCGCCGCAGAAGGTCGAGCTCGAACTGAACCCCCGCCACGGTCTCGTCCACGCCCTCGCCGCGGCCCGCGAGGCGGATCCCGATCTCGCGAAGCTCGCGGCGGCGCAGTTGCTCGACCAAGCCCTCCTCGCCGCCGGACTGCTGGAGGACCGCGTCGGTCTCGTCGACCGGGGCTTCCGCCTGATGGAGGCGGCGCTGAAAAAAACAGCGGGTTGACGAATTTCTTCGCAACGATCCCCCCGCCGCGAGGTTCATCCGCACGAGGCCAAGGGTCTCGAACCAAACATCTAAAAACAGTTATCGATGAAAAAATTCCTCGTGGCGGCCACCTTCGTCGTGGCCGGATTGGCAGTCGGCCTGCAAGCCGAAGAAGGCAGGGAGAAGGGTAAAGGCAAGGGCAAAGGCGGCGACCCCGCCAAGCGAGCCGAAGCCATGATCAAGAACCTCGACAAAGACGGCAACGGCACCCTCTCGAAGGAGGAGTTCGCCGCCAGTCCCTTCGCCGCCAAGGCCAAGGAGAAAGCCGGTGAAGACGCTATCGACAAGATCTTCGCCCGTCGCGACACGAACAAGGACGGTCAGCTCGACCAAGCCGAACTGGCCGCGCCTCCGCAAGGCGGCAAGGGCAGGCCCGAAGGTCGTCCGGAGGGCAAAGGCCGGGACAAGGACAAGCCCGAAGGCAAACCGGAGGGCAAGGGCCGGGACAAGGACAAGCCCGAAGGAAAACCGGAAGGCAAGGACCGGGACAAGGACAAGCCCGAAGGAAAACCGGAAGGCAAGCCCGACAGGAAATCTGAGGGGAAACCCGAAGGCGGATCGAAGCCCGAAGCCGAGTGAGCGGATCGAAGCGCTCCTCCTTTTCAAAAACCCGTCGCGGTGGACCCGCGGCGGGTTTTTTGCTTCATGGCGCGGACGGCAATTCCCCCGCCCGCCACTGCCTCAGGAAGGCGGCGCAACCGTCTTCGAGCAGGTCGAGGACCTTCTCGAAACCCTCGGGACCGCCGTAGTAGGGATCGGGCACCTCGCGTTCGTCGTGCCCTTCGCAGAAATCGCAAAACAGCGCGAGCTGCGCCGTCGGGTTCGCGCACCGCTTCCGCACTGCGAGTAGATCCTCGTGGTTGCTGCGATCCATCGCGAAAATCCAGTCGAACTCTTCGAAATCGGCTGGCTTCACCTGCCGGGCGCGGCCCTTCATCTCGATGCCGCGGTCGCGGGCGGCGCGGGTCATGCGTGCATCGGGAGGGTTACCGATGTGGTAGCCCGCCGTCCCCGCCGAATCGACCTCGAAACGCGACGCGAGCCCCTCGCGTTCGAGGAGGTGGTTCATCACGTTCTCGCCCGCAGGCGAGCGGCAGATGTTGCCGAGGCAGACGAAGAGGAGTCGCATGGTCTTGACTGTGGAAGTTGCGGGGAGCGAGAGAGTGGAAGCGGCGTCCCGCCGCTTTGATGCAGACGATGGAGCGGCGGGACGCCGCTTCCACTTTACGAAGGGAGGCGCGGAGCTTGTTTCCTCGAAGCCCCGCCCCCATCCCTGCCATACGGAATTGCTTCTTCAACCGCAATCACGGGAAAGGAGGACCACCCGGAGAGGGGCTGCGCGGGCGATCGCGGAGTAGTCGGTGTCGAACGTGACCAATTCGGCATCGCAATGGAGGGCGATGGCGGCGATGAGAAGATCGAGGGAGCCAGCGTTGATTCCTTTGTCCCGGCATTTCTGCCCGAGCCGGGTGGCGTCCCGCCAGAGACGAGGCGGTGTGGCGAGAAGCGGAAGGGTGGAGAACTGCGCCTCGATTTTCGGACGCTCCGTCGGGGTGGCGTGACGCAGCACCTCGAAGGCGACCGGTTCGCAGAGCGCCGCTTGGCAGTCGAGAATCCAAGGCTGGATTTTCTCCTTCAGCGCGGGCGGGGACTTGAGGCGCGTGAAGTCCACCCAAAGGGAAGATTCGATCAGCTTCGCCATGACTCGGCCAAGGTGGCGGATTCGGTGCGCTCGGCGGCTTTGGCGGCTTCGTAGCCTTCCAGTTCAGCGGACCATTCGCCCGATAGGAATTTCGCGGAAATGTCGGCGCGGCGTTGGAGTTGGAGGGCGTCGGAGACGAGTTTGCGGATGGCGGGACCTTTTTTCGAAATGCCGGTGATCCGGGTGATGTCGCGCAAGTCGGATTCGGATAGATCAACGGTAATTTTCATCGAATCAAGGTATCAAAGTCGGATTTTTTGACAACCAGAATCAGACTTCTGCTTTTCATCCTCTTCGACCCGCGCCCGATGGCAGCGGTTACAGCGCTGGTTGAACCTCCGTCCCCGGCAGAAGCTCCTCTCCCCGGCCGAACCGCGCCAAGTTCTCCGTCGTGACCCTTGCGATCTCGGAGAGGGCCTCCTCGGTGAGAAAGCCTTGGTGCGAGGTGACGAGGACGTTGGGAAAGCCGACGAGGCGGGCGAGGTCGTCGTCCTGCAAGACCACCTGCGAAAGATCCTCGAAGAAGACGCCTTCCTCGACCTCGTAGACGTCGAGGGCGACGCCGCCAAGCTTGCGCCGTTTCAGCGCCGCGATGAGGGCGACGGTGTCGACGAGGGCTCCCCGGCTCGTGTTGACGAGATAGGCGCCCTCCTTCATCCGGGCGAGGGCCGCTCCGTCGATGAGATGGCGGGTCTCCGGCGTGAGCGGGGCGTGCAGGGAGACGACGTCGGCGCGGGCGAGGAGTTCGTCGAGGGACGCGTAGCCCACCCCCTCCGAAGCCGCCCATGCCTCGTCGGGATGGAGGTCGTGGACGAGTACCTCCATGCCGAAGCCCCGCAGGATGTGCGCCGCGATCCTCCCGATTTTCCCCGTGCCGACGATGCCGGCGACGCGGCCGTGCAAGTCGAATCCGACGAGGCCGTCGAGGGTGAAATTGTGCTCGCGGACGCGGTTGTAGGCGCGGTGGATCTTGCGGTTCAGCGTCAGGAGCAGGGCCACGGCGTGCTCGGCCACGGCATGGGGCGAATAGGCCGGGACGCGGACGACGCGGATGCCAAGCTCGGCGGCGGCTTTCAGATCCACTTGGTTGAAGCCGGCGCAGCGCAAGGCGACGAGGCCCACCCCTTGGCGCGAGAGGGCGGCGAGGCAGGCGCGATCCACCGTGTCGTTGACGAAGGCGCAGACGGCGGGGGAACCCGCGGCGCTCGCGGCGGTGGCTTCCGAGAGGCGGAAGGCGTGGAAGACGAATTCGATCCCGGCGGCCTCGCCGTCCTTCACGAAAAAGGGGCGGTCGTAGGGCTTGGCGTCGTAGAGGGGGACCTTCATGCGCGAGCACAAGCCCGGACCAGAGAACACCGCCATTCCTCTCCTACTCGTCCTCCTCCTCATACCCATACTCAATCGAACGTCCCGAGACGCACGAGATTCGAGCGGGAGGTATGAGTAAGAGGATGAGCAGGAGTAGGAGGATGGGGATCAGTAGCGGCGGTAGTGGCGGTTCCGGTAGGCGCGCTTCTTCGAGATCTCGGAACCGGCGACAGCGCCGATGGCCCCGCCGATGAGGGCACCGGGACCGTCGCCGACGGCGGCGCCGACTCCCGCGCCGATGGCCCCGCCGACAAGGGCACCTCTTTCACCGGGGGTGCAGGAGACAAGGGCGGTGGCGGCGGCAAGACCGACGGTGAGGAGGCTCAGTTTGATGGATTTTCTCATGGAGGATTGGGGAGGGGGTGGATTTGCTTGGTTCTCGCCTCCGATCCCGTTTTCCGGCCTACCGGAGACGGGTTCCGACGCGATCCATCTTTAGCTTGTCGCGTTTCCCGTCAGATGGAAAGCAAAAATCGGGAAAATCGCGCGAAGCGGTAGGACGTTGGATACCAGCCCCGTAGTCCCAAAACCGCTTCGCGGGACCGCTGATTGACGCTGATCCCCGCTGATTTTTCCCAGACCCGAAAAGATCAGCGGTTGTTCCATGTTTCGGACTTCCGATTCACCCCTCTCCACTCTCAACTGCCCGTGACGCGGGCGAGCTGGGCGGTCTTGTCGCCGGATACGGCCACGAAGGAACAACGGCAGCGGTCATGGGTCACGAGGGCGGCGAGAACGGGAAGAGGGGGTCGCCATTGGCCTGATCCATTGCCCCCCTTCAATCCGGCAGATGCCCGTCGTCCGGCGTTCCGGGCGGCGTCTCGCCGGGAGCGTGGCCGTGGATGCGCTCGTGGTCCACGGCCGGTTCGAGATGGGTCGTGACGACGGTCGCCTCGCCCAATTCGTCGCGGATTTCCCGCTCGATCTCGCTGGCGACGGCATGGGCGTCGCGCACCGTCGTCTCGTCGGGAAAGACCAGATGGAAATCGATCCAACTGCCGTCGCCGAGCTGGCGATGCCGCATCTGGTGCCAAGCCACCCCGTGCCTCTTCGCGCTGGAGTCGAGCAGCGCGACCAAGGTGCCCTGCACCTCCGGGTCGGCGCGGTCCATGAGCCCGGCGGCGCTGCGGCGCATCAACCCGCCCCCCGACCAGAGGATGTTCAGCCCCACGAGGATGGCGCAAAGGGGGTCGAAGCCCATCCATCCCGTCGCCGTGGCCAGCCCCAGCCCGACGAGGACCCCGATGCTCGTCCACGCGTCGGTGAGGACATGGCGGCCATTGGCCTCGATGATCAGGGAGCGGTTCCGCCTGCCCGTCCTCAACAGATGCCAGCCGAGGCCCCCGTTGACCAGCAGCGCCAGCGTCACCAGAGCGATCCCCTCGCCGAGGCGCTGCGGCTCCGCCCCCGCGAGCCACTGCTCGACGGCTTTCCAGATGATGAAGAGACCGGCGACGGAGATCAGCGCGCCCTCGAAGCCCGCCGAAAAGAAGGTGATCTTCGCGTGGCCGTAGGGATGCGTCTCGTCCGGCGGCTTCTGCGAAAGGCGCAGGCTGTAGACCACGAAGCCCACGGCGGCGACATGGACCACCGATTCCGCCGCGTCGCCGAGGATGGCCGAGGATCGCGTCACCCACCACGCGCCCACCTTGATCGCCAGCATCGCCACCCCCGTCCAGAACGAGAGCCAGCTCGCTTGGCGGAGGAGCGTCTGGCTGCGTTGCGAGTCGGTCATGGCAGGTGACTTTAGGGTGCCTTTCGTGAATGGCATGGGATTAAGCCACGTTTTCGGGGAAAAGTCGCTCCTGATCCGGGCGCGGAACTCGGTAGGGACGGCTGGCTCAGCCGTCCGCCGGAAGGTCGCGCCACGCATCCATGGCGGACGGCTGAGCCAGCCGTCCCTACCGGGCTGCGCTTTGCTTCGTCGAAGACATGCCTTGATCCCTGGCCTTTCGCGGTTTTACCCGTTCCACACGCCCAACTCCCGCAACTGCCGCGCCGCCGTGCCGGCCCAGTCCCGGTTCGCCGCCGGACTCGCCGGGCTCGGATGCAGCACCCTCCCCGTTCTCGCACCCGACCCTGTTGACTGCGCGACCCGCGCCAAGCAGGCCTCAGCGAAACCGCCCACACCGACGACGACCTCGGGTTGCAACAGCCGCAGATGCTCCCCCAGATACGCGTCGCAGGCCGTCTCCACCGGGGCCATCTCGGCGGCGGGGAGCTTGTCGGGAGTGCGGTTGCGGCTGCTCGCCTCCATCCAAACGAGCGGGCAGTAGTTCACCACGTAGTGCTCCGCGAAGAAATCCTCCGCCTTGGGGAAACGCTCCGCGAAAAGCCCCCAGAGGCGACGGCCGCTGACCTCCGACTTGTCGCAGGCGAAGCCGAGGATGGGCCGCTTCGGATGCTCGGGGGACGGCTTCCCGACCGGCGCGGAAATTCCCATCCAGTCCCGCACCGCCGCGATCTCGCCGAAGGGCACGCCCGTCTGCGCCATGCCCCAAGGCCCCGGATTCATCCCGAGAAAAAGGACGCGCTTCTTCGTGTTGCCGAAGCGCGAGACGTAGAGCTCGTGGGAGGCCCGGGCGTATTCGAGTGGGTTGTAGACATGGCTCACCGGATCGGCGAAGCGCAGCCCGCGCAAGCGCGAGACGAGCTGGTCCGTGGCTTTGAGCAGTTCGCGGGAGATCGACATGACGGCGGCAATCAAGGGGAGGACGGGGATTCGTCAAGAGGGGGAGGGTTTCAACTTGGAGTTGAAAATCTGATAATCTGATTATATGATCAACACATGGAAACCACCCTTACGGTCACTGAAGCGGCCCGCCGATTTTCCGATCTCATCAATCGCGTCGTCTATCGGGGGGACACGGCGGTCTTGGTCCGGAATGGAACGGTCGTCGCCCGCATCGTTCCCGAGCGTCGCCGGGAAACCAACGGCATCGATCTCGCCCTTGCGTTGGAATCAGCCCCCCGCCTTTCCCCGGAGGAAGCCGCCTCCTTCGCCGACGACATCGAAGCAGGCCGGAGCGAAATGAACCGCCGCCCCATGCCCACTCCTTGGGGTGAATGAGCCTCCTGCTCGACAGCTCGGTGCTGATCGCCGACGAAAGGGGAACTTGGGATGGGCGGCGTTTCGCCCGCGAGTTCGTGGGCGAACGGCGTACCGGCATCAGCGCCATCACCGCTTCGGAATTCCTCCACGGCTGCTGGCGGGCTCCCGTCGGGAAGCGCCAGGACCGCCGTCTGGCCTTTTTTGAATCGGTCGAGAAAGGGGTCGAGATCATCCCCTTCGATTTCGAAATCGCGAAAACCCACGCCAAGCTCTGGGCTGAGCTGGCCTCCAAAGGGATCAGCGTCGGTCCGCACGATCTCATCATCGCCGCCACCTGCCTCCATTTTGACTGGGAGCTTGCGACCTTGAACGAGGCGGAATTCGGGCGGGTTCCGGGGCTGCGCTTGGCGGAAGTTAGAAGGTTCAGACTCTGAAAAAATCTAATCAACGATTCCTTACCGCGACGAGCCTCTTGGTCGGGCTGTAATCGAGGAATCCCATCTGGATCAACCATTCCAGCGCCGTCTCGTCCCGATGGTAGAGCGCTTCGGAATGCCATCCTTTTTGAGATTCCGCGAAGGCTTTCCATTCCTCGATTCGGGTATGCGTCTCCGGGGTATCAGGAATCCGGCTGCCCATCCGCTGCCACGCGGCCAGCAGTTGCAGGGGGCCGCAGAGAATGAGATTCAGGAAAAGGCGGAATTCCACGGACCACGCCGCCATGTCGAACCGTGCCGAACCCGCTCCGGCACCCCACCCCGAATGCGGATATACCTCGCTGAGGAGGCCGGGCAACTCCGTGATGCCCTGATTCCAGAGCTTCCATCCTTCATACGATGCGGCAAGGATCGCGATCCATGCGATGCCACCGGCCACGAGTTCGCGTTTTCCGTGGATCCCCGAAGGAAGCTGCGGCTCGAAGGCTTCGAAGACGGAGCCTGTCATCGAGGTGAATAGCCACCAGCAAATACCGTAGCCCAACGCCCCAAGCACCAAGTGGATCGGAATGAAAAGCGACTGCTTCAGGTTGTGCCTTCGGATCATGTCTGGTCATAGTGGCTTCGAGAGAGCGATTCTGTCGATTCCAAAACGCCGTTCTTTTTCCAATTCCTGGCATTCCGCGAGTGCCGCCCGAAGCTCCGGTTGATTCCCGGCTCCACCCATCGTAACTCCAAGGGACATGCCCATCCCCACCCGCATCGCCATCGTCGGTTCCGGCTCGGTCGGCGGCTACTACGGAGCCCGGCTCGCGCCGGTCGCCGAGGTCTCCTTCCTGATGCGCCGCGATCTCGCGGCGGTGCGCGAACGCGGGCTGACCGTCCACAGCGTCGCCGGCGACCTCCACCTCGATCCGGTGCGGGCCTTCGCCACGACGGAGGAGATCGGAGCGGTCGATCTCGTCGTCGTCGCCCTGAAGACGACGGCGAACGAGGCCCTGCCCGGTCTCATCGCCCCGCTTCTCCACGCGGAAACGGCGCTGCTCACCCTCCAGAACGGTCTCGGCAACGAAGCCTTCCTCGCCCGGCACTTCCCCGGCCGTCCCGTGCTCGGCGGACTCTGCTTCGTCTGCATCAACCGGGGCGAACCGGGCGTGATCCACCACCTCGCCCACGGCAAGGTGGAAATGGGCGCTTTTTCTCATCCCGAGACCCTCGCCCCGGTCGCCGATCTCTTCGTCCGCGCCGGACTCGACTGCCGCGTCCTCCCAGACCTCGGCCTCGCCCGCTGGCGCAAGCTGGTCTGGAACGTGCCTTTCAACGGGCTTTCCATCGCCGCGGGCGGGATCGACACGAGGCAAATCCTCGACGACCCGGCCCTGCACGCCCGCACCCGCGCCCTCATGGCCGAGGTCGTTGCGGTGGCGGCGGCGCTCGGGCACGCCATCGACGCGGAATTCATCGAGGGGAACATCCGGGGCACCCTCGAAATGGGGCCTTACCAGCCCTCCAGCCTCGTCGATTTCCTCGCCGGACAAGCCGTCGAAGTCGAGGCGATCTGGGGCGCACCGCTGCGCGAGGCGAGGGCGCACGGCGTGTCCGTGCCCGAACTGGAGCGGCTCTATCGCGAGATTTGCGCAGCGACGGGAAACGCGCCCATTTGAACGAAGTCCCGCAGCGAAGTTCGCGGGAACTTCGACGTCAGAAAATGGGAGCGCAGATTTCCGCGGATGAAACGCGGATGTTCGCAGATCGAGGAGCCTCTCAAATCGTCCCCCGCCGCCTCCGCAATCCCCATTCGCCGAGAAAACACAACAGCGCCAGCAGGAACAGCCAAGGCGTATGCCAGAGCGGACGCTGCTTCACCTCAACGACGGGCAGGTCGAGTTTCTCGAGCAAGCCCGGCAGACGCGACAAATCGCCGAGCGTCAGCAATTCCCCGCCCGTGGCCTTCGCGAGCCGGTCGAGGAGGGCGGTGTCGGGTCCGAGCCGGGCGAACTCCGCCGCCTCGGGGTTGAGGGCGCGGGCGACTTCGCCGGTGCCGACTTCTTTGCCTTCGCCATCGACGACCTTCGCCTCGATGCGGTAGCCCGCGCTCTCCTCCGCGAGATGCTCGGCGGTGAAGAGGCCGGGTTCATCCAGCGATGGCTCGGCGGTGAAGCTGCGCGTCGCGCCGTCGAGATCCTTCACCGTGAGGAGCACGGTGGCGTCATCCTGCGGGTCGAACTTCAGATCCCGCACCCGCACCGAGACCTTGGTCACGGGGATCGCGCCCTCGTCCACCTCCTCCTTCTCCACCTCGACGCGGGCGGGCGCGTCGGTGACGGTCCAGCGGAGGAACTGCCGCCACATCTTGCCCATCTCGGCTTGCTGCTCGGCGTCCTTCATGCCCCAGCGCCAGACGTCGGCCACGGTGAGGGCGGCGGCGCGGCCCGCTCCGTAGCGATGTGTGATCAGGGCGGGGAGGACTCGGCCCTCGCGGTCGGTCACGGTGGAGAGGATGCTCGCCCCCGGCTTGATCGCGGGGATGCGGTTCACCGCGAAGAAAGGCGGCATGTAGGCGAGGCGGATTTCCTCCTCCTCCTGCCCGGCGCGGAGGCGCATCCAGTCCTCCAGCCAGCCCTCGCGGGTGAGGTTGTAGGTCGCGTCGAGGGCGGGCTCCCCGGCCTCGGTGTGGTCGAGATAGACGGGAAGCAAACGTCCCACGGGCGTGTTGTTCCAGCCGCCGCGCTGGAAGGACTCCTGCCCGCCTAACATGACCACTGTGCCGCCGCGCACGGCGACGAAGCGGTCGATCAGCTCCTGCTGCTCGGCGGTGAAGAACTCGGCCTCGAGGTCGTCGAGGACGATGGCGCGGTAGGTGGTGAACAGCGCCTCCGCCGTCTTGGGGAAGCCGTCGCGCAGCTCCTCGGGCGACGCGGTGTTGAGCCGCACGAGAACGGGCTGGTCGTAGCGCTGCGTCTCCTCGGGGATGTCCCGGTTGAAGCCGCGGAAAAGCGGGTTGCTGCTCTCGCCGGAGCGGCCCCGCCATTCGAACTTCGGCTCGCGCTTGGCGATGCGGATGAGGGCGACGAGATCGAGCTCGGCGTCGCCGGCGATGGCGCGGCGGAGGAATTTGTATTCCCAGTTCGGCCGTCCGCTGAGGTAGAGGATGCGGTAGGGGCCGCTGCCCCGGTTCACGGAGACGCGGACGCGGTCGTTCTTCTCCGTCAACTGCGCCAAGGGCTTCGCCGCAGTCTGGCGGATGCCGACGGTGAGGAAGGACACGCCGGGCGGCACCCCGCCGAGACGCAGCCGCACGGGGACGGAGCGGCGTTCCGCGCCCGGCGGGAAAACGAGGTCCTTCTTGCCGAGTTCGTCATTCTTCTCGTTCAGGACGAAGACCTCCACCGGATCGGGAAATTCGCCGAGGGCGGCAGCCTCGATGTCGAGGGTCACCTGCGCGTCCTCGAACTGCGTCGTCGTCGCGTTGACACGGGCCACGGCGAGGTCGCGGGCGGCGGGGTCGGTCTCGCCCACGGCGACGGGGAAGAGGGGGATGCGTTGTTCTTCGGGCAGGGCCTCCTGCGCCGCGGCGAAAGCTTCGAGGGCCGCGGCGTCGGTGGCGTTGCCGTCGGTGAGGAGGACGGCGGCGGCGAGGGGACGGCCCCGGAAGCGAGTTTCGAGGTTCGCGAGGGCGGCTCCGAGGGTGGAACTGTTGCGGGTGAAGTCGAGTCCCGAGAAATCGGCGGTCTGGCGCAGGCCGCGATCCACGAGAAAGGGCTGGACGCGGAAGGTGTCGGCGACCGCCGCGAGCCAAGCGGGCGGTTGGTCGGGGGCGGGTCCGACGAGGGCGGAGCGCAATGCGGCGGAGGGGGCCTCACGGCCTTCCCCGAGCGGCACGGCGAGACCGGCGGAGTTGTCGGCGAGGATGGCGACGTCGTTGGCGTGCTTCTTCGGCGTTTCGTCGAGATGGACCGGTTCCATCAAGGCGAGGGCGAGGAGGGCGAGACCGAGGCCTTTCAGGATCATCGCTGCAGTTTTGGCCCCGCCACGGAGGGGGGAACGGCGATAGGTGAGAAGGAGGACGAAGAGCGCCCCGATCCCGAAGAGCACGGCGACCCAAGCCCACGATTCGTTGGCGAAGGTGATGGAGGCGAGGCGGGTCATGCGGGGGAAAGGTAGCGAAGTTCGTGAGAACTTCGACGGGAGGGTGGAGGCACGGCAAGGTCGAAACTCTCACGAGTTTCGCTACGGCGGTCCGGGGGCGGAGGGTAGCGAAGTTCGTGAGAACTTCGGCGAGAGGGCGGAGGCACGGCAGGGTCGAAACTCTCACGAGTTTCGCTACGGTTCCGATCTGCGGAAATTTGCGGGCATCCGCGGCCATCTGCGTCCAAAAGAAACAAAGAACGCAGATGACCTCGGATGAAACGCAGATCACCGCAAATCCATGCAAGTGGAGATGCCTCTGCGGCGAAGGATAGGCGGAAATCGACCATCATGACTCAATCCCCCGCCCCCAGCTCCTCGTAATAGCGCCGCACGAGATCGCGGAACTCGCTGGGGACGGGATCGCGGTCGATGGGGGCGACGGGGTTCTCGCGGTTCAACTTGGCGAGTTCTTCGCCGATGCGCTGGCGCAATTCGACGAGGGGGTTGGTGATGCGCTGGTTGATCGTGGCCGCGCCGGGGGGCAGGTCGTCGCGGCGGTAGTCGATGCGCATGGCGCGGGCGTCGTCGCGGACGCGGGCGACGGCGTTGCGCAAGTCCTCCTGCGGCAGCATCTCCTCGATATTGCCGAGGCGGTCGCTCCACTGCTCGTAGTCCTCGCCAGTGATGGGGCCGGGTTGGCGCGCCTCGGAGGCCTCGTCGAAGAAGAGCGGACCTCCCGCGAAGGCTCCGCCCGTGGGCAGGCCCTCGTGGCGGTCGTCGCCGCCGTTATTGAGGGCGCCGCCTCCGCCGCTGGTGCTGCCGCTCGCGGCGAGTTGGCGGCGGTTCTGGCCTTGGCTCTGACCTTCGGGGGAATTCGGGTCCGGGGACTCGCTTCCGCCTTGGCCTTCACCCTGTCCCTTGCCCTTGGCTTTCCCGTTCTCCGCGAGACCCTTGGCGGGCGTTTCGCTTTCGCCCTCGCCTTCACCTTCTCCTTGGCCCTTGCCTTTCGCCTTCCCGCTTTCGGCTTGGCCTTCGGCGGGTGCTTCGCTTTCTCCCTCTCCTTCCCCTTGGCCTTTTCCTTCGCCTTTGGCTTTTCCGCTCTCGGCTAGGCTTTCAGCGGGGGTTTCGCCTTCGCCTAGACCTTGGCTCTCTCCCTTGCCTTTGCCCTTTGCTTTGCCTTCGGACTCCGCCGGTTCTTCACCAGACTGCCCTTCGCCTGAGGCGAAGCGGTGGGACGCCGCTTCCACTCTTTCACTCTCGCCTTCTCCCTCCCCCTCGCCGGGCTGCCCGGGCCCTTCGCCCTTGCCCTTCTCCTTCCCACTCTCGGCGAGGCCTTCCTCCTTGCCCTGACTTGACCCGGTCGGGTCCTCGGCTTGACCCTCTTCGGTCCCCTCCCCACCGGCGAGGCGCTCGGCTTCGGCTTTGGATTCCTCGATCAGTTTGTCGAGTTCGGACCGCGCGAGGCGGAGGGCGTCGGCTTCGTTTCCGAGGATGGTTTCGGCGGCCTTTTCGATGCGGTTCTTCAACTCGGCGATCCCGCGCGAGGCGGCCTCCTCGGCGGTGCGGGCTTGGTCGGGGCGGTTGTAGAAGGCGTAGTCACGGGCCTCGTCGAGGGACTCCTCGACTTGGCTGGTCATCGCGTTCCGCACGGCCTCGTAGAGCGCGTCGGAGAGAATTGGCTCGGTCGGCTCGGCCTGCTCGCTGAGGGTGCGCATGGCTTCGAGCATCTCGGAGAGCTTCTGCGACTGCCCGGCGATGGACTCGGCAAGCTCGCCGCGCTGCTGCTGCCGGTCGGCGGAGAAAGGATCGTCGGCGGGCGCCTCGGCGAGCCGGTCGATCTGTCCGCCGATAGCCTCCTGTGCTTCCGCCAGCTCGCGGGCGGATTCGCGCAGGGACTTCATCTCGTTGGAGAACTGGCGCGAAGTCCGCTCGCGGAACTCCTCCTTCATCTGTTCGAGCTGCTCGCCCGCCCGCGTTGCGGAGTTGGCGGCTTCGGAGAGCTGGCCGGATTCGAGCTTCTCGGCGGTCTCCTGCACGCTCTCGCGGGCGCGGTCGAGCTCCTCGCGCTCCTCGGTCATGTTGGCGCGGTTCTCGTCGGAGTCCATGCGCTCGGCGAGGTCGTCCATCTCGCGAAGGAGCTCGCGCTGCTCCTCCTGAAGGCGTTTGAGCTGGCGTTCGATCTCGGCCTTCTCCTCCTCCTTGGCGTTCTGGAGGCGGTTCTCCAGCTCCTTGATCTTCTCGGCGATGGCCTCCTGACGGCGGGCGAGGTCCTTGAGCCGGTTGAGCACGGCGAGGTTCTCCTGTTGCTCGGCGCTCTGGGCGGGCGTCGCGGCCACGGACTGCTCCTCGTATTTCAACTCCTTCTGCTCGAGTTCGAGGTTCAGGTTGCGCTGGCGTTCCTGCTGCGATTGCGAACCGCTCGACATGCTGTTCGACATGCTGATCTCGGTCTCGCGGGCGCGTGCCCGGAGGAGTTCGGCGTAAGCCTCCTTGGCGCTGCCGAGGGCGGGGACGAGCAGTTCGCCGTCGCGCTTTTCGGAAACGGCGGCGAATTCCCCGGCGGCGCGGACCATGGCCTCCTTCGCCTTTTCCAGCGCCTCGCGCAGTTCGGCGTCCTCGATCTGGCCGAGAACTTCCTCGGTCTTTCCGATGACGACCTGCTGCGACTCCTCCACGACTTTCACATCCCCGGCGAGGGAGTCGAAGGGCTTACCGAGGCGATGGTAGCGGACCAATTTCCAAGTCGCGTTGAGGATGTCCTTCTGGATGCGGAGGAGTTCGTCGGTCTCGCCTTGCTCTCCCTGCGATCCGCCCCCGCCGCCGGGCGCGCCCTCGCGCAGGATGTCCTCGAAGAGCCGGACCTCGGCGAAGAACTGGTCGCTCGCGCTGCGGCGCACTTGGCCGTCCTTGTCCCGGTCCTCGGCCCAGAAGTGGTAGGTGACGAGGTCGCGCTCCCGCGCCCCGAGCGATTCGATGTCGATGAAGGTTTCGAGGGGATGCTTGGCCTTGCCCGCGAGGGGCGTCTCGTTGAGGACGACCTCGGTTTCCTCGCCCTTGTATTCGTAGGTCATCCCGGCGCGGAGGACTTCGACGTCGTCCCAGACCTCGGCTTCGAGGAGCAGCTCCTGCAGGGCCGAGACCTCGAAGTCGCGGCCGGGGAAGGTGAGCTTCCACTGCGGCGGCGCGTTCTCCTGCACGTTCACGGTGAGCCAAGGGGGGCGCTGGTTGGCGCGGTCCTGCGCATCGACGAGGTGGACGCGGTAGCGCTGCGTCTTCGCTGGCTCGTGCGAGGCGAGGAGCAGGGTCTCGTCGGCGGGGTCTTGGGTCAATGTCAGGATCTCCCCGTCCTCGCCGAAGAGCTCCCCGGCGGCGAGGGGCTTGTTGACGCGCAGCCGCCATTCGACGACCGAGCCCTCCATCACCGTGATCTTGCGGGTGTCGGCGATGGTCTTTTTCTCGCCGCCGAGGTAGGCGGGCGGGGTGACGACGGCGTCGGCTCGGAGCAATTCGGGGAGTTCGAAGACGGCGATGGAGAACTCGTCGGATTTCGCGTCCTCGAAGACGAGATGGTAGCCGCCCCCGGTATCGACCTTCGGGATCAGGGCGGAGAAGACGCTGTCGTCGAGGCCGACCTGCATGGGCAGCCTCGTCTCGCCTCCGGCATGACGGTGGACGAGGGTGGCCGCGGCGGGAGCGCGTCCGGCGAAGGCAGCCTCGACGACGAGGCGGGAGCCTTTCTCCAACTCGACGTCGCCGGGGGTGACGCGCACTTCGAAGGCGGCGGGGGCAAGGGGCGCATCGGCCTCCGCGACTCCGGCGGTGGGTCGCGCGGCCGCGCCGAAGGGGGCTTCGCCGAGGAGGAACCAGAGCGAGGCGACGAAGGCGGCGAGGGCGAAAAACTGCCCCCAAGCGGCGAGAAGGAGCCGCCTCTCCGAGACCCGGCGCACCCAGCGGTTCTTGACGGCGTGCTCGGAAATTTCGCCAAGGAGCTTGCGTTGCAGGAAGCCGAGCCCGCCGCCGGGGGCGGGCTTTTGGTCCATCGCCGCGAGGAGGGCGGCGCGGAGGTCGGGATGCTTCTCCTCGATGCGCCAGGCGATCTCGCGGAGGTCGGGAGTGCTGGATTCGATGCGCGAAAGCCCGATGGCGGTGGCGAGGCAGAGCGTGCCGAAGAAGCCGAAGACGACCGGCCACGACCACCAGCTCGCGACGAGGGCGAGGACGGTGAGGAGGGCGCATCCCAGCGCCCCGATCCCGAGCACGGTGGCGACGAGGCGGCGGCGGCGCAATTGCCTCTCCGCCGCGACGACAGGCCCGAGACAGGTGGAGAGAAGTTTTTGGATCATGGGGAAAGCTTTCAGATTTCAGAGACGATTGCAAAGCCCCTTCCGTTGGACCGGATTCGCGCCCATTCGCGAAGATCTGCGGTCATTCGCGTCTGAAAAAGAGGAGGAACGCGAATGTTCGCGAATGAAAGCGAATGGCCGCGAATGGGAGAAGGGCCAGTAAAATACATCCATGTGATCGTGTCAGCTTTAGCAATCAAGCATGAGCAGGCGATGATGGCCAGTAATGCTATTTGAGGTTTCATTGATTTTTAGCCGAACGTCAGATCGCAGGCGGCGGCATAGCTGTCGCTTGCCGACCCGTTCTGTACCCGCGTTTGGCGTGAATTGTTGTTGCAATTGAATAGGTCAACCAACACAGCAGCAGTAAAAACGGAAGCCAGTAGGGAATTGAAAATTCGATACTTCGTTCACTTCCGTGCTTAGCATACTGGAAGGAAGGCGGCCTTCGGAGCAGCGTATACGAAATTTCTCTTCCGGCAGAACCCTCAGGTCTAATCTCGATCTTTGAGGCTGTGATTCCCGACGGGTTTAATTCGGGATACCAAAAAATATAGGAGTGAAAATTCCCATGGTGAACTTCGTTGTTGATGTGAAAGGCCCCTTTGTAAACGAATTCATATAAGCATTGGTTATAATGGGAATATGCCCAGCTCGCCAGAACGGCCATCAAAGCGCATATGCAGGTGATCGAGTTGGTGTGATTTTTCATGACAGAACAGTTGAACCCAAGGAAACCTTCAGGCAGCAGCCTTGAAACTTGAATCTGAAATCTGAAATCTGGCCCGCCGTCCGGCGAGCCAAGTCTCGACGATCAAAACGAGGAGAGCGGCGAAGACGAGCCATTTCCAAAGCTTCTGCCGGGCCTCCTTCTGTTCGGATTCGACCCGCAACTTCTGTGCCGCGCTCAATTCCGGCGCAGGAGCGGCGGCTTCGTCGAGCAGCGGGATGCCGAGGGCGGCGAATTCGACGAGCGGATCGAAGGGATCGGTGCGTCCCTCGGCGGGGTCGAGATTCACCGCGACCAACCGGACACCACCGCCGTTCTGAGGCTCCTCGTAGAAACCGGGGGCGGGATGCTTCGTTTCGCCGACATGGAGGGTCGGCGCGGAGCGGATGCTGTAGCCCGCGTGGTCGAAGATGGAGTAGAGCAGCGGAACGAATTTCGAGGAGAGGGCGAGCTGGCTCTCCGCAGGCCGCCATCCGGCGAGGAAGGCGAAGACCGCGCCATCCCCGACGCGATGCTCCAGCAGCGCGGGCGTCTTCCCGTCGAAGGTCGCGAGGACGCGCGTGCCGTCGGGGAGCGGGCCTTCGCCGAAGTCGAGGCGGCGGTGCTTCCAGAAGCGGATCTTCGTGAAGTCGCGGATCTGGGCGCGGGCGAAGGGCGCGAGCACGGGATGGTCGAAATCGAGATCGGCGAGCAGGGCGAAGTCGCCGACGTTGGCCTCGGAGAGCTTCCACGTATCCTGCCCGGTGAGGGCGGCGAAGGCGGCGCTGCCCGTCTCCGCCGAGGGCAGGGCGAGGACGAGTCCGCCCGCTTCGGCGAAACGGCGCAAGGCTGTGCCCGTGGCCTCGTCCCAAGCCTCGGGCGCGACGACGATTTCGGTCTCGGCGGGATCGAGGCCCTCGACCGATGCCGCGACACTCACGACGGGCTGGAGCGCCGGAGTCGGCTGGAGGGCGCGGCGCAGGTAGAACAGCGGCGAGCCCGCGCTGTCGGCCTCGCTTTCCTGCCCGAGGAAGCGGACGCGGAGGGGGCGCGGCTGCACCGGGGCGACGTGGATTTCGTTGTCGAAGGGGTGGCTGTCCCCGCTCACGACGAGGGTGCCGCGCTCGGCCCCGTCCGGTCGCGGCGGCGAGGTCAGGATGCGGCCCGTGCCGGGGGCGACGAGGGTTTCGACGAGGGTCCCGGGATGGCCTTTCCACGCGAGAGTCGTGACGGCGGATTCGGAATCGGAGGAATTCACGATCCGCACGCGATAGACCTCAGCCTCGTCGATGTTCGAGCGCGGCGGGGTCGCGGCGAGGGAGAGGGAGAGATTGCCCCGGTCCGCCGGGGCGAGGGGGACGCAGCGGACCTTCACTTCCTCGGGCCAAGGATTCTCCTGAAGCAGATCGCGTTTCGCGCCCGATTGGAAATCGCCGATCAGGACGATCTCTCGCACATCGGCGGGCCGGGTCGCGTCGGCGGAGAGGAGGAGGTTCGCGGCCTGCGTCAGAGCCGCGCCGAGATCGGTGCCGAGCCAAGAGGGCTGCGACGTTTCCCCGGCGAGGAGCCGCTCCACCGCCGTGGCGCGGGCACCGGGACCGAGCCCGGCGAGGGCGGGCAGGTCGGCGGCGAGATGGAACTGCTCGTCGAAGAGGGCGAGGGCGACCTCGGCCCCGTTGCCGTAGCGCCCCGCCGCCTCGATGGCCGCCGCCTTCGCCGCGTCCCATAGCCCCTCGCGCCGCATCGAGGCGCTGCGATCAACGAGGATCGCGGCGCGGACGAGGGATTCGTCCTCCGAAGGCAGGCGGATCGACTCAAGGAAGGGCCGGCCAAAGGCGAGGGCGAGGAGGACCAGCGCGAGGCAGCGCAGGGCGAGGAGGAGGAGTTGCTCCAGCCGCGTCCGCCGCGTGAGCCGCTCCGGCGTTTTTTCGAGGAACATGAGCGAGCCGAACTCGACATGCTCCTTCGGGGGGCGTCTCCTCAAATGCAACAGGATCGGAACCGCGATGGCGGCCGCGCCGAGGAGATAGAGCGGGAAGAGGAAACTCACAGCACCGCAGACCCTGCCACGATTTGCCCGACGAGGCGAGGACGTTTTCGCGGGGAGTGCGCATGAAGCGCGTCGCCGATAACGGTAGAGAAGTTCGTGAGAACTTCTCCCTGCCAACGCCCGAAAGACGCCCGTCGAAATTCTCACGAATTTCGCTACGAAGCACCGCAAAAGGGGCTGAAAGCAGCGAGCGTCATGGCGCGGCGGCCCCTTCTTCGCACGGGTCCATCGGCAAGCCGACGAAGGGCGAACAGCTTTTCAAAGTTTCGCTGTCGTGGTTGTCGGCGGCGAGAAAGTCCATCAGGCTTTGGAAGGCGGCGGCGGAGGTCCGGGCGGCATGGATGCGCCGCCGCCACTCCAGAATAGGGGCGGGATGGGTGCGGCCCCAAGCGAGCCAGCGGTCGATGTTCTCCAAGGCGATTTCCAAGTCGGCGGGATGCTCCCGGAGATGGGCCGCCGTGCGCCGCCAGCGTTGCGCACGGTCCTCGCGAAGGAAATGGTGGTCGGTGGCACTCATGCTTCCGGGTTTTTCCGAAGGGCGAAGACCTTCGAAGCAAGCCTCTCCAAGGGAAGAAACTTCCCATGTCGTCCGAAGCGGGTCAACCTGTCCTGTTTCCGGCTTCGCCTTCTTTTTATCCCCTGTCGCACAAATCTCCGACGCAAAAGGGGCTGAAGTCCGAAAAGCGGATTCCCGGCGCTTCCGCCCTTGACCACTCCCCCGCCATTCTGGCATGCTCCGTCACCCCCGCATGTCCGAACACGCCCCCTCCCCCGCCAGCACCCGCCGCGTCGTCGTCGCCAGTTTCGTCGGCACGACGATCGAGTGGTATGACTTCTTCCTCTACGGCACGGCCGCGGCCTTGGTCTTCAACCAGCTCTTCTTCACGAACCTCGACCCGGCCGCAGGCACGATGGCCGCCTTCGCGACCTATGCGGTGGGCTTCTTCGCGCGACCGCTCGGCGGGATCATCTTCGGCCACTATGGCGACAAGATCGGGCGCAAGTCCATGCTGGTGACGACGCTGATGATGATGGGCGTGGCCACGGTCCTCATCGGCCTGCTCCCGACCTACGAGCGCATCGGCCTGTGGGCTCCGGCATTGCTCGTGCTGCTGCGTTTCGTCCAAGGCATCGGCGTGGGCGGGGAATGGGGCGGGGCTGTCCTCATGGCCGTCGAGCACAGCGGCTCGGGGCGACGCGGCTACCACGCGAGCTGGGTGCAGGCGGGTGTCCCGGTCGGGATGCTGCTCGCGAACGGGGTCTTCATGCTCGCCTCGCGCATGGACGAGACGGCCTTCCTCGCGTGGGGTTGGCGCGTGCCTTTCCTGCTCGGGGCGCTGCTCCTCGCCGTGGGCATGTTCATCCGGCTGAAGATCATGGAAAGCCCCGTCTTCGAAAAGGCGAAAGCGGAGGACCCCGGGCCGAAAGTGCCCATCCTCGCGGTGATCCGCGAGCATCCCCGCAACGTCCTCCTCGCGATGGGCGCGCGCTTCGCGGAGAACGCCTTTTTCTATATCTTCACCGTGCTCGTCCTCAGCTACGGCTCGCAGCAGCTCGGTATGGGAAAACCGGGGCTGCTCAACGCGGTAATGCTCGGCTCGGCGGCGCAACTCGTCGCCATCCCGGCCTTCGGGGCGCTCTCGGACCGCTGGGGAAGGCGTCCGGTCTATCTCGGCGGCGCGGTCTTCCTGCTGCTCTTCGCCTTCCCTTTCTTCTGGCTCCTCGGCACGAAGCTGCCGCTCCTCGTCGTCCTCGCGGTGGTGCTCGGGCTGATCGGGCACTCGGCGATGTATGGGCCGCAAGCGGCCTTCTTCTCCGAACTCTTCGGCACGCGCGTCCGCTACAGCGGCGCTTCGCTCGGCTACCAACTCGCCTCGCCGCTCGCGGGAGGGCTCGCGCCGCTCATCGCCACCGCCCTCCTGACGCGAAGCGGCGGCGATCCGGCCCCGGTGGCATGGTACCTCATCGGGATGGCGGTGATCACCCTCGTCTCGGTGTGGCTCGCGGAGGAGACGCATCGGAAGGGGCTGTGAGGATGCCCGTCCTCCCCAATGGCGGACCGTCGGCAGTTCGCGGTCCGTTCACCGGGACTACCCCAGCATCTCCACGAGCACGGCAAGCCCGCCGTCTTTCCCCGAAAGCTCCCGCAGCCTCCGTTTCGCGGTCGGGATGTGGGCGAGGAATTCGCGCTTGCCCTTCACCTCGCCGAGGAAGCCGTAGGCCCCCAGAGCCTGCATGAGCCGCTGCGTCGCGCACTGGACGAGACGGCGTTCGTAGGCGGCACGCGACTCGGTGTCGCCGGCTTCGGTCTTCAAGGCGAAATAGAAGTCGACGAGCTCGGCGGTCTCCTGCGGGGCGAATTCGCTGTAGGGATCGTAGACCATCGAAGCGAGGTCGTATTCGGGCAGCCCCCAGCGCAAGCCTTGGTAGTCGATGAGCCAAGCGCCGCCGTCGCGCAGCATCACGTTGGTGCTCTGGAAATCGCGGTGGACGAGGGCGCGGGGCAGGGAGCCCAGCTCGTCGGCGAGGGCGGCGAAGGAGGGATGCTCGCGCAGGCGCGCCGCCGCGTCGGGGGAGTGGAAGCGCTCGACGTAGTGGGTCAGGAAATAGCTCTGCTCCCATTCATAGAGCGAGGCGTCGAAGGGGCGCTCCAGCTCGGGCAGGTCGGCGGGAGCGGCGGCCTCGGCGAAGCGGTGGAGCGGGAAGACAGTCCGCAGGGCCGACTCGTAGGCGGGGCGGCGCGAACTGGCCCAGTCCGCGTCGGCGAGGTGACCGAGATCGGTTTCGCCGAGATCCTCGACCCAGAGCAGCCGCAGATCCTCGCGCCGGGCGAGGATGGCCGGGGCGGCGATGCCGTGCCGATTGAGGAAATCGGTGACCGCCGCGAAGCGGGCGTTGTCGGCCCGGTCGAGACCGTAATGCATCGCGATGAGGCTGCGTCCCGCGCCCGGATCGACGACCCGCACGAAGAGCCGTCCCGACCCGCCCTTTTCGATGACGGCGAGGTCCAGATCCGCCCCGCTCCAGCCGGGCAGGGCGTCCCGCGTGTGTCGTTCGATTTCTTCCAAGTCCATATGAGGCAAGCCCCCACCAAACCATGGATCGGGACGGGGAAAAGCGCTTTTCCGCGCGAATCGGGGAGGTGGGCCTCCTCACTCTCCGATTGCCCTCGACGCGCTCCCTGTTTAAATTGGTGTCCATCCCGTCGCGAAATCCGATCATGGCAGAACTCGATTCCGAACCGTCGGCCCCGCATTCCCCGGCCAAGCGCCCGAAACCCCGCTTCCTGACCGACGGCCGCCGCGTCGGCATCCTCCCTCAGAAAGGCTGGGCGATGCGCAACTACCGCTACCTCAGCGGAAGCCTCCTCCCCGCGATGATGCGTCGCCGGGAGGCCACCGGGAACGAGCATCCCCCGGTCTTCCCGGACCTCACGCCGCACCAGATCGAGGTGGTCTGGATCGGGCACGCCAGCTTCCTCGTGCGCACACCCCGGTTCAACGCCCTCATCGACCCGGTCTGGGCGAAGTGGATGGGGCCGGTGAAGCGCCACCGCGACCCGGGCATCGACATCGAGCACCTTCCGCCCATCGATCTCGTCCTCATCACCCACGCCCATTTCGACCACCTCTGCCGCATGACCCTGAAGCGCATCGCGAACGGGAACCAGACCGTCTTCGTGCCGCGCGGGGTCGCCGGGGTGCTGCGCAAGCTGGACCTGCGCGAGGTCGTGGAGATGTCGGACTGGGATTCCACCCGCTTCCGCGACGCCGAGATCCATTTCACCCCGGCGCACCACTGGGGGGCCCGCTACCTCCACGACAACCACAAGGGCTTCGGCGGATTCGTGCTGAAGCTGCCGGGCCACACCGTCTACCATTCGGGCGACTCGGCCTATTTCGACGGCTTCGCCGAGATCGGCGAACGCCACGACATCCACACCGCCCTGCTGCCCATCGGGGCCTACGACTGCCCGAGCGGCCGGGAGGTCCACATGAATCCCGAGGAGGCGCTCCGGGCCTTCTTCGATCTCAAGGCGCACCGCATGCTGCCGATGCACCACGCCACCTTCCCCTTGGGCAACGAGCACCGCGACGAGCCGCTCCGCCGCCTCCTCGGCGCAGCCGAGGCGCTGGGCATGGGGGAACGCGTGATCTCGCCGAAGGAGGGGCAGCAGGTGGTGCTTTCGTCCTACGAGATTTGATCTGGCTCGAATGGAGCGGGGTGCGGTCGTCGGGTTCGTCATCCCCTTCGCAATCCGGGCCTCTCTCAAAGCTCCTCATCCGCCACCCCTTCGAACCAACGCGGAGGTCTTTCGCCGGTTTCGCGAAATTTCCGTGCCTCCTCGCACGCTGCGTTCAGCCACGGTAGCCCCCTCCGGGCTGCAGATGTCACCTCTCCGACGAGCGCGTCGATGATGGTCGGCTCCCCGTTTCCGTTCCGCATGATGTTTCGCACATGGAGATCGCCGACGAGCCATGCGACGCCGTCCACAAGGGTCACGAACAGGTGCTGGCGCAGTCCGCCGCCGACCGGGACGATCCCGCGCATCGCCCGCTCGGCGTGGGCGAGATCGCTCCGGAAATCCCCGGCGGGATAGGCGCGGGGCTGTTTCGCGATCAAGGTAACAGCCATCGGAGGAGATGCCCGCCAGCTCGGTCGGGTGTCCCCCGCCGCGGTTCAGGACGATGAACTTGTCGAGCATGTCGCTCCAGCGGGCATCGACGCTTTCGACCTCCAGCCCGGAGGACCGGGGCGAACAGAGCAGCTTCTTGCCCATCGCGCCGCCGGGCCGGAGATCGAAGAGCTTGTAGACGACATCCGCCTCCGGATCGAGGAACGGACTCGCCTCCGCTCCCGGAAGGAGGGGTTCGAGAATCGAGCTGGTCAGGAATCCGTCCTCGTGCCGGAAACCGAGGACTTCGAGGTCGATCAGAGGGACCTCGCGTTCGGCGAAGCTCCCGGCAAATCGGTCAATCCAAACATCATTTGGAACCGTTCTGCGGGGTGGAGCTCCTCCAATCGCCGCCTCGATTCCGCTCTTTCGCTCCCGGTTAAGGGCATGGCAAGCGGCTCGAATTCCGGGAGTGACTTCGGGGCCGAGGATGGCCGTTGGCTTTCCGGTGCGGAAGTCGATCTGGAATTGGAATTCATCGCTCAAAGAGGGAATCAGGGGCTGTGGGGAACACGCAAAGCTTATACGACAAAGACAGCCCGATGAGAAGTGAAGAACCCGGAAAGATTGGTTCCTTGGGATGAGGATTGGGGAATTTATTTCAGATGGCTGGAATTTCAATGTTTTCCATCTCGATTGGGAGGGGCGTCACTTCGTTCCTCCGCGATCCGGCAACCCGCATCCGCCCCGATGTCGGACCCGAGGAGACGGAGAGGATGCCGTGAGGGGGATTTGGAATTGGTTCCCCGACCCCGTTCCCGCTCCCCTCCATCCACCGGACCATCAAGCAACTCGCCAAACGCGAAGGCTGCTCGGTCAACCCCTTCCTCGCGACCGCGACCGCTAGGGCGAAACGCGAGGACTTCGAGGCTTTTCTCGCCGCTGTTCCCGATGTCGCGCCTGCCTCATCTCTTATGATCAGCTATCGGCACAATACTCCTCAAACTCGACCGAAAACGTTTTCCTTCCGAGTCTGGCTTGCTCAAAGCGAATGTGCGCAAGCCGTGGGCGTGTGGCTTCAATGACTTTCGCCCGTGCTTCGCCTGTGATTTTTGCCCCGAAAGTGATCGAAACGAAGGTGGACGGATCTACTTCGTGGCGCACCTGAGCGTGCTCGATTGGATATATTGATCGGTATTCTTTTTCGTATCGCCAATCCTTTGACTTGGTGAGCAAACCTTTCTGAAGCTTCGTTTTGGCATCGTCCTGAAGCATGTCGATGACTGGAAATTCCTCTTCGTATCTCACTTCGAAGGAATTCCGCAAAAACTCATCGGCGTTTGCATTCAGCTCTATCGCGATTCCTCGATGGCCCGACGCATAGTGTGACCATAAAAGCCCGTCAGTGCGGGTAGCGCTCATACAATAGATTGAAATGAGGCGTTTCAGATCATCGGAGAATCCGTCCACGTGCTTCCACCCATTAAGGAATTGATTTCGCCACTCATCGCACCCCCATCGTTCCGAGAGAAACTTCTCTCGGTCCTCTTCGGTTATCGTTGCAAGAAAATCTCCGAGAGGCGAGCCTGACCAATCAGTCTCCATGAACTCGATTCGGGCCATCTCAAGATTGGAAACCTGATCGAGGTACGCCCCCATCTCGAAGGGATCGTTGAGGGTCGTTATGTTTGAGAAATAGACGTAGCTCTCACGAAGTGAATCGAGCGTGAAGCAATTCTCGAAATCATTCTCGTTGATCGATCGAAATTTATAAAGCGGCGGGATCATTTTCCCAGCGTTACGCAGAACGGCCCATAGGCCAACTGAAAAAAGCTTCGAACATTTTTACAACAGGGAGGCTTTGGACTGAAGAAGCAGGGACCGAAACCGAGGGTCTGTCATTTCCCTGCCCCTTCACCTTCCCGCCCCACTTCCTCGAAGGCGCGGTCGAGCAAGGCGAGGCCCTCTTGGACCGATCCTTTGGCCGCGAGGGTGCTGAAGCGGGTCTCCGCGTCGAACTCGGCGATGCCGATGATGGCAATCTCCTCGATGAGCTTGTTCACGCTCGTGCGGCGGTGCCTCGCGAGAAGATCTCGGCCCTGCTCACCCTCGACTACCTCCGCGCCGAAGCCGCCGGGGCGAAACGCGAGGACTTCGAGGCCTTTCTCGCCGCCGTGCCCGATGTCGAACCCGGGGAGACGGACCGGATACTGTGGGGGGAATGGGGGGAATTGGTTATCCGACTCTCCCCTTCCTTTATCAAGGTTTGCTTTGGTCTGGGTCTGTTTTAGGCGCAAGATGTGGATTTGGATTTTCTACATTGTGGACTACATAGGATTCTATAGCTGCATAATAAAAAATGCGAGATTCTGTCCACCTAGTGAAATACTCAATATCGGTTTCTTCCTGACCAGTTTTAAGGCTTATGATTTTTCCTTCAACTCCTATGCGACTGAGTTTATTTGAACCTAACCTTGCCAATATATCATTGGCATAATCGGCGTCACTGAATCCCAAATAGTTTGCTCCATTCATCCTGATACTCAAGTCTTTCGAAAGTAAATCAAGTTCTGGCCTTAGTTCTTGGAATGCAAGAGTAATATATTCACTGGGTAGTGCAGGAAATTGTTTGATTGCATATAGGTGTAGGGATTGGTCGGCTTTTTCGACATGACTGAAACCGGATTTAGGAAACCGCAACCTAGTCCTCAACTCATTTGCCCTTTCGATTAAATACTGCTGCGGATCATGACCTTCATTGGCAATTTGGTCATGCATGGCGCGGACAGCGGTCACGGGGTCGCCGTAGAAAGTGAAAACGGGTTTTTCCTTTTTCACTTCTTCCTTGGGTTTTTCGGCTGTGCTCGCTTGGCTACTATCAGAAATTTGCTTTTCCGGCCCTTCGGCTTGCGCTGCTACAGCCATTAAGGCTCCCATCAACCCGGAAAGGAGGAAGGCAAGGGGGGGAGAAGGGGATTTCAGGGTTTTCATCACTGTCATGGCGAAAAAGTCATCCTTGTGCTCCTTTCCCTAAACATTCTGCGAGAAGGAGCGCTCAGGGCGAGCATCCTCCGAGACAACGCCATTTGTCAATGATTTTTGGCCTTTCGGTTCCCGCCACAATCATCAGGACTCACAAGGGTTAGAGGCAATGGAGACCGGGAACCCATTGTAATCTCTTCTCCTCACCCCCGCCCCTCCAACATCCCCTTCGCGATCCGGTACCCCTCCGTATCCGCATTCCGCCGGACTTCGCGGAAGAGCCCTTCGACTTTCCCGCGCACGAGCTTGGCGAAGTGGCGCACGGTGGCGACGAGATCGCCGCGGTCGCCCCGTCCGCTCTCGACGAGCTGTCCGGCGTAGGCCATCGCGGC
>ERZ761602.2220-NODE-2220-length-31415-cov-183.497959_pt1 | contig 31415 bp, 16 predicted proteins | sample MGYA00512165_ERZ761602 | MGnify/ENA primary metagenome ERZ761602 (study PRJEB28899, sample SAMN02445085) | bioreactor sludge metagenome | biome: EBPR sludge; isolation source: Thorneside wastewater treatment plant | place: Australia: Brisbane, Thorneside...
ATGTGGCTGATTTGCACGGATTTTTGGAATAATGGCTATTTACCTGCCCGATTTTGTTTCACGCAAAGACGCAAATTAGTGGTTAGTACTATTACCGGACCGATTTTGTTTCACGCAAAGACGCAAAGGCGCAAAGACGCAAATTTGTTATTATTGCTTAGTACTCACTACCCACATCAGGCAGCAATTAGCACACGGATAACACGGTTGCGGCTGATTTGCACAGATTTTTGGAATAATGGCTATTTACCTGCCCGATTTTTTTCACGCAAAGACGCAAAGGCGCAAATTGGTTATTATTGCTTAATACCATTTACCAAAACTACCCACTACTCACTTACCACTAACATAAGACACCGTAATTTGTAATCCCTCTTTAAAACTAACCAAAGGGTGGTATTGCAGTAGTTTTTGGGCTTTGCTAATATCGGCCAAAGAATGTTCAATATCGCCGGAGCGGGAATTGCGAAAAACGGGTTGTGAGTTGCTTTGCAAAATTTCGGACAACATTTGGTATAATGCTAAAACCGAAAAACGCTCGCCTACTGCTACGTTATATACCTGATTTAGGGCATCGGGATTATTAGTCAGCATGGCTCGTATGTTTACCTGAACCACGTTGGTTATAAAGGTAAAATCGCGGGTTTGGTCGCCATTACCGTTGATGTAAACAGGTTCTTGCCTGAGTAATCCGTCTATGAACAACGGAATAACCGCTGCATAAGCACCTTTTGGACTTTGGCGCGGACCAAAAACGTTAAAATAACGCAGCCCGATGAAATCCATGCCATATACTTGTGCAAAAACGCCGGCATATAACTCGGCAGCATATTTGCTAACGGCATAGGGCGAAAGCGGCTTGCCAATGCGCTCTTCTACCTTAGGCAGTGTAGGTTCAGAACCATAAACCGATGAGGACGATGCATACACTACCCGCTTAATTCCTTGCTCTTTTGCCGCTTTAACTATATTTACAAACCCATCTACATTTACAGAGGTAGTGTAATCGGGGTTTTGTATAGACCGGGGCACACTGCCTATGGCGGCTTGGTGGCAAACAATATCTATACCGGCACAGGCTTGTTGGCAAGTGGGGTAATGGCGCAGGTCGCCTTCGAGCAGTTCAAAGGCTGGGTGTGTTAAAAAGGGCGCTACATTGGAGCGAAAACCGGTACTAAAATCATCTATCGCCCGAACCCGTTTGGCTCCGTGCAGTAAAAGATACTCCACTATATGAGAACCAATAAAACCGCCGCCACCGGTTATTAAAAAAGAAAGCGAACTGAGGTCATGCTCAAAAAAAGGCTTTAAATACAAGGAAGTCAATGGTATAAAATTGGGTTAAACTAAAATTGAACAAGCAAAGGTTTCATCGGGAAGCCGGACTTATCCGTACATTTTTTCGTAATACAGCAGGTATTCGCCCGATGTTACATGGTTCAACCAGTCTTCGTTGGCTAAGTACCAATCAACCGTTTTTTCCAAACCTTGCTCAAAGGTAATACTTGGTTTCCAACCCAGCTCTTGGGCTATTTTGGAGGCATCTATGGCATAGCGGCGGTCGTGTCCGGGTCGGTCTTTCACAAAATGGAGCAGTTTGGCAGAATCGCCCGGGTTTCGGTTCAATTTTTTGTCCATAATTTGGCATAAAAGGTGGAGCAGGGTTATGTTTTGCCACTCGTTATGCCCGCCTATATTATAAGTTTGCCCGGTGGCGCCTTGGTGGTAAATAAGGTCAATGGCGGCGGCGTGGTCTTCTACCCAAAGCCAGTCGCGGGTATATTTACCATCGCCATAAACGGGCACGGGTTTACCGTTTTTTAGGTTGTTAATAGCCAACGGAATCAGTTTTTCGGGAAACTGAAAGGGTCCGTAATTATTGGAGCAATTGCTCACTACCACCGGCAGCCCGTAAGTATGCCAGTAAGCGCGCACCATATGGTCGGAAGAGGCTTTGGAGGCAGAGTAAGGCGAGCGCGGGTCGTAGGGGGTATTTTCGGTAAATAAACCTTCGCTACCCAGCGAGCCATATACCTCATCGGTAGAAACGTGGTAAAAACGTTTTTCCTCTGGGTTGTTTGCCCAGGCATATCGGGCGGCGTTGAGCAGGTTTACCGTTCCCACTATATTGGTCATCACAAAATCGAGCGGGCTTGTTATAGACCTATCCACATGCGATTCAGCCGCCAGATGTATGACGCCGTCAAACCTGTAAGCCTCAAACAATTCGGTTATAAAAGGCACATCGGTAATATCGCCTTTCACAAATACGTAGTTATCGGCATTGGCAATGTCTTTCAGGTTTTCTAAATTGCCGGCATAACTCAATTTGTCTAAATTTACAATCAGGTACTGTGGGTAATGCGTAACAAGCCGTCTTACCACATGCGAGCCTATGAATCCTGCGCCGCCGGTTATTAACAAAGTATGTTGCATTAGTAAAATTTTTGTGCTGCACGAGCATAGTAGCTACATCATTTCAAGTTGCAGCTATACGGTTATTGTTTAAAAAATGGTAGTGTGTAAGTATGGATTTCGTTTTGCAGACGCACAAAATAAAACCCTTTTTGGAGATGCTGAATGTTGATAGCCGGTTGCTCGGCAGCAGAAAAATAAAACGTTCCCGATGTTTGCCCTGTAAGGTTATACAAAGTAACTTCAAAACTGCCAAAACGCTCACAAAGTTGAAAGGTAAGGATATTTTGTGCAGGGTTTGGGTAGAGTTTTACATCGGGCAGATTGGGCATAATATCGGCATTGCCCGAAAAATCATACACTTGTAAGGCTTCTTTAAAACAAGTCAGTACATTATCGGCAGATGGAGGCAAGGTTTCAAACCAACTGAAATCGTACAGCCAGTCCCAGTAAATCCACGGAAAATTAAACTGGTTTGCTAAAGCAGCCACTAACCCAATCCAGTTGCATCGGCTTTGAGCATCGGCATAAACGCCCACGCCAAACTCGCCTAAAAAAACCGGCACATTGTGTGTTTGCCGCCAGTTGGCAACTGAGGTAAAGGTGTTTACCAAAAGCGTATCATTGTTGTTGAGCGGAAAAACCGTACCGGTAGGAAACGGAAACGGCTCGGCCCACGGAAAACCTTGGTGGGTAAAATTATAGGGTTCGTAGGTATGAAAGGTGTAAATGATGTTGTTATCGGGATAAGGGGTAGTTATTGCCAAAGCCAATCCCAAATTAGCCGCATGTGCGCCAATAACTATGCTGTGTTCATTGGTTACAGTGCGTACAGAATCGAGGCAGGCTTGGTAAAACGGGCGTATATAAGGCTCAGGAATCAGCAGTGGCGGCTCATTCCAAATTTCAAACAAGTATCGGTTGGGGTCTAAATAGGCATACCTTTGTGCCATTTGTTTCCACATAGCCGCCATTCGGGGCACAAGCTGCTGGTAGTTGCTAACGGTTACTTCCCAGCCATGGTGGTTGTCAATTAAGAGTATCATGTCAAAATCGGCAGCCCAAATAATGGCAGAATCAATTAAGGCAAAAAGCAGGTTATCGGTATGAACCGTATAGGGTGGCTGTTCATCGGTAACATATTCAAAACTCACAGGCAATCGGAGGCTTCTGATGCCGGCGGTGTGCATAGCTGCTATGTGTTGTCGGGTATAACCTGTTGGGTTGGGATAATTGGTTTGCCAATACGCCTCTAACCAGTTTGATAAATTTTGCCCCTTGTTTAACCGTTCTGCACGTTCATAAGCTACCGACTGCCCCAATACGCCTTGTGTTTTAGTTGTGCCTAACAGTAACAATAAGAAAAATGCCCAAACAACAAGCCTTTTTGTTTGCATATCTTTTTTTGAGGCGCTAAGTTAGGGTAAATTTTGGTAAGTGGCAGCGGTTTCTTTAATCTACAAATTTAACAGACAGATGCGCACTTTGCCAAAAACCTTAATAAATGAATGAGTTGGTTGTTTTTGTTGCATAAATACAATCAATATATGGCAAAATGCAATAGCGCTTCATCTAAAATGAATGTATTGCGCGCATTATTTTGCTCAATCTTATGGAGATAATACCCGATAAACATAGGTTACGGCAGAATTTTGTAACTTTGTGCCATGCTAATTATTATTTAGCCCAAAAGTTTGCAACTCACTAATGACTCATTTAAAGTTTAGAAAAATAGCCCTTTGTATCACTATTCTTTGTGCTTGGCTGGGTATTATAGCCTGCAACCAAAATCCTCAAACCAATGCCAATCCAACCGCAGCACCTACCACCCCGCCAAACGGAGCAGATGCCGATAAGGAGGCTGCAAAAGCTGCCATAAGTAAAGGTTTGGCGCATATAGATGCCCTAACCCAACCCATAGAACCCAATGCGGCTTTGGTTTTACATTACCTGCAACGCAAGTTTTCGCTCAACCAAAAATATGCGTTTACCCATTTTTACCCCACCTACCCCATAGCCGGACCCAAAGGTAAAGCTATGGAAAGAATGGTGAACCCCAATGCCACCGCTACACTTGCCGACTTGGGAGAACGCAGAAAAGGCGCAACCCTGTTAGATAACCTATCTAACACCTCTTATATGATGAACTGCGCCCTCATGTGTGATAAAATACCCCTGCCCGATGACTTTTTTGACCTGCTGGAGCAGCAAACCCTTTTAGACCGATATTTCCTTACCCATGCAGCCATGTCATTGCAATGGTTGCAAGAAAATAACTGCCTTACAGAGCCTAATAACGCCCAACAACTCAAAACCAAGCAACATGAACTCTTGGTAAAATTGATTGTTAATTTGGGCAAACCCACCGACTTACAAATGGAAGCCATTGCCACACTTTTATATACCGGCGGGCAAAACCTCCTTCAAAAATCATGGATAGATGCCATTATTAAAAGCCAGTTGCCCAATGGCGGCTGGGCTTTAGGCGATTTTTCGACCGATAAACCGCATAACCACGCCACCGTACATGCACTTTGGGTGCTGCTGGAATACGTTTACCCCACCGCCCCGCAAACCAACTGGATAATGCGGTAACAACTCCCATTCTCTCCCATTTCCTTCCATTTTTACACCTTAATTCTTCCTTACTACATGTTTTCTTCTAACAACGAATTTTTAAGCAGACACCTCGGACCTAATAAGCAACAAACGGAACAAATGCTCCAACAAATAGGGGTGGCATCAATAGACGAACTCATCAGCCAAACCATACCCGATGGCATTAAGCTCGCTAAACCACTCCATTTAGGCAACCCCATGACCGAGTATGCCTATATGCAATACATAACCCAAATTGCCCAACAAAACAAACTGTGGAAATCTTATTTGGGTATGGGTTTTTATGATACTATAACCCCGGCAGTTATTCAGCGCAATATCTTTGAAAATCCGGGCTGGTACACCCAATACACGCCTTACCAGTCCGAAATTGCTCAGGGAAGGTTAGAAGCCCTGCTCAATTTTCAAACTATGGTGGCTAACCTTACCGCCATGCCCATAGCCAATGCCTCGCTTTTAGACGAAGCCACCGCCGCCGCCGAAGCCATGCAAATGCTACATAGGGTAAAAAACAAAAAACCCGGGCAAGAAATGAACACTTTTTTAGTTTCCGATACTTGTTTGCCCTACACCATTGATGTGCTGAAAACCCGCGCCCAACCGTTGGGAATCAACTTAATAATTCAAAATCACAACGATTTTTCTTTTACGCCCGATGTTTTTGGTTGCCTGCTCCAGTACCCATCGCATACCGGCAGCGTTTACAACTTTGAAAACATCTGCACTGCCGCACATGCTGCCCAAGCTTATGTAGCCGTAGTATCGGATTTAATGAGCCTGTTATTGCTCACCCCGCCCGGTCAGTGGGGCGCAGATGTGGTGGTGGGTAATAGCCAAAGGTTTGGTGTGCCCATGGGCTACGGCGGTCCGCACGCTGCTTTCTTTGCTACACGCGAAGAATTTGTGCGCCAAGCCCCCGGCAGAATCATAGGTGTTTCGGTGGATAGAAACGGTAAACAAGCCTACCGCATGACCCTCCAAACCCGCGAACAGCACATTAAACGCGATAAAGCTACCTCAAACATTTGTACCGCTCAGGCGTTATTAGCTATTATGGCGGGCATGTATGCCGTTTACCACGGACCCGAAAGCCTGCGCCGTATTGCCACCCGTATCCATATACTTACCACGCAGCTCAACAGCCAGCTCCATACCTTGGGTTATAAACAGGTTAATACCTACTACTACGATACCCTGCTCATAGACCTCAGCTCGCACAGCTCTACATCGGGCTTGCGTGTGCGCAGAGTTGCCGAGTCGGAACAAATAAATTTCCGCTATTTTACCGATAATCCCGATTTAATAGGCATCAGCCTTGATGAAACTACCACCGTAGCCGATATTGAGCAGATTGTGCGCATTTTTGCCGAGGCGGTCAACGAACCCCTGCCCAATACCCCTGCTAATGATACATGGCTCCCCAATGATTTACTTCGTACCGATGCCGTTTTAACCCACCCGGTATTTAACAGCTATCACTCAGAAACCAACATGCTCCGGTACATTAAAAAATTAGAGGAGCGCGACCTATCGCTTACCCGATCCATGATTCCGCTGGGCTCTTGCACCATGAAACTAAATGCTACCACCCAGTTGCAGCCTGTTAGTTTTCCGCAGTTTAGCAAGTTGCACCCGTTTATACCCTTAGAACAAGCCGCCGGATACAAACAGGTGTTTACCCAATTAGAGCAAGCCCTTTGCCAAATTACCGGTTTTGCAGCTTGTTCTTTACAACCCAACTCGGGCGCACAGGGCGAGTATGCCGGATTAATGACCATAAGAGCCTACCACCACAGCATGGGCAACACGCATAGGGATATTACCCTTATTCCCTCTTCGGCACATGGCACCAACCCCGCCAGCGCAGTTATGGCAGGCATGGAGGTGGTGGTGGTAAAATGCGATGAACAAGGAAACATAGACCTAACCGACCTGTACCAAAAAGCCGAACAATATGCTCCCCGATTGGCTGCCATGATGGTTACTTACCCCTCTACGCACGGCGTTTTTGAAGCAGGTATAAAAGAAGCCTGCCTTATTGTGCACCAGTTTGGCGGGCAAGTGTATATGGACGGCGCTAATATGAATGCGCAGGTAGGTTATACCAGTCCTGCCATGATAGGCGCTGATGTTTGCCATTTAAACCTGCACAAAACATTCAGTATTCCGCACGGCGGCGGCGGTCCGGGCATGGGTCCTATTTGTGTGGCGGCTCATTTGGCTCCTTTTATACCCACACACCGGTTACTAAACCAAGGTTTTGAGCCATCGGGAGCTGTATTAACCTCAGCGCCTTGGGGTAGCGCCAGTATCCTGCTCATTTCGCACGCTTATATACACCTGCTGGGCAGTCAGGGGGTAAAAGCCGCTACTGCAATAGCCATACTAAACGCCAACTATATCAAAAGCCGGTTAGAAAAATTCTATGATGTATTGTACGTGGGCGCTAACAACCGCGTGGCACACGAACTGATTATTGACCTGCGCAATTTTAAACGCACCGCCGGCGTAGAAGCCGAAGACGTAGCCAAACGACTGATGGATTACGGGTTTCATGCACCTACTGTTTCTTTTCCGGTTGCAGGTACGGTAATGATTGAACCCACCGAAAGCGAAGATAAAAACGAACTTGACCGTTTTTGTGATGCCATGATTGCCATCCGTTCCGAAATTGCCGAATTGGAAAATGGCGTAGCAAACCCGCAAGACAATGTGCTTAAAAATGCCCCACACACCATTCAGGAACTCACTGCCGATGAATGGAATCATGCCTACTCCCGAAAAAAAGCTGCTTACCCCTTACCCTACTTATTGGAACATAAATTCTGGACTTCTGTTGCCCGAATAGACAATACCTATGGCGACCGCCACCTTATGTGTACTTGCCCGCCTATGGAAATATACGAAATGGGCGTTTAGTATTGGGTAGTGGGTAGTCAGAAGTGGGTAGTGGTAATCGTCATCCGCAATCCACAACTCATAACCCATAACTAACCGCTAATAACTAATAACTAACAACTAACAACTTTCCATGAAAAAATACATTTCCCTTTTTGCTTTATTTGTTTCGGTGGTGTTTTTCAGCCATTGCAAAAAAGAAAACACACCCAACGTAACCGGTTTTTATGTAGGTTCTACCCAAAGAACTACTACTATATCTGACGGCTCAAACATTACAACCTCCGACACCACATTTACCCAAACCATAGAAGTACGTAACTTAAACTCCGACAGCATTGCCATAGGGAATAACCATTTCCTTGCAAACGATGTGTATCAGTACTTTTTGCAACAGGGAACCCAATATGCTTACTCAGCCCGATTTAATACCGAAGAAGACAGTCTGATTATTCAAATATACGAATACAATACCCAAGCAGGCGGGTTTTCACAAGCAGACACTGAATTTAAGGGGAAAAAACAGCAGTAATTTTGCGGGTTTACCAAGTTTTGCGGTATTTTTGGCTATATTTGCACCCCTATTTGGTAAACCCTCAATTATTGTTTGACCTATGAGCATGTCTGTGCAAGGTTACTACCGCTATCCCACCGTTTTTGAAGACCAAGTTGTATTTGTTTCGGAAGATGATTTATGGTGTTGTTCTTTAAAAGGCGGAAACGTTCACCGGCTTACGGCTAACTTGGGTGCGGTTATGCAGCCTTGTTTTTCTGCCGATGGTCAGTATATCGCTTTCATAGGTACCGAAGAAGGTCCTACCGAAGTATATGTAATGCCTGCTGTTGGTGGTACTGCCCGCCGGCTTACCTTTTTGGGCAGTATTACCATGCTGGCAGGGTGGAATGGCAATAACATCGTTTTTGCCAGCACATACGGACAACCGGCAAGCCATGCCACTGCCTTATACGAAGTAAGTCTTGATGGCGGTTTGCCACGCAGATTAAACCAATACGGACCCGCCCGAAGCATCAGTTTTAACCAAAACGGCGGCGTAGTTTTAGGCAGGCACACCCGCGATGCCTCTTACTGGAAACGCTACCGAGGCGGCACCGCCGGCGTGCTTTGGATAGACCCACAAGGAACAGGGGAGTTTGCTAAACTTCAACCCGTAACCGGAAACTATAACTGCCCGCTTTATATAAACAACAGAGTGTATTTTATTGTGGACCACACCGGCGTAGGCAACATCTGCTCCTGCCTGCCCAATGGAACTGATTTTCAGCAGCACACCCACCACAAGGGTTTTTATGCCCGAAATGCACAAACAGACGGCAAACATATTGTTTACCATGCCGGCGGCGACCTCTATAAACTGAACCTCCAAACTAATAAGAGCCAGTTAATTAAAATAGACTACCACTCGCCCCGTATTCAGCGAAACCGCCGCTTTGTTCCCGCCGCCCAATATACTGAAAGTTTTGACCTTAACCCTATCGGTAGCCACCTCAGCATTGTTACACGCGGTAAAATGTTTACTTTTGGCAATTGGGAAGGCGCTGTTACCCAATTAGGCGACCGTACAGGACTGAGCCGATATAAACTCAGCCGTTGGCTCAAAGATAATAAACGCATGGTTGCCGCCACAGATATAAGCGGCAACTACCGCATTTGCATTTACCGGATAGATACCGGCGAGCAGGTTAAACATTTTGACCAAGTGGACATAGGGATACCTTACGCCATTGAAGTATCGCCCCAAAAAGACGAAATTGTGCTGACCAATCACCGTCAGGAACTGATATGGCTCAATTTAGATACCGGCGACCATGCCATAATAGACCGTGCCGATAAAGGTACGCCATTCGGGTTGCCTTTTACCTGGTCGCCCGATGGCAATTGGATTGCCTACTCTTTTCCGGTTACCCAGCAAACTTACGCCCTTAAACTTTACGGTTTTGAAACAGGTCAGTCGCACCAAATTACCAAACCGGTACTGTATGATTTTGACCCCGTTTTCCACCCAAGCGGAAAATACCTGCTCTTCCTGTCGGCTAGAATCTTTAACCCTGTTTACGACAAATTACAGTTCGACCTCAATTTTCCGCGCGGCACCATGCCCTACCTCATCACCCTCCAAAAAGATACACCCTCGCCCTTTGTGCCGGTGCCAAAAAGCATAGACGAAGACGAGGAAACCCATATACACCACCGACACCCCGAACTGGAACGCAAAGAAACTGACGCCGAAGATAAAAAGAAAGATAAAGCCGTTCCAAAAATAGTTATTGACTTAGAAGGCATTGAAGACCGCATTGTGCCCCTGCCCGTGCCCGAAGGCGACTACCGACAAATCAGCGCTACTAAAAATAAAATTTTCTATCTAACTTACCCCATCGAAGGCGCCCGATATGCCGAACCCGGCTCTAAGGGTTCTTTATGGGCTTACAACTTAGATAAGTTAGAGGAAACCCTTTTTGCACCGGCTGTCAGTTACTTCCGTTTATCAGCCGATAGTAGGGTCTTAGCTTATTATTCCGATAAACGCATTAGGGTTGTGAGTACCGATATAGACTCTTGTAAAAATAAAGACGAAGACGGCTATAACAGAAAATGCGGCTGGATTGACCTAAACCGCATGAAACTCTCCGTAGAACCCGGCGCTGAATGGCAACAAATGTTTACCGAAGCATGGCGACTCCAAAATGAGTTCTTCTGGTCGCCTACCATGAGTAATATAAACTGGAAAAAAGTATATGACCTATACTCCCCACTGGTACTCAGAGCCAATACCCGAAGCGAAATATCTGATATTATCTGGGAACTTCACGGTGAGTTGGGCACCTCGCACGCCTACGAAATGGGTGGCGATTACAAACCTCGTCCTGCTTATTACGTGGGCTTTTTGGGCGCTGATATGGAGTATTGTGCCGAACACAACGCCTATAAATTTACCCGAATCATCAGCGCTGACCCCTGGCAAAACCAAACGCCGCCGCCACTAAAACGACCAGGGGTTAATGTAACCGAAGGTATGCTGCTGCTGGCTATTAACGGACAACGCCTTAACCAAGCCGAAACGCCCAATAAACTGCTCGTAAACCATACCAAAACCGAAGTGCAGCTTACCGTAGCCAACCACGACGGCAGCAATGTAAGGCAGGTTACCGTTAAAACCGTTCCCTCCGAAGCCATGCTCCGCTACCGCGAATGGGTAGAAGCCAACAAAAACTATGTACACCAAGCCACCGGCGGCACCGTAGGCTATGTGCATATACCCGATATGGGACCAAACGGATATGCCGAGTTTCACCGCTACTACCTTACCGAGTATAACCGAGACGGACTTATTATTGACGTGCGCTTTAACGGCGGTGGGCACGTATCGCCGCTGCTGTTGGAAAAACTTGCCCGAAAACGGTTGGGTTTTGACCTTACCCGATGGGTGGGCTACGAACCCTACCCCGCCGAATCGCCGGCAGGTCCCATTGTAGCCATTACCAACGAACAAGCCGGCTCCGATGGCGATATTTTCAGCCACTCTTTTAAAATGCTTAAATTGGGTAAACTCATTGGTATGCGTACCTGGGGTGGCGTTATTGGCATCTGGCCCCGAAACGGCTTGGTTGATGGCACGCAAACTACACAGCCCGAATTTTCTTTCTGGTTCAAAGATGTGGGGTGGAGGGTAGAAAACTATGGCGCTGTGCCCGATATAGAAGTGGACATTGCACCCCAAGAACACGCCGCCGGCATAGACCCCCAACTCGACCTTGCCATAGCCGAAGTATTGGCTGAACTGAAAACCAACCCGCCCCTTAAACCCGATTTTAGCAATAAACCCGATTTGAGTTTGCCTTGGTAAATGGTTAAGCTCTTTAGTGTATTTTCCAAAATGCACAACGGTACAGGGTAGTTTTTGCCCTTAACCCTGTTGTTAAAAGAAAGCAATTTTTAGCAAATTTGCCATTGCTTACCCTATTTCTCTGCCACTGCCAGCAAATCAAAGCAGGTGTGGGTAGCGGGAGCGGTGTAGTAATCGGCATAACCAATATCGGTTACCAATTGTTGGTTTTGGTTGAGCAGCAAACGGCGGTTGAGGCGGTTGAGCAGGTCGTAGGGAATTTGGAGCAGTTGTCGGGGCAGGCGGTATTGGAGGTTAAACAGGTCAAATCGGGTAAAACGGCGTACCGATGCCTTGTTTTGCTCGTAGTATGCCATTACCTTTTCATTGCCATACACACCCTGCATGTTTACATGGGTAAAGTATTGTTGGAGTAGCGCCGTTAGCTCTTCGGGTGTGTACTCGCGTACATGCCAAGGGTTTCGGGTTAATGACATGGGGCGGTTGGGGGTACTCAATATGAGTTTACCGCCGGGTTTTAGTACGCGGTGTATTTCTTTTACCAACTCCACATCGGGTTCTATATGCTCTATCACCTGAAACGACGCCACAAAATCAAAGCTATTATCACTATAAGGTAACGGCGGCACACTCAACTGGGCAAAAGAAACATGAGCAAACCCCTGAGCCGACTGTGGCAGTTGGGTTTGGTACTTATCTATGGCTACATATTGGGCAGCATGGGGCGCTAAAATGTTGATGCCGTACCCCTCGCCGCAGCCTACTTCTAATACTGTGCCGCCAATGAGTTGGGCGGCAAAATTATAGGCTACTAAGTGGCGTTGGTAAATTACATTGTCAGAAACATCGTGCGAGGAAACGCGTTCGGCGGTTTGCATAAATGGGAATGGAGTTATTGGGTTACGATGCAAGGACGCAAAGAAAAAAAAGTTTAACCATTCAAGAGGCAGAAAAAGTTAATGCGGGGTACGGTACAAGTACCGTAACTACCCGGCAGACGGGTACAACAACCGATTAAAAGTTATCCATTTGGAAATCGGAAAACTGGTAGGCAGTTTTGAGGGCAGTTTTTATTTGGTTGAGTTTAGTGAGGTAGTTATTGTAATCATCGGAGCCGGGCTGGGCATAAACGGGTTCATTTCCTAAGAGTGCGAGCAGATTAGTTGCATTGGCAGTAGGTGGGTTAAAATAGCGGAGTGCGCCTAAGTAAACCCAAAACCCTGTCCAGTGTCGGTTTAGCAGGGGCAGGTTTTGGGCGGGTGTGCCGTAGTTGGGCAGTTGGGATAAGAGGGCGTTGAGGTGGTGTATGGCAGTGGCGGCAGTAAGGCGTTGCCATTCGGTAAGCAGGGTTTGCCGGGCGGTGGAGCGCTGTAAGTCTGATTTGTTGGTAATGGCAGTGCGTCCGCTGAGCCATGCGTTAAACAAGGTTTCGGTAAAATTGGTTTGGGCATCACCTATGCCATCGCGTTGGGCGGCAAGGGCGGCAAAGGTAAAAGTAAATTCTTGGGTAAAATTGATAAGTTGGTCGTTGTTATGGTCGGCATAAGGGGTGTTTTGCCAGTATTCATCGGGGTAAAGGGGATAAAATATGGCTGCTCCAAAACAGCCAAAGGCTTTATCCCATGCGTTTTCCATAGCGGTATAGTTGGTTCGGGCAAGCAAATTGTTATTGGCATTGCTGCTGATATTACCCAATAACCGAACGCCGTTTGCCAAAAAAACCGAAGTAGCTAAGGTAGCGCTAACTGCCATGCTGAGGTCAATGCCCTGTGCGGTGGTGTAAACTGCCGGCGTACCCAGCAGGGCGGGATTTTGGGAGCGGGTGGCTATGGTATCAAACCATTGCAGGAGTTGGGTATTGGCATTAAAGGTATTCACCACACTTGCCGATAACCTTTGCTTTGCGGCAATTTGGGAGTAGGTTGCTTGGTAGGAGGCAAAGGGCGGCACCGGTGTAATAATGGGTTTGGTATGGCTGGTGTCTTGATACCATTGGGTAAAATTGTTGAGGGTAACAGAGGCAGCGCCGGGTTGTGCCAATTGCTCTATAGTTTGGTTAATGGCAAGGGTTAAAAGCTGGTAAACCACTTCGTTTTGATAGTTTACCGATGAAGAATCGCCCCGTTTAAACCGGTAGGTATCGGGCAGGGGCAGTTGGTACAGGCAATCGCCATTATCGGCAAGGGCATTGGGGTTGTAATTGAGGGCGGTTATATCGGTACAGCCCTTTTCTTTAAAAACGCAGCCGGTTATGCTTTCCAAGCATACCAGTAAAATGGCTGTAACGATGATTTGCTTCATACGGTTAAAATTAGTCTTACCTACCAGGTTATTATGCCATCGGGTTTTAGCAGATGCCTGAGTTTTCAATCCAATTCCAGCCAGTCTAAGCTGCGGTCTTGCTGTTTGATGCGTTTAATAAATTCTTTTGTTATTTGTTCTTCCGTATAATCGGGATATTGAGCCTTAATGCCGGCACGTATGAGTTTTCCGTGAAACTCAATGAAGGCAATACCTAAGGCAAAGCGCTCTTCGGGCGTTTTTGACATGTAAATTTGGTATTGCAAATCGGTAATATGTTGGGGAGTGTCTTTCATATTTTACCATTTAAATGTTTCTACCAAAACACCACGCCATCGGGCTTAAGCAGGTCTTTAACCTCTGTAAATGGGATATATATTCGTTGTTCGCCCATTACATAGGGGGTAATTTCGTAGGGGTTGTAGAGGAAGGTAATGCCTTTTAGGGATAGGGCAAAATTGTTGTTGAGTTCAAAGGTATCTTCAAAAAATCCGTATTCAGATAATGGTTTTTTGGGTGGTATATTGTGCAATTTGCGCATTTTTTGCTCGGCAATGGCGGTTAGTTTGGGTTGGTAGCCGGCTTTAAAAATATCGGTCAGTTCTATTTCTTTACCGGTGGTGAGTTTAAAATTGTGGAATGTTTCGGCGCTGTTGGGGTGAGCGCCGCCCATGTAAACATAGTTGGCAAAACCAATGCTGAGGATATTGGCATCGTTTAGGTAAATTTCGGGCATGATTTCAAATTCCCAACTTGTTTTAAAATCTGTTTCGGTGTTCACTTCATTAAACTCCTTGCAAAACCGGGCTGCGGCTTCTTGAGGATTAGTAGGATTTTCGGAAGGCATTGATTCGGAAAGGATTTGCATAATGCGTCCGTTAATGGTTTGCATAATTTGGGCATTACCTTCCGAAATAAAAGTAATATCGGGATAAACCACTTCAAAATGGCAGCAGGTTTCATCGGTATTGCAGTTGCCTTCGGTTTTTACAATGCGGCGTATAGCCATGTTTGCCGATGCTTTTGCGGAGCGCTCGGTTAGTTCAAAGGGCAGGCTTCGTTTACCATCGGCGCTTTTCCAGGTGCCGGTCATTTTACCATCGGGCAAAATTTTACCGCTAAATTCGCCCGATTGACCGTATTCGCCCTTAGCATCTTCGCCAAATTCGAGGAGGGTAAATGAGCCATCGGGGGTTAGGTTGTCTTTGTTATCGGGCGCAATTAACTCAAGGTGTGCCCCTATTTTAGTGTAGCTGTAACTGCCACTAAGCCTGTTTGCTACTTTGAGCAGGCGCATTTCTATTTCGGCAGTACCTACTTTTCCCTGCATAATTTTGAAAAACCCGTCTGATACAGCCTCGGTTGGGGGGGCGTTGGTTGGGGCGGCATCGGAAACTTTAAACTCTTTTCCGGCAGCCGATGATTGGGCGTTATTGCCGGTATTGCCGGTATTGTTATTGCAGGCAACAGCCATTGCCAAGAACAACACCAACAGAAATAATGAACAGATAGGTTTCATGGCAATGTATTTTTGGGTTTGCTTAGGATAGCAGGCAGGGGAATAGGTGGACTTTATTAAGGCATTTAGGGTAATTAAAACATTACTCGCTTAACTCGGGCACCGGCGCTACTTTGTAACCCAGTATTTTGAGCATCGATTCGGCTTCCTGTTCCGGTGCAAAAAGGCGGGTGGTAACTTCGCCGGTTTCGGGATTGCGTTGTATGAGTACATGCTTGGGGCTGGGTAACAGGCAGTGTTTTATGCCGCCATAACCCGATAAGGACTCTTGGTAAGCGCCGCAGTGAAAAAAGCCAAGGTAGAGTTTTTCATCTTCTTTGTTTTCAGCCATCTCCTTGCCATTTCCGTTAATTCGGGGCAGATAAAGATTGTTTCGGTGCAGTTTTGAGCTGTAAAAATCGTTGCCATCGCAGCTAAGCCCGCCAATGGTAACGGTTTGGTAGGGGTTTTGCCATTTGTTTATGGGAAGCAGGATAAAACGCTGTTTAATACCATAAATATCGGGCAGGGTGGTCATCATAGAGCCATCAAGCATGTACCACGATTCGCGGTCGTTTTGTTGTTTTTCGGCAAGTACAGAAAACAGAATAGCGCCGCTTTCGCCTACGGTAAAGTTGCCAAACTCGGTAAAAATATCAGGCGTATCCACGTTTTCCCGTTCACAAATTTCTTTAATTTGGCGCACAATTTCGCTTATCAGATACTCGTAATCTATGTTAGAATCAAGGGCGTACCTTATGGGCAAACCACCGCCAATGTTGAGCATGGTGAGCTCGGGGCATACTTTTTTCAAATCGCAGTACAAAGACAGTACTTTGGTAAGTTCGCTCCAATAGTAGGTTTCGTCTTTAATGCCTGTGTTGATGAAAAAGTGAAGCATTTTTAGCTTAAAGCGCGGGTTTTGCCGTATGGTGTTTTCATAAAACGGAATAATATCTTTATACCTTACGCCCAAACGCGAAGTATAAAATTCAAAAGTAGGCTCTTCTTCGGCGGCAATGCGTATGCCCAATTTTACCTCCGTATCGGTTTGCAGGTATTTGGCATAAAAGTTAAGCTCTTCCATATTATCTATTACCGGTATTACATTATGATGCCCTTCATTTATGAGCCGGCTAATGCGTCTAATGTACTCACGGGGTTTAAACCCGTTGCAAACAACATAGGTACTTTTGCTTATCTTACCTTCCTTGTAAAGGCTATACAGCAAGTCTATATCATAGTTTGATGATATTTCTAAGTGAATATCGTTGTTGAGCGCTTCGTTGAGCACATACGAAAAATGCGAGCTTTTGGTACAAAAACAGTAATAATACTTTTTGTCGTACCCATGAGCATCAAAGGCAAGCTGAAACAGTTTTTTTGCTTTTTGAATTTGCGAACTTATTTTGGGCAGATAGGTAATGCGCAGCGGCGTACCGTACCGGTCTATAAGTTGTTTAAGCGAAACATCGTGAAAATACAAGTATCCGTCAATTATTTTGAAGCCTTCGGTAGGGTCAAAACTTTGCTCCATTAAGTCAATATACCTGTTTGTCATCGGTGCGGCACGTAAAATTTGGAGTGATAAAAGTGGTTTACAAAATTTGGTGCAAAGAAAACATAAAAACAATCTATTTCAACTAAAAAAGCGCCGGTAATGTTTAATTTAGGCTAAAAATGTTGTAAATTTGCCATTAAATAGCAATCAATTTATTTTTGTTGCCCGATGAAGTGTCATCGGAACTTTTTTGCCCTTTTTTATGCCAACTTGTTACCTTTGCCCCATGTTGCATTTTGAACCGCCCGATGTGTGATGTTGCTTGCGTTAGCAAAGGCAATTACATTTTCTTTACCACCCTTGTATTTGCTCATTTTTGGGTACATTACGGCAACTAACTGCCTTTTGTGCTTGTAGGCTGCCATTGTGCGTGGTAAAAGGTTTTTACCTGATTTTCGTAGTTTTTACCTTTGGATTTTGCATATAAAATGGCAAAATTTGCAACATTTTCTATTTTTCTTCACTTTCCAACCATTTTACAACTAAACTCTTTAAAAATTTGTGTATGGAAAACATAAAACATAAATCAAAAACTCATCATGCTGCCAACGGCAACCATGCCGTTACCGACCAGCAAAATGCCGACTTGCTCGCCCAAAGAGAACGACAAAAACAAGTAGCCCAAAACGAACGCAAAATTTATGTGTCGAGCGAAATAGGGCAGTTGCAAAGGCTTATTGTGCATAGCCCCGATGCAGGTATTGGTAAAGTAGTTCCCCGAAAATCGCAAGACTGGCTCTACGACGATATTGTTGACATAGACAAAATGCGTGCAGAGTACAATGAATACTTGCAGGTGCTGCTGTGGGTGTTAGACCCCGATAAAATACGCGGGGTAGATATTACCGAGGATTTTTACAAACCTACCCGAAAAAATGCCTATTACAACTCAGATAAGGTATTAGATGTAGAATATCTGCTGGTAAACATATTAGAAAAGCCCGATGTGCGCGTAAGGTTGGTTACCCACGTTTGTGCTGCCGAAAAATGCAGCCTGCGGGTTATTAACCGCTTATTGGCTTTAGAAACTAATTTGCTGGCAAGGGCGCTCATTACCGGCATCATCAGCTCTGAAAAAGGCGATGAGTTTATTTTTCCGCCTATTCCTAACCTTATTTTTACCCGCGATATTGGCATAGTGGTAAATAACTACCTGCTGCTCACCAAACCCGCACAGTTGGCGCGTACCCGTGAGGCAATTCTTACTAAATACATTGCTTGTTATGCCTTGTTTCCTGATGCCGGCGATTTTGAAGAATTGGTGATAGAAATAGACGGCGACCGCAGCTTCCTGCTAAACGAAGCCGATGTGCCCGAAGTGGCTACCATTGAAGGCGGCGATGTGATGATGATTAGCCCCGACCACCTGATGATTGGTTGCAGCGAGCGCACTTCTTCTAAGGGTATTGAAAACGCTATCAGGCAACTGTTTCGCCGAAATGCCGTACAAAAAGTAACGGTTATTAAAATTCCGTCTAAACGCGATTATATGCACATTGATACCGTTTTTACTCAGGTAAAACGAAATATGTGGGTGGTTTTTGGGCAATTTTTAGACCGTAGCCACGACCTCAAAGGCAAGTATATTTCTGACGTGATTACCCGAAATAAAGAAAACCGCCTCGATTCAAAAGTTACTATTACCCAGTTTATCCGCAAAGCCACCCTTAAAGGGTATGCCATTAAGGTAAATAAGGTGAAAAACCTCCAAAAACTGCTTCGCCAAATTAGTTTTAAAGATTTTGGCTCACGCGATTGCACCATTATCCGATGCGCCGGCGGTAAGTTTCCGTATGATGAGCGCGAACAGTGGACCGATGCCTGTAACTTGCTTGCCCTTAAAGAGGGTATTGTTATTGGTTACGACCGCAATAAGGAAACCGAAAAAGAATTTGTAAAACACGGGTTTACCCTCCTAAAATCGGCTGATTTTATTACCCAAATGCAAGCGGGTAAATCCTTAGATGAAGTACTCACCGGCGATACCCTCATTTTGCTGCCCTCATCTGAGCTTTCGCGCGCCCGTGGCGGTTCGCATTGCATGAGTATGCCCCTGCTAAGGGCTGATTGGAAGCCGTAGAATACTTGTTAGTGAGCGCCTATTTGTGAAGTTGCCAATAATATATTTAATAAATATTATGTTTTTGCTGCCCTTCATACATATAGGGCTTTATGGTTGGTTATACCTTCGGGTTTGCTTAAAAATGTTTTGTTAAGTACTTGTTTATGTCATTTTTAGCTCGGCTTACTATGCCTTATTGGGTAAAAACACCTGCTTGGGTAATGCGGTGGCTGCCGCAATTGGTTTGGCAAATGCCCGATAAAAACAGAAGTATTTACCTCACTTTTGATGACGGACCTACGCCCGATGTAACCGATTGGGTCATACACCAATTGGCTGCTTACCATGCCAAAGCTACTTTTTTTTGTCTTGGTAAACAGGCGGTTTTGCACCCCCAACTCTTACATGCCGTACAACAAGCAGGTCATAGCATAGGCAACCATACTTTCCACCACTTAAACGGCTGGAAAACACCCCTGCCGCAATATGCACAAGATGTTGCCCTCTGCGCAGAGGTGGTAAAATCGGGCTTGTTTAGACCGCCTTATGGTAAAATTACCCCCGCTCAGGCTAACTATCTGCTTCAAAACCCCCAACTGTTTTACCAAAATCAATCGCCGCGCATTATTATGTGGAGTGTTGTTAGCGCCGATTGGAATAACCAACTGCACTGGAAAAAATGCTTAGAAAACGTTACCAAAAATGTTTCGCTTACAGCCTCACCTTATAGCCCTATCCTTGTTTTTCACGACAGCGAAAAAGCTGCACAAAACCTTAAACAAGTATTACCTGTAGTACTGGAATTTTATACACAAAAGGGATTTACTTTTAAAGCTATAACCTAACCCGATGAGCCGCAAAGGGTAAACCGGCACCCCCCAAACAAATCATTTGCTGTTGAATGCGGGTAACCCGAGAAAAAAAGTAATCAACCATAATATCTAAAAAAATTCTGATTTTTTTTACTTTTTTCTCCCTCTTTATCAGTGTTTAAAGTCGCTTAGGTTATGAAAACGTAAAAAAACAGGTAATTTACCCCCTCTTTGTAGTCAATAAGGTAATCGGGGCTACCTTTGTACCATAATTTCGGTTGCCAACCCACAACCAACTATTTTGACTTCTACGTGGCAGTTTCTTGAAAATTTTCAGAAATTTTCTGAAAATTATTGAGAAATTGACCGCCGTTTATTACTTTTGTGCCGGTTTAAATAAAATTCTATATGTTAAGCATCAGGTTCATTTGTTGTTTATTCTTGATGACTTTGCTCTTAGTTGGTACATTACCAATGTTGCAGGCGCAAAATCCTAAAAGGGGTATTACTTATGTAGCGCCACCGCCCCCGTTTATGCCTAACGAAGCACAGCTAAACGAGTTACTGGAAACCCTCACATGTGTACTCAATGGTGATGGTAACATACAAAAGTTAGAAAAATACTTTTTTGACCAAACCCTTGCCGAGGCATACACCGGGTATTTAGAATCGGAAAATGTACCCGAAATTACCAAGCGCGCAGCGCCGGCGTTTGTTCAAATGTCGGAGCCTGTTCGTCAGTATGTAATCAAAAATGCAGGTAAGGTAAAATCAGTTAAAGTGGTTGCCACCCACCAAAGATTTGGGGTTAGCGAGCAAATGAAAATTGTTGCGCCCACTTTACACCTCACCTATAAAGACGAAATGCTGGAACAAATTAAACTGCAACTCATAGATTATGACGGGTACTATCGCATTTTAAGTTTCGACGAATAATAGCCCGATTTTTTTCCCTTATTTTCTGCCCAACCGGAACTCCACCTCAAACATTACCCTAAATTCTTTATGAAGAAAGCTCTACCCAATTACCGGCTCATTCATTCTGCATATTTTATTTTTTTTGCTCTTTTAGCTGTCCAATCGCTTTATGCCCAACCCACCCAACTCAACGACGGCAGAATAAGGCTGCGCGTTTGGCTGCATAAGGTTTGGACAAATGCCAACTGCGACGACCCGGGTGTGCAGGAATACGTGTACAGAGGTATAAGGGTGCGCCCCAATGCTGATGTTACCGGCATCGGCTGGTCGGGGGGTATTAATGTGCGAGCCGATGGCGATGAAAACCGTTGGTGGAGTCGTACAGAATGGGCAGGCTCTCAAATTCCTGCCGGTAATGCTAATTTCCCGATGTCGTTAGACGGCACCGGCGTATTGATGATGGACGTAACCTACCCCGCTACCGCAGCGCCTACTACCTTTGATTGGTCAGTTGCCGAAATGTTTGAAGATGATACAGGTTGTCCGTTTACCGGCTTTCCCACCTATTGCTCTGAGGGTAATAATTGGACATACAACCCTTCTTTCTGTTGTGGATTTTTAGGCGACGATTCTTATGTGGGGTATTATCAGGAAGCCGTGGTCAATCCGTTTAGAGGAGGACCCAACGGTCAAGTACATTACGTTCAGTCCGATCTTATTGGAGGCGGCGAGCAGTCAAGTTATGCCATCTTGTTTGGCTTTCGCTGGGATTGGATAGACCCCCTGCCGCCTTTGCCCACGCTCTCTACCAACCAATCCAGCGGTGGCATTGAATACCAAGACGGTCCGCTTACCTTAGTGGTGGATTTATTGGGAATTTGGAGCGACAGTGATTACGACTGGGGGGTAAACTGTGTGTTTGGCGTTGCCGATAACGAAGACCTCCGCGTTCGCTGGCGCGCCCGCGATAACCTTGCCGGTTTTGCCGGTGGACCTACTTGTATTAACACTCTTTCCCAACCTTTTCCTCAGTGGAATACGGGCAACCCCATTACCAACCTCCTCACCCGAAACTATACCGCCGCACAAACAAATTTTAAAGAATTTGAAATTGAATTTGAACTATGGGAAGAAGACTGCGCGCCCGATTGTACCTACAACCCTACCGGTTGCCTCTTTGGGGTGGGTAATGATGATGCTTACTGGTTTGGCACCACAGGTTTGGTCAATTGGCGAAACAGTATCCCTACCCTTAGCGGGCAGCCCACCCAGTGGAACTACCTCGATTTTCCACTGAGGGCAAGCTCTACCTCCTATATAAATTGGTCGGCATGGATTCGGTACCGCTGGGAGCAGGCAGCGCCTACCGTAACTATTGTTGCGCCAAAAGACCGTACCCTCTGTATTGGAACGCCTACTACCTTATCGGTTACTGCTACCAATGCAACCTTTTACCAATGGCAGGTTACCGATGTAACCGGCGACAACGACGGCGATGGCAACGGTTTTGTGGGTTGCCCCACCAATGCAACCTGGACAGATATTCCCGGCGCTTACTGGCAAAACTTTGTGCCTCCACAAACCCCCGGCACCCGTTTATACCGTTGCGTGGTGAGTAACCGCACAGGATCGGGTAGTTATTCTTCATCGGGACCAAGACTCAATACCGTTATTTCCGATTGTTTTAGGGTAACTTATTTTCCCTATGCACCCCCAATCATCAGCGCAGCCTGCGGCTCAAGCATTGTTGGCGGCGTGCCTTACAGTTTTACCTTCCCCATAGTGCCTGCCGTGGGTGCAGTTGCCAATGCTACTTCTTACACCTGGACGGTTAGCCCATCAGCAGGCGTTACCATTTCTAATCCCAACGGCACTTCTACTAACATTACTTTCCCCGCGCCGGTAGGCACACAATCCTATACTATTTCGCTTACTGTTGCTGATGCTTGTGCAGCAGCAAATGCTGTGAGTACCTGTACCGTAACCGCCACTTCCGACTATTGCGGTTTTGTATATGTATCGCCTGCCGGAAACGATGTAAACATAGGCTCGCCCACCGCGCCGGTACTTACCATTCAGCAGGCGCTTACCATAGCCGGTAATGCAGGCGGGGCAAGAAATCATATACGAGTTTTAGAAGGAAGTTATGCCCCCGGTGTTGTCCTGAACATACCCAACAACATCATTTTAGAAGGTGGCTACCGGTTAGTGGCAGGAGAGTGGGTTAAAAACAGTTCGGCAATTTCTACCATAACCTGCTCAGGTTTTGAAGACAGCGGCGTTACCGGCGACAATAATATAGAACACCGATTGGGTTTTAAATCTAATGGAACCAACAACTGGACTTTACAAGACCTTACCATAACAACCACAGCTATTACTGGAACCACCCCCAGCGGACGCGGGCGCTCTAACTATGCAGTTTGGATAAACAATGCCTCCAACTACCAAATAGTGCGCTGCAACATTACTTCTGGCAGCGCAAGTGGTGGCGCTAATGGAACTTCACCGGCAAGTAATGGTGGTGGTGGTGCGGGTGGCTCTGGCGGTGCTGGCGGGTGGGGTAGTCTTAATGAGTGTGGTTGTAGCGGGCAAACTGCTGCTACAGCAGGAGCAGCAGGTAGTGGTGGCGCTGCCGGTGGTGGTGGCGGTGCTAATTGCTGTGGTACGGGTTGTAATATATTTGGATGCAACGCTAGTGGCTGTACTGCGAGCAATGGAAATACCGGGAGTGCAGGGGCTGCCGGGTTAAGTTATGCTCCCAATGACAGACCGGCTGCGCCGGCTGCATCGGGAGCTTATTACGTACCCGCAGCAGCCAGCGCCAATGGTGGAAATGGGGCTGGTGGCGGCGGTGGTGGCGGCGGCGGCGGCGGAGATGTTGGGACATGCTGTATTTGTACCTGTGGTACAGGTGGTTGGCCCGATGGAGGTGCCGGTGGTGCAGGTGGGCAGGGAGGTACCGGGGGCACCGGTGGGTTTGGCGGTGGCTCTTCCTTTGCTGTTTATAGAAATAATGCTAATACAGGCGCTTCCTTAAATAATATCAACCTTACACCCGGCGCTTTTGGTTTAGGTGGCAATGGCGCTAATGGCTCAGCCGGTCTTAACGGGCAAGCCGGGGCAGGTGGTGTAAACTGGGGAGGCGATTGTTCTCCTGCCAGCCAAGGCGGCAATGGTGGTAGTGGCGGAAACGGTGGAAATGGGGGGCGTGGGCGCGATGGCGCTAATGGTATCAATGGGCATTTGTGTACGGTTACCGCGGGCGTAGCCTCTATCACTAATCCAAGTACTGCTATATCCACCGCAGAAATTACGGCTAATTACCGGCAAGGTTGTACCAATTCGCAAATTATGCTCACCACGCCATTTACCGCTTCAGCTTTTACTTCCTTAGATGGCGGATTGATAATAAATGATATAACTTCGTCAACTTCTTCTTATGTAACTACTTCCGACCCGCTGGCGGTTTATTACACCTCCACAGGGCGCAAGGATTTGGTAATAGGCGGTAATACTTATTGGGACTTCATTCACATCACCACACCCCGCACTCTCCCCACCATAGATGGCATTCCTGCTAATATATGTGTGGGCAATAACAATTTAACATTAGCTTCTACCCCTAACAGCCCCTCATTTGCCAGCGCTTTTGAGTGGACAATTCAGCAAACTCCGGTAACCGGGCTTGCTGCCCCGGCACCTATTTTTACCTCTACGGTAGAAGACCCGGGAGCCATAACCCTGCCCAATGCTACCAACTGCCCTATTACCTATCAAATTAAACTAAGGGTAAGAGATGACTGCTGCGGCTGGTCTATTCCGGTTTACACTACGGTTACGGTGCAGCCCCAAATTACTAACAACATCATCACTGCGCCGGCTACGGTTAATTTCTGCTCATCGGGCAATCCGGCGCAAATTAACGGCACACTGCCCTTGGGCGGCACTTGTGCTTACACTTACCAGTGGCAACAAAATACCAATGGAGCCGGTTTTATTGACATACCGGGCGCACTTGGTCAAAACTACGACCCGCCGCTGCTCTCCTCGCCCGGTGTTTACCAGTTTGTAAGGGTAGTTACATCGGGCATTTGCCCTACCAATACCAGCAACGTGGTTACCATCACTATTTATGAACCGCCTACGGTTAGCATCAATCCAAGTCCGGCTACCGTTTGTGCCGGCGGAACAGTGCAGTTGGTGGGTAATCCGGTGCCCGGTTCCAATCCGGTTACTACTACAGTTTGGTCGGGACCGGGGGCTATTTACCTCAACAATGTCAATTTGGTCAATCCTATTTTTAACGCCATAAGTCTTACCACCGGCAGTTACAACCTTACCCTTACCGTTACCGATGCGGCAGGTTGTACGGCATCGGCTCCGGTTACGGTATCGGTAGCGCCGCAACCGGTTATAACCAATGCCCCGGCTCCGGTTACAATATGCTCCGGACAAGCAGCTTCTTACTCGCCGGTGAGTAACTTGGGCTCTCCGCCAACGGTATTCTCCTACACTTCAACCGTAACTATTGGCTCACTTAGCGGAAATACGCTCAGCGGCGGCGGCAACATAGCCGATGTTTTAACAAACACCACCCAAGACCCTGCCACAGTGGTTTATACCATTACCCCCGGTACCGATGCCGGTTGTGCAGGTAATCCAATTACTTTTACCGTTACCGTTTCGCCTGCCCCGCAGGTGCCTGTGCCCGCTGTTGACCGAACCGGTTTTTGTGCCGATGACCCAGGCAATATCACCCTTTCTGTATCGGGGGGCGCCGGCGCTACGGCACAGTGGTTTACCGGCAGTTGCGGCGGCACTTCGGTAGGTAACGGAAACCCGTTGGTTCTTCCTTCGCCCACCGTTACCACTACCTATTTTGTGCGTTATGCCGATGCCTGCGGAAACCTATCGGGCTGTGCTTCTATTACTGTAAACGTTAGTCCGCTGCCCACTGCCAATATCACCCCCAACCCCGCAAATGTTTGCTCTGGCAATGTGCTTACCCTAAATGGCAACCCCTCCGGCGGAACCGGTATTTATGCAAATCACCTGTGGACTGGTTCCGGCGTGGCTTTTTTAAACGCCACCAATACGGTGAACCCCAATTTTACCGCACCTACCGTAGCCACGCCTACCAACTACACTCTGAATTACACGGTTACCGATAACTTAGGCTGTGCATCGGTACAAGTAAGCCGAACCATTACCGTTAATCCGTTAGACCCCGCCTCAGTTGCCAACGTAACAGCTTGCACCAATGGCAGCAATGTTACGCCGGTGGTAACAGGCGTTACCGGCGGCGCTTTTTCTACACCCGCAGGGCTGAGCATTAACCCTGCTACCGGACTCATTAACCCTGCTGCTTCTACCGTGGGCACTTACACCGTAACCTACAACACTGCCGGAGCGCCCACATCGGTTTGCCCAAGAACGGTAAACTTTACCGTAACCATTAACCCACCCGATGTTGCCCTTATTGACCCGCTTCAGTTTTGCCAAGACGGCGGTATCTATATGCCGGTTGTAACGTTTGGTTTAACCGGTGGTACTTATACAGGGTTTACCCCCGCAGGATTAGACATGAATTTGGCAACCGGTGAAATTTTTTCTGCCACCAGCGCCATCGGAACTTACACCGTTACCTATAATACCGGCTCTGCACCGGGTTCGCTTTGCCCTGCCAATATACAGTTTATCGTAACGGTTACATCGGGCGACCAAGCTGCCATCAACAACGTTTCGCTTTGCCAGAGTGCAGGGCTTTTCACCGTAACCGTTACCGGCACACAAGGCGGTACCTTTTCTGCCGGCGGCGGGTTAAGCATTACTGCCGGCGGCGTTATTAACCCGGCTTCCAGTTTCCCGGGTACTTATACTGCTACATACAGCACTGTGCCGCTCGGCTCTTCTTGTCCGGTTACCACTACTTTTCAGGTAACCATTGGTTCTGCACCTGCCACGCCGGGCGTTATTACGCCGGCTACCGCTATATGCCCCGGACAAACAGTTACTTACTCTATTACGCCCGTTGCCGGCGCTACTTCTTATACATGGACTGTGCCCGGTGGCGCTACCCTCAACTCAGGGCAAGGCACCAACAGTATCAGCGTTACTTGGGGCGCTACCGGCGGAACCATTTCGGTAACAGCCTCTAATGCCTGTGGTACCAGCGCGCCGCGCACCCTTAATGTATCGGGCGATGTTACCAACCCTACCATTACCTGTCCGGCTAACTTATCGGTGCAGGCAGGGGCTACTTGCTCTATCCCGATGCCCAACCTTACCCATACCAACGGTACCGTATTGGCTAACTCGGTTACCGAGTTCTCATCGGTGCAGGGCAGCAACAACTGGTTTTACGGCGAGTACTTTGCCTTCTCCTCTTGCAATTTTACCCAGTTACCTACCTGGAACGCCGGATTGAGCCAATGGGAAAATTCTCAACCCTTCAACACACCTTATCTGAATGTCAACAGCGGACACCCGGGCGTTACCGATTACAAATGGGCAGTGCGCCGCTGGGTGAGCGAATACACAGGAAACGTAAACATAGCCCTACAGTTTCAAGACCTTAATACCGGCTGCGGAAACGGCGCTCATATTCGGGTTTTTGTAAACGGCGTAGAAATTTGGCAATACTTTAACGTGCCCGGCGCACTAACACCCTGGACTTTGAACAGCATCTTTGTGCAACAAGGCGATTTTGTGGACTTTGTTATTGACCCCAACGGTACCGATACCGGCTGCGACGCTACTTTGCTTTCTGCCGTTATTACCGCAAACGGCGGATTAACGGCATTGGATAACTGCGGACCCGTAACCGTTACCCAAAGCATTGCCCCGGGTACCCCGATGACCTTAGGAACGCATACCGTTACCCTTACCGCCACCGATGGCAGTGGCAGAACCGCTACCTGTAATGTAACCTATACCATTACCTCGCCCTTTAATGCTGCTTGGACTCCCCCCGCACCGCCCTGCAATACTGCTGCACCGCTTACCCTTACACCTGTGCAGCCGCAGGCTAATTTTTATTGTACTTCGGTAGCCGGCGCTTGGTCGGGCACAGGCATTACCAACAACGGAAACGGCACCGCTACTTTTAACCCATCGGGCTTATCGGGCAATATACCGATTAGTTATTCCATTGGCACAGGAGCTTGTCAGGTTACTTCTACCCAAAACATTGTCATTGCTCCGCCCCCTACGGTTACCATAAGTGGTAACGTAAACCTCTGTACCGGAGCAGGCACTACGCTCACAGCATCGGGCGGGGCAAGTTATAGCTGGAGTACGTTGCAAACCGGCGCTTCTATTTCTGTAACGCCCGCTACCACCACTACCTACTCCGTAACGGCAACGGCTGCCAATGGCTGTACCGGCTCAGCCTCTGTATCGGTGGCGGTTAACCCCTGCGCCGATTGTACCATGACCAATCCGTTGGTTACCACTACCTGCACCTCGCCTTTCTGCACAGGTCCTATGCTGGGCGATTACTTTTTGTTGGTAACCTTTAACCACAACGGGCAAAGCTCTGCCGGCGCTGATGTATATGTAAACGGCGTATTGCTTGCCGATAACGCACCCTACAACGGCGCCGGACCTACTACTATTTGCATCAACCACGCCTCCCTAATTGCCGATGGACAAACCAACCTGCAAGTAGTGGTTTCCGATGCCAATGCCTTGGTTCCCAATTATGTAACCCCGCTTACATCGGGTTGTAACGGCTGTTTTAACAATACATCGGGGTTGATTATTAATGAGGTTTCTAATGGACTTACTCTTAATCGGGAGTGGTTTGAGTTAGTAGTTACCGGTAATAACTCGATTAATTTAAATGGGTGGGCAATTAATGACCGTCCCGGAAATCAGGCTTTGTATAGTCCAACGGGGACAAATGCCAGCATCGCCCCGGGATATCTGTTTTTCAACTTAACAAATGACCCTTCTTGCAATGTTTTGTCTTCTATACCACCGGGATCTATTATTGTAATATATAATGGAAATGTCAACGAGAAAGATCCTGCCATACCGGCAGATGACCCATTTGATAGCAATGGCGATGGTGTGTATATACTGCCACATAACCATGTTTGTTTTTCTCAGTGTTCCGTAGCTTCTGGTGCATCTGATCCATTTCCTTGTGCCTCAGCTAATACGCAGGCACCCAGTTCATGGCTTTCATTTTTAGGATTAAACAATGTTGGTGATGTAGCCTTAACAATTTCTCCTACGGGAACCATTTTTAGTAGTATCAGTTATGGTACTATAGGCGCTACAACAGCACCTTCTGTGAATGTTCATTTTCCTACCACAAGTTATAATGGAGGAAGTGCGCCTACTATTGCTTTTAACTGTGGAAGCCCTACTACACAAAGTAATTACAATGCTTATCAACAAGCATCTACTCCTCCCACCCCCCGCACTCCCGGCGCTCCAAACAACGCCAATAACCAAGCCTTAATTGACCAAATCAAATCGCGCAACCTGTGTTACACCTGCCAAACCTATAATGAGCCTGCATCGGCATTCAGCGCTAATGGCGTAGTAACGGCAAACAACACCTGTTCTTATGGCACATCGGGCGCTATTGATGTAACCGTTTCGGGAGGCACAGCGCCCATCACTTATATTTGGTCTAACAGCGCTACCATACAAGATATCAGCAATTTAGCCGCAGGCAGTTATTCGGTAACCGCTTCCGATGCCGCCGGTTGTTCACGGGTATTATCCTTTACCATAACCGCGCCACCGGCAATGGCGCTCAGCGCCACGCCCACCAATCCTACTTGTTTTGGTGGTACGGGCAGTATTTTGGTAAGCGCATCGGGCGGGTCGGGCGGTTTTACCTACAACTGGGGCGCACAACCCGGCTCCGGCTCAAACCCGCGCACCAATTTGCCCGCCGGCACATACACCGTTACAGTTACCGATAGCCAGTCGTGTACCAATACAGTCAGCGCCACCATAACCGCTCCGGCGCCCGTTAATGCCACTGCCGGACCTAACACCACTATTTGTGTAGGGCAAAATGCCACGCTTACCGCATCGGGTGGGGTGAGTTATTTGTGGAGTACCACTGCCAACACCAATGCCATTACCGTTTCTCCTGCAAGTACCACCACATACGCCGTTACCGTTACCGATGCAAGCGGCTGTACCGGCACTGCCTCGGCAACCGTAACCGTTCAGCCTTCTCCCAATGCAGGCATCAACCCGCCCGCAGCCATCTGTCAGGGGCAAACTGCCACCATTACTGCTTTTGGCGGCGGCGCTTATTTGTGGAATACCAACGAAACAACCGCAAGTATTACAGTTTCGCCGGCAGCCACCACCACCTATACCGCCACCATTACCGATGTTAATAATTGCTCGGTTACAGCCGGCGCCATTTTAACGGTGAACCCACTCCCAACACCCGGCATAACTGGTACCACTACTATTTGTGCAGGTCAAGCTACCACCCTTACGGCAAGCGGTGGTGGTACTTACTCGTGGAGTACTTCCGATAATACGGCAGCCATTACCGTTAGTCCCGCCGTTACTACCACCTATACAGTTACTGTTACCGGTGCAGCAGGTTGTTCGGCATCAGCCAATGTTACTGTTACGGTAAACACCAATCCAACGGCAAGCATTAGCGCGCCCGCAGCCATTTGTACCGGTCAAACAGCCACACTAACAGCAAGTGGAGGCGCTGCTTACTTATGGAATACCGGCGCAACAACGGCAAGCATTACCGAAAGCCCCGCCACCACCACTACTTATACCGTTACAGTGAGCAACGCAGCCGGTTGTAGTTCAACGGCAAGTGCAACAGTTACGGTAAACCCGCTACCGAATGCTACTGTAACCAATCCCGCCCCGATATGCGCCGGACAAAGCGCTACACTTACGGCTAATGGCGGCACAAGTTATGTATGGAACACTGCTGCTACCACCCAAAGCATAACCGAAAACCCCACTACTACCACCAACTACACGGTTACGGTAAGCAATAGTAATAATTGTAGCAATACAGCAGGAGGGACGATAACGGTGAACCCCAATCCAACCTCTTCTATCACCGCACAAACCGACGTTAGTTGCAACGGTGGCAACAATGGCAGCGTAACGATTACGTCCTCCAACGGCACGCCGGCTTACCAATACAATATCGGAACCGGCAACCAAGCAAGCGGATTGTTCACCGGCTTGTCGGCAGGCGGATATGTGGTAACGGTAACCGATGCCAACGGCTGCACCACCACCGTACCGGTAACCATCAACCAACCGACTATCCTCACGGCAAGCATCACCGCACAAACGGAGGTTAGTTGCAACGGCGGCAACAATGGCAGCGTAACGATTACGGCCTCCAACGGCACGCCGGTTTACCAATACAATATCGGCGGCGGCAACCAAGCAAGCGGATTGTTCACCGGTTTAACGGCAGGCGGATATGTGGTAACGGTAACCG
>ERZ761602.2221-NODE-2221-length-31414-cov-10.613699_pt1 | contig 31414 bp, 21 predicted proteins | sample MGYA00512165_ERZ761602 | MGnify/ENA primary metagenome ERZ761602 (study PRJEB28899, sample SAMN02445085) | bioreactor sludge metagenome | biome: EBPR sludge; isolation source: Thorneside wastewater treatment plant | place: Australia: Brisbane, Thorneside...
TCCGCGATTGGCTCTTCCGGGTAACCCGATCGCGGGATAAACCCGCTCCCACAAAAGGCTGATCGCGGGATAAACCCGCTCCCACAAAGGGCTGATCGCGGGATAAACCCGCTCCCACAAAGGGCTGATCGCGGGACAAACCCGCTCCCACAAAGGGCTGATCGCGGGATAAACCCGCTCCCACAAAAGCCCGATCGCGGGATAACCCCGCTCCCGCAGGCAAGCGGCTCAACAGCAGATCTCGGCGTGTATCCGCTCCCACAGTCAAGCGGCTCGCGGTGGGTGATGCTTCGGCCGAGCCCGAACAAGGCATCATCCACCCCTCATGTCCACGGAAGCGCCGCCATGTCGACCCCCGCTCCGCTACCCGATTACCTGCCTGGCTGGGCCAAACGCCTCGCCGACCTGTACTTTGCCGGCACCTCGGCGATGTTCGTGTTGCACGGCAACACCAACGATCTGGTGCCGCTCTCGGGCGGCGACAAGCCGCGCTACGGATCGATCAACGAGTTTCTGGCGACGCAGTTATTCGGCCGCTTCGATCTGGTGCTGGGTTTCGATCTGGCGCATGGGATCCGCGCCTACGCAGGCGGCGATGTCGAACGCCAGCGGCAGATGGTCGGGCTGATCTCGCGACGCCTCGGTGATCCGGAGAAGATGCCGCGCGATCCGGCGCAGGCGCTGTTTCTGCTCGATCGGCTGGTGCTGTCGAATCTGACTGCGAAGGATGCGGATCGCATCCGCATCGCGATGCTGTTCGACTTCGCTTCGTTCATCGTGCCCGACCAGGAGCGCGGCGGGCCGGCGACCGCGACCAACCTGGTGACGCTGTTGAAGTGGGCAGCCAATCCGTACGTCAAGCGCAGCAATCTGGCGTTTGTGCTGATCGACGAGCGGTTGGCGGACTTCCACGACCGGTTGGCCACCTCGCCGCATGTCAATGCAATCGAGGTGACGTTGCCGGAGGAATCCGAGCGCCTGCGCTTCCTCAAGACCATCACAGATGGCATCGATGTACCGAGTTTCTCGGATTTCAGCGTCGAAACGCTGGCGCTGCAGACCGCCGCGGTGACACTGGCGGATCTGGCCGTGCTGGTGGAGAGTGCGCGCCGCAGCGGCGAGCGCCTCGACGACAAGCGTTTCAAGGCGCGCAAGAAGCAGTTGATCGAGCGCCAGGCCCAGGACTTGCTGGAATTCATCGAGCCCAAGTACGGGCTCGAGCGCGTGGTCGGCCACGAGGCGGCCAAGAAGCGTTTGCTCGACGACGCCGAGATCATCAAGCGCGGGCGCATGGACGTGGCGCCGATGGGTTATCTGTTCAACGGGCCGGTGGGCACCGGCAAGACCTTTCTGGCGACCTGCCTCGCCGGTTCGATCGGCATCCCGTGCGTAAAGCTGAAGAATTTCCGCAGCAAGTATGTCGGCGAGACCGAGGCCAATCTGGAACGGGTGCTCGGCGTGCTGCGTGGCATGGGCCCGGTCATGGTGATCATCGACGAGGCCGACACCATGCTCGGCCAGCGCGAGCAAGGCGGCGATTCCGGTGTCGGCAGCCGCGTGTTCGGCATGCTCGCCAACGCCATGGGCGACACCGATTACCGCGGCAAGATCCTGTGGATGCTGTTGACCGCACGACCGGACCTGCTGCCGATCGACATCAAGCGGCAAGGTCGCGCCGAAATCCACATTCCGCTGTTCTATCCGCAGACGCAGGACGAGATCCGCAACTATTTCGTCGTCATCGCGAAGAAGTTCGGCGCCGCGCTGGCCGCCGAAGACGTGCCCGACGTGCCCTACGTCGGCGACATTTCCGGCGCCGACATCGAAGCCCTGGTCGGCCGCGGCTGGCGCGAAGCACTACTGGCCGGCGAGGAAAAACTCGGCAAGGAGCGCCTGAAAGCCACCTTCGAGGGCTTCCTGCCGTCGACGCAGTCGCTCGAACGCGAGATGCAGGAGATCGCCGCGATCATCGAATGCACCGACCGCGTCTTCCTGGTGCCGAGCGCACTCAAGATGCTCGAAGACCACGGCAACCGCGAGGGCTTGCAGCTGCGGTTCAAGGAGATCATGCGGTTGTTGGGGAAGACGTGACCCGCCGCGAGAATCGCGGAAGTTGCGCCTCGAAGGTGAAACGTGAAACGTGAAACGTCAATTCGCCTCACGGCCAATTTGACATTTTGCGTTTCACGTCTTTCCCGTGCGGCACGGTCCAGGAATGGCAGTGTGTAGGTTGGGCTAAGGCGTAGCCGTGCCCAACTTTGGAGCCGGCTGGTGTTGGGCAGGGTGAAGCTCTGCCCAACCTACATACTCAGAGGGCGAAATGCGAAATGTGAAACGTCAATTGGGCGCGAGGCAAATTGACGTTTAACGTTTCACGTTTTACCCGTGCGGTACGGTCCCGGAATGGCAGCGCGCAACTTCACTCGCGCGTCTTCAACACCTCCACCAGATCCAGATGCCGCACGCGCCAGATCACGATCAGTGCTGACAGCAGGGAGGCGCTGAGCACGACCATCGTGGCGCTGGCGAAGGTCTCGGTCGAGAGGTACGCGGGTACGCGGAACAACTCGCTCTGCAGTCCGGCGACGATGACCTGAACCAGGCCGGCGCCGACGGCCCAGCCGACCGGGATCGAGGCGAAGGTGAGCAGTGCCAGTTCGCCGACCAGGATGTAGGCGACTTCGCCGCGGGTGAAGCCGAGCACGCGCAAGCTGGCGAGTTCGCGGCCGCGTTCGCCGAGCGAGATGCGCGCGGTGTTGTAGAGCACGCCGAACGCGATCAGGCCGGCCAGCAAGGTGGCGATGAAGGTGAAGATCAGCAGCGACTCGGCCATGGTGTTATAGAAGTTGTCGATCGCTGCCTTGCGTGAACCGACCGCGGCAACGCCGGGGCGGTCCTCGAGCAGGCGATAAAGCTCGGCTTGCTGCGGTGGATCGACCAGCAGCAGCGCGCTCGATACGCGTTCGCCCTCGCCGAGCAGCGCGTTCATTGCATCCAGGTCCATGTAGGCATTGATGCCGATGAACTCCTGCACAGTGCCGGCCACCGGCACCGAGAAGTGCCGCCGCGCGCCTTGCAGTTGCTCCACTTCGACGAGATCGCCACGGCGCACGCCGAGCATCGTCGCCAGGTACTCGGTCAGCAACAGTCCGCCCGCCGGCAGTGCCTGCGCCGTACCTCGGGTATCCAGCACGCGCTTGAGGCGGGCACCGCTCGGCTGGCCCTCGAGCGCGGTCAGCACGCTGACCGGACCTGCGCGCAGGCGCACGCCAACGATGCGTACACCCTCGACCGCGAGCACGCCGGGCAAGGACGCGATTTCGCTCAGCGCATCGTAGCCTTCCGGTTCGACGAAACTGACCGCAATGTCGTTGCGCTGCGCCAGCGCGAACTGCTGGTCGACCATGTAGTTCAGCGCATCCTGCTGGAACATGCCGATGGTCAACACGCCGCCGGCCATGGCGATGCCGATCACCGTCGCCAGCGCCTTGAGTGGACGTCGCGACAACTGGCGCAGAATCATTCGTGTCGGCTGGTCGAGCCAGCGCCGCGGCAGCGCGCGTTCCAGTCGCGAGGCGCGGTAGCGCGGCGGTGCTTCCGGACGCATCGCTTCTGCCGGCGGCAGCCGCGCTGCCCGAATCAATGCAAACGCCGCACCAGAGAGTGCCGCCGCCAGCGAGATCGCCACCGCTGCGGCGACGGCACCGGGCGCGAGCACGAAGTCGAGGTAGGGAAAGCGATAGAAGCTCATGTACAGGTTGGCGAGCAGCTTGCCGAGCCAGGCGCCACCGGCAATGCCGACCAGCGAGCCCAGCGCGATGACCACACCCACCATCGCCGCGTAGTGGCGGCCGATCGCGCCGTGACCGTAGCCGAAGGCCTTCAGGATCGCGATCTGGTCGCGCTGGGTGGCGATCAGTCGGCTGAACACCACGTTGAGCAGGAACGCGGCGACCGACATGAACACCGCCGGGAATACCGTCGCCATGGTTTTCAGTTGATCGAATTCGGTCGACAGGAACTTGTGGCTGAGCTGATCGACGCGACCGATCGCGCCGAGACCGCCCCAGGGTTCCAGGATCGGATCGAGGCGTTCGATCACGCGCTGCGCCGACGCGCCCGGCGCCAGCGACAGCGCCACGCTGTTGAACGCACCGTCCATGCCGTAGGCCGCCTCCAGCGCGCGCCGGCCGATCCAGGCAATGGCGAAACGCTCGAAATCCGGAAACGCCGCGCCGGCCTGGATCTGATAGACGTACTCGGGCGAGATCGCAATGCCGACCACCCGATAGGTTTCCATGCGTCCGCCGACCACGCCACTCAGGGTGCCGCCGGGTTCTATGCCATGCGCCGTGGCGAACGCTTCGCCAAGCACGATCTCGTCCTGCGCAAAGGCTTCGGGCAGGCGGCCGGCGCGCAGATACAACTGGTTGAGCGGCTTGCTGCCGACATCGGGTAGCGACAGCAACAAGCCGCGTACCGGATCGTCGAAACCCTCCAACCGGATGCGCATCGGCGCCTGGATCGACAAATCGAGGATGCCGACGCCGTCGATCGCCGCGATGTCGTCGCCAACGCTGAGCGGCGCGCGCTTGAGGTTGGCGAATACGTCGGCGAAGCGGTACTCGAGGTAAAAACGCTCGCGCGTCGCGGTCAGCGAATCGAGGTTGGCGATCGACATCAGAAAAGTGGCGATCCCGCTCGCCATCACCAGCACGATGGCGATGACCTGGCTCTTGACGTGCCAGAGATCGCGCAGGAGTTTGCGGTTGAGTGCACGCATCAGGAAGGCAGGAAAAAGGAAAAGGGAAAAAGGAAAAGGGAAGAGCAAGTTCCGCAAGGTCGTGGAGCGCGGGCGTCTGCCGTCCCTTTTTCCTTTTTCCCTTTTCCTTTTTCCAACTTCTTCACCAACTGATCTCCCCCGCCGCCTTGCGTGCTGTATTGCGCTCCTCGCGCACAATTCGCCCATCCGACAGATGGATCACCCGGTGCGCCATCGCTGCGATGCCGGCGTTGTGGGTGATCACCACGGTGGTGGTGCCGAGGCGCTCATTCACTTCGGACAGGGCTTGCAGCACGACCACGCCGGTTTCCGAATCGAGCGCGCCGGTGGGTTCGTCGCAGAGCAGTACTTCGGGCTGTTTGGCAATGGCGCGGGCGATGGCGACGCGCTGTTGCTGGCCGCCGGAGAGTTGCGCCGGAAATGCATCGAGCCGATCGCCGAGGCCGACCAGCGCGAGCGCGGCGGCGGCCGGCATCGGATTGCTCGCGATCTCGGTGACCACCTCGACGTTCTCGCGCGCGGTGAGGCTTGGGATCAGGTTGTAGAACTGGAACACGAAGCCCACATGCTCGCGGCGAAAGCGCGTCAGCGCCTCCTCGTCGGCGGCCGACAGGTCATGATCGCGATAGCGCACGCTGCCGGCGCTGGGCACATCGAGACCGCCAAGGATGTTCAGCAGCGTCGACTTGCCGCTGCCGGACGGCCCCAACAGCACAACAAACTCGCCCGCATAGAGATCCAGGTCGACGCCACGCAGCGCGTGGATCTCGACCTCGCCGGTGGTGTAGACCTTGGTCAGGCCGCGGGCGCTGAAAACGACTTCGGGATTGGGCATGGCCGCAGTCTATCGTTGTAGGAGCGACGTGCACGTCGCGACCGCGACGTCGGCTGGCTGCTGGTCGCGACGCACGCGTCGCTCCTGCGCGATCGGGACGGACGCGTCGCGCCTGCGCGGCTGTGGTGCGTCGTCAATAGCGCCAGCGCAACTCGATCCAGCCGATGCGGTCCTGATAGGGCAGGCTGACGCTGCCGTTGGGACCGGTGACCACAGACACGGTGCGTTCGTCGAGCAGGTTGTCGATACCCGCGCGCAGGTCGAGTTTCGGGTGCAGCATGCCAACCCAAGACGCCGACAGGTCGACGCGGTCGAACCTGCCATCGCCGATTGTCACCGCATCGCGCTCGCCGACATGGTTCCAGGTCAAACCGAGCGTGGTGCGATCGAGCGCGCGCCAGCTCAAGGCCAGATTGCTCATCCACATCGGCGTGCTCGGAATCTGCCGCGTCTCGCCCAGGGCATTGCGATTGTCTTCGGCGTCGGTATAGGTGAGCGATGCGTCCAGGCGCAGACGGTCGCCGACCCGCTGGCTCCATTCCAGTTCCACGCCCTGCGAATGCGCACTGGCGACATTGCCGAAGCCGCGCACGCGCGGATCGATGAAGATCATGTCGTCGAGGTCGGTGTTGTAAAGCGTCGCGCGCAGGACCCGTCCAGGACGGCGATGGATGTAGCTGAGTTCGGTGGTGGTGTTGACCTCGTGGTCGAGGTCGACGCCGCGCACGGTGTAGAGCTCGAAGAAGGTCGGTGCGCGGTGTCCTTGCGCGTATTGCGCCTTGAGCACGTGATTCTCGGCCGGCTGCCAGACCAGCGATGCGCGCGGCGTGAGGCGGGTGCCGACGTCCTGATTGTCGTCCCAGCGGGCGCCGAGGGTGAGGTCGAGGCCGTCGCCGAGCTCGATCTGGTCCTGCACGAAAGCGCTGATCACCTCGCGGCGTTCGTCCTCGACGCGCAGCAGCGATGGCGGGATTCCCGGACCGGCGCTGGCGCGGAAGGTGGCGAGATCGATATCGCCATGCAGGTACTCGATGCCGATCAGCCACTGCTGGCGCGCCCAACCCGACCACGCCAGCTCGCCGCCAAAGCGTTTTTCGGTGCCCTCGAACACCAGGTCGGCGCTGCCCTGGGGGGTATTGATGACGCCGGTGAACAACTCGTTGTCGAGATGTTGCGCGTGCAGCCTGAGGTCGAGTCGGTCGTTGAAGGCATGGCTGTATTCGCCGCCGATCGTCCACGAGGTGTCCTTGAACCCGGCATCCGGCGGAATGCCGGTCACCCGCCCGATGTCGCGCTGCTCGCCTTGCGCGATCAACTTGAAACCGCCGTGCCCGAGTTGCAGCACGCCGCTGCGGCGCCCTTCCTCGGCCTGGCGGGTTCCCGGCAGCACCACGTCGTCGCTGTCTAGTGCGGCCAGGCTGGCGCTGTAATTCCAATCGTCGACGGTCCCGCTGTACAAAAGATGGGCACTGTTGGCGCCGTGGTCGTCGACGCCGAGTTCCACGAAGCGTCCCTGCTGGCGAGTGAGGATGTTGAGCAGGCCCTGGAAGGCGAAATCGCCGTACAGCACCGATCCTGGGCCGCGCACGAATTCGATGCGCTCGACGTGCGCAATCGGCAGGAACAGTGCAGCGCCGTTGCTGCCGATGTCCTCGCGGCCGATCGGCAAGCCGTTGAGCAGGATCTGGATGCTGCCCGAATTGAACGGAAAGTAGACGCCGCGCGCGGTCAGCGTCGGATTGCCGCGTGCGTCGAGTTCGATCTGCACACCGGGAATCTGCGCCAGTGCTTCCCACACCGTGTGTACGCCGAGTTCGGTGAGCTCATCGCCTTGAAGCACACTGACCATGCCGGGTACGAAATCGCGGTTCATGCGTGTCTTGGTGACGATCGCGGTCTCCTGCTCCAGCGTCGCCATCAGTTCGGCGTAGGCGGCGTCCTCGTCGTCCTGCGCCGGCGCCGCCGAAGCGATCGCCAGCAGCAATGCGCAGGCAGCGCCCTGCATGACATTCATGACGGCTCCCCGGCAGGCGGCGGCAGGCGCACCATCGCCTCGTGACCGCTGATCAGATCGTGCACGATGGCGCAGTCGCGACCGGCGTCCTTGGCGGCGTAGAGCAGGCCGTCGGCGGCGGTCAATGCCGCGTCGGCGGAAGCGCCAGTGGCGGCGATCGTGGTGATGGCGCCGATGCTGACGCTGACGAACAGACTGCAGTCCGAGCGTGCGTGCGGGATCTGCAGCGCACTCACCGCTTCCAGCGCCCGTTGTGCCTGGCGCGTGGCGTCGGCGCCGGCCAGCAGCAGCGCGAACTCCTCGCCACCGTAACGCGCGGCGAGGTCGTCGCCACGACTGAAGGCGTTGTGCAGCGCCTCGGCCACCCGGCGCAGGCATTCGTCGCCAGGGCTGTGGCCGTAGAAGTCGTTGTAGCGCTTGAAGTGGTCGACATCCAGCAGCATCAGCGTCAGCGGCTGACCGCTGCGCTGCGCGCTGCGCCAGTTGCGACCGAGTTCTTCGTCGAAGCGGCGGCGGTTGGCGATGCCGGTCAGGCCGTCGAGCGCCACGTGTTCGGCCAGCAGATCGCGTTGTCGCTTGAGTTCGATGTGCGTGCGCACGCGCGCGCGCACGATCGCCGGGCTGACTGGTTTCATGACGTAGTCGACGGCGCCGAGGGCGAAGCCGCGTTCTTCGTCTTCCAGATCGGTCATCGAGGTGACGAAGATCACCGGGATATGTTGGGTGCTGGCCTCCGCCTTGAGCCAGCGCAGGGCGTCGAAACCACTCATGCCGGGCATCACGACGTCCAGCAGGATCAGATCCGGTGGCTGCTCCAGCGCCAGCTCCAGCGCGCGCGTGGCGCTGGTGGCGAAGCGCAGGTCGTAGCCGGGCAAGGCCTCGGCCAGCACCTGGATGTTGGCGGGCTCGTCGTCGACGATCAGAACTCGGCCAGCCGAACCATGGGCAGTCTTCAACATGTCGATCGCTCCGCAATGATGCGAGGTGCCAACTGGGTCAGTTGCTTCGCCGCCTCGCCGAAGTCGAGGGCGTCGATGCGCTGTCCGATCTGGCTCAGTTCGGCCTGCAATTGCGGGTTCAGCGTGGCCCGCAATTGTTCGTACTCCTGCCGTGCCGACAGGCTATTGCCGGCGAGCGCCGTTGCCAAGCGTTGCAATGTATCCGCTGGTCGGATTGTGCCGGTCGCAGCCGCCGTTGCGCTTGCAGCGCTGTCCGAATCGGCCGGCTCGGGCAGTTCGATCGCGTCGATTTCGGCCAGCGCCGCCTTCAGTTCGGCGACCGCAGCGGCGTCGTTCTGCCCGTGCAGCACGCTTTGCTCGACGCTGCCCGCGGCAGCGGCGACGCGTTGCATGCCGAGTGTTGCGGCAGCGCCCTTCACCGTGTGCGCCAGTTCGCGTGCGGCGGCAAACTCGCCTGTGGCCAGCGCCGATTCGATGCGCTCGCCGGCATCCCGCTGGCGCTGCCGGAAGTCGCCGATCAGACGCCAGAGCAGCACGCGTTTGCCGTTGACCCGCGCCAGCGCGGCGGCAACATCGATCCCGGGCAGCGTCGGCAGATCCACGCTTGCGTGCGGCGCCGGGGTGCTGTCGACTGCCGCCAGCGGCAGCCAGCGCGCCAGCACACGCACCAGTTCCGACTCTTCGATGGGTTTCGCCAGGTAGTCGTCCATGCCGGCATCGAGGAAACGCTGGCGGTCGCCGAGCATTGCGTGCGCGGTCAGTGCCACCACCGGCGTGCGCACGCGGCCGCTCATCTGGCGCAATCGATGGGTGGTTTCGATGCCATCGAGTCCCGGCATCTGGATATCCATCAGGATCAGGTCGAATAGCTGTTGCTGCGCCAGTTGCAGGGCTTCGACACCACTGGCGGCGCAAAACGCCTGTAGTCCGAGGCCGCCCAGCAACTCGCTCGCGACCAGTCGGTTGATCTCGTTGTCCTCCACCACCAGCACGCGTGTGCTGGCAGCAAAACGAATGCTGTTGGGCAGCGCCGATGCCGGCGCTGCTGCCGCGCTGCGTGACGTGCGGTCGATGGCGCGCATCGCGGCGTCGAACAGCGTCGATGGGCTGACCGGCTTGTGCAGGAACACCGACACGCCGGCGGCGTGCGCCGCGCGCATCAGTTCCTCGCCGCCGAATGCGGTGACCATCACCGTCGGTGGCAGCACCTGGCCGCGCCGGCGCAGTTCACGCACGGCCTCGATGCCATCGATTCCCGGCAAACGCCAGTCCAGCACCAGCAAGTCGAAAGCCGGTTCGGCGGCAGTGACCAGTTCGAGTGCGCGCTCGCCGGAATCGGCCAGGATCACGTCGAAGCGCAATGCCTCGAGCATGCTGCCGAAGACCTCGCGGGTGACCGCATTGTCGTCGACCACCAGCACCTTGAGTCCGCTGGGTGTGCGTGCGGTCGGCGCGGCGCTTGCGGCTTGGCCAAAGCGAACCCTGAACCAGAAACGACTGCCGCGGCCGGGTTCGCTCTCGGCGCCGATCTGGCCGCCCATCAACTCGACCAGACGCTTGCAGATGGCCAGGCCGAGCCCGACGCCGCCGTGAGCACGCGTGTTGGATTCGTCGACCTGCGTGAACGGCTGGAACAGTCTGGCGAGATCGGCCGGCGCGATGCCGATACCGCTGTCGCGGACGTCGAAACGCAGAACAACGACAGCGTCCTGCCGATCGATCGCCGCGATCTCCACCAGCACCTGGCCGCGTTCGGTGAACTTGAGCGCGTTGGTGGTCAGATTGACCAGCAGTTGCTGCAGCCGCACCGGATCGCCGATCAGCTGCGGCGGCACGTCGGGCGCCACCGCGAAAAGCAGATCGAGGCCCTTGCTGCGGGCGCGTTCGCCGACCACCGCCGAAACATCGGTGAGCACATCGTCGAGGCGGAACGCATGCTGCTCGATCTTCAGTTTGCCGGCCTCGATGCGCGACAGGTCGAGAATGTCGTTGATCACGCCCAGCAACATGCGCGCAGACGCGGTCAACTGCGCCAGCAGACCCTGTTGCCGCGCGTCCAGCGCGGTGCGCGCGAGCAGCGTCGACATGCCGATCACCGCATTCATCGGCGTGCGGATCTCGTGGCTCATGTTGGCGAGGAACTGGCTCTTGGCGCGGTTGGCCGCTTCGGCCTGATCGCGCGCGGTCTCCAGTTCGTGCTGGAACGCCGCCTGCTGCGCGGCCAGCGCACGCTCGGCGGCGTGGCGGCGTTCGTTGTTGCGCTCGAGGATGCCGAGGATACCGACCAGCAGACCGCCGAGCAGCGCGAGCAGCGCCGCGAACAGCACGCCCTGGGTCAGCAACTGGCCACGGATGTCGCCGATCAGCCCGGCGGAAAACTCGCGATCGACCAGGAAGTGCGCCAGTCCGAGCAACTCGCCGCTGTCGCGGTGGTAGATCGCGACATCCACGTTGTGGTGGTTGGTGGTGTCCTCGGTCAAGGCACGATCGAGGCTGCCGGGTTCAGCGTCGACACTGTCGTAATCGATCTCCAGTCCCAGATCGACAAAAAACGCCGCGTCGCGAGCCGGGTTGCGCAGCAGCAGCAACTGGTCGACCACCTGGGCCAGATCGCTGGCGCGGATCGCCGGATCCGGCTGCGAGACCGCGCTGGCCAGCGCGGTGGCCTGCGATTGCGCCAGCACCTGCGCCTGCTGCGCCGCTTCGTACTCCAGACGCGGCTGCAGCGCCAGCCGCCAGTAACCGTAAAGCGCCGCCTCCAGCAGCAAGGTCAGCACCACGAACGCCAGCGCCACGGTGGTCGAGGATCGGCGCGTCATCGATGCACCTTGGCGACCTTGAGAAAGAACGGCTTCAACTCGACGCCGCTGGCTTCCAGCGTGCGCTGGTTGACGAACGGCAGTACTTTGGCCTCGATCGACAGCCCGGCAGTGGCGCCGCGCTCGACGTCGCCCTCGAACGGCGAATACAGGATCACGCCATGGCGGATGCTCCAGGCGATCAGCCGGTCGAGCTCGCTTCCGACCAGCGGTGTCGCCAGGAACAATCCGATCGGTGGCCGCGTGTCCTCGCCCAGTTGCTCCACCCGGCGCAGCGCCATCTGCGGCGCGCGCGTGTTGCCGGCGGGCTGGATCAGTGGCGTCAGCTCGTCGAGGCCTGCGCCATCGCCGGCATAAATGGCGATGTCGAGCGTGCCATCGCTGGCGGCCTTGCGCTCCAGCGCGACATCGGCGAGCAGCAGCGTGCGGAACACCCGCGCACCGGTGCGCACACGGCGTTCATCCTGGCTGTCGGCGCGCGCGCTGGCGGCGGCCAGGCCGAGGCCGAGCACCAGCACCATCAGTGCCGCCATGATCGCCACACCGACCCGTCCACGACCGTTGCTGGTCGTCATTGCGGAACGCTGAGGGGATGGTTGCGCGGACATCGATGGGCCGGACCGACGGGACGCGCCATAATCGCCCGCAATCATGGAGAAACAAGGGAGCCGACGCAGTTTTGGATGCGTCCAGCAAAGCCAGGAATGGCGACACCGCGCAGCGCATCCTGGTCGTCGAGGACGATCCGATCCTGGCGACGGTGATCGCCGAGTGTTTGCGCGATCTGGGTTATGCGGTGGATGTGCTCGCCGACGGCGATCAGGTCGCCGAACATGTGCGACGGCAACCGCCGCTGGCGGTACTGCTCGATCTCGGCCTGCCCGGCCGCGACGGCTTTTCCATCTGCCGCGAGCTGCGCAGCTTCTCCACCGTGCCGTTGATCATGGTCACCGCGAGGTCAGAATCGGTGGACCGCATGCACGGGCTCGACATCGGTGCCGACGACTATCTGTGCAAGCCGTTCGAGCCCGGCGAACTGGCGGCGCGCCTGCGCGCGCTGCTGCGCCGCACCCGGCAGTGGCAGGTCCAGCCCGCAGCGCCGCCGTTGCAGATCGATGCTGCGGCGCTGCAGGCCAGCGTGCACGGAGTGCCGGTGACCTTGACGCCGATCGAGTTCCGCCTGCTGCAGACGCTCGCCCAGCACCCCGGCCGCGTCTACTCGCGCGCGCAGTTGCTCGACATCATTTACGCCGCCGACCATGTGATCAACGACCGTACCGTCGACAGCCACATCAAGAACCTGCGCCGCAAGCTGGTCGAAGCGGGATTGGAGGATCCGCTGGGGGCGGTGTATGGGGTGGGGTATCGGTTTCTTGAAAAGCAGTGAGTAGTGAGTGGTGAATGGTGAGTAAAACCCGGGGATAACCGGAGTCCCCGGCGTCACTGCAGGAACTCTTCGCTCGCCGGAGTGCATTTCAAACACCGGGTTTTACTCACTATTCACTACTCACTACTCACCGCTTCTCCCAAGCTAGACTCCGCCCATGGCCCAGGCAGACATCAACCCCAAGGACCCGGTGATCGAGGTGCACGGTCTGGTGACCTATTTTGGTCGCCGGCGCATCCTCGACAACGTCGATTTCGTCGTTCAGCCGGGCGAGATCCGGGTGATCATGGGCGGTTCGGGATCGGGCAAGTCGACGTTGCTGCGTCATCTGCTCGGACTGCTGACGCCGGCCGAAGGCAGCATCAAGGTGCTCGGGCGCGACATCAACCGGCTGGGCGCGCTGGAGCGACTGGCGTTCAAGCGCGAGATCGGTGTCAGTTTCCAGGGCGGCGCGCTGTTTACCTCGATGAGCGTCGGCGAGAACGTGGCGCTGCCGCTGCGCGAACATTTCAAGCTCGACGAAAACACCATCCGCATCATGTCGCGGCTGAAGCTGGAAGTGGTCAACCTCGGCGGTTTCCAGGATCTGATGCCGAGCCAGCTGTCCGGCGGCATGATCAAGCGCGCTGCACTGGCGCGCGCGATCGTCATGGACCCGCAACTGTTGTTTTTCGACGAGCCCTCCGCCGGCCTCGATCCGGTGGTCTCGGCCGAACTCGACGAACTGATCCTGAAACTGCGCGACGCCATGCGCATGAGCATCGTCGTGGTCACCCACGAACTCGACAGCGCGTTCAAGATCGCCGACAAGATCACCGTGCTCGACCAGGGCAAGGTGCTGATGACCGGCAGCGTGCCGGAAGTGCGCGGCAGCGACAACGAACGCATCCAGGACCTGTTGAACCGCCGCCCGCGCCACGTCGAAGTCAATGTCGACGAGTACCTGGCGCGGCTGACCGGAAGCGACGAGGACCTGTGAGGTTCCACGGCGGGTCGAGGCTGTTTTTTGTCCGCAAAGGACGCAAAGGACCTTGAACCTCGTCATTGCGAGCCACTCTTTTGCGGCCCGAAAATGCACAGGGCCGTGCCATGAACCGTAGGTTGGGCTAAGCGCAGCGTGCCCAACGCCGCGATTGTTGGGCACGGCTGCGCCTTTGCCCAACCTACGCCGGTCGGTTCATGGAGAGAAGCGTAGCGACGAAGCAATCCAGCGACCCTACTTTGCTCTGCTTCCGCAGTCGGAAAACCTGGCAGTGTCACTGGATTGCTTCGCTGCGCTCGCAATGACGAGTCGTTGGACTCGTTCAGCGCTTCCTTGGGATTTCATCGCTTTCCTTTGCGTTCTTTGCGTCCTTTGCGGACAAAATCACAGACCCGCCCCGCCCAGATGCCCGGAATGGTCGAACAGGTGTCCCATCTGACCGCCAATCACCGTGCAGCCCTGTGGCAGAATCGCCGCACTGACCGGAGTCCGAAGCACGCGTGAAACGCGAGAACGTCAACTACTTCCTGACTGGTGTGGTCGCGCTGGGATCGCTGGCGCTACTGATGGTCGCGTTGTTCATCATCACCGGGCGCAGCGGGGCGACCGACGACTATGTCGTGCGCTATCGCAATGTTGCGGGTCTGGCGTTTGGCACGCCGGTGTTCTACCAGGGCTACCGGATCGGCCAGATCGAAGCCATTTCGCCCGAGCGCGACGCCGAGGCAACGCGCTTTCGCGTCGACTTTTCGGTGCAGGACGGCTGGCAGATTCCACAGGATTCCGAGGCGCAGCTGATGTCGTCGGGCCTGCTGTCGGATGTGTTCATCTCGATCCGCGAGGGCGAAGCGAAGACCTTTCTGGAGCCGGGTTCCGAGATTCCGGGTCGTGAGGCCGCGGATCTGTTCGGTGCGGTCGGCGAACTCGCCGGCGAGGTGACGACGCTGACGCGCGACAAGCTGACCCCGCTGGTCGAACGTCTCGGTCAGCGACTGGATTCGATCGGTGGCAAGTTCGAGGAGGGCACGCCGCTGCTGATCGACAAGGCGGTGGAACTGGTCGACCAGCTCAACGCCAGCGCCAGTTCGCTGAACAAGATCCTGAGTCCGGCGAACCAGGGCCATATCGACACCTTGCTGGCCGAGTCCAGTGCATCGGCGGGCAATGTGCGCACGCTGACCGCCGACCTGATCGAAACCCGCAAACAGCTCGATTCGATCCTTTCCGAGCTGGATGCCACGGTCAAGGAGAGCCGCCCGGAAATCCAGGAGGCGATGGCCGATCTGCGCTTCACGCTGGACGCGATGGCGCAGCGCATCGACTCCATCACCTACAATCTGGAATCCGCCAGCCGGCATTTCGACGAATTCAGTCGGCAGATCCGCAAAGAGCCGAATCGGCTGATTTTTTCGCCCAAAGCCGACAACCTGCCGGGTGACAAATGACCATGCACAAGCGCTGTAGAACGGGTCTGGCCATGGCCATCGCACTTGGCGCCCTGGTCGCCTGCAGTACGCCCGAAGCGATTCCCGACTTCCGCTATTACCGCCTGGCGCCGGCAGCACAGATCGCGGCACTTCCGGCGCCGCTGCTCGACCGGCCACTGGTCGTCGCCGGCTTCCGTGCCGACGGCGTGCATGGCGAGCGGCCAATCCTCTATGCCACCGACAGCGACAGCATCAAGGTCACCCAGTACCACTACCAGTTGTGGAACGATCCGCCGCCGGTACTGGTGCAGCGCCGCTTGCAGGAACTGCTGGATGGCGCAAACGTTTCCGCTTACGTGACCGACCGTTTGTCGTCGCGACAACCGAGCTACCGGCTGAGTGGCGTCATCTATCGTTTCGAGCGCGTGCTGGTGGGTGGCCAGCCGACCGAGGTGGTTTTCGCTGTGCGTCTGCGGCTGCAGGGCGATTCGAAAGAGCGACCGCTGGTCGAAAGCGACGAACTGGTGCGCGTACCGGTGGCCGGATCACGCGTCGAAGACGGCGCCATCGCCCTGTCGAGCGCTATCGACGAGGTCGCCAGGCGACTGATCGACGCATTGCAGAAGCGCCAGGCGCCTTAGGGCGTCATCGAGATGGCCATGCTCGATCAGTTCGCGCTGCGCCCACTGACGCCCAGCCAGTCGCGCGCGTTGCTGTTGATGGAAGTGGATGTTTACCAGCGCCGCCAGTTGCCGCGTTCGCCGGCGGCCGCGGTGGGGCCGAGTGCCGGGCTTCCGTTCGCCGGCTGGTCCGAGGTCGATTGCGCCTTGCCGCTGGCGCGCGCCGTGGCGCGTGCTGGCGGTCTGGTCGATGCTGCGGCCTGGAGCGCAGCCTGGTTGCAGGCTGGATTGCCGCTGCCTGATCTCGCCGACCTGCGCGCCAGGCCCGCGGCCAAACGCGCTCTCTGGTTGCAGATGCGGTCGCGACGGTGAACGCAGTCGTCAAGCCGTTGGTGCCGCATGTGCGGCCATTGCGGGTCGAGGACCTCGGCGAGGTTCTGGCGATCGAGGTGCTCGCCTACGAGTTTCCCTGGACAGACGGCGTGTTTCGCGACTGTCTCAAGGCCGGTTACAGCGTCTGGGTGCTCGAGTCGGCGGCCGGCATCCTGGGTTACGGCGTGCTCTCTGCAGCCGCACGGGAAGCGCATATCCTCAACCTGTGCGTGGCGCCGGAGCACCAAGGCCATGGTTATGGCCGACGCTTGCTGGATCGCCTGGTCGACCTGGCGCGCTGGCACCAGGTCGAGCGCATTTTTCTCGAAGTGCGGCCATCCAATCACGCGGCCATCGCGCTGTACCATCGCTCGGGCTTCTGCGAGATCGGCAATCGTCCGAACTACTATCCGGCCAAGGGCGGGCGTCGCGAAGACGCAGTGGTGATGGCGCGCGAGTTGTTCAGCGATTGACGGGTCGATTGTCTTGAACGGCGGCGGATTCGCCTGCGGCGGATCCGCCCTACGGCTGCTGACCGAAAATCTCGTCAATTTGCGCGCGTGCAGAGTTGCCTGAGAGTTGCAGCATCCCTGATCGCCCCGTGCCCCGCGCCCGGTTACTGCGCCGGCGCGCTCAACAATTGGTAGGGCACGTTGTTGCGCGTGAAGCGACCGCCCTCGGGGCCAGCGTAGGTGAGGTCGAAGGTCAGCCGATTGCTGCCGGCCTGTCCCTGGATCGGTTGCGCCAGCGCAGGTGTCATCGTGCCGATCTGGACATCGCTGATGGCTGTCGGGCAGGAGCGGCAGTAGCCGCGACGTTCGAACACCGGCAAGGGTTGGCCCGGCTGATAGTCGCTGGTGTTGACGAAGGCCCAGCGACCGGCCCCGCTGCTGTCCGGGTAGTACAGCGTGGAGAACAGCAGTCGCTGGCTTGCGCCGACCGCCAGCGTGGCGACGCTCGAGCCCCAGCCGCTGTCGCTTTCTCCGGCGAACCAGGTGCCGGTGAGATCGGTCTCCGGGCGCGCCGCCGAAGGCACCAGTTCTTCCATGCACCAGGCATCGGAGGCTCCGCCGAGGGTGAATCGCATCACGCCGAGCAGGCCGGCGTCGGCGCGCGGCGTGCCGTCGTTGCAGGCGGGTGAGGTACTCGCCTGGTTGAAGTCGAGGACCACCTGCCCACTCTCGCCAGGTATCGCCTGGGACGTGCTGGGCCCGAGGTAGCGATATCGCACCAGACCGTTGCCGGCGGCATCCAGGGATGCGGAGAAGACACCGTCGATCAGCGGGCCGATCGCGATGTACCACTCCGGGCGGCCATTCGCATCGTAGGTGTAGAAGATCAGCGAATAGATGTCGAAGCCGGCGGCATCGGTGTAGTTGCGCTGGAAATCGACGCCGTGGGCATCGCGATCGCGGTCGTACCAGAGCCCGGCGTAGGGCGCCGGGGCGGTCGGGAAGGTGCTCGGCTGCGGATCCCAGCCAACCGCGTAGAGCATCGGCACCGCGACTCCCAACTGGCGGATGCCGCGGTTGCCCAGGGTCGGCGTCATGATTTCGTTGCTGTAGAAAGAATCCAGGTGCGACAGGCTCGATCCAGGCTGGATCGGGTTCGGCGCATACAGCAACACGCCCGGAAAGCCGATCACCGGAAGGCCCGGATGATTGGCGGCGCGCTCGTCGATCCAGCTGAGTCCGACCAGCGAAGTCATCACTTCGGCGCGACCGGCATCGCTGAGGCGAACGAACGACGGGTTCGGGAAGACCCGGTTGTCGACGATCTGGCGCGAGAAAATGTCGTCGCGACCGAGCGGTTTGGCGCCGACCGGCGCCGACAGTCGCGTCAGACTGACAAAACCGAGACCGTGCCCCAGTTCGTGCACGCTGACACCGACAAAGTCGAGAGTTCCGGCAGGCGCCGTGTTGTAGCCGAGGTAAAAGCGCGCGCCACCGAGCACGCCGGACTCGCCGATGCGGCGGTTGTAGATGATCGTCATGTCGGTCGAGTTGGCGCAGTCGCCGCCGCGCAGGCTGCAGGCGCGCGTGCCGCCCAGCCGTGCCGCCGGCGCCGCGGCATAGAACGCATACTTTTGCGGCAGGAATGCGGACGGTCGATAGCTGCTGCCGTCGCTGAACACCAGGCTGCGGTCGTCGATCACGAAGTCATCCGGAGACGCGGCCGCCAGCGTTGCGCCACCGCTGGTGCCGACGTTCAGGTCAGACCAGCAGGCGCGCACGGTAATCGGTGTTTCGCTGTCGAGCCCGGCGCTCAGTTGACGCAACGATTCGAGCATCGCATTGCGGCGTTGCTGGCCGAGTGTGGTACCAGGGTTCCCACCCACCGGACTGGCGCTGGTGGCGTCGTTCCAGGGTGCCACGTCGCAGTTGGCGGAAGGCAGGTCAAAACGCACGTCGAATTGCACCGGCTGCGGCGCTGCGCTGCTCACTTCAACCTTGATGCGCGCATTCGCGCTGATGGTCGCAAAGTTGAGCACCGAGAGGTACCAGCGGCCTTCGCGCACCGGTCGGTAGTTGCTGCGCCCAAGTGCGATCGTCTCCTCATCGCCGCCACTGACGGCAAAGTACTGCGCCTGCTCCTGCAGCGATTCGAAGGTCATCGGGCGGCCAAACGCGGTCTGGCTGGAGAACGCGTTGCCGAAGCGCAGGAACAGGTCGAGGTCTACATTCGGCGTGTCGCTTTCCAACTCGACCTTGATCGACGTCGCGCCGGCCGGGACATCGAAGTGCAGCGCCGTGGTGTAGGCCGATGGCGGCAACGAGAATGCGGTCGACTGGCCGGGAACCAGTCCCACCGACTGCGCCAGCAGCGAGGTCGACGCCAGGCAAAGACAGACGGCAGTGCATAGTCTGCGCATGGCCTACTTCTCCTCGCTCGCGCTGCGCGCGGTGAAACGAAAATCCAGCGTGTCGCCTGCGTTGGCGCAGTTGTAATGCACGCGGCCATTGGCGTCGATGCGGGCGCTCAGCGCATGCGCGGCGCGCTGCGTCAGGTCGGGAGTCGCGCGCGGCGCTTTCGCTGCGACGTTGCTGGCCAGCGCATGCGCCGGAATCTCGATCATCACCGGTTCGGGCGCAGCTGCGGCCGCGCCGAGCCAGGTCAACAGCAACAAACTGTGCATCGGTTCACTCCGAAGTGGCAGGTTCGCGCCAGCTTATCGCGCAGACCCGCAGAAAGATGTAAACGGCAAGACAACGGTCAGGGCATCAGCCAGCCGAGGATGTAGACACCGAGCATGGTGAATGCAAGGCCTACCTTGGCCAGCGTGCCGATCACGAAACCGAGCCAGGCGCCGACGCCAGCACGCGCAGCCTGCTGCAGTCCGCGTCCTGCGATCAACTCGCCGACCAGCGCACCTGCGAACGGGCCGAACAATAGCCCGAGCAAACCGAACAGCAAGCCCACCACGGTGCCGATTGCGGCACCCACGACGGCCATGCCGCTGGCGCCGACGCGTCGGGTGCCGAGCGCGGACGCCACCAGGTCGACCGCCATCGCCAGCAGTGTGAGCACCCCGAGGATGCTCAGTGTCATCCAGCCCACCGTCTGGAAATCGCCAACCCACGCCGCCAGCAGCAGGCCGCAGAACACCACCGGCAATCCGGGAAGTGCCGGCAGGATAGAGCCGGCGATGCCGACGATCACCAGCAGCGCCGCGAGCAGGTAGAGCAGGGTGTCCAAGGCGTTCACCGCTGAAACCGGGCCGCCGATGCTGCGGTGCCGCATGCGATCTGTCGAGGGCTGGTAGTCATGGCGCGGCGACGATCGGCCTGGGGCTTGCGACTTGAGGTGCGGGCTTGCGGCATCTGGAGGGCCACGCGCCTGCGTGGCCGCTGTTGATCGTGCGCAGACGCAGTCTCAGGCACCCACAGGCAACAGCGGCGCCGCAGGCGCGGCGCCCTGCGGTAGCCACCCACAGCAACAACCACGGTCCCGCGCCCGCTATCATCGTCGGCCCGATTCCCGCCGCCGGAGCACCCCATGTCGCTGTCGCAGACGCCGCTCAATGCCAGCCATCGTGCGCTGGGTGCCAAGATGGTCGATTTCGGTGGCTGGGACATGCCGCTGCACTACGGGTCGCAGATCGACGAACACCACATCGTGCGCAACAGTGCCGGGATGTTCGACGTGTCGCACATGACCGTGGTCGATCTGCATGGCAGTCGCTGTCGCGAGTTCCTGCGCTATCTGGTGGCCAACAACGTCGACAAGCTCAAGGTGTCGGGCAAGGCCCTTTACACCTGCATGCTGAATCCGGCCGGCGGCGTCATCGACGACCTGATCGTCTATTACCTGCGCGAGGATTATTTTCGCCTGGTGGTCAACGCCGCAACGCGCGAGAAGGATCTGGCGTGGATTCGCGCGCAGGCACAGGCATTCGATGTGACGGTGCGCGAATGCAGCGAACTGGCCATGGTGGCGGTCCAGGGGCCCCAGGCGCGCGCCGCAGTGCTGTCGCTGTTGCCCGAGTCGGAGCGTATTGCTGCGGGCGCGATCGGCCGCTTTTCGGCCATCGAGGTCGACGGCCTGTTCGTCGCCCGCACCGGTTACACCGGCGAAGACGGCTTCGAAGTCATCGTTCCGGCAGATCGCGTGGTCGCCTTCTGGGACGCGTTGCTGGCTGCCGGAGTCAAGCCCTGCGGCCTGGGCGCGCGCGACACCTTGCGCCTGGAGGCCGGCATGAACCTCTACGGGCAGGACATGGACGAGCAGACCATCCCGCTGGAAGCGAACCTGGCGTGGACGATCGCCTTCGAGCCGATCGATCGCGATTTCATCGGCCGCTCGGTGCTCGATGCACGGCGCGCAGCAGGCGTTGAACGTGCCCTGGTAGGTCTGGTGATGGACGAAAAGGGCGTGCTGCGGCACGGCCAGCGTGTCGTCACTGCGGCCGGCGACGGCGAGATCCTGTCCGGTACCTTCTCGCCGACGCTGGGCAAGGCGATCGCGTTTGCCCGCGTGCCGGCGACAGCCAGCGACTCGGCACAGGTGGATATTCGCGGCAAGCTGGTGCCGGTGCGCATCGTCAAACCGGTGTTCGTGCGTGAAGGCAAGGCGGTGTGAGCAGCGGTGTTGGTTGTCGGTTGCAGGTTGTTGGCAGCAAAGGCGGCGAATGCCAACAACGGGAGCGAGTCAAACTGATGTAGTCAGCTTGTCTCGCCACACCGTTCGTCCTGAGCGTTTCCCCCGAGCTGTCACGGGGGAAACAGTCGAAGGACGCGGATTTGCCAGGTACATTGCGCATGAAGTCTTTTGTTGCTGCGTCCTTCGACTATTTCCCACTCGCAGGCTCGTGGGAAACGCTCAGGATGAACGGCGTCTGGGGCGTGTCGATACGCATGCTCTGGGCCCTCAAGCCGCATCAGTTTGACTCTCACCCGCCAACAACCAACAACCAACAACCAACAACCAACAACCAACAACCAACAACCAACAACTGCCTTTTGATATTCTGCCGAGCTTCCTCCCCACACGCCAAGACTGCCATGAGTGAGATTCCCGGTGACCTCAAGTTCCTGAAGTCTCACGAGTGGGCGCGCAAGGAAGCCGATGGCACGATCACCGTGGGCATCTCCGATCACGCGCAGGGTCTGCTCGGCGATCTGGTGTACGTCGAGCTGCCGAGCGTCGGCGATCAGGTCGAAGCCGGCACCGGTTGTGCCGTGGTCGAGTCGGTAAAGGCCGCATCGGATGTTTACAGCCCGGTCAGCGGCTCGGTGTTGCGGGTCAACCAGGCGCTCTCGGACAAGCCGGAAACCGTCAACGAGGATGCCTATGGCGAGGGCTGGATTTTCGTGGTCAAGCCGGATGATGTGGCCCAGTACGACGAATTGCTGGATCCGGACGCCTATCAGGAACTGGTCGACCAGGCCTGAACGGACTTGAGTCCGGTGATGGGCGGCAGATCTGCGGGATGCTTCCGCGTGGCGCTGCTGCCTCAGAACGATTAACATTCCGCGCCTTGTCGAGTGGGTGCCCGTTTCGGGGAGAGTTTACTGATGCGTCATTTGATCGAGGTTTTTCTTGCGATCGTCGCCACGATCGTGGTCCTGCTGTTGATCGGGCTGTTCCTGCCCGGCGGTGGCCATGGTCACGTGGAGCGCTCGATCATCATTGAGCGGCCGCCCAGCCATGTGTTCGATGTGCTGAACAGCTTCAAGCGCTTCAATGAGTGGTCGCCGTGGGCGAAAAAGGACCTGGCGGCGAGCTACACCTTCGAGGGTCCTGAAGCCGGGCAGGGCGCGCTGATGGCCTGGTCGGGCAATGAAGCCGTCGGCGCCGGGCGCTTCGAGATCATCGAAAGCACGCCGACGTCGCTGGTGAAGATGGTGCAGCGGGTGACCAATGGGCGCACCGGCACGGTTACCTTTGACATCGGCACCACGGATCTCGGCGTCAAGGTAATCTGGAAGTACGACGTCGAACTCGGCGGCAATCCGATCGAGCGCATCAAGGGCAAGTATCTCGATTCGTCGATCGGTGGCGATTACCAGTATGGTCTGATGCGCCTGAAGGCGCTGATCGAATCCAGCGCCTATGCGCGCGATTACAGCGACATCACGATTACTCCGCTCGACCTGGTGTCCGCGCCGGCACTCAAGCATGCTGGACTGGTGGAGGTCTACAGCTCCACGGACTTCCCGGATCTCAACGCCGGCGTTGCCGACAGCATGGGCAAGCTGCAGGCCTTCGTCGACCGCAACAAGCTGCTGGTCACGGGACCGGCGCAAATCCATGTGACCCTGCGGGAACGCTATCGCCTGGGTTACTTCGTGGTGCTGCCGGTCGACCGCAACGACGTCCCGATGCGCGACGAGATCGAAGCCGCCGAGACGCTGGGCGGACAGGTGTTGGTCGCCGAACACGTCGGCGAGCGCCGCAAGAGCAATGTCACCTTCGAGAAGCTGCAGGCTTATGCCAGCATCAACGGAATGGTTTTCGATCCGACCGCCAAGGCCGTGGAAGAGTTCCTGCCGGATCGCGAAGCGCCGAAAGCGCCGGGTGAGGAAGTCGCTTTGCCGACCGACGCCGCTGTTGCCGATGCCAGCGTTGCTGCAACCGATGCCGCTATGGTCGACGGTGAAAGCGAGGCAGAGGAAGCGGTGATGGTTGAGGTCACCCGCGTGTTCCTGCGCTTGGGTCCGCCAGCCGCGCCGGTCGACCCGCTTGCGCTGCCTGCCGACGGCACTGTGCCGGCGGAGACCGCGGTACCGGAGCCTGCCGGCGGCTGACGCAACCGCGCAGCGTGCTGGTTGCAATTTGACGCCCGGCAGTGATGCCGGGCGTTCTGCATTCAAGGGGATGAATACGATGACTGCGACCGACTTCGCCGTCCCCACGCTGGACGACATCTGGCACGCCGCCGAGCGCATTGCGCCTTACGCGGCGCGCACGCCGGTGCTGCGTAGCCGCAGCATCGATGGCGCGTCGGGTGCCGAGTTGCACTTCAAGTGCGAGAACTTCCAGCGCATCGGCGCCTTCAAGTTCCGCGGTGCCTGCAATGCGGTGTTTGCGCTGGACGACGTCAGCGCCGCGCACGGCGTGGCCACGCATTCCTCCGGCAACCATGCCGCCGCACTGGCGCTGGCGGCGCAGTTGCGCGGCATCCGTGCGCACGTGGTGATGCCCGAGAACACTGTGCGCGTGAAAGTGGAATCGGTGCGGCGGCTGGGCGCCGAGATCGTTTTCTGCGCGCCAAGCAACGCGGCGCGCGTGGCAACGCTGGCGGGCGTGGTCGCCGCCACCGGCGCCATCGAGATTCACCCCTACGCCAATCCGCAGGTGATCGCCGGGCAGGGCACGGCGACGCTCGAACTGATCCGTGAGGTTGGTCGCATGGACGCCGTGATCGCACCGATCAGCGGCGGTGGTCTGATGGCGGGCACCGCGATCGCGGCGCGTGGACTATGCCCCCCGGTCGAGGTCTTCGGCGCCGAACCGGCGGGAGCGGACGACGCCGCGCGCAGTTTCGCGTCTGGTGCGCTGCAGGCCAACGCGAGCACCGACACTGTTTGCGACGGCCTGCGCGCCGACCTGGGTGCGCCGAATTTCGCCATCCTTCAAGCTGCCGCCACGCGCATCCTGACCGTGACCGACGCCGAGACTCTGAGCGCGATGCGCATGATCTACGAGCGTCTGAAGATTGTCATCGAACCGAGTTGCGCGACGCCGCTGGCAGCCATCCTCAAGTTCCCGCAGCAGTTCGCCGGCAGGCGTGTCGGCGTGATCCTGTCCGGCGGCAATGTCGATCTGGACCAGCTGAGCTTCTCGACCTGACCCAAAGGCGGCATCTGATTAGTTCGAATCCTCACTTGGGTATCCTGTCGGAATGCCCGACGATGGACTTGAGCGAGCCGGGATTGGTTCCATGGTTCCGCATCGCGGCGTGCAACCGTTCGCCGCAGCAGCGTATCCATCGCGGCAACTGCAAAGGAACCACCCATGTTGAAAACACTCGCCGCGTTATTGCTCGCCGCCTGTGCCACTGCCGCCCACGCGCAGTCCAGTGCCTTCCGTTACCAACCCGAGCGCGCGCCGGCGCCGGGCACCGTGTGGCATTACACCAAGTCCAACATCGACGGCTCGGCGCCCTGGCATCTGGATCTGTACGTGGCGTCGCCGACGCGCATCGACGTGCTCAAGTGGGTCGAAGGCGCCAGCGACTTTGTCGAAGTCAGCGCCGACATCGATCTCGCCCGCGGCATGCCGGTCAACCTGCAGCAGTGGAACACCACCGCCAGCGCGCGCGAACCGCGCCTGTGGGGCACCACCAATGGCGACAAGCTGAGCATAACCCTCGCCGGTGGGCCGAGCTTCGAACTGGACAGCGGTGGCCAGCCACTTCATCTGTGGGGCTTCGACCTGATGGGGCTGGCCTTTGTGTTGCCGCATCTGGTGAATCCCGACCAGGCCTTCGAGATCAATATCGTCGATCCCAACCGTCCCGGTACCGAAGGCCGCCCGTTTGCACAGGGAATTGCTCGCTTTCAGCCGGCCGGCATGGAGAAAATCAATCGCATTGCCGCGCGCAAGTACCAGATCAGCGGTCCCGTTTTTGGCGATGCCATCGGCTGGCTCTGGGCGGACCAGAGCAGCGGTCGCCTGTTGCGCGTCGAGCACCCAGTGCCGACCAGCACCGACTGGAGCGACTGGAAGCTCGACGCCGTCAGTGTCGAGCAGTTCGACGGCATCCGCTGGGAGCAGTTCAAGTTCGGCCTGGCGCAGCAGATCCGCGGCAAGGCGAGTGCCGGGGTGCTCGCTCGCGACATGTATGCGCTGTATGAGACCAAGGGCATCGACGAACTGCTGGCAGGCATTCCCGACTGGCGCTCGGCGAGCCTCAAGACGCTGGAAAACGAACTCAACAAGGTCGGCTATGCACTGCTGAATGCCGAAAAGGCGGCTGACGCAGTGCGCGTGTTCCGCCGCATCGCCGAGGATTTTCCCGATTCGGCGAACGCCTGGGACAGTCTTGCCGAAGGCCAGCTCGCGGCCGGCGACAAGGCCGGTGCACGCAAGAGTTATCAACGCGTGCTGCAACTGCTGCCGGACGACGAGCACGCCAGGGCGCAGTTGCAGGCGTTGTAGGCTTCACTGTCGCGGCGCCTCGACGAGCGAGGCGCGATGCTCTGTGCCACCAGTGGCAGCGGGCTCCGCCCGCGGTCTGCCCAGTGAGCGCAGTTGCCGGTATCTGGCCGTTCACCGGACCACGCGCTGGCGAGCCGCACCGCGACCGGCCCGGCGAATTGTGCCCGAAAGCTACCAGCGGGTGCCCGAGTGCGAAACACGCGTGAAATTTGGTCAATTCACCGGGCCGCGTCACGAAAATGCGCGCTTTGACCCGCGCGCATCGTACATTCGCCACCGCAGCAATCTCAGACCCATTTCGTGCGCTTGCCGCCGGCATCATCGTGCCCGCGGCAGGGACGAGGGTGTGCGAATTGTGCGTTTGGTGTGATGTTTTGTAACGACGCGGCGGATGTTGGTCGCTACTTGAAGTGAATTCACAAGAGATGTCTATAACTGCATGAAATAACGGTATCTTTGCCAGAGCCTGCAACCCGCGAGGTGTTGCGTGGGCAAAATCACCGTAGAGCGTGCGGCAACAAATCAGGGGACAGGGGCTACATGAACACGACGACGCACGCTTTCTTCGGCCAGATCGGTCGTGCAGCGCGGCAGCAATTCGCGCGCACGGCACTCGCAGCGACGCTGCTGCTCAGCGCCATCGGCGTCGTGCAGAACGCCTGGGCCGAAGGCAGCCGCAGCATGTTCCCAAACGGCATCGCCGGTGCTCGCGCCCCGATGGATCTGACCAACAACGCGCTCTACGCTGGCGTCGCCAATAACCGTCAGTTCATTTACGTTTATGCGCAAGCCAACGAGTACATCCTGACCGGCTCGAGCAATCGCAACAACGGTGGCAATGTCTTCATCTACAACCCGCAGCCGTTTGGCCCACGCGGCAACGAGACCATCCCGGGAAGCGCCGACTACACTTGCTCGACGTCGAACACGCCCCCTGCCAGCTACGGTGGTGCCGGCCGTGGTGTAGTGACGACGCGCGTGGCCGAACTCGCCGGTCCGAACAGTGCCGACAACTCGGTCACGGTGACCAATGGCTGGAGTCCCTGCGCGTACCGTGCACCGACCACCGGCATTTATGGCGTACGCTTCTCTGGTGCCACTAGCGGCACAAGCGGCTTGACCGGAACTCTGGCCAGCGCCAATCCGCAGATCCTTTCCGCCCAAGTTGCAGCGTGGGAAGTGGTCGTGCGAGCCACGGCTACTTCCACTACCGACCTGAATGGCCGTGTGTTCACCTATGCCTGGATCGGTCGCACTGGCAGCAACGGCGTCAACGGTCGCCTCAGGCACCCGCTGTACTACGTGACCGAAGACGGTTACCGGTATCGACAGACTGCCAACGACCTTGATCCGTTTGCCTACGCGTTGTTCGGCAATCGCGCCGGCTTCCTCGATACCGGAAATCCGCTCTACAAGTCGACGCGCGGTACCAATCAGACCGTGTCCGCCTATGCGCCAGCCGGCACCGGCATCTCTGCGCAGGCGCCGCAGTACCCGATGTTCTTCTCGGATGTCTCCGATACCGGCCCCAACGATGCGGAAGTTGAACGGGTACTGACCGCCCTTGGCATACCGCACGTCCCACCCGTGCCGCAGCTGAACGCAGTCAGTTTCACCGGAACTATCGGCGGCGCGACGACTGCGTTTGGAGGTGGCGGCATCTTCCAGTTCTCCACGGTGAATACGCTCAGCTTCCAGATTGTCATCAGTCGCGATGGCGTCGACTTCGATCCCGCAAACCCTTTGAATCGAGTGCTTTCGGGCACTGCGTTGACCGGTACCCACAGCGTCTTCTGGGACGGTCGCGACAACGCGGGCAACTTCTTCCCGCTCGGCACCGGCTATCCGTTCCGCATCGATGGCCGCAACGGCGAAGTCCACTTCCCGATCATCGATACCGAGGGCATGGCATTTGGTGGCCCGACCGTGCAGAAGCTCAACGGATCGCAGGACGCCACGATCTATTACGACGATCGCGGTTACCGCACGCGCAATGGAACGCTGGTCGGTGTACTGAATGGCCACATTTGCGGGGCCGGAAGCTTGCAGGTGCAGCCTACTGCGACCCATTCGCTGGTCGGTGTGGATTCCAGCGACAGCAATCTCAACGGAGCCGGGCTGTTTTATCGCCGCTATCCGCAGGCGTCCACCGACAACAACGTGGATTGCACCAACCTCGCCACCGAGCACTTCGGCACCGCCAAGGGCCTCGACTCCTGGGCACTGGAGCGCACGCCGATCATCAGTCAGACGCTGGATATCGTGCCGCCGATCGTTGGCGCCGATCCCGGGACCATCGTCACCGTACAGCCCAGCGCGTTCCCCGGGGAGACGGTTTTCGGCACGCTGGTGTTCTACAACAACGGCGATACCGCAGCGACCGGAACCACCTATACCGCAGTCATCGGCACGCCAGGCAGTTGCCCGGCCGCGTTGACCGCGGCGAACTTCACCTTGCTGCCGGCCGGCGTCACTTTCGGCAGCTACAACACCAGCACCTGCGCCGTGACCTTCGCGGGTTTGCCGGCCAGCCTGCCCGCTTCGAGCGTCGGCGGACAACTGATCTTCAATTTCAACTACATCGCACCGGGCGTCGGTACGCAGACGGTCAACACGACCATCGCCGCCACCAATGAAGTGCTCGGCGCCGTCGCGCCGAACAGCGCATCGGGCAGCACGGTAATCGTGCTTTCCGATGTTGCCGCCGCCGTCAGCGTGCCGCCGGTAGCCGCGCCCGGTGCGCAAGTCGCAGGCTCCATCCAGTTCAGCAATCTGGCATCAGCGACGACCACGGCTTCGGTGCTGGTCTACACCACCACCATTGGCACTGCAGGCAGTTGCCCGGCCGGCGTGGACTTCCCGTCGATTGCGCCGGTGACTTTCATCTACAACGCGACGACGTGCCAAGTCAGCTTCACCGGGCTGCCGGACAGCATGGCGCCCGGAACGCTGGTCAACCTCGGCTTCGTTTACACCGCGCCGCTGACAGGTACCGTCCCGGTCACTGCGCAGATCAGCACGAGCACGCCGGAAACCACCGCCGCCAACAACATCGCCAATGGCAGCACCGCGGTGCAGAACGCTTTTGGTTGTGGCTCCGACTTCTACCAGACCCGCCAAGGTACCGGTGGCGCGGTGCCCGGGACCTCACTGCTGCAGTTCCCGCCGGCGGTCCTGCTCGCCGGCGGCACCGCCACCAACGTATATGGCGCAGTCAATCCGATCAGCGTCAACGCCATCGCGCTGCGCTCGCAGGACGGCTTCCTCTATGGCCTGCGCACCGATGCCGGCCCGGCACGCCTGGTCATGCTGTCGACCACCGGCATCACCAATGTCGGCACCATCGTGACCCAGGGCGCGCAGACGCCCGCGCTGCCCGGCGCGTTCACGCCCACCGGCGCGGCGTTCGACACGCTCGGTCGTTACTATTTTGCCGGCCAGAGCGGTGCCAACCTCGGGCCGTCGGCGATCTATCGCGTGGACGACCTGACCACCGACGTCGATCTCGGCACTCCCGGCGTACAGCTCGGTGTCGCTGAGGTGTATGCGCTCAGCGCGACCACCGTCAATGTAGGCGATATCTCGTTCGGGCCCGATGGCAACCTCTATGGCGCCACCGGAACCACGCTGGTCCAGTTCCTGCTCTCGCCGAATACCGCGACGGTCACCACGCGCGTCATCGCCGACGTGACGGGTATCGGTTCCGCGTTCTTCAACAGCGCGGGCGCGTTCTTCGTCTACGCCAACGGCACCTCGGAATTGCGCGAGGTCCGCTTTGGATTCGGCGCCACCTTCGGCAGCGCGCCGGTCTCGGTCCAGTCGCCGGTCGTCATCAATGCAGCAGCGCCGCTGCCTACCAACAGTTCCTCCTCCGATGGCGCCAGCTGTGTCGTCTTCGATCCGTCGGACGCCACGGTCGCAGTGAGCCTGCCGGCTGTGGTCGCTCCGGGTTCGACCGTCAATGGCAGCGTCACCTGCACCAACGCCGGACCCTCTGCTGCCACCTCGATGACCTGCTCGGCAACCACCAGCACGCCGGGCGCAACGCTGGTGCTGGGCACCTGCACCCCGCCGGTTCCGGCAACCGTGGCTGCGACAGCGGGCAACAACACGATCGTCTGCGACTTCACGCTGACGGTTCCGGGAATTCCGGGCGGAACCAACACCACGGAGATACTGGTTGCCGTTCAGGGCACCACCAGTTCCACCAATGAAACCAACCTGGCCAACAACACGGCCAATGCCAGCACGCCGATCATCGATGCGCTGAACGACAGCACCAGCGCGCCATTGGGTGCGACCGGTCAGACTTTCAATGTAGCCGGCAACGACGAGTTCCCGCCGGGCAGCACGTTCACCATTCAGCCGGGCAGCACCTGCGGCAACCCGAGCGTGAGCCTTGCCGGCGTCGCCACCTTTGACGTGGTCCCGAGCCCGTGCACGGTGAACTACCAAGTATGCGCACCGGCGCCCAACACGACCGTGTGCGATACGGCAGTGTTGACGGTGACCGGCACCACGACCGACATGCAAGCGGTGCTCGGCGCGATCCCGGACGATGTCAGCCCGGGGCAGGTGTTGACGGGTCTGACGCTGACCTGCACCAACATCGGCGCCAACCCAGCGGTCAATGCGACCTGCTTGCCGGCCGTTGATCAGGGCACGATCAGCAACCTGGTGTGCAATCCGCCAACGCCAGTGGCCAGCCTGCCGAGCGCAGCGCCGAACGACGCGATCGTGTGTACCTACGACTACACCGCGCCAGGAATAGCGGGTGGCAGCAACACCGGTCCGACCACGGTGAACTTCACAGGCAGCACCGGCGCGACCAACGACAGCAATGCCGCCAACAACAACGACACCGATATTGCGGCGATCATCGATGCGCTGGATGACGCGACCAGCCTGCCGAGCGGCGCGACCGGCCAGACCTTCAGTGTGGCCGGCAACGACGAGTTCCCGCCGGGCAGCACGTTCACCATCCAGCCGGGCAGCACCTGCGCCAACCCGAGCGTGAGCCTTGCCGGTGTCGCGACTTTCGACGTGGTGCCGAGCCCGTGCACGGTGAACTACCAGGTGTGCGCACCGGCGCCGAACACCACCGTGTGCGACACGGCGGCATTGACGGTAACCGGCACGACCACCGACATGGAAGCGGTGCTGGGCGCGATTCCGGCCGATGTCAGTCCGGGCCAGTCGTTGACCGGCCTGACGTTGACCTGTACCAACATTGGCCTCAACGCCGCAATCGACGCGACCTGCGTCCCGACTGTCGATATCGGGTCCATCAGCAACCTCGTGTGCGTGCCGGTTGCGCCGGTTGCCAGCCTGAGCAACGTCGCACCGAACAACGTGATCGCGTGCACCTACGACTATCTGGCCCCAGGGCTGGCGGGCGGCAGCGACACGAGCCCGACCACGGTGAACTTCACCGGCACCACCGGTGCGACCAACGACAACAATCCTGCAAACGATGTCGACACGGATCTGGCGACGATCATCGACGCACTCGATGACACGACCAGCCTGCCGGGCGGCGCGACCGGTCAGACCTTCAATGTGGCCGGCAACGACGAGTTCCCGCCGGGCAGCACGTTCACCATCCAGCCGGGC
>ERZ761602.2222-NODE-2222-length-31389-cov-10.166560_pt1 | contig 31389 bp, 28 predicted proteins | sample MGYA00512165_ERZ761602 | MGnify/ENA primary metagenome ERZ761602 (study PRJEB28899, sample SAMN02445085) | bioreactor sludge metagenome | biome: EBPR sludge; isolation source: Thorneside wastewater treatment plant | place: Australia: Brisbane, Thorneside...
ATTCCGGTTGTCAAGCCCAATAATGCAGCCGTGACATTTCGTGACAATTGGCGCGCCCGACCCGCCTCTACTCCACCTCAATCGGCCGCCCCACGGCGTCCCGCAGCACCCGCCTCCACCCCTTGCCAATCCCCTCTCCCAGGTTCTTCAACCCCGGCTCGCCCTTGGTGAGCTGCCGCCCCAGGGCCAGGCTGACCAACCCCGCCTCCGCCAGCACAAAGCGCGCGACGTTCGCGGGCGTCTTCTCCCGATAGCGCGAGAAGAAGTGGTAGTGCGTATAGATGAGCTGGTGGAGCTGATTCGCGAACGCCAGCCGCCCCACAGGGCTGACCTTGTGGTCCAGCAGCGCCTCGGGCACCTGGACCAGCGTCCAGCGCCGGTTGACCCGGTGGCTGAAGTCGACGTCCTCGCTCTGGCAATACGTCGGCAGGAACTGAAGGAATCGTTCGTCCGCGAAGACCTCGCGCCGGAACGCCATCCGACAGCCCTCCAGCGCCGGCACGGGGATGGTGGCCTGGGGCTGGGTCAGGAAGCGCACCCCGCCGCTTGTGTACAGCTCGGGCTCGCCGTTCTCGACCCAGTTGGTGAGCCCGAAGGCGCGGTAGATCTCGGCCCGCTTGCCGCCGGGGGCGGGCGGCCTGGTCAGGGTGCCCATCACGCCGCCGACCGGGGGGGCGAAGGGCAGGTCGAAGGCCAGCGCGGCCTGCTCGATGTACTCGGGCTCGAGCTCGACGTCGTCGTCGAAGAAGAAGACGAAGTCCCCGCGGGCGAGGTCGATGGCGACGTTGCGCTGGCGAGGCAGCCCCTTGCGCGCCCGCACGTAGACGAGCTCGATGCCGCTGCCGGCCAGGATGCGCTGCAGCGCGCCCTCCAGGTCCTGGCCCTGGCCCGCGTCGACGACGATGAACTCGAAGGGCTTGCGGGTCTGGGTGACGAGGGAGCCGGCCATGGCGACCATGTCGTCCAGCCGGTTGAGCGTGGGCACGGCGACGGTGATGCGACCATCGCGGGCAGAGGGGAGGGGAGGGGTCAAGGCCAGCTCCGCGGCAGAGAGGGGGCTCAGCGGGCCAGCACGAGGCCGACGAGGATCGCGAGCAGGGCGGCGATCCCGTAGAGCACCAGCTCCTGGCGCCGCTTGAGGATGGCCGGCGTGTACTCCCGGCCCTTGGTGTCGCGCTGCTTGCGCCGCCGCATCCGCCAGTTGTACTCCTCGGGCGGCAGCCACTCGCGCCGGCCATTGCTGTCGACGTACTCCTTGTAGCCCTGCTCCTTGAAGAAGCGCAGGCGCTCGGCCTGGCGCAGGTCCTCTTCGGTCTTGCGCTCGCGGGAGGCGGAGACGGCGTGCTTCTCCTCGCGCGCGCGCTCGCTGCGGGAGCGGAAGCGGGCAAGGCGGGCCTGGTGCTCGGCCTCCAGCTCGGCCCGGATGCGGGCGCGCCGCTCCTCGGGCTCGTCGCTTGCGGGAGAGGGGGGCGGCTGGGGCACAGGGGTCATCTGCAAGGCGTCCATCGCGTAGGCCTAGGGTAGCGCATGAGGTGGCCCGAGGGGGGGGCTTGGATCATCGGGCACGGGCGACGCTTCGCCAGAGCGCGACGAGGCGCTCCACGACGACCTCGTTGTCGAAGAGCTGCAGCGCCCGCTGCCGGGCGGCGAGGCCCATCCGGGCGCGCAGGGCGGGGTCGAGCAGCAGCTCGCTGAGCCGGGCGGCGAGCAGCTCGGGCCGCCGAGGCGGCACCAGGAGACCCGTCTGGCCCTGCACGACCTCCTCGGGGATGCCGGCGATATCGGTGGCGACGACGGGCAGGCCCATGGCCATCGCCTCGATGATGCTGACGGGCAGGTTCTCGAAGTGGCTGGGCAGGCAGTAGACGGCGGCGCGCCGGAAGGCGGCCAGCTTCTCCTGACCCGCGACCCAGCCCAGCAGCTCGACCCGCTCGGAGACCCCCAGCTCCTGCGCGAGGCGGCGCATGCCGTCGAGGTCGCCGTTGCCGCCGAAGACGAAGCGGGCGTCGGGCACGCGGCGCAGGATCTCCGGCGCGGCCCGCAGCAGGTCGAAGGGGCCCTTGCGCTCGTGCAGGACGCCCATCATCAGCACGAGGGGCTGCTGCACGGGCTGGGGGAGGGGAGTGAACTCCTCGCAGACGACGGGGTTGTAGAGCACCTCGACCCGCACGGGGCCGGGCGCCCACTGCCGGACCCGCTCGGCCATCCGGCCGTGCAGGGGCATGACGAGGTCGACGGTGGAGAACATCCGGCGGATGGCCGCGCGGTTGGCGGCGCTGCGATCGTGGAAGTCCTCCATCCAGGCGCCGTGCAGGTGGGCGACGGTGGGGATGCCGGCGGCGTGGGCCTGCTCGATGTAGAGCAGCTTGCGCCAGAAGCTGGTGCCGTCGGCGACGTGCACATGGATCAGGTCCGGCCGCCAGCCGGAGAGCAGCTTGCGGGCGTAGCGGGCCTGGCAGCGGGCGTTCTTCAGCGCCCAGCGCAGGGGCGGCAGCTCCGACATGGTCTCGATGTAGTCGACCTGCACCCCCTGCATGGCGCGGGCGCGCATCCAGGTGCGGTGGACCTGGGTCATGCCGCCGGGCACGTCCAGGCCGGGGCCGACCATCCCGACATGCAGGCTCAGCCCGGGCGGGATCCCACGGGACACGCTCACTCCAGGATGGGGCGGGCGTCGCGGTGCTCGGGCGCGAAGCCGGGGAAGAGCTCCTCGAAGACCCGCAGCAGGCAGGGGGCCTGGTGCCGCCAGGCCAGGACCTCGTCGCAGCGCCGCAGCCCGGCCTCTCCCAGGGCCTGCCGGCGCGCCGGGTCGTCGGCCAGCTCCAACACCCGCTCCACCAGCCCCGCGGCGTCGGGGGTGCGGGTGTAGACGGCGACGTCGCCGCCGCTGACCATGGTCTCCTTGAGCTGGTGGGCGATGACGGGCTTGCCCATGGCCATGTACTCCATGACCTTGTTCATCGTGCTGAGGTTGTTGAGCCCGCCAGGCGGATCGGGCTGCACGCAGATGTCGGCCGCGGAGAGGCAGGCGCGCACCCCCTCCATCGGCAGGCGGCCGGGCATGTGGATCTGCTCGGTCAGGCCCAGGCGATCGCGCAGGGCGATCACGTCCTTGTAGCTGTCGCCTTGCCCGACCAGGACGAAGCCGATGTCGGCGCGTCCGCGCTCAAAGCGCAGGATGCGGGCCATCTCGATGATCTCGTCGATGCCATCCTGAGGGTTCATGTTGCCGAGGTAGCCGACGACCAGCTTGCCCTTGGAGCGGGCGATCGGGTCGGGCGTGTCGGGGTAGAAGTTCTTCGGGTCGGGTCCGTTGCGGACGATGATGACCTTGGAGGGGTCCTTGCCGCAGCGCTCGATGGCGATGCGGCGGTAGCTGGCGTTGGTGGAGATGACCCGGTCTGCCAGGGTGATGGTGGCGCGCTCCATGGCCTTGACCAGGGGCAGGGCCCGCATGGCGGCGGGGTTGTCGCCGAAGCGGTCCTGGAAGAGCTCGGGGTTCAGATCGTAGTGGTCGAAGACGAACTTCTTGCCCAGGGCCTGGAACTGCGCCGCGATCGGCCAGAGCAGATCGGGCGGGTTGACCGCGTAGATGGCGTCGAAGCCGCGCTGGCGGAAGGCGCGCCAGGCGAGGCGCTGGAGCCAGGCCAGCGAGACGACGTACTCGCCCAGGTGGCCTTGCAGGGAGTGGCCGTACTCGGGGAAGGGGTAGTACCAGATCTCGTGGCCGTCGAAGTGCTCGACGGAGGTGCCTCGCAGGCCGGCGCGTTTGCAGCCCTCCCAGCCCGGGCCGCCCTCGAAGGCGGGGCAGATCACCAGCACCTCGGCCCCGGCGTCGCGCAGGGTCCCCATCTCGCGGCGGGCGCGGTTGTCGTAGGGGAAGGAGGAATTCTCGTTCAGGTAGAGGACGCGGAGCTTCATCGGGGGAGCCTTCATCAGTGGACCAGCGGCGGGCGGGGGGCGGGCTGTATCGGCGCGGGCTGTATCGGCGCGGCGCGCTCGGGTCCAACGGGGTGGACGGGGCCTGGGTTGCGGATCTCGGAGCGGCACATTGATCCGAGCGAGCCTGCCCGGCCACCTCTCAGCCAACTGCGGCGCGATCCGATACATGCGCGCTCCCTTCCTGTCGGACCCCGCCCATGCCTCTGCTCCTCCTCCTCCTGGCCCTGCTCTCCGCTGCGCTCCCGGCGCGTGCGCAGGACGGTCCGGTCGCGCTCCCGGATGCCGTGCCAGCGGCGGTCCCTGCGGCGGTGCCCGTGCTGGCCGAGACCCCCGCCGAGGTCCCCGCCGGCTACCAGCTCGGCGCCCGAGACGTTGTGCGGATCGAGGTCTTCGAGGAAGAAGGCCTCAGCGGCGACTTCGAGGTCTCGGACGACGGCACCATCGACCTGCCCCTGGTCGGGCGCATGTCGGTCAGCGGCTTGAGCCTGTCGGAGTTCGACAAGCAGCTGACCCGGCGGCTGGGCAAGGACTTCCTGGTCTCGCCCCAGGTCACGGTGCAGATCACCCGCTTCGGCAGCAAGGCGGTGCGAATCCTGGGGGCGGTCAACAAGCCGGGGGTCTACCCGCTGTCGGGGCCGACCAGCGTGCTGGAGCTGATCGCGCTGGCCGGAGGGATGGGCGCCGACGGGGTCTCCGAGGTGCGCATCAGCCGCAAGGGGGTGTCCGACACGCTGGTGCTGCGCCTGGACGAGGTGGCCATCGACGAGACGAGCTGGATGCTGAGCGAGGGGGACTCGGTCTTCGTGCCTCCGCCCAAGGTCGTCTACGTCGCCGGGCAGGTGCTCAAGCCGGGGGCGGTGCCCTTTGGCGAGGGCCTGACCATCAGCCAGGCGATCATCCTGGCGGGCGGCGCCAAGAGCGGCGCCAACCTGCGGCGGGTCTGGATCAAGCGGGGCGACGCGCCGATCCGGGTCAACCTGAAGCGGGTCAGCCAGGGCCGGGAAGAGGACGTGCTGCTGCGCCCGGACGACCAGGTCATGGTCTCTGAGTCGGTGCTCTGAGCATGGGGCCGGGCCTCAACCCCGAGGTCCCGCTGTGGAGCCGTCTCCCGGTGGTGGTGACGGCGCTGGGCATGGTGGTGGCGGGGCTGCTGGCGGCGGGGATCGTCGCCGTCTCGCCCCTGGTGGCCCTGGGCGCCGCCGTGGCCCTGGTGGGGGTCATCTTCTTCCTGACCCACCCGACCGAGACCCTGCTGGCGGCGATCGTCTTTCGGGTCTTCCTCGACATCCTGTGGTGGGTGCCCTTCGAGGTGGGCGGCCTGAACCTCTCGCAGATCTTCAGCGGCGCCGTCTTCGCGATGCTGGTGGCGATCGTCCTGCTGCGCATCCGCGCCTTGCGGCACCACCCGGCGGCCCCCTGGGCGCTGGCGATGCTGGCCTTGCTGACGCTGGCGACCGCGCGGGCCATCGAGCTGAGCGCCGACATCGACATCCTGGTCCGCTACCTGACCACCCCGCTGATGATCCTGGCCGCGGCTGTGGTCTTCGACTCCCCGGCCCAGCGGCGTCGGCTGATCTTCCTGGTGGCGATGGCCGCGGTGGTCCCGGTGCTGCAGTCCGGCAGCCAGCTGGTCCTGGGCGTCGGCGACTACGTCCTGCACGGCTACCGGCGCCTGCTGGGGGGCTACCAGAACATCCACAACCACGCCCTGGTGATGCTCTGCTTCTCGATGCTGTTCATCGCCGTCTTCCAGTCGGCGCCGCGCAGGGTCGTGCGCTGGTCGGCCCTGGTGCTGGTCGGCATCTCGGTGGTGGCGATCTACTTCACCTACACGCGGACGGGCCTGCTGGGCTGGGCGGTCAGCCTGCTGACGGTGCTGCTGGTCCAGGGTCGCTTCCGCCTGGTCGGGGCCAGCGTGCTGGCCGGCTCGATCTTCGTGCTCTTCGACGCCGATGTGCAGGATCGTTTCGGCGATCTGCTGGCCGTCTTCGATCCCGACGTCGTCTCGACCGATCGGCAGGCCCTGGGCTCGGGACGCTGGGGCCTGTGGTCCTGGTCGATGCAGGAGTACCTGAACCGGCCGGTGGGCGATGTGCTGATGGGCCTGGGGCTGGGCGGCCACCGCCTGACCACCCTGGACTGGTCGCGCGCCTTCCACCGGGTCGGCCTGACGCTGGACCCCCACAACGACTACCTGCTGCTGCTCTACCAGATGGGCCCCCTGGGCGTGCTGGTCTACCTGGGCATGTGCTGGGTCACCTTTCGGGAGTCGGTCTTCCTGGCGCGGAAGGGCGTGGACGCCTGGACCCGCTCCTTCGGCGCGGCCGTCGCCGGGCTGACCGTCGGCGTGCTGGTGACCAACGCCGTCAGCAACAGCTTCATCCACCGCAGCGCGCCGGGTTGGTACTACTGGTGCTTCGCCGGGCTGGTCATCGCCGAGGCCGTCCAGCTCCGGGCTGGACTGAGGGCCGAGGCCCGGGCCAAGGCGCGACCGGTTGAGGTGGCGGCGGGGTGATCGTGGTTCGGAGCGCGGTCACTTCCGCATGTCCAGCGGATCGAAGACCTGGGCGAATCCGAGGGCCTGGAAGTCGGAGACGTTGCGTGTTGCGAAGCGTGTCACACCGTGCCGTTGCAGGCCGATGGCCAGACGCAGGTCGAAGATCCTCCGCAGCGCGAAGGTGGGTTCTGCCGCTTGGGTCCAGACAGCGTCCATCACTCCCGTGGGGTGATCCACGATCCGCCAGCGTGGGTGGCGGCGATAACGGTCGATGACCTCGACAGCCTCTTGGGCCGACAGGGGAGTGCGAAGCACTGCTGGGTTCCGCAGGAGGACGTACAGCTCAACGAGCACAAGCTCGGACAGGAAGACATCCGTGGAGTCCATCTGGCTTTTGAGGAAGGTGACCGCGGCAGGGTGCTCTGACGCGGCGGCATTGAGCGCATAGAGTAGCAGGTTGGTGTCGAGGCCAAGCCCTCCCCGCATCACGGCGTGCGATCGTTGGCCAGCTCACGCCAGCGGTCCACGGGGGCTGCAAACTCACCGAGGTCACGAGGTGCAGGCAGGCTCCACTCTGCGGCGTCGATTGGTTCGGCCGGAAACGTGTCCAGGTAGGCCTCGGCTGCGCGGCGTACGACTTCGGCGAGCGACCACTCCTGGCGCTCCGCGAGACGCTTGAGCCGCTCATGGAGGGCGTCGGGTAACTGGATCTGTGTACGCACCATGATGTTGAATCTACATCACGCGGCTTCGGTGCCAAGCCGCCAAGCGGAAACAGCGGGGAGGGCTGGGGCCTCGCCGGCCCCCTCCATTCCCGATCGGCCTTCGGCCGCCCCCCCAACCCCCGCGTCACCCATGTCGCCGAGGCGCCGGATTCCTGGCTTGTTTCACGGTCTTGTGGAGGCGCCTCAGCGCCATGGGCAACTACTCGTCGACGTAGCCGACGGCCTTGAGCGCCTCCAGGGTGGCGGCGTCGATCTCGGCCGCCTCGCCCTCTCCCTGCGCCGGCAGCTGCACGCGCAGGCCCGCCCGCCGCTCGGCCTGCGCCTCGGCCAGGTCCTGGCGCTCGGCGGGATCCTGCGGCAGGGCGTAGAGCTCCTCGCCCTGCTGGCTCTCGATCAGCTTGAAGCCGTCGACATCGATGACGGCGCGCTTCTCGGTGCCGTAGCGGATGCTCTGGGCCCGACGAGGCAAGGGCTCGGGGGCGGGCGTGCCCAGCAGCTCGCTCAGCGGCTGGCCCTGGTGGGGGAGCGGCTCGGCGCCGGCCAGGGCGACCAGGGTCGGGGCGACGTCCAGGCTGCGCACGGGGCGGGAGGTGCGCCCACCGGCGCCGCTGGGGGCGCAGGCGATCAGCGGGACGTGGAGCTGCTCCTGGTACAGGGTGTGGCCGTGGCGCACATCGGGGGGCCAGCGCTCATCGGGGTAGGCGCCGGGGTGGTCGCCGAACTCCTCGCCATGGTCGGCGGTGATCAGGACGGTGGCGCCGCCCTGGAGCAGCTCCTCGACGAAGGGGGCGAGGTGCCGATCGGCGTAGCGGATCTCGGCGTCGTAGACGTCCATCACGGGATCGGGGCCCGCGCCGATGGCCGCCTGGTCCTCGGTCGGGGCGTTGTAGGGCTTGTGCGGGTCCATCAGGTGCAGCATCAGGAAGCGCGGCCCACCCTGGGTCTGCTCCCAGAAGGTGCGCGCGGCCTGCACCATTCGCGGGGCCAGCCGGTAGGTGCGGTCGGGCATGGCGCGGAAGGGGAGCTGGTCGATGGGGTGCAGCAGCATCATCATGTGGGCGAGGCCCAGCGCGTCGTCGTAGTGCTGGAAGCCGCGACCCAGGCCGAAGCTGGCCTTGAGGTAGGGGTTGCTGACGATGGCCCCCGTCCGGTAGCCCTGGGCGGCGAGGCGCTCGGCTACGGTCGGCAGCGCGGGCGAGAGGGGGGCCTGCGTGTTGCGCTCGCCGGGGTTGACGCCGGCTCCGTGGCGGTGGGGCTCGGTGCCGGTCAGCAGGCTGGCGAAGGCCGGCAGGGTCCAGGAGGTGGTGCTGAGCGCGTCCTCGTAGACGATGCAGCGCTCGGCCAGCGCGTCCAGGCCGGGCGAGGTGGGGCGCTCGTAGCCGTAGAGGCCCAGGTGGTCGGCCCGCAGGGTGTCGATGACCACCAGGACCAGGTCGGGCTTGGAGGAGGGAGAGGCTGAGGTGGGGGGAGGGGGGGCCAGGCTCCAGGCCAGCAGCAGCGCCAGCAGGCCGGGGCTCAGCGCGGCGCCGAGGGCCCCTGCGGAGCTGCGTAGGAGCAGGGAGGCGGGCAGGGCCAGCAGCAGGCTGAGCAGCAGGATGAGGGCGTCGGCCTGCAAGGCCTCGGCCGAGAGGGGGGAGCCGAAAGCGTTGAGGTTGACCGCCCGGAAGGCCGGCAGGAAGAGCACGGCGAGGACGGCCAGGCCGGCACGGAGCCAGGGGGCGCGCAGCCGCAGCAGGAGGAGGCTGGCGCCCACCGCGGCCACCACCGCCAGCAGGAAGCCCAGCGGACCGGGCAGGCCGCGCTCTACCAGCACCATCGAGGCGACCGCGCCGATCACCAGGGCCCAGACGCCGGCCGCCGCGACCAGCACCCGGCCGGGGAGGTCGGGCACGAAGGCCGCGGGCAGGGCCAGGACCGCCGGCCAGCCCAGGTACCAGGGCAGCATCCGCAGCAGCTCCGTCCGGGCCAGGGCCGACTGGCCGGTGGCGAGGTTGGCCAGCTCCTCGACCCCCAACAGACACAGACCGACCGCGGCCCCGGTCAGGAGCGCGGCGAGCAGTCGAGCGGGCAGGGGCCCGGGCTCGCGGACCTCAGCCAGCGTGCCGCTCCGGGTCGGGACGGTCGACCTCGGTGTCGTAGTAGACCGAGTTGTAGTCGTAATAGTAGTAGTAGCCGTAGCCGCTCTTGCGGATGTCCAGCTTGTTGACGATGGCGCCCAGGATGTTGGCGTTCATCTCGGCCAGCCGGCTGCGGGACTGCATGACCTGGTCGCGGTCGGTCTTGTTGGACTCGACGACCATCAGCACGCCGTGGGTGCAGCGGGAGAGGATCAGCGGGTCGGCCACCGCGCCGACCGGGGGGCTGTCGATCAGCACGAAGTCGTAGGTCTTGATGCTGTCCAGCAGGCGGGTCATCGCCTCGCTGCCCAGCAGCTCCGCGGGGTTGGGCGGCCGCGGCCCGCTGGTCAGCAGGTCCAGGCCCGGCACATGGGTCCGCCGCACGACCTCGGCCAACCCGGCCTCGCCCATCAGCACATTGGAGAGGCCGTAGTCGTTGTCGGTCTGGAAGAGCTTGTGCTGGCTGGGCCGCCGCAGGTCGGCGTCGATCAGCAGCACCCGGCTGCCGGTCATGGCGACGATGGTGGCGAGGTTGCTGGAGACGAAGCTCTTGCCCTCGCGCGGGGCGGCGCTGGTGATGAGCAGGCGCCGCACCTGCCGGTCGGGCAGGCGGAAGAGGATGTTGGTGCGCACGCTGCGCAGGGCCTCGGCCACCGTGCTGCGGGGCCGGGCGTTGACGTAGAGGTTGCGGTCGACTTCGGAGAGCTGGGCCAGCTCGGTGGCCTCCAGCATCGGGATGGCGCCGAGGAAGCTGACGCCGACGAGGCCCTCGATGTCGTCCCGGCTCTTGATGGTGCTGTCGAGGAACTCGGTGAAGAAGGCCAGCCCGACGCCGCCCAGCAGGCCGATCAGCAGGGCGATCGGCAGGTTGGTGGTCAGGTTGGGCCGCACCTTCTGGTGGACGGGCTCGGCCTGGTCGACGAACCAGATGTTGTTCGGCGTGAGCAGCTTGCTGAGGTCGACCTCGGAGAGGCGCTGGTCCAGGCTGCGGAAGAGGTCGGCGTTCTTCTCGGCCTCGCCCTTGACGAGGTCGTACTCGATCAGCTTGGCCTCGTACTGCTGCACCTCGGCGGTCACCTCGTCTAGCTCGCGGGCCAGGGCCTCCTCGCCCGCGACCACCGTGTCCAGGCGGCTCTTGCGGCCGGCCAGGATCTCGGCGTTCTGCTGCTTGATCTGGTCCTCGAGCCCGGTGAGCTGCTTGTCGACCCGCTGCATCTCGGGGTGGCCGTCCTTGTAGCGGGAGGCCAGCCGGGTGCGCTCCTGCTGCAGGTCCTGGTGGTCCTCCAGCAGCCGGGTCAGGACGCTGCTCTCGGCCGAGAGGTGGCTGGCCAGGGCCAGCCAGGCGCCCTGCTTGATCTGCTCGCCCAGGCGCTGGTAGGTCGCTTCCAGCTCGACCCGCCGGGCCCGCGTCTCCGACCAGGACAGCTCCAGCTGCTCCTGGCTCTTCAGCTTGGCCTTGTGGGCCGCCAGGACGCTGGTGTACTCGTAGCTCTTGAGGGTCTCGCTGCTGGAGAGGCGGCGCTGGCGGTAGACCTCCTGCTGGTCGGTCAGCCAGGTCAGCGCGTCCATGGTGGTCTTGCGGGTGCGCTCCAGGTTGGCGTCCATGTAGGTCTGGGCCAGCACGTTGGCGAAGAGCGAGGCCTTGTCGGGATCGGGGTATTCGACGACGAGGTGGACGAGTCGGGTGTCCATCTCGGGCTGGACCTGGAGATGCCGCTTGAAGAAGGCGATCGGGTCTTCGAGCTCGTCGAAGTCGGTGACGGCATGCTCTTCGCGCAGGCGGCGGACGACCTCGCCGATCACGGTGCGGCTCTGGATGATGCGGTACTGGGTCGTGTAGTAGGCGCGTCGCTCGCTGCCGCCCTGGTAGGCGACGATGTCGGTGACCTGCTCGACGTCCAGCACGGTGGGCTGGTCGGGGCTGATCTCGATGGTCGCGCGCGCCGCGTAGTAGGGGGTCGACAGGGCCGTGCCGATGGCCGTCGTGACCACCAGGACGGCCGTGAAGAGCACCACGATCAGCTGGCGCTTGCGCAGGATGCGCCAGTAGTGGAGGAGGTTGAACTCGCCGCTTTCGCTGGAGGGTGTACCGAACATGGAGCCTTCGAGTAGGGTTCGCGGGGGCGGGCGGCGAGGATTCCGATCTCGACTTGGGGATCAAGGTAGCGCCTTGTGGCCACCCTGGCCTTCCCCGCATCGTGAGGCTTGAGTGGACCGGAGCGACCTATCGGATCTCGGACCGGAGACCTCCTCGCCACGCCAGCGCTCGCGGGGGGGCCGGGGAGGCGAGACCCGGGACGAGCGGCGAGGGCAGCAGCGCCGCCTCGCCTGGGCGCTGAGCCTGCTGCTGCCGGCCTCGGTGCTGCCCTTCGCCTCGGTCCACGTCGAGGCCCGGCTGCCGCTGGCGGGCTTCGGCGCGCTCCTGGGAATGGTGGCGATCCTCCTCGGCGGCGGCCACCGGGGGCAGGCGCCGGGCGCCCGGATGGTGCTGGTCCTGGGGACCGCCGCGCTGGCCCTCGCCGGCATCGCCTTCCTCCCGGTGAGCGCGGGCCTGCGATCGATCCTCCATCCCGGGGTGGCCGAGGCCAGCAACGCCGTCCTGGCGTTGATCGGCGGGCAGGAGCGGGCGAGGGTCCTGGCCCTGGACCCCAGCCGGGGGCTGGTCGAGTGGGCCACCTTCGGCTCGGCCCTGCTGGTCTGCGCCGGCACGGCCCTGGTCGTGCGCAACCGGGTCCGCGCCCGCCGCCTGGGCGCGATCGTGCTGGCGACGGCCGTCGGCACCACCCTGCTGCACCTCGCCCAGCGCTGGACCGACGCCGCCACCATCCTCTGGGTGAGCGAGCTGCCGCGGACGGCCGGCCAGGCCTTCGTCGGCACCTTCATCAACCCCAACCACGCCGGCGTGCTGATCGCGGCGGCCGCCCCGCTGGCCCTGGTCTTCGGCCTGGACCGCGGCGCCTGGTCCCGCCTGCTGGGCGGGCTGGGCGGCCTCATCGTCCTGGTCGGCGCCTTCGCCTCGGGGAGCCGCGGCGCCCCCTTCCTGCTCCTGCTGGGGCTGGCGGCCTGGCTGGCGCTCTCCGGAGGTCGGATCGTGCGCCTCGCGGTGGCGGCCTCCCTCGCGCTGGGGCTGGCCGGCGCCGCCGTCTTCGGCCTGGGGGAGCTGGCCACCTGGATGACCGGCTCCCTCGATCCCGCCCAGCAGCAGGCCATCGCCGGCGGCTACCAGGACGTCTGGAGCGGCCGGCGCCAGCTGTACGCCGACGTCTGGTCGATGCTCACCGTCGCGCCGCTCACCGGCGTCGGCCCCGGCGGCTTCGACGACGCCTGGCGGGTCCTGCGCACCGGCACGGGCTTCACGGTCGCCGACCACGCACACCAGGAGCTGCTCCAGGCCGTGATCGAGCACGGACCGCTGGCCGTCCTGCTGGGGCTGGCGGCCCTGGGCCTCGTCCTGCGGCGGGCCCTCGATCCGGACCCCAGCGGCGGGCGCGGCCAGGCCCGCTTGCAGGCGGCCTTCGCGGCGGCCCTGTTGGTGCTGCTGGTGGCCGGCCTCTACGAGTTCCCCTTGCGCGCCGGCGGCCTCTCCACCCTGGCGGCCCTCTCGGCCGGCGCGGTGCTGGGCCTCGCCGCGCCGACGGCGACCGCCCCCGCCCGGGCCCGCCATGCCTTGCCCGCCCTGGTGTTGGTGCTGGGCGCCGTGGTGCTCGCCAGTGGCGCGCGTGTCGCCGGCAGGAGCGTCTTCGCCGACCCCGACGTCGCCGTCCTGCGGGGCCGCGCCGCGCTGGAGCGGGCCGGTATCGAGCGCGCCGAGGGCTGGACCGTCGGCGGCGACCCGGCCGCGCTGGAGCTCGCCGCCGACTCCTTCGAGGCGGCCCTCTGGTCGAGGCCGATCCATCGCATCGCCCTGCAGGAGCTGGCCCGCGTCCGCTTTCGCCAAGGCCGCGCCGACGAGGCGGTGGCCATCCTCCAGGTCGCCACCCGGATCTACCCCTCGCTGCCCTGGACCTGGAGAGACCTGGCCCGGGTGCAGCGGGTGCTCGGCCAGGAGGACCTCGCGCTGCAGGCCTGGGCCAGCTCGCTCAGCGCCGACCTCCCGGCCCGCTTCCCCGTCGAGGACTTCATCGCCGAGGCGCTGCAGAGCCCCTACGGCGCCGAGGTCGCCGCGCTGGCTGCGCTCCCGCCCCGCGCGGATCGCTGGGACACGGCCGCCCGGGTGATGGAGGAGCAGGGCGACCGGGCGCAGGCCGAGGTCCTCTTCCGCGAGGCCGCCGCCCTCGACGTGCGCAGCCGGGCCCCCCTCGCGCTGGCGCTGGCTCGCTGGGGTCGCTTCGAGGACGTCGTCGCCCTGCTGCCCGAGCCGCTCCCGGTCTGCGGGGAGCACCGGGCCCTGGGCGAGGCGCTGCGCCGGCTGGAGCGCTGCGAGGAGGCCCAGCCCTGGGCCGAGCGGGCCTTGACCTCCTGCGGGGCGATGGACCGCGACGCGCGGCTGCTGGTGGCCCGGGTCCGGCTCTGCCGCGGCGATGAGCGCGCCATCGCCATCCTGCAGGCCCTGATCGCCGAGCGTCCCGAGGAGGCCGGCCCGCGCCGCAGCCTCGCCCAGGAGCTGGCCCGCCGGGGCCGCACCGAGGACGCCCGGAAGCACCTCCAGACCCTGGAGCGCCAGGGACGGGCCACCGAAGAGGACAAGGCCCTGCTGGCCAGCCTGCAGCCCTGAGCAGGGGACCCCGGGACTCCGCTCAGCGCTCGGTGCCGGCCCGCAGGCGGGCGAGGTTCTCGCGGTGCCGCCAGACGATGCCCGCGCCGAGCAGCAGGGCCACCGGGAGCCGGGACGGTGCCAGCCAGAGGGTCAGCAGCGGGAGCAGGGCGACGGCGACCAGCGCGGCCAGCGAGGAGCGGCGGGTGATGGCGACCACGACCAGCCAGGCGAGGCCGGCGAGCGAGGCGGCGGCGGGCGCCAGGGCCAGCATCACGCCCGCGCCGGTGGCGACCCCCTTGCCGCCGCGGAAGTCGAGCAGGGGCGACCAGCAGTGGCCGACGAAGGCGAGCAGGCCGCAGGCCGCCGGGTAGGCCGCGGGCCCCTCGGGCCAGAGCAGTCCGGCGCCGAGCACCGCCAGCAGGCCCTTCAACAGGTCGACGACCAGGGTGGCGACCCCGAAGCCTCGCCCCAGCACCCGGTTCATGTTGGTGGCGCCGATGTTGCCGCTGCCCTGGCCGCGGATGTCCACATCGGCCTGCAGCGTGGCCAGCACCACGCCGGTCGGGAAGGAGCCGAGCAGCCAGGAGATGAGCAGCCAGCAGGCGCCGAGGAGCATCCGAAGACGTAGCGCGAAGGGGCTCGCTTCGTCGAATCCAGTTAGGCCGGTGCCCTTCGTCTCGAGGTGCACATTGACAACGCTCTCCGCAGATCAGATCCAGACCATCGGCGTCGTCGGCGCCGGCCAGATGGGCAACGGCATCGCCCACGTCGCCGCGCTCGCCGGCTACACGGTCGTCCTCTCCGACGTCTCGGCCGCCGCCCTGGCCAAGGCCCGGACCACCATCGAGGGCAACCTGGGGCGCCAGGTCAAGAAGGGCGCCCTCGAGGATGCGGCCGCCAGCGCCGCGCTGGCCCGGATCACCTTCAGCGACAGCCTCGCCCCGCACGGCCAGGCCCAGCTCGTGGTCGAGGCCGCCACCGAGAACCCGGCGCTGAAGACGCGCATCTTCTCGGACCTCTGCGCGGTCGTCTCGCCCGACGCCCTGCTGGCCAGCAACACCTCCTCGATCAGCATCACCATGCTGGCCTCGCACACCGACCGGCCCGAGCGCTTCATGGGCATGCACTTCATGAACCCGGTGCCGGTGATGAAGCTGGTCGAGTTGATCCGCGGCCTCGCCACCACCGACGCCACCTTCGAGGCGGTGCAGGCCGTCGCCCAGCGCATGGGCAAGACCACCATCGTCGGCCGCGACATGCCCGGCTTCATCGTCAACCGGGTGCTGATGCCCTACATCAACGAGGCCGTCCAGGCCCTGTACGAGGGCATCGGCAGCGTCGAGGACATCGACACCGGCATGAAGCTGGGGACCAACGTGCCGATGGGGCCCCTGACCCTGGCGGACTTCATCGGCCTGGACACCTGCCTCGCCATCATGGAGGTCCTGCACCAGGGCCTGGGCGACAGCAAGTACCGACCCTCGCCCTTGCTGCGCAAGTACGTCGAGGCCGGTTGGCTGGGCCGCAAGACGGGCCGCGGCTTCTACACCTACTGAGGGGGCGCACCGTGGACTGCATCCGATTCGAGCTGAGCGGCGAGGGCGTCGGTCTCATCACCCTGAGCCGGGAGAAGGCCCTCAACGCCCTGAACAGCCAGCTCCTGGCCGAGCTGGACCAGGTGCTGACGGCGCAGTGGGACAGCGGCCTGCGCGCGCTGGTCCTGACCGGGCAGGGCGACCGGGCCTTCGCCGCGGGCGCCGACATCGCCGAGATGGCCGAGTTCAGCGCCTTGCAGGCCGAGGCCTTCGCGGCCCGGGGCCAGGCCGTCCTGCGGCGGCTGGAGCTGTTCCCGGCGCCGACCATCGCCGCGGTCAAGGGCTTCGCCCTGGGCGGCGGCTGCGAGCTGGCCATGGCCTGCGACCTGGTGCTGGCGGGGCCCACGGCGGTCTTCGGCCAGCCCGAGGTCAAGCTGGGCGTCATCCCCGGCTTCGGCGGCACCCAGCGCCTCGCCCGCCGGGTGGGCCGCCAGCGGGCCCTGGAGCTGATGCTCACCGGCCGCAACGTCAAGGCCGACGAAGCCCTCGCCATCGGCCTCTGCCTCTCCATCGCCAGCGAAGGCGACGTCCTCGCCCAGGCCCTGGACCTCGCCGCCCGCATCGCCCGCCAGGGCCCCGCCGCCGTCCGGCTGCTCAAGCGCGCCGTGATCGAGACCGACGGCCTGGACCTGGACAGCGGGCTGGCCGCCGAGCGCAGCCTCTTCGCCCTCTGCTTCTCCACCGCCGATCAGAAAGAAGGCATGTCCGCCTTCCTCGGCAAGCGAGCGGCCACCTTCACCGGTCGCTGAGCCCGACGGGCGGCGGCCACACCCAGGAGTCCCCCATGTTCGAGCTCTCCGAGGATCACCAGCAGATCCGTGACCTGGCCCGCGACTTCGCGCGAAACGAGGTGCTGCCGGGGGCGATGGCCCGCGACCGCAGCCACGAGTTCCCGATGGAGGCGTTTCAGGCCATGGCCGAGATGGGCTTCATGGGCATGTTCGTGCCGTCCGAGTACGGCGGGGCCGGCATGGACGTGCTCTCCTACGTCCTGGCCCTGGAAGAGGTCTGCTACGCCGACGCGGGCGTGGGCGTCGTGATGAGCGTGCAGAACTCCCTGGCCGGCTGGCCCATCCTCAAGTTCGGCACCCACGAGCAGAAGGAGCGCTTCCTGGCCCCGCTGGCCACCGGCCAGAAGATCGGCTGCTACGCCCTGACCGAGCCGGGCGCGGGCAGCGACGCCGGCGCGCAGACCACCCGGGCCACCAAGGTCGACGGGGGCTACCGCCTGGACGGCACCAAGATGTGGATCACAAACGGGCCTCAAGCCGACATCTGTGTGGCTTATGGAAACCTGGACCCCGAGCAGCGGCACCGCACGGTCTGCGCCTTCATCGTCGAGCGCGGCACGCCGGGCTTCTCGGTCGGCAAGGTCGAAGAGAAGCTGGGAATCGCCTGCAGCGGCACCAGCGAGCTGGTCTTCGACAACTGCGTCGTGCCGGCAGACCAGCTGCTCGGCCAGGAGAAGCGGGGCTTCGCCGTCGCCATGGCCACGCTCGACGGCGGGCGCATCGGCATCGCCGCCCAGGCCCTCGGCATCGCCCAGCGCGCCCTGGACCTGGCCGTCGACTACGCCCGCACCCGGCAGACCTTCGGCAAGCCGATCGCCCAGCACCAGGCCATCCAGTGGATGATCGCCGACATGGCCACCCGGGTCGAGGCCGCCCGGCTGCTGACCTGGAAGGCCGCCACCCTGAAGGACCGGTACTGGGAGGCCCCGCTGGAGGTCCAGGCCCAGATGTGCGGCCAGGCCTGCTCGATGGCCAAGCTCTACGCCAGCGAGGCGGCCAACTTCTGCGCCGACAAGGCCCTGCAGATCCATGGCGGCTACGGCTACAGCAAGGAGTACGAGGTCGAGCGGCTCTTCCGCGACGCGCGCATCACGACCATCTACGAGGGCACCAGCGAGATCCAGCGGATGGTCATCGCCCGGAGCGTCCTCGGCTGAGGGCTCGTCTTGGGTGGCAGCGCGGTGTCCTGGCCGGTCAATCCCCGTTGACCCCAGGATCGCACCGGCCTACGCTCCGCAAGCGGCGAGCAAGTGGAGTCGCGGCCCGTCTAGGCCGGCGGGATGGTCGGCCTGTCCCCATGAGGAGTTGAATGAACAAGGAGGTGCGAGCAGGCACCGCCGGGGCTCCGGACGCTCCGGTCGAGGTCCGCAAGCGACGCCGGAAGCGTCGCCCGGAGAACGCCTTTGTCTCGGGTACCTCCAGCGAATTTCTCGGTCGCCGGCCGCTTCCCCGTGCCGCCGGCGAGCGGTCGGTCGTCTTCCTCCTGGGCCCTCCGGGGGTCGGCAAGTCGGCGGTCGCCCGCAGGCTGCTCGACATGCCCGACGCCTTGCACCTGTCCGGAGACGAGCTGCAGGAGGTGCTGACCTCCCAGGCTCGCCGACGCACCTGGCGAGAGGACGTCGGCAGCGCGCGAGGCCTCATCCTGGACGGCCCCTGCTTCCTCAACCGCCGCCCGGCGGTCGTGCGCATGCTGCGCGAGCTGCTGCGGCAGCGCTCCGGCGCGGGGCTGCGGACCATGGTCTGCGAGGGCCCCGATCGGTCCCCGCTGACCGAGCTGATGGAGGCGGTCGAGGCCGACGCGCGCGCCACGGTGGCCCTGCGCTTTCCGGTGGGTCATGGCCGCCGCCGGTTCGCCGTCCGTGCCTGCGAGGAGCTGGGCCTGGACAAGCGCCACGCCCAGCTCTCGGACCAGGTCGATCCCTGGTCCTACGAGGCGGTGCTGGCTCGCCTGCGCGAAGAGGCCGACACCCTGCGTCGAGAGCGCCGCCGCCGCCGCCGGCACGCCTACCGGGTCTGCGACCAGCTGCGCCTGCCGCGCTCCTTCGCCGAGCGGGTCGTCTCGATGGAGCCCTACGATCGAGAGGCCGCCACCCGCATCCTGACCGCCCTGATGGAAGACCTGGTCCGCAAGCGTAAGGCGAAGCGGAAGCGCAAGGAGGGCCGCGACGAGCTCAGCGCGGGCTGAGGGCCTCGAAGTCGATCCCGCCGCCGATCACGCTGACCTTGGCGGTCCAGGTCGAGCCCGGGCTGAGGCTGGCCCAGCGCTGCTGGGTGGTGGAGCAGCTGCCGTCCTTGCCGTCGTCCAGCCGGAAGCGGACCGTGTAGTCTTCGCTGCGCGCGCCCTCGCGCTCGCCCGCGCCAAGGCGGACGACCGGCCAGGCGATGGTGTCCCCGGTGCTCGTTCCGCCTGCGGTCTCGGTGCGGCGGGTCTGCCACTTCATGACGCTGTAGCTGCAGCGCTCGCCGTAGACCGGCTCCTCCTTGTAGGTCGGCTTGCACTCGTTGACCTTGTCGTAGGTCCCGTCGCCCTTGTCCTTGCGCACGGTGGTGCACTCCTCGCCCGACTGGACCCTCTTGGTGCTCTTCTGCTCCTTCGAGCAGCTCACGCCGCTGGCGCCGGCCGGCACGTCCTCCTTCCAGGCCTTCTCGCTGACCTTGGCCTGCTGCTCGACCGCGATGCTGCGCGCCCAGCTGTGGCCGGTCACGGTCACGCCGGCCTCCTTCTTCCAGAAGACGGCCACCAGGCAGAAGAGCGCCAGGGCCCCGAAGACCGTCAGCACGCAGCCCAGGCCCAGGAAGGCGGCCAGGCCCTTCTTCTTGGGTGCGGGCTCGGGTGCCGGCGCGGGCAGCGCGGGCCGCGCCTCGGCCTTCAGCTTCGCCGCGGCGGCCTCGTCCATCGGGCTGCCGCAGCTCCCGCAGAAGTCCGCGGCCTTGGACATCGGCGTCTGGCAGGCCGGGCAGACCCGGTCGGCGCCGTGGAAGGGGTGGTCCTCGACCGCGATCTCCTCGCCCTCGGGCGGGTAGTAGCGCTTGTCGGCCGCTTGGGGCGAGCCGCAGCCCGGGCAATGCCGATGGTCCAGGCCCAGCAGCTTCTCGCTGCCGCAGAAGGGGCAGTCCCAGAGCATCTGGAATCGTCCGAGGTGGTCTTCGCGCATCGGCCCTCTCCGTGTGGCGGCAGACTACTGGATGGCCGTGCTCTTGACGAGGCCCTCCAGCCCCTCCTCCTGGAAGACGCGCAGGGCGCGCTGGGCGGGGTTGCGGCGCTCGACGAGGCGGGCGCGCAGCGGGCGGAGCAGGGCCTCTTCGCCGCGGCCCCGGGCGGCCAGCGCCGCCTCGCAGCGATCCAGCACCCCGTCGAGCAGGCCGGCGGCCGGCTCGGGGGCGGCCAGCCCTCCTTGCACCACCAGCTCGTGCCAGGAGCGCATCGCCGGCCAGGGATCCTCGCCCAGCAGCTCGTCGACCAGGCCCTGCAGCGCGGGCCCCGCGCAGACCATGGCGACCCCCAGGGCGGCGGCGGCCATATGATCCGCGTGGCGTCGCCCGTCGTCGGGGATGCCCGGCTCGATCCAGGGCTGCTGGCAGGCCGCGCGCAGCTCGATCGTGCCGTGGTTGCTGCGGGGGCGGGCGCTGTGCCAGATGTAGTGCTCGTGCAGCAGGAAGGCCTCGAAGGCCTCCTGGCGGCCCGCCGCCTCGCCCTCGTCGCCGTGCTGGGCCAGCCACCAGGTGAAGGGGCGCCCATAGGGGGTGTGGCGCCAGTCGCCGCGGTCACCGCGCCGCAGCTCGACCAGGAAGGGCTGGCCCGCCAGGACCCGCACCAGGTCGTCGATGTCGCTCACAGGGCGCCCGGGCATCCCGTGGCGGTGCTGGTCGGTGTGGATCTCGCCCATCCGCCCCTCGCGCGCGCTGCAGAAGCCCGATGGCTGTCCGGCGTAGATCGGCGAGTTGGCGCACAGGGCGATCGTCACCGGGGCCAGCAGGTTGCAGAGGTTGGTCATCGGCACGATCTCGTGCCGGCGGATGCTGGCGTGGACCTGGTCCGAGGCCGTCAGGGTGAACCACAGCCAGGGGTCGCCGATGGCGTCGAGCAGTGCGGCGTAGCGCAGCTTCGGCGTCATCGCGTCCAGGGTGGGCGCGGTCGACGGCTGGATCCCGTAGCCCAGCAGGGTCCAGCCCTTCTGCGCCACGGCCTGGAGCAGGACCTGCATCGCCTCCTCCTGGGCATCGGCGATCTGCCACAGATCCTGGCAGGGCCCGGTCAGCAGCTCGATGGTGCCTTGCCCGACCTCGCTGAAGAAGGTGTAGCGCTCGCCCACCAGGGCGACGATCATCTCGCCTTCGAGCTTCTCGCGCAGGGGGTGCCCCTGTTCCGCCGCGAGCTGCGAAAGCAGCGGCCACAGCTCGCTCACCCGGGCCGCGCTGCCGTCCTCGCGCACCACCGGGTACTCCGCCTCGCGGCCGACCGTGCGCCAGGTCGAGGGCCCCTCGGGGAAGCCGCTGGCGAAGCGCTCGGCGATGCTCTTCAGGTGCAGGCTGGTGGGATCGATGGGGGTCATGGGCGCCTCAGAGGGTGGCGATGATTGAGGGGAGCTGGTCGGCCGAGATGCAGACCGCCTGGGCGCGGGTGCCGGCCGAGCCCCGGTCGACCACCGCGGTGAAGAGCACGGCGCTCATGCCCAGGGCGAGCGGCCCGGCCACGTCGTTCTCTTCGCGATCACCGATGTGGACCATCGAGGAGAGAGGCAGAGCGAAGGCCTGGGAGAGGTGGGCGAACATCGGCGGGGCCGGCTTGCTGGCGCCGATCTCGTCGGAGAAGGCGAAGGCGCTGAAGTACTGCAGCAGCCCGTGCGCGCGCAGGATCTCCCGCAGGCTGCGCCCGGGGCTGAGGATGGCGTCGCTGGCGATGCCCAGCCGATAGCGGCCGGCGAGGATGTCCAGCGCAGCGGCGATGCCGGGCACGGCCATGGGCATCGGGTCCAGCTCCATCTCCTGCAGCCCGGCGACCAGGGCCTCGAAGCCTGCGGGACGCGGCTTGTGAAGCAGGTCCAGAGCGCGGTCGACCCGCCAGGCGGCGTCGGGGGTGCGGTGCTGCACCTTCCACTGGTGGCGGAACTCGGCGGAGACCTGGGCCCAGACCTCGCCCAATTGGCCGGCTCCAAGCTCGGGCCAGTCCGCTTGCATGGCGAGGCGGAAGAGCTCCACGCGCGCCTGCTTCTTGGGCAGCAGGCCCCGCGCCGCGCGCTCGATCTCGTCGGAGTCGTCGACGATGAGGGTGTCCCAGAGGTCGAAGCTGATGGCGTGGATCGGCATGCGCGGGAGTATCTCACGCCGCGCCGCGGGACCCCCGGGGAGTCGGTTACGGACGGTCCTCGCCTTGGAGCGCCTTCGTGAACCTCCGTTGGATCGCCGCTGCCGGCTTGGGGATGGCTCTCGCGGGTGGGGCCTGGTGGTGGACGGGCCGCGCCGAGCGCGTCGAGACCACCTGGAAGCTGGACCAGGTCCGCCTCGCCGACGTGCGCGCCCGGGTCTCCTCCACCGGCAGCCTCTCGGCGGTCACCACGGTCGAGGTCGGCACCCAGGTCTCTGGCGTGATCCAGGAGCTGCTGGTCGACTACAACGACCCGGTCGAGCAGGGGCAGCTCCTCGCCCGGCTGGACACCTCGCTCCTCCAGGCCGATGTGCGCAGCGCCCAGGCCACCGTGGACCTGCGCCAGGCCGAGCTCTCCCAGGCCCGCCTCGAGCTGGAGCGCGCCGAGTCCCTCTCGGCCCAGCAGGCCATCTCCGCCCAGGAGCTGCTTGCGGCGCGGACGGACCTCGCGGTGGCCGAGGCCTCGCTGCGCACAGCCCGGATCAACCTGGAGCGGGCCCGGCAGAACCTCGGCTACGCCACCATCCACTCGCCGGTCACTGGCACCGTGATCGAGCGCGATGTCGAGCAGGGCCAGACCGTCAACGCCGGCATGACCGCGCCGCGCCTCTTCCTGATCGCCGGTGACCTCCAGCAGATGCAGATCCTGGTCAATGTCGACGAGTCCGACATCGGCCGGGTGGCCGCCGGGCAGCCGGTCGAGTTCACCGTCCAGGCCTTCGACAGCCAGCGCTTCCAGGGGCGGGTCCGGCAGGTGCGCCTGCAGTCCAAGACCGAGGAGAACGTGGTCACCTACACGGTCGTGGTCGAGGTCGACAACGCCGACCGGCGCCTGCTCCCGGGCATGACGGCGACGGTCGAGATCATCGTCGCCGAGGCCCCCGGCGTGCTCTGCGTGGCCAACGCCGCGCTGCGCTTCCGCCCGGAGGAGGGCCAGATCCTCGCCGCCACGGGGCCGGCGGAGGCGGTCGAGCCGGTGAGGGGGAAGCGGGGTGCTGGCGGCCGAGGTCCCAGTCGGCTCTGGGTCCCGGCGGGCGAGGGCAAGGTCTCGGCCCTGCCCGTCAAGGGCGGCCTCTCCGACGGCAGCTGCACCCAGGTCGAGGGCGAGGGCCTCTCCGAGGGCCTGCAGATCGTCACCGGCGTCGAGGTCCTGGGGGCCGAGGGGTCCCAGGGCAAGGCCGGGGTCACCAGCCCATTCTCGTCGCAGAGCAGCGGCGCGCGTCGCCCCGGCGGCCTCTGATGGCCGACCCCGTGGTCCAGATCACGCAGCTCACCCGCGACTACCGGGTGGGGGAGATCCTCGTCCAGGCCCTGCGCGGGGTCGATCTGCAGATCGAGCCGGGGGAGATGGTGGCGATCATGGGGCCCTCGGGCTCGGGCAAGTCGACGCTGATGAACACGCTCGGCTGCCTGGACCGGCCCTCCAGCGGCACCTACAAGCTCGACGGCGTGCCGGTTCACGAGCTGGACGACGACCAGCGGGCCGATCTGCGCAACCAGAAGCTCGGCTTCGTCTTCCAGGGCTTCAACCTGTTGGCCCGGACCACGGCGCTGGAGAACGTGATCCTGCCGATGCTCTACGATCGACAGGGGCGCTTTCCGGATCCCGAGGTCCGGGCCCGGGCGGCCCTGGAGCGGGTCGGCCTGGGGGAACGCCTCGACCACCACCCCAACGCCCTCTCCGGCGGCCAGCAGCAGCGGGTGGCCATCGCCCGGGCCCTGGTCACGGACCCGACCCTCCTCCTCGCCGACGAGCCGACCGGCAACCTCGACACGCAGACCACGATGGAGGTCATGGCCCTCTTCCGGGAGCTCAACGAGCAAGGCATGACCGTGCTGATCGTCACGCACGAGGACGAGGTCGCCGCCTTCTGCCGGCGCAAGGTCGTGCTGCGGGACGGGCGGATCGAGAAGGACGAGGTGCTGTCATGAAGGCCGGGAGGCTGATCGGCCTCGCCCTGCAGAGCATCCGTCGCCACGCGGGCCGCTCGGCCCTGACCATGCTGGGCGTGATCATCGGGGTCGGCTCCGTCATCGTCATGGTCGCGATCGGACAGGGTGCGCAGTCCGAGATCCAGGCCCGCATCGACAACCTCGGCACCAACCTGATCGTCGTCACGCCGGGCAGCAGCCAGCAAGGCGGGGTCAGCGGTGGCGCCGGCAGCTTCAACCGGCTGACCACCCGGGACGCCGACCTGCTGCGCTCGGACGGACAGCACCTGGCGGAGGTCTCTCCCGTGATCTGGACCCGCACCATGATCGTCGGCAGCTCCGGAAACTGGCGGGCCAACATGCTCGGGGTGGCGCCCAGCTACGAGCAGATCCGCGCCTGGCCGGTCAGCTCGGGCCGCTGGTTCACCGAAGAGGAGCGCCAGGGCAACCGCAAGGTCTGCCTGTTGGGCGCCACCGTGGCCAAGGCCATCTTCGCCGACGCCGACCCGGTCGGCAGCTCGGTCCGCCTGCGGGAGGTGCCCTTCGAGATCGTCGGGGTCTTGTCCGCCAAGGGCCAGACGGCCGAGGGCACCGACCAGGACGACGTGATCCTGGCCCCCTGGTCCACCGTCCAGACCCGGCTGGCCGGTCGCCAGTTCATCGCCCAGATCGTCGCCAGCGCCGTCAGCGAGCAGCACCTCGGCCCCGCGATGACCGAGGTCGGGGTGCTGATGCGCGAGTCCCACGGCCTCAGCCCCAACGAGCCCGACGACTTCGAGGTCAAGGACCAGCGCGCTCTGGCCGACACCGCCAAGGGGGCCACCGAGGTCATGACCACGCTGCTCGCCGCCATCGCCAGCGTCTCCCTGGTCGTCGGCGGTATCGGCATCATGAACATCATGCTGGTCAGCGTCACCGAGCGCACCCGCGAGATCGGCATCCGCCGGGCCCTCGGCGCGCGGCGGAGCGATGTCCTGGCCCAGTTCCTGGTCGAGAGCATCGTGCTCTCCGGCCTGGGAGGCCTGCTCGGCGCCGCCTTCGGCGTCCTGGTGACCGTGCTCGTCGGCCGGGCCACCGGCTGGGCCACCGTCGTCACCCCCGCCACCCTGCTGCTGGCCCTCGGCTTCTCCGGCGCCGTCGGCGTCTTCTTCGGCTGGTACCCCGCCCGCCGCGCCGCCTCGCTCGACGTCATCGACGCCCTCCGCGGCTAGGCGGCGTCAGGTATTATCAATTGCCATTTCCGGGTCAGAATCAAATGGCAAAAGGCAATACCTGACGCCGGGGGTTAATAGTGGACCATGAAATCCATTGACGCCAAGGGCTTCCGCCCCTTCTTCCTGCTGGCGGGTGTGCAGGCCCTGATCGCGATGGGGCTCTGGCTGGCGAGCCTGGGCGGGGCGCTCCAGCTGGATGGCGCCCTCTCGGGCCTGCGCTGGCATGCCCACGAGATGGTCCACGGCTTCACGGTCGCCGTCATCGCCGGCTTCCTGCTGACCGCCGTCGGCAACTGGACCGGCCGCGAGACCCTGGTGGGCATGCCCCTGCGCACCCTGGCCGGGCTCTGGCTGGCGGCCCGCCTCGCGCTGCTCTTCGACACCGGCCTGCTCGGTCCCCTGCTGGACCTCTCCTTCCTGCCGCTGCTTGCCCTGGCCATCGGCCGCCCGCTCTGGGCCACGCGCAACCTCCGCAACGCCGCCTTCCCGGGCCTGCTGATGCTGCTGTGGGCCTGCAACCTCGCCTCCTGGCTCGACCCCGCGCTCGCCCCCCGCGCCGACCGCTTCGCCATCTACGTCATCCAGGGGATCATCCTGCTGGTCGCCGGCCGCATCGTCCCGATGTTCACCCGCAACACCACCGGCGTCGCCGAGATCCGCAACCGCCCCGGCATGGACACCCTCGCCCTCGCGGCCGCCGGCGCCGTCGCCCTGCTCTCCCTCGTCCCGGGCGCCACCACCGCCATGGACATCGCCGCCGCCGTCGCCGGGGTCGCCGTCCTCGCCCGCGCCTCGACCTGGGGCTTCGTCCCGGCCCTGCGCGTGCCGATGCTCTGGGTCCTTCACCTCGGCCACGCCTTCATCGGCCTCGGCTACATGATGCAGGCCCTCTCGGCGCTCTGGCCCCTGGGCTCCAGCCTGCCCCTGCACGCGATGACGGTCGGCGGCATCGGGATGCTGACGCTGGGGATGATGGCCCGGGTCGGCCTCGGCCACACCGGCCGCACCATCCGCGCCCACCCCGTGATCGCGCTGGCCTTCGGCGCCCTGGGCCTCGCCGCCCTGGTCCGGGTGCTCGGCCCGCTGCTGCTGCCCGATCGCCTGTTGCTGCCCTGGATGCTGGCCGGCGGCCTGTGGATCCTGGCCTTCGCCGCCTTCGTGGTCGTCTACCTGCCCATCCTGCTGGCGCCCCGGCCGGATGGAAAGGCGGGATGATCGCCCCGCGCTGGAGTATTGTGGGCCCATGCTGTTCGCCCTCCTCCTCGCCTGCAAAGCCCCCCCGACCGCCCCCACCGAGCTCGCCGAGCTCTGCAACTTCATCTTCCGCGAGGCCGGCGAGGGCGACGAGCGAGAGGAGTACCTACGCCTGGGCCTCCAGAACCTGGACGACTGGCTGCAGGAGGACATCGAGGCCACGGCCGAGGGCTACACCGTCGACCTGCTGGAGCAGGAGGTGGTCGATGGCCTGGGCATCTCCGGCTACACCATCGAGTCGGTGGAGGCCCTGGACGCCGCTGGCGCACCGACCCCCATCTGGTTGGACGGCCGGGGGCCCTCGACCGCGGCCCTGCTGGGCGCCGCTATCGCCGTCCGCCAGGAGTACCCCCCCGACGCGATCGCCCTGGCCACCACCTGGGCCGACCAGCAAGAGGTGATGGAGGGCGACTTCAACGTCTACGAGCGGACCTGGTACGACGACAAGGACGCCTTCATGCAGCAGGAGATCCTGCGCATGGAGGCCTCCAGCTACAGCGAGGCCGACTACTTCAACGTCATCGAGGTCCACAGCAACAACTGGATCCAGTACCGCTGGGTCGAGACCCCCGACGGCTGGGCCCTGGTGCACCGCAGCTGGCTGGTCCGGCCAGCCGAGGTCAGCTGGGAAGGGGTCTCGGTCAACGCGCAGTACCTGCTGGCCGTCACCCTCCCGGCGACCTGGAACCCCGGCGGCAGCATCCGGATGATGACCACCTGGATCGAGGCAAAGTACGGCGGTCTGGACCGGGATTATGCCCTGACGCAGATCAACAAGTCCATGGCCGGCCAGGGGGCGATGATCGACGACTGGTTGGCCGAACAGTTCGCGATCTACGGCGACGTCGAGGGTGTGATCGAGGCCGGGGGATAGTGCTCCCCCTCGTGCTCTCCGCCGCCCTGCTCTCCCCGCTGGCCCTGGCCAACGGGCAGTCCACGCACGTCTGGATCAGCCAGCACGCCCTGGAGCACCTGCCCGAGGGTGAGCTGCGCGAGCTGCTGACCGACCCGGCGTTGGAGCCGATGCTGGCCAACGGCACCATGTTCCCCGACGGCGGCTACCCCCTGGGCGACGGCTATGCCGAGATCGCCCACTGGGAGCCCTTCCAGAACCGCTACCGCGACTGGATCGCCGCCCGCTGCGAGCAGCCCTGGCCCGACGACTGCCGCCAGCACATCGCCTTCCTGATGGGCATGGCCAGCCACGGCATGGCCGACCAGGTCTTCGACGCCCTGTACTACGAGCGAGGCCGGCAGTACGACCCCAGCGAGAGCTTCTCGGCCCACAGCTTCGACCAGAGCACCGATGTCGCCATGATGGCCCTGGTCGGCAAGGTCGAGTACGCCGAGGACTGGGTGCCCTACGAGACGCTGGTCGATCTGTACGCCGAGTACGGTCACACCGTCGACGTCGACACCCTGGAGCAGGGCCAGGCCCTGCTGCGCATCGCCATCCTCTGGGTCGGCAACGCCAGCGAGGACGAGGACCTGCTGGCCTCGGAGACCGCCTGGTTCCCCTGGCTGACCAGCAACCTCGACGAGCCCGACCTGCCCGGCACGCCCTTCTGCGAGGGCCGGGTGGTCGCCGCCTACTGGGAGAGCGTCTACCGCCGCCTGCAGGGCGATCTCGCCTTCCAGCCCGAGCTGCTGGCCAGCTTCCCCGAGAGCGGCTTCGGCCTCGATCCGGACCCCGCCCGGGTCGAGAGCCGCATCTCGCTGGTCTTCTCCCAGGCCATCGACACCGAGACGCTGAGCGAGAGCTCTGTCCAGGTCCAGGACGAGGCCGGCCAGCCGCTCAGCACCGACGCCTGGATGTACTACGGCAACGGCAGCCATGTGATGCACATCGCCTCGCCCGCGGGCTGGCAGCGGGACGCGGCCTACACCGTCGTCGTGACGCCCGGGCTGCGCACCCTGGACGGTCAGCAGACCAGCGGCAGCACCGAGCTCACCGTCAGCACCGCGCCTCCCCCCGAGCCCGAGCCCGAGCCCGAGCCCGACGGCACCGACAGCGGGTCGGTCGACGGCGGCGAGGAGCCCACTGGCTGCGGCTGCGCCTCCGGCGCTCCGTTTGGATTCTCATTGGTCTTCCTCCTCCCCCTGCTCATCCGGACGCGCGCGTGCGAATCCCCTCGGTCCTGACCGCCCTCTGCCTGATCGGCGCCCTGGCCCTGGCCTGCGGCAACTCCGAGCCGGCCTTGACGCCCCCGGTCGTGGATCCCACGGACGGGGCCATCGATGAGCCCCCCCCGATGGAGGATCCCAGCAGCGCGGCCTTCAGCGGCCATGGCTACAACCACTGCGATGCGCGCCTGCTCTCCCAGCACTGGCAGGTCGCGCTCGATCAGGCCCCGATCAAGGCGGCCCAGATGATCGCCGCAGGTCGCCCCGACGGGGTCGAGGCCGCGTTGACCGCTGCCCGCGAGAAGGTCGGTCAAGGCCAGATCGAAGGCTGCACCTTCGCCGAGACCGACTTCGCCTACGACGACGCCGAGCTGCTCGCCCGCGCCTGGGGGACCGGGGTGGACGATGCCAAGGCTACCCTGGCCAGCAAGGCGACCTGGGGCTCGATGGCCGAGGCGAGGCAGCTGGTCGAGGCGGCCCGCGGGGCTCCGGCGGCTCCGGAACAGAGCGCCGACGACCAGGCCATCTCGGCCTTCCTGCGCACCGAGGAGCTCGACGCCTGCCACGCCCGGATGCTGGCCAACGCCTGGGGTTCCACCCTCAGCCAGGCCAAGGCCATCCTGGGGCACAAGCTGCTGAACGATCGGCGCGACCTGCTCGAAGCCAGCCTGGGAGAGGCCCGGACCCACGCCCGCGAGCGGGTGGAGGCCCGCTGCGACTGGGGCGACCTGCCCTACACCTGGGAGGACGCCCAGGCCCTGGCGACGCTCTGGGGCACCGACACCGACCAGGCCAAGGCCCGGGTGCTGGACATGTACCTCGACGGTACCGACCGCGACGTGGTCGGAGTCCTTCGGCGGGCGAAGCGCAGGTGAGGGGAGGGCGGCTGCCCCGGGTCGGCGTCGAGCTCGAGCTGCTGGCCCCGGTCGGCAGCAGCCGCGCCGAGCTGGCCCGCGTCCTGGCCGGCCCCGGCGGCAGCGTCACGCCCTTCCTGCACCCCGACTCCGAGCCGGCCCTGGTGCCCGGCGTTCCCGTCTTCGAGACCCTCACCCCCGGCTTCCTGGCGCGCGACGCGCGCGGCGCCGAGGTGGCCCGCCTCGTCGACGACCTCACCCTGCAGGCCGACCTTGACCGCAAGGCCCCGCCGCTGCCCGGCTGGTGGCGGGTGCTCAGCGACGACCGTCGGATCCTTCACCTCGTCCGCCGCCACGGACGCGCCGACGCCGGCCCCAACGAGGCCCTCGCGCCGCTGGCCGCGCTCTTCGGCACCGAGGTCGAGCCGATGGACGGCGGCGTCCTGCGGGTGCGGGACCCGGACGGGGCCCCCCTCGCCCTGGCGGCTCCGGTCCCCGGCGAGCGCTGGCGACCCAGCGAGCTCGTGACGCCTCCGCTCGGACCGTTCACGCCGCGCCAGCTCCACCGCGCCCTCGACGCCCTGCTCGGCCCTGCCCGGGCGCTCGGCTTCACCGTCCCGGTCGAGGCCGCCGTCCACCTGCACCTCGACGCAGCCCCCTGGCGGGAGACCGCCGCCTTCGTGCGCCTCGTGGAGCTCGTCAGCGAGCGCCTGCCGGCCTGGACCGAGCGGGTCGGCAGCAACCCCGCCAACCGCCGCCGCGGCCCCTGGCCCCCCGAGCTGCTGGCCCTGGTCCGCCAGCCGGGCTTCGCCGCGCTGCCCTGGCCCCTGGCCCGCGCCCGCCTGCGCGAGCTGGGGCCGAGCAAGTACCACGACGTCAACCTGCGCAACATCGTCTTCGACGTGCCCGGAAAGCAGACCTTGGAGCTTCGTTTCCTGCCGGGGTCGATCGAGGCCGGTCCCGTCGTCGCCAGCTTCGACGATCTCTGGTCCGAGCTGGAGTGAACGGCCCGCCCGCGACCGCCACCTTGGACGTGATGCGCGACGACCTCCTCTCCCAGCTCGATCTCGAAGCCTGGGGGGCCTCTCGCCCTTGGATCGGCGGCCGCGCCCTGGCCCGCGCCGAGGCGCTCGTGGCCGCAGTGCCCCCGGGCGCTCCCGAGCTCGACGAGGCCCTCGCCGAGATCCGGCAGGTGTGGGAGCTGGCCCGGCGGCGGCGCGATCGCCGGCTGCGCGGGCGCCTGGGCCTGCTGGCCCTGAACCTCTCGGCCTCTGTGTTGATCGTCCTGGGCCTGGGCCTGCTCGCCGCGCAGAGCCAGGCGCGGCTGGATCCACTGTCCACGGTGGCCATCTCGCCCGGACCGGTCCGCACCGCCCGGCTGGTCCTCGGTCCGGACCTCGGCGCCGACGAGCCGGTCGAGGAGGAGGCTCCTCCTCCCGCGAAGATCCCGGATCCGGCCCCCCTCCCCGAGACCGCGCTGCCGGAGGAGCGGCAGGTCGATATCGAGCCACTCTCCGAGCCCGTCGCCGAGATCCTGCCGCCGCAGCCCGACGCTGTCGTCCAGCCCCAGCCCTCGCCCGCCAACCGGACTCCGCCCGAACCGTCCAAGCGAGGCGGCGGGCAGGCGCTCACCGGCGAGGCCGGCGGCCTGGGGTACACCGCCCTCAGCCGGCAGGCGCCGATGCCCTTTCAGCGCCTGGGAGATCCCCTGCCCGGCCGTCGCTCTGCCCGCGTCGGCCTGCATGTCGCCCAGGCGGAGGTCAACCAGAAGCAGTGGGTGGCCCTCATGGGCCTCGACCTCGGCAGCGTCTCCGGCCACTGGGACCACCCCGCAGAGGCGATGACCTGGTGCGACGCCATCCGCTTCGCCAACGCCCTCTCCAGGCACGAGGGCTTCCGTCCCAGCTACAAGGTCGACGCCCGCTGCGAGCAGGGCGCCGAGGTGCGCTGGGACCCCAAGGGGGAGGGCTTTCGCCTGTTGACCGAGGAGGAGTGGGAGGCGCTCGCGGACGGTGGACAGTCCCAGGGCGTCGCGGGAGAGCAGGCCGCCTCGATCAACAACCGAGGCCTCGGCGTGGTCAGCGACGGCGCCTCGGACGAGCAGCACGGTCTGCTGGGGCTGCGCGACAACGCCCGGGAGTGGGTCTGGGGCCGGAGCGAGGGGCGCTCCGTCGCGCGGGGCTGCACGCCGGGGGGGAGGGAGCCCTGCCGGCTGGAGACCGGGCCGGCCGAGGTGCCGCTGGGCGTGGGGCTGCGGCTGGCGCGCGGGGCGCCGTGAGGGGG
>ERZ761602.2223-NODE-2223-length-31382-cov-4.862515_pt1 | contig 31382 bp, 29 predicted proteins | sample MGYA00512165_ERZ761602 | MGnify/ENA primary metagenome ERZ761602 (study PRJEB28899, sample SAMN02445085) | bioreactor sludge metagenome | biome: EBPR sludge; isolation source: Thorneside wastewater treatment plant | place: Australia: Brisbane, Thorneside...
GGTGCCCGCCTCGAGCCGCACGCGTGATCCTTCGAGCCACCGGAAGCGCGGCGCCTTCACCGCGTCCGCGATCGACTCGCCGAGATCGATCGTGCGCACGAGGAGCTGCACCTGCGCCTGCGGCTGCTGATAGCCGCCGACGACACCGAAGACGAGCCACGGCGCGTCGTGGCGGAACACCATCGCGGGCAGGATCGTGTGGTACGGGCGACGACCCGGCGCGAGCGCGCTCGGGTGCGCGTCGTCGAGCACGAAGAGCGCACCGCGGTTCTGCAGGACGATCCCGTCGACCGCGATCGCGCTGCCGAAGTGCTCGTAGATCGACGCGATGAGCGAGCACGCGTTGCCGTCGGCGTCGACGACCGCGACGTAGACGGTGTCGCCACCCGTCGCGAGATCGCGCGGCAGGCCCGTGCGTGGCGCGTCGTTCGCGCGCTCCGCGTAGCTCAGCAGCGTCGCGCCACGTCCCTCGAGGTAGACCGGATCGAGCAGCCGCAGCACGTCGCTCCGATCGGGATCGCCGACGTGCTCGAACGCGTCTGCGAACGCGAGCTTGAGCGCCTCGATCTGCAAGTGCGTGCGCGTGACCTCGTCGAGATCCGCGAGCGGATGCTCTTCGAGCAGCGCGAGCGCTTCGAGCACGACGACGCCCTGCCCATTCGGCGGCAGCTCGTAGATCGGATGCCCGCGGTACCAACCTTCGAGCGGGACCACCCACTCGCCCGCGTGGGCCGCGAGATCCTCGCGCCTCAGCCAGCCGCCGGCCGCACGCGACGCCGCGTCGATGCGCTCCGCGATCGCGCCGCGGTAGAAGACGTCGACACCGCCCTCCGCGATCGCCGCGAGCGACGCCGCGAGCGCGGGATTCCGGAAGCGTTCTCCCACGCTCGGCGCAGGCAAGAACCCGGTCGTGCCTTCGCCGCCCTCGAGGACCTCGCGCGCGGCCGCCCAATCGCGCGCCACCACCGGCGTGACCTCGAAGCCCTCGCGCGCCGCCTCGATCGCGGGCGCGAGCGCCTCGGAGAGCGTGCGCCGACCGAAACGTGCGAGGAGCCGTGCGTACGCGTCGAGCGCGCCCGGCACCGTCACGCTCGCCCACCCACGCGTCGGCACCTCGGAGAGCCCACGCGCGCGCAGCTCGTCCGCGCTCGCGAGCGCGGGTGCGCGGCCGCTCCCGTTGAAGCCGTGCAGCGTCCGCTCCGCCGCGTCCCAGACGATCGCGAAGCAGTCGCCGCCGAGGCTCGTGCTCATCGGGTCGACCACTCCGAGCACACACGCCGCCGCGACCGCCGCATCGACCGCGCTGCCGCCGGCCTCCAGCGCCGCGACGCCAGCCTCGACCGCGCGAGGGTGGCTCGTGACCACCGTGCCTCGTCGCGCGCGCGCCACGCGCTCTTCGGATCCGTCGACGGCGTCGGTCACTCGGCTCATGCGAGGAGCTACTACACCGGGCCCGGAGATCAACGTCGGGCCGTGACGAGCCGCCGTGATGCGGTCGTCGACCTCGCGCGGAGCTCCGCAACGAGAGCGACACCTCACGCCCTCCCGCACCTCTCCAAGGGTCGCGCGCCGCCCACGAGCCCCTCCGAGAACTTCACGCCCGAAACCTCGATCGCCTAACCTCGCCCACGTACATGGCGTCCGCCGAACACCACGAGGGGGGCCCGTGGCCCGCTGCCCTCGCGGTCGGCGTCCCCTTGGCCGCGTGGCTCGCGTCGACCTCCGCCCACGACTACTGGCTCGACTCCGGCGAGCTCGTCGCGCAAGCGACCGACTTCGGCATCTCGCATCCGCCGGGTCATCCGCTCTTCGGGATCGTCACCACGCTCCTGGGTTGGCTGCTCCCCATCGGCCCCCTCGCGTACCGCGTCGCGCTCGCGAGCGCGTTCTTCACCGCGGGCGCCGCGCTCTGCGTCTTCCGCGCCGCACGCGCGACCTTCGACCAGGCGGGTGCGCCGTCGCGTGCCGCTTCGGTGCTCGCGATCGGGAGCACTTGGCTCGCGTGCGGCAGCTACGCGTGGTGGATGCAAGCGGTGCGACCCGAGGTCTACGCGCTCCAAGCGTTCCTCGTGATGCTCGCGATCGAACGCCTCGTGCGCCTCGAAGCCTCGTGGCCGACGAGCGACGCGCGCCCGCTCTACCACGCGAGCTTCGCGCTCGGGCTCGCGCTCGCGAACCATCACTTCCTCGGCCTGCTCTTGTTGCCCGCAGGCGCCGCGACCCTCGCGCGTGTCGTGGCGGCGCGTGGTCGACGCCCGTTCCTCGTGGGCGCCGGCCTCGTGCTCTCCGGCCTCATCCTCTACCTCTACCTGCCGCTCCGCGCGGGCCGCGCGTTCCTCACGCTCGGTGAGCCCGACACCGCCGCGCGGGTCTGGTGGGTGGTCAGCGCGCAGGCCTTCCAGAAGAACCAAGGCGCGGGCGTCCCCGATCCGCTCGGCGACCGAACGCTCGACGTGCTCGTGCAGCTCGGCGAAGGGCTGCACGTCGTCACGCTCGCGCTCGCGATCGCGGGGGCCTACGTGTTGATCCGACGACCCGGCGGGCGACGCGTCGGCGTGCTCTGGTCGCTGGTGCTCGTGATCTTCGTGATGGCGCGCGCGTGGCTCGGCTTCGTGCGCCACAACCCGGACGCCCTCGGCTACCTGATGCCGGCCTTCGCGGCCGCGGCGATCCTCGCTGGCGCGTTCGTCGCGACCCTGGCGAGCTTCCTCTCTCCACGTGGCGCCTTCGCCCTCGCGGCGCTCACGCTCGGCCTCGCCCTCGTCCCGCCCGCGACCCTCGGCCGCACCGCGAGCCTCGCGGGCTTTCGCGACACCGACCTCTTCGACGATCCGATCCGCCGCGAGCTGCCGCCGCGCGCGATCCTGATCGCCCACGATCCGAGCACGATCTTTCGTTTCTGGGGCGGCGAAGCCACGGAGCGGATCCGCCCCGACGTCACGCTCGTGCCCGTCCCCTTCCTGACGTACCCGGGTCTCGTCGAGCGCCTCGCGCACGAGGCCCCCGAGCTGCGCGCGCTGCTCGGTGACTACCTGCTCGAGGGTCGCTTCGGGCTCGCCGCGTTGCAGACCGTCGCGGGCGAGCGCCCGGTGATCGTGGAGCTCGATCTGCGGGTACCGCGCGACGTGTACGAGACCCTCGCGCCGCACGAGCTGCAGTTCCGCGTGCTCGCGGCCGGCGCGACCGAGACCGACGTGCGCGAAGGCGAAGCGACTCAGCTCGCGCGCTGGACGGAGCTCGAACGTCTGCTCGGCGAGCCGCGCGATCCGGAGACGCGTCGTCGGGTGCTCTGGCACAGCTACCAACACGCGCTCTTCGCGGCGGAGGCCGGCGAGCGCGACGCCGCGCGCGTGCACTTGGCGCGTGGGCTCACGATCGCACCGAACGAGACCGCGCTGCGCGATCTGCTGCGCGCGCTCGGCGAAGGAGAAGGCCCGCTCGACACGAGCGCGTTCCGCGTCGACGCCGCGACGGAGTGAGCGCCAGTTCGCTTGGTTCGGTCGCCTGACGGCGACGCTCACGTGACGTCGGGTCGCTCGGCCTGTCGGCCGGCTCCAAAAACGTCAGTTCGTCACGCGCCACCCTCGCAGAGCGACTTCGCATGCAGCCGCTCCGACGCCGTCGGTGCGCGAAGCTGGACGCAGGCGACGAAGGCTCCATGATTCCCGGCATGGACGGATCGGACGCGCCCAGCTTGCCCCCGCGACTCGTGCTCTACGACGGCATGTGCGGGCTCTGCGACAAGTCCGTGCAGTGGCTCCTCGATCACGATCCCGACGGCAAGCTCCGCTTCGCGCCGCTCCAAGGTCCGACCGCGGCGTCGATCCTCGAACGACACCCGTCGCTGCCCCGCACCCTCGAGACCGTGATCTTCGTCGAGCAGAGCGAGTCCGGCGAGCGCGTGCACGTGCGCAGCCACGCGATCTTCCACGTCTGCAAGCACGTCCGCGGCTTCGCGCGCGCGCTCGCGATCTTCCGCTTCGTGCCCGCGTTCCTCACCGACCTCGGCTACCGCGTCGTCGCGCGCCTGCGCTACCGCATCTGGGGCAAGCTCGATCAATGCCGCATCCCGACCCCGGACGAGCGCGCACGTTTCCTCGCGTGACGACCGCGTGGATGGCGAGTACGGGCGCGATTCGTCACGCGATTCTTCACACAAACTTCGCGTTCGGTCGGTCCTATCGTCTCGTGGATCGCACGCGATCACGCGCGCTCGATCAACGCCCCTCCGCGCACCGCGGTGACCTTCGCGCCTTCGAACGAGCCCGCCGCGACGGCTTCGGCCAAGCGCGCGCGCAACTCGGGCTCCGTCGCGAGGGCGTCGAGCGCGGCCGCGTTGGCGGCCTTCACGCTCCCCGACGCGTCGAGGATCCACGTCGCTTCCTCACGCGCGTCGAGCAGACGCAGCAGCGACTCCTCGCGCGGATCGATCGATTCCAGCTTCGGCTTCGCGCGCTCGATGCGGTCGAGCAGCTCGTTGACGTTGCCGAGCACCTCGCCGAGCTCGCCGCCTTCCGTGCGCGGACAACGACGGTGGCTTCCACCGCGCGCGTGATCGGTGACGACGTCCGCGAGCACGCGCAGCGGCGCCACGAGCCGACGCCGCGTGCGCACCACCGCGATCACGCTCCCGAGCAGCCCGATCACGCCGAAGAGCGCCACCACCCATGCGCCCGCGAGCCCGAGCCGCTGCGCCTCTTGGTTCGAGCGCTCCATCGCGTCGCGGTTGATGCGACCGAGCCGCGACAGCGCTTCGGCCACCCGATCGTGCGCGCGTCGATCGCCCGCGAACGCCGCCTCGTGGCGGTCGCGCAGCGCGCGCAGCTCCACGCGCTCCTCTTCCTCGGTGACGTTGCCCTCCGCGATCTCGAGCGCGGCGACGAAACGCGACCGCGCCTCGGCCACGTGCTTGGCATCCGCCAGCGCGAGAGCCATCCGCTCCACGGCCTCGAGGCTGCGTTCGTTCTCCACGAGGATGCGCTCGACGGCGGGGGTCATGCGGCCGAGCAGCCACGCACCCACGAACGACGTGAGCACCTGGAGCACCACGAGCACCGCGAGCGTGCGCAGCACCTGTCGGCCGACGGTGTTCACGCGAGGCTCTCCATGAAGCGACCGACCTGACCGGTCTTGGCGACCACCACGAGCAGATCGTCGGCCGCGAGGCTGCGCTTCGGATCCGGCATCTCCACCGCGCCGTTCTCGCCGTGCCGCACCGCGACCACCGTGATCCCGAAGCGGCGTGGGAACGCGAGATCCGCGAGGCTCCGACCGACGCAGCTCGCGGGCGGACGCAGCTCGGTGAGCACGAGATCGTTCCCGAGCTGGATCTCGTCGACCACCAGCGGATGCAGCAGGTGATTGGCGAAACGCTCGCCGAACGCGGCCTCGGGGTTCACGACCTCGTGCGCGCCGATGAGCCGCAGAATGCGCTCGTGCAGCGGGTTGGTCGCGCGCGCGACGAGGCGCTTGGCGCCGAGCTGCCGCAAGAGCGCGGTCACGATGATCGAGCTCTCGCGCGACTCGTCGCCGATCGCACACACGCAGAGGTCACGTCGCTCGGGCAACGTCCGCGCGAGCGCGACTTCGTCGGTCGCGTCGAGCGCCACCGCTTCGGTCACGAACGCCGCCGCCGCGCGCACCGTCTCTTCGCGACGATCCACCGCGAGCACCTCGACGCCTTTGGACGTGAGCGCGCGCGAGAGCGCGAGCCCGAACTGACCGAGGCCGACCACCAAGGCTTGTTTGCTCATCCGACGTCCACCTCTTCTTCGGGGTGCTTCCAGAGCTCGTCGCCCTTCTGCTCCGAGAGGAACAAGAAGAGCGTGAGCGGGCCGACGCGACCCGCGAACATGCCGATCATCACGAGCACCTTGCCGACCTCGTCGAGCTGCGCGGTGCCGCCGATCGAGAGACCCACCGTCGCGAGCGCCGACACCGTCTCGAAGACCGCGACGTGCAGCGCCATCGCCTGCGTGAGCTGGAGCGCGGCGAGCAGACCGACGGCGGAGAGCACCCCCACCGTGAACACCGCCGCCGCGCGGTAGATGGTCGCGTGCGGCACGCGGCGGCCGAAGACGTCGACGAAGGGACGCCCACGCATCGCGGCGATCACCATCAGCACCAGGAGCGCCGCCGTCGTGGTCTTCGCGCCGCCCGCGGTGCCTCCGGGGTTACCGCCCACGAACATCCAGACGATCATCAGCGTCTGCGTCGCGGGGCGCGTCTGCGCGAGATCCACGCTGTTGAACCCCGCGGTGCGGAGCGTGACCGACTGGAACCACGCGTTGTGGAGGCGATCGACCGCGCTCATCCCGGCGAGCGACACGTTCCACTCCAGGAACGCGTAGAGCACGAAGCCGCCGACGAGCAGCACCGCGGTCGCGACGAGCCCGAGCTTGATCTGCAGCGCGACCGGTCGACGCCGCACGAAGCTCGGGAACGCGAGCGCGGCGGCGGGCGAGAGACCGCCGAGCACGATCACGATCGCGATCACGTGGAGCACGAGCGGGTCGTCCTGGTACCCGACGAGGCTGTCCGACTGGAGCGCGAAGCCGGCGTTGCAGAAGGCGCTGATCGAGGTGAAGACGCCGCGCCAGAGCGCGCCGAAGAACGCCTCGCCCCGCAGCACGAACGCGAGCGTGAGGAGCGCCGCGCCCACGAGCTCCACCAGGAAGGTGAACGCGAGCAGACGCACCAACGTGCGCACGAGCTCCTGCCGCTCCCGCACGTTGATCGACGCCGCGATGGTGCTCTCGTGCCGCAAGCTCAGGCGCTTGCCGAGCGCGGCGAGCGCGGCGGTGTAGAAGGTCATGATCCCGAGGCCGCCGACCTGGATCAGGAAGAGGATCGCGCCTTCGCCGAAGGGGCTGAACGTGGTCGGAGTGTCCACCGTCGCGAGGCCGGTGACGCAGACCGCGCTCACCGCCGTGAACGCCGCGTCGACGATCGAGATCGGTACGCCCGACTCCGTCGACGCCGGGAGCGCGAGCAACACCGCACCGCCGAAGCAGAGCACGAGGAAGGTGACCACGAGCATGCGCGGCGGGTGCTCCAGCACCGACGACGCGGCCGAGGCCACCCACGATCCTTCGTTGCCGCGCACCACCAGGAGCGGGAGCAGCGCCGCGGGCAGCGCCGCGCTGAGCAGCGCGTCCAGATCGCGCGCGAACGCCGCGAGCAGGACGAAGAGCGCGAGCGACGCGACGCCGAAGACGCGACGGCGCCGCGGCTCGCGCCAGGTCCAGATGCCGACCCCGAGCAGGGAGAGCGCGAGCGTGGCCGCCGCGACGCTCTGATCGAGCAGCGCGTCCCGCTCGAGCGCGACGACCACGAACCACCCCGCGAGCGACGAGAGCGCGAGCGTGTGCAGCACCGGCGGTTGCCACTTCGGCGGCCGCCGCGCGTGATGCTCGGGCGGCGTCGCCAGCGAGGTCAGCACGACGACGACCACCACCGCGAGCGCGAGCACGACCGCGTGCGGCTTCGTCGCGAGCGCGAGCGCGTGCGCCCCCACCGTGCCGAGCAGTCCGAGCGTGACGAGCGACGCGCCGAGCACCCAGCGCCGCACGAGCAGCGCCGCGCCGAGCACCACGAGCGACGCGGCGCCGATGCGCGCGGGCGTCTCGAAGGGCTCGCCCGTCGAAGGAAGCGCGCCACCGAGCAAGAGCACCGCGGGCGCGCCCACCACGAGCGCGAGGCTGCGGACACGTCGATGCGCGCGAGCGAGCGGGCCGATGGGATCCGTCACGGCGCGACCTTCCTACGCCTGCGCGCCGCGCGCGTCGAGCACGACCGACGAACCGACGCACCTCGCGCGCCGAGGGTGCAGCGGACGCACGCGCGGTCCAAGCTGCGCGCATGACGCTGCGGACGTTGGTGGTCGACGACGAAGCTCCGATCCGCAAGACGCTCGGCGCGTGCCTCGAGAGCACGGGCGCCACCGTCGAGCTCGCGAGCGACGCCGAGAGCGCGCTGCGTGCGTTGCGCCGCGCTCCGGTGGACGTCGCGTTCGTGGACCTCCGGCTCGGCGACCAAGACGGGCTCGCGCTCGTGCCCGAGCTGCTCGACGCGAGCCGCAGCACGTCGATCGTGGTGATCACCGCCTTCGCGACCTTCGAGACCGCGGTCGAGGCGATGCGGCGCGGCGCGAGCGACTTCTTGCCCAAGCCCTTCACGCCCGCGCAGGTGCGCCACGTGCTCGCACGCCTCGTGAGCCGTCGCAAGCTCGAGGATCGCGTGCAGACGCTCGAGGACATGCTCGACGCGACCCAGCCCTCGCCGGTGCTCACGACGCGCTCGACCGAGATGCGCAACGCGCTCGACGTGGCGGAGCGCGCCGCGGACTCGGACGTCGCGTGTCTGCTGCGTGGCGAGAGCGGCACCGGCAAAGGGGTCCTCGCGCGGTGGATCCACGATCGCAGTCCACGGCGCGAGCGACCCTTCGTCACCGTGAATTGTCCGACGCTGACGGGAGATCTGCTCGCGGCGGAGCTCTTCGGCCACGCACGAGGCGCCTTCACCGGTGCGGTGAAGGACACGATCGGGCGCGTGGAGGCCGCGGACGGAGGCACGCTCTTCCTCGACGAGATCTCCGAGATCTCGCCCGCGATGCAGGCGAAGCTTCTGCGCTTCGTGCAGGACCACGAGTTCGAGCGCGTGGGTGAGTCCCGCACCCGCCGCGCGAACGTGCGCATCCTCGCCGCGACGAACCGCGACCTCGAGGACGCGGTGAAGGAAGGCGCGTTCCGGCTCGACCTGCTCTACCGCCTCAACGTGGTGGAGATCGACGTGCCGCCGCTGCGAAGGCGCCGCGACGATCTGCCCGCGCTCGCGCGCCACTTCCTCGCCTTCGCCGCGAAACAAGCAAGTCGCCCCGAGCCGGAGCTCTCCCCCGAGGCGGAGGCGGCGCTCGTCGCCTACGACTGGCCGGGCAACGTGCGCGAGCTGCGCAACGAGATGGAGCGCGCGCTCGTGCTCACCCGCAGCACGACGCTGCAGCCGACGTCGTTCTCGCCCCGCGTGAGCGCCCGACCGCACGAGGTCACCGCGATGCTCGGAGTCGGTGGCGACGTCACGCTCGAGGCGCTCGAGCGCGCGCACGTGCAGGCGGTGCTCGCGCGCACGACGACTCAGGAGGAGGCCGCGAGCATCCTCGGCATCGACCCCTCGACGCTCTGGCGCAAGCGCAAGCGTTGGGGGATCTGACGGCACGCCTCGCGTCGTTCCGCGCGTCATCCTTCGCGGTCCTCCCGATCTTCGCGATCGAACGCGAGCAGCGCGACCAACCCCAACGCACCGAGCAACGCCAACCACCGACTCACGCAGGTGCTCGCGACCACGAGCGACGCGACGATCGCGAAGCGCACGTTGACCGCGACGACACGCGCGGGATCGGGCCGCGGTGTCACTCGTCTCCCCAGAGCGGCGCTCGCGCAGCCCCGAGGCGCGTGAGCCGCGCGAGGCTCGCGTGCGCGGGTGGATGCGTCGGCGCGAAGACGAGTGCCGCGCGAAGATACTCCTGCGCCTCGTCGGTGCGGTTGCGGCACTCGGCGATCGCGGCGAGCACCACGAACGCCTCCGGCCGCGTCGGGATACGCGCGAGGGCGTGACGCGCGAGGGACTCCGCCTCGTCGAGCCGACCCGCGCGCCCGTGCTTGGCCGCGTCGCGCCAGAGGGAGTCGTAGTCGTCGTTCATCGCACGTGCCCCACGACACCCACCGTGATCGTGTCTTGCGAGCGCACGCTCGGATCCGAGACGTCGCCCTCGTAGAACACGCCCGCCTCCGCGTGGTCGTGGCGGTACTCGAAGTAGAGATCGAGACCCTGGGTCGGCGTGAACCGCGCGGTCGCCGTGACGCTCGACACCCACTCCGCACCCGCCCAGTAGAGCGGGGACGCGCCGTCGGGCGACGCGTCGCGGAAGAAGTCCCCTCGCGCGGCGAGGCCGAGCCAGGACGCGGGCCGCACCTCGACGTCGAGCGCGGTCGCGAGCCACCAATGGCGCTCGTCGCCCATGGTCGCCTCCGTACCGCCGTCGAGCTGTCCGCGAAACGACACGAGCTCGGTCGGCGTCCAGTCGAACGCGAAGTCGAGCAGGTGCCGCCACGCGCGACCGGGCGTGCCGTGCGGCTGCTCGTGTCCGCCGAGGTAGAGGAGCGTCGCGTGGGCGCGCTCGGATCCCCAACCCACGTGCGCGATCACCGACTTGTTTCGGTTGTCGTCGACGATCTTGTTGATGCCGTTGAACACCCCGACGCCCAGGGTGAACGCCCCCACCTCGACGCGGCTGCGTACACCCGAGTGATAGAACGGAAGCCCGTAGAAAAGATTGCTACGAGAGAAGTGCCATTGACCAGCGATGTTGAGGCTCTCGTTGCCGACGGGAGAGAGGAAGACACCCGCTTCGACGGGGATCTCGTACGAGCCGAGCCTCGCGCGGTAACCGACGTAGGCTTCCTGAACGACCTGCCACAGGTCGGGCCCCGTGCTGCCGACCCCCACACCACCGAGGTCGGCGGGCTCCGCGCCGTAGTAGCTGGCCGGGGTGTGCCCCCATTGGAGCGCGATGCGCGCGTAGGCGTCGCGGTACGCGAGGTCGGCACCGAAGACGACGTTGGCGAGGGTGAAGCTGGCGTGCCGGTTGTCGAAGCCGCGCAGCGCGACGATCCCGTTGTCGGGGTCGCGGAAGCTCCAGAGGAAGAACGCTTCGACCATGCCGAAGGGTGCGAAGTCGACGCCCCCCTCGTCCGCAGAGTCGTCCGCAGAATCGTCCGCAGAGTCGTCCGCAGAATCGTCCGCAGAATCGTCCGCAGAATCGTCCGCAGCGTCGTCCGCAGAATCGTCCGCCGCATCGCCTGTCTCCTCCGTGGGCTCGTCCGCGGGTTGCGCGACCTCCTGCGTGCCCACGGATGACGGGTCCACCGGCGCGCCGCGCGCCTCACGTTCGACCGCGGAGTCGGCCTCGTCGCTCCCGTCCGCTGGCGCAACGTCGGACGGCGGCGGCTGATCCCGCCGAGTCGGTGAAGACGTGGCGCCGACCTCTCCACCCCACGCGCCCTCGCCCCCCGTCGCATCCCCCACCCCACCGTCGGCCGACGAACCGACCCCGCCGCTCGCATCGGCCTCCGTCGACTGAGCGGCGGCCGGTGATGCGATCGCGAGGAATAGCATCCACGTCCAAACACGAGAGCTGAGCATGACGACCTCGACGGCGATCGGGCCCTCCGAGTTGGGGGGCTCGCGTCGTCGACCGCGACCTTTTCAGCATCCGTGCCGCGATGAAATCCCCGCGGTTCGCGGCTCCCACGCGCGGCGTCTTGCGAAGTGCGGCGCCCGGAGGCCGCGAGGCTTGCGGAATGCAAGACGACACCGCGAACGAAGCGTCGACCGGGCGCGATCACCCGCGTTTCCGAGCCCGCCGCCCCTGGCACGAGGGTCGCAAATGCAGCCCGCACACGCCGCCGTTCGAGTGGCGTCGGAGGACTTCATGACGATCCTTGCGTCCGCGACCGCCCTCGGCGTCGCCGTGTACCTCTTGATCGCGCTCTTGCAGCCGGAGCGCTTCTCGTGACCGACACGCTCCTCGTCTTCGCGCTCCTCGCGCTCACCGCCGCGCTGTCCATCCCCGTCGCGGTCCTGCTCGGTCGCGCGCTCGACACCACGGGCGATCGACTCGACGCCGTCCTCGACCGAGCGCTCGGCCCGCGGCGGTTCCAGGATCTGCGCGGCTACCTGGTCGCGCTCTTCCTGTTCAACGCGACGCTCTTCGCCGTCGCTTGGCTGGTCTTCGCGTTCCAGGGATCGCTACCGCTCAATCCCGATGCGATCGGCGGCATGCCGCCGGATCTCGCGTTTCACACCGCGTCGAGCTTCACGACCAACACCAACCTCCAACACTATTCGGGCGAGGTCGCGCTCAGCTATCTGAGCCAGATCTTGGGTGTCGGGTGGCTCCAGTTCACGAGCGCGGCGTCCGGTATCGCCTGCCTCGCCGCCCTCGCGCGAGGTCTGCGCGGCGAGCGCCACGACGGTCGGCTCACCCTCGGTGACTTCAACCGAGACGTCGCGCGCGTCGTCGTCTTCGTGCTGCTCCCGCTCTCGCTCGTCGTCGCGCTCCTCCTGATCGTCGGCGGCACGCCGATGACGCTCGAAGGAGCCGCGGTCGCGGAGACGCTCGAAGGCAGCGTCCAGCGGATCGCGCGCGGCCCCGTCGCGGCGATCGTCGCGATCAAACAACTCGGCACCAACGGCGGCGGCTACTTCGGTCCCAACTCGACCCACCCCTTCGAGAACCCGTCGCTCTTCACCGCGTTCGTCGAGGCGTCCGCGATCCTGCTGATTCCGATGGCGTGCGTGTGGCTCTTCGGCCGCATGACCCGCCGGCCCGGCGACGCGCGCGTGATCTTCGCCGCGATGACCGCGCTCTTCCTCCTCTTCTCTATCCCCGCCACGCAGATCGAGCTCGCCCCGAACCCCGCGGTCGCCGGGCTCGACGTCGCCGCCGGGCCAAACCTCGAAGGCAAGGAGCTCCGCTTCGGCGATGCCGTCGGCAGCTTCTGGGCCGTCGCCACCACCTCGACCTCCAACGGCTCCGTCGCCGCCATGCACGACAGCCTCCAGCCGCTCACCGGCCTGATCGCCCTCGGCGGCATGTTCCTGAGCTGCATCTACGGCGGCGTCGGGGTCGGCATGATCAACATGTTCCTCTACGTGATCCTCGCGGTCTTCCTCGCGGGCACGATGGTCGGCCGCACGCCCGAGTACCTGGGTCGCAAGGTGGAGGCGCGCGAGATGACGCTCGCGACCCTCGCGCTCTTGTTGCCACCGCTGCTCATCCTCGGCGGCACGGCGGTCTTCGCGGCCACCGATCTCGGCGCGTCGACGACCTCGAACCCCGGCCCGCACGGCTTCTCGCAGATCCTCTACGAGATGAGCTCGGCCGCCGCGAACAACGGCAGCGGCTTCGAGGGTCTCGGTGACGACACCGTGGCGTGGAACCTCGTGACCGGGCTCTGGATGATGCTCGGGCGTTACCTCCCGATCGTCCTCCCGCTCGCGATCGCGTGGAACCTCGGCGGCAAACGCCTCGTCCCCGAGACGAGCGGCACCCTGCGCACGAACACCTTCGTGTTCGGCGCCTTCCTCGTCGGCAGCGTGCTCTTGCTCGGCGCCCTGCTCTTCCTGCCCGCCGCCGTCCTCGGACCGGTCGCCGAGCACCTCCGCTTGGGCTGAACGCCTCGTTCCCGACGCGACGACACGAAAGGTCGACGATGCAACGCGCACCCTCCAGGCTCTTCGAGCCCTCTCAGCTCCGCGCCGCCCTCCGCGACTCCTTCGTCATGCTCTCGCCTCGACGCATGGCGCGGAACCCCGTGATGTTCACGTGCGAGATCGGCGCCGTGCTCACCACGATCGCGATCGTGCTCTCTCCCGGCGACCGCCTCTACGCGAGCGTCGTCTCGGTCGTGCTCTGGCTCACCGTGCTCTTCGCGAACTTCGCCGAAGCGCTCGCCGAAGCACGCGGTCGCGCCCAGACGAAGTCGCTGCGTACCGCGCGCGCCAAGACCCGCGCCCGCCGCGTGCGAGACGACGACGCGATCGAGGAGGTCGACGGTGACGCGCTGCGCCCCGGCGATCTCGTTCGCGTCGCCGCGGGCGAGACCATCCCCGCCGACGGAGAGATCGTCCGGGGTGTCGCGAGCATCGACGAGTCCGCGATCACCGGCGAGAGCGCGCCCGTGGTGCGCGAAGCGGGCGGCGACCGATCGAGCGTTACCGGCGGCACGCGCGTGCTCTCGGACGAGATCGACGTGCGCGTCACCGCGGAGCCGGGTGGATCCTTCCTCGACCGCATGATCGCGCTCGTCGAAGGCGCCAAGCGGCAGAAGACACCCAACGAGCTCGCGCTGACGATCCTCCTCTCGGGCCTCACGCTCGCGTTCCTGCTCGTCACCGTCTGCCTCGAGCCGATGGCGCGCTACTTCGACGCGCACCTCGACGTCCCCACCCTCGTCGCGCTCCTCGTCTGTCTCATCCCGACCACCATCGGCGCGCTGCTCGCCGCGATCGGCATCGCCGGCATGGATCGCGCGCTCGCGGCCAAGCTCGTGGCCAAGAGCGGCCGCGCGGTCGAGCTCGCGGGCGACGTCGACACCGTGCTCCTCGACAAGACGGGCACCATCACGAAGGGCAACCGCCAAGCGACCGCCTTCCACCCCGCGCCCGGCGTCGCGCGTGAGCTCCTCCTCGAGACCGTCCTCGCGGCTTCGGAAGGCGACGACACGCCCGAAGGTCGATCGATCGCGATCCTCGCCGGGAAGGAGAGCGACGCGCCCGCGATGAGCGCCGGTACCGTCGTCCCGTTCAGCGCGCGCACGCGTCTGTCGGGCGTCGATCTCCCGGACGGCACGCGCCTGCGGAAGGGCGCGATCGACGCGGCCGAGCGCTTCCTGCGCGAGGCGGGTGGCGAGCTCCCGGAGGCGGTGCGCAAGAGCGCGCATTCGGTGGCCGAGCGCGGAGGCACCCCGCTGGTCGTGGTGCGCGACACCCGCGCGCTCGGCGTGGTCGAGCTCTCCGACGTGCTGAAGGACGGCATCGCGGAGCGCTTCGCGCGTCTGCGTCGCATGGGTCTGCGCATCGTGATGGTCACGGGCGACAACCCGATCACGGCCGCGTTCATCGCGAAGGCCGCGGGCGTCGACGACTTCATCGCCGAGGCCACCCCGGAAGAAAAGCTCGCGTACATCGAGCGCGAGCAGCGCGACGGTCGCCTCGTCGCGATGATGGGCGACGGCACCAACGACGCGCCCGCGCTCGCGCAAGCCGACCTCGGCGTCGCGATGAACAGCGGTACCCAGGCCGCGAAGGAGGCCGCCAACATGGTCGACCTCGAGAGCGATCCGACGAAGCTCATCGAGGTCGTCGAGATCGGCAAGCAGCTCCTGATGACGCGCGGCGCGCTGACGACCTTCAGCATCGCCAACGACGTCGCGAAGTACTTCGCGATCGTGCCTGCGCTCTTCGTCGCGGCGCTGCCGGAGCTCGCGGCGCTCGACGTGATGGACCTCGGCTCGCCCCGCAGCGCGATCCTGAGCGCGCTGATCTTCAACGCGCTCGTCATCCCGGCCCTCGTGCCGCTCGCGCTCCGCGGCGTGCAGTACCGCCCGGTCGGCGCGAACGCGCTGCTCCGCCGCAACCTGCTCGTCTACGGCCTCGGCGGCGTCGTCGCGCCCTTCGTCGGCATCAAACTCATCGACCTCGTCGTGAGCCTCCTTCCCGGGTTCTGACCCGGTTCCGCCCTTCTGGAAAGGCACCTCATGTCCTCCACACGCACCACCCTGCGCGCCCGCGACCCGCACCCCCGCGACCCGCACCCCCGCGACCCGCACGCCCGCGACCCTCACCACCGTTTCGAATCGGAGATCCCCATGCTCGGCTCCAGCCTCCGTCTCACCCTCCTCACCATCGCGCTCTGCGCCGTGCTCTACCCCGCCACCCTGCTCGCCTCGGGGGCCCTCTTCGCCCCCGAGAGCTCACGCGGCTCGCTCGTCGAGCGCGACGGTCGCGTGGTCGGCAGCGCGCTCGTCGGGCAGACCTTCACCCGCGACGCGTACCTCTGGGGCCGCCCCTCCGCGGTCGGCTACGACGCGTCCGCGACGGGCGGCAGCAACCTCGCGGTGAGCAACCCCGCGCTGCGCGAGCGCGTCACCGCCACCCTGGAGCAGCTCGACGTCGAGCGTGCACCGGTGGATCTCGTGCTCGCCTCGGGCTCCGGTCTCGACCCCGACGTCACGCTCGAGGGCGCGCTGGCCCAAGCTCCACGCATTGCGGCCGCGCGACGCGTCGACGTGGCCGACGTGCGTTCGACGATCGCGGAGGTCTCGCGTGCGATCGGCCCGAGCGACGCCCGGCTCGTGCGGGTCCTCGAGCTCAACCTGCGCCTCGACGAGCGCTTCGGGCGTACGCCGTGAGCGAGCGATCCGACGACGGTCCGCACGATGACGATCCGCACGATCCCGCGGCACCGAGCGCGCGTTCGCGTCGCTACCTCGACGCCGCGCGGCGTGCCCGCGAAGGACGTCTGAAGGTCTACCTCGGCCCGGCCGCCGGCGTGGGCAAGACCTACCGCATGCTCCAAGAGGCGCACGAGCTGAAGCGCCGCGGCGTCGACGTCGTGATCGGCTACGTCGAGACCCACAAGCGCGCGGAGACCGAGGCGCTCGTACACGGCCTCGAGCAGGTGCCTCTCCGCACGTTCCACTACCGCGGGCTCGACCTGCACGAGCTCGACGTCGACGCGGTGGTCAAGCGCGCGCCGAAGGTCGTGCTCGTCGACGAGCTCGCGCACACGAACGCGCCCGGCTCCGCGCGGCGGCGGCGCTTCGAGGACGTGCTGGCGCTCCTGCGCGCGGGGATCGACGTGATCGGCGCGCTCAACGTGCAGCACCTCGAGAGCCTCAACGACGTGGTGCTCCGCGCGACCGGGACGCGCGTGCGCGAGACGGTGCCCGACTCGTTCCTCAAGCGCGCGGACGAGATCGTGGACGTCGATCTCCCACCCGAAGACCTGCTCGCGCGTCTGCGCGCCGGGAAGGTCTACGACCGCGAGCGCGCCGAGTGGGCGCTGGCCAACTTCTTCCGACCCGAGAAGCTCTCCGTGCTGCGCGAGCTCGCGCTGCGCGAGGTCGCCGAGTCGCTCGAGCGCACCTCGCCGCGCACGCGCGAAGCCGATGCGGCGGTCGGACGGCTGATGGTCTGCCTCTCGTCGCGTTCGCCTCGCACGCGCCAGCTCCTCCGTCACGCTTCGCGCATGGCGGGTCGCCTCAACACCCATTGGTTCGCGGTCTACGTGCGCACGCCGAGCGAAGCGCCCGATCGCATCGACGCGACGACCCGACGCATCGTCGCGGACGCCGCCGACCTGGCCCGTGAGCTGGGCGCGGAGGTGATGGTCGTCGAGTCGTCCGATCCGGTGGTGGGCATCCTCGACTTCGCGGCGAGCCACGGGGTCCGCGACATCGTGATCGGCGCGTCGAGCGCGAGGGGATGGCGCGCGTGGCTCCGCCGCACCGTGCCCGAGCGCCTCGTCCGCGAGGCCGCGGGCTACGACGTGCACATCCTCGGCGCCGACGAGCCACGCTGCGCGACCACGTCGACCGGCCTCACGGATCACTCGCCTCCGTCGATCGATTCGAACGATTCGCTTCACGCACGAGGAGGCCGCGCATGAAGCTCCAGACCCACCTCTGGATCGCCCAAGCGCCGCTCCTGGTCGCGCTCGGGGTCACCGCCTCGCTCGGCGCAGTGGGCCTCGTGTCGCTCGGCGCGGAGCCGGCCGCGATCGTCTACGAGAACAGCCGCACGATCGACGCGATGGACGCGATGCTCGACGGTCTGGGCGACGTGCGCGCCGCGATTGACGTCGACTCCGTCGACCGCGTCCCGATGCGGCGAGCGCTCGCCTCCATGGAGGAGGCGCTCGCGCTGCAGGAAGAGAACGTCACCGAGCGCGGCGAGCCCGACCTGACACGGGAGCTCCGCGCGCGCTTCGAACGACTTCGTGATCGAGTCGGCGGGGTCAGCCGCCGACTTCGCAGCGCCGCCGACGCGGCGGCCGACGCAGCCGCCGACGATCCCGAAGGCGCGGTCGACGCCGCCGAGCGCCTGCGCGTGACCGCACGTGCCATCCGCGACCTGAACCGCCGCGCCATGGCCGAAAAGAGCGAGCTCGCGAAGGCCAACGCGGAGGATCGCGCGCGCGTGTTGGCGATCACGGTCACGATCGCGTCGCTGGTCGGGGTGCTGCTCGCGTGGGCGCGCGGTCGACGTCTGCTGCGTCCCATCGCAGTGCTCGACCTCGGAGTCCGGCGGCTCGCGCAAGGCGATCTCTCCGCCCGCGTGCGCGTGAGCGGCAGCGAGGAGATCGCGGCGCTCGGGCGCTCGTTCAACGCGATGGCCGAGCAGCTCGAGACGTATCGACGGTCGAGCGTCGGTGATCTGATGGCAGAGCGCGAGCGCCTCACCGCGATCATGAACTCGCTCGCGGACGCCGTGATCGTCTTCGACGCCGATCAGCGCGTGTCGTCGACGAACGCGCGCGGGCGGGCGTGGGTCGAAGCGGCCTCGCGACACCCCGCGCTCCAGGAGCTCTGCGACGTCGTGCGCGAGACCGGCGAGCCCAAGCACGTCGCACGGCTCGAGGAGGCGCTCGAGCTCGTGACGTCCGAAGGCACGCGCCACGTGCTCGCGGGCGCCACCCCCATCCCGAGTCCGAGCGGCGAGCCGAGTGTCGGGACGGGCGCGCTGCGCGGTGTGACCCTCGCGCTGCGCGACGTGACCTCCCTGCGACGGATCGACGCGTTCAAGCGCGACCTCGTTTCGTCGGCCGCGCACGAGCTGCGCACGCCGCTCACGTCGGTGCAGATGTCCGTGCACCTCTGCCTCGAAGGCGCGGCCGGCCCCGTGACCGAACGGCAGACCGACCTGCTCGACACCGCGCGACGCGAGTGCGAGCGCCTGCAGTCGATCGTCGACGATCTCCTCGAGCTCGCGCGCCTCGAGCGGCGCGTGGTCGAGCCCAAGCGTGCGCCCTTCGGCCTCGACGAGCTCGTGACCCAGGCACTCGCGCGCGCGGAGGACGAGGCTGGGCGGCGACACGTCGCGCTCAGCCGCGAGCCCAGCCCACTGCTCACCCTCGACGCCGACGCCGAGCGCCTGCGCCACGTGATCGACAACCTGATCGCCAACGCGATCCGCCACGCGGGCAGTCGTGTGGTCGTGGCGTGGCGCGAGCGGGGCGACGTGGCGCGAATCGAAGTGCGAGACGACGGCCCCGGCATCCCGATCGAGCACCGCGAGAGAGTCTTCGAGCTCTTCCATCGCGTGCCCGGCACCGAAAGCGGCGGCGCCGGGCTCGGCCTCGCAATCGTCCGCGAGGTCGTGGCCTCGCACGGCGGCGACGTCGGGGTCGAGGACGCGCCCGAAGGCGGCGCGTGCGTGTGGTTCGAGGTCCCCGCCCCGTCGCGCTGAAACGCAGCGGACACTCCGATGCAGTTGGCGTCGGGGGAGCGGTCACTCGACCGCGAAGCAGTCGAGGTCCTCCGCGAGCTCGAGCGGACCGGAGTACTGCGCGCGCAGCGCCGCTTCGCCTTCGGTCCACCGCTCGAGGCTCCGGCGCATGTGGTGCGAGAGGACGAGCCGCCGCACCCCGGCCCGCGCCGCGAACGCGCCGATCTGCGAGGGCCGCGCGTGCAGTCGCGCCGCGACGCCGGCGTGGGTCTCCGGGACCGCGTGGTGCGCGATCAAGAGATCCGCATCCCGCGCGAGCTCGAGGAAGCGGGGGTCGTCGAGCCGCTGGTCGCCCCCGAAGGCGACGCGTCGCCCCGCCGCGTGCACCACGAAGCCGAGCGCGGGCACCGGGCCGTGCGGTACGCCGACCGCTTCGATCCTCAGCTCGTCGATCGAGGTGGTCCTCGCCGCGCCGCGCACGTCGAGCTCGCGCAGATCGAGCGCGAACGGCTCGCCTTCCCCGAGAAAGCCTCCGAGATACGACCACGCGCCGCCCTCCCCGATCTGCGCGTGGACGAACGCCGCGATCGCGGGGAAACGCGTGTCCCCGCTCGGTCCCAGCACCGGCAGCGGCGCTCGTCGTTCGGAGAACGACGCGCTCTTGAGCAGCGAGATCAGATCGGCGGTGTGGTCGACGTGGACGTGGGACACGAGCACGGCGTCGAGTCGCTCGGGCGACACGCCCAGCTGCCCGAGCCTCAGCGCGATCCCCGCCCCCGCGTCGATCAACAGACGCGGCCGCCCTTCGACGATCAACAGATAGCCCGTGCTCGCGCGCGCGTCGTCGACGATCGGGCCGCCGCTGCCGAGCACGCGCACCGCGACCTGCGCGTTCGGACACGGGTCGACGTGCTCGGCCTCACCGAGCGTGCTCGCCCCGTCGTTCGCCGACGCCGTCGCGCTTCGCGGGACACCGCGAGAGCTCGCACACCCCCACACCAGCACGTGCGCCAGCACCACGAGGTGCCTCCAGGTCGGTCGCATCACCGTTCCTACGCCGCTCCCGCCGGGTCGTCACGCGCGCTCGCGCGTTCACGACCCTCGACGACGGAAGAACTCCGCCGAGTCCGCGTCGGCGGGGTGGAACATCTCGATGGTGAGCTCGTCGGTGGTGATGTCCGTGGGTGTCCCGAGCGCGGTGAACGTCGTGAAGAGGCGCACGACGCCACCCTCGAGCCGCAATCCGATCGGGACGACCACGCGCGACCGCTCCGACCCGATCGCGCGGGGCGTGCCCACCCACCGCTCGAGGCGCCGCGCGATCTCCGGCTCGCGGGACGCCTCGCGGCGGAGGCGAGGCAACACGTGGGAGAGCACGCGTGCGGGTCGTTCAGGAACGGCGCGTAGTGCACGAAGAACGCGTCGATGAGGTTGGGGCCGCGCTCGAGCGACGCGTACGGCGGAAGATCGACGCCCGTCATCGCGCGGTGCAGAGCACCGAAGCCTCGGTTGACGCAGAGGATGCCCCACGCGCGGTTCATCACGACGACCGGGAACGGCTCGTGGCCCGTCATCAACAAGTGAAGCGCCTGGCGCACGTCGGCCATCGCGTCCGCGTCCAGCGGGGTCTCCGCGTAGGCCGGCGCGAAGTCCGCGGCGAGCAGCAGCTGGTTTCGCTCGCGCAGGGGCAGGTCGAGCGCGCTCGCGAGCACGAGCACCATCTCTCGACTCGGGTTGGCCTTCCCCGTCTCGAGCCAGCTCACGTGACGCGTCGACACCTCGGCCTCGGCCGAGAGGCGTCGCTGACTCGTCCCTCGCGACTCGCGGAGCCGACGAAGAAGCTCGCCGAACGAAGAAGACACGCGACGACGGTACTACGGCCATGACGGACGGCGATGACCTCGGAGGTCATCGCGCCGCGTCCGCGGTGCGCCACGTTGCGAGGGCAGGAGGTCTCATGTCTCGACGACACCACGCGCTCTGGCTTCGCGTCACCGCGATCCTCATCGGCGTCTTCGGACCCGTGTTCGCCCTCGGCTCCACGGAGTCGACGAAGGAGCCGGCGCGAATGAGCCTGGACATCTTGAGCTGGCCCATCGACGGCATCCCCACCTACGCCTCGCCGGACACCCGCTTCCTCTCCGCGCTGACCGGCGGCTTTCTTCTCGGCTGGGGCGTGATGATCTGGTGCCTCGCCACGCGGGTCCATCCGCACGCGCCCGACGCCGTCCGTCGCGCGGTGGTCACCGGTCTGTGCTCGTGGTTCTTCCTCGACAGCGCGGGCTCGATCGCGTCGGGGAACCCGTCGAACGCGGGCTTCAACGTGCTGGTGCTGCTGACCCTCGTCGGACCGCTGTGGGTCGCCGCGACGGAGGACCGCCGCGGCGCGCCCTCCGTCGCCGTCACCGACCCGTCGCACGGCGGGGCGTAACGAAAGTCCGAGAGGGCGATACGTCCGGCCAACCACGGAGTTGGACCCCGATGCTGCCCACGTTTCGATTCCTCTGCTCGTCGCTCTTCGCCCTCGTCGTCGTCGGTTGCGACGAAGAGCCGAGCACGCCCGCGGCGCCCGAGACGCCCCCGCTGGAGGCGCAGGAGCGCCCCGAGACCGCGACCACGCGCGTGTTCACGATCGACACCGCGTCGAGCGCGGTCGACTTCGTGATGATCGCGCCGCTCGAGAACATCCACGGCGTCTCCCGCGAGTCGATGTCGGGAGAGCTCTACCTCGACCTCGCGAACCTCTCCGCCAGCCGCGGTCTCGTGCGCGTGGACCTCGATCCGCTGGAGATCTTCCAGCGCAAGCGGGCCTCGACGGCGGAAGAGCTCGGGGAAGAGACGAAGAACGACACCCAGAACGAGCACGCGCGCACGTGGCTTCAGATCGCGGGCGACACTCCGCAGGAGGTCCGCGACGCGAATCGTTACGCGCAGTTCAACGTCGTCGAGGTGACGAACGTCTCCGCGAACGACGTGTCGGCGATGGAGGGCGCCGAACGGGTCGTGACGCTGAACGCGACGGGCGACTTCCGCCTGCACGGCCGCACCACGCGCAAGACCGCGCGCCTCGAGCTGCGGTTCCAGTTCGACGGCGACACCCCGCGGGCGGTCGCGGTGCGTACGCTGGAGCCCGTGAACGTCGGTCTCGCGGAGCACGACGTTCACCCTCGCTCCGCCTTCGATCGTCTCGCGGAGGCGACGCTCGCCACCCTCGGCGAGAAGGTCGCGGAGGCCGCGCCGATCACGTTCGAGCTGCGCGCGACCGCGGGTCAGCCCGTGCAGACGGCGCCGGAGCTTCGGCTGGAGGAGTCGGAGGCCGCCGCGGCGGCCGCGCGTCTCGGCATGCCGGACCCGGGCGCGGCGCCGGGCGCGGTGCCGAGCGCGCCCCCCAGCCCGGCCGAGTGAGCCGATCCCACGCCGACGAATTCACGACTGACTTGCCCCTGCAGCGCACGGAAACGAACGATGAAGCACCAGACGAAAACAATTTTGATTGCGATGGCCACCGCCTCGCTCGGCCTCGGCGCGTGCAGCAGCTCGAGCCAAGGCGAGACGACGCCCCGAGCGACCGAGTCCGCGTCCTCCGGCGCCGAGTCGAGCGCGGGCGAAGCGAGCTGCAGCGAAGGCAGCTGCGGTGGGACACACGCCGCCGACGAGCGCGCGGGTGAAGGCAGCTGCGGTGAAGGCAGCTGCGGTGCCGGAGCAGCGGAGGCTTCGGGCGAGGCGAGCGGCGGTGAGAGCGGGCACGCCGCGTCGACCGAGCCCACCGAGCCGGCGCCGAGCGACCCGGCCGCGCCCACGGAGGCCGCTCCGGCGGCCGCTCCGTCGAACACGACGACCGCACGCCGACCGCGCGCGCGACGTGCATCGCCGACTGCGATGACCGAAGCGGCGAGCGAAGCGGGGTGCGGCGAAGGCACCTGCGGCTGAGACGCCGCCTCGCTGCCACCGCTCGTCGCGCGGTGGTCCCTCGCGCAGCCACCTCGCCCTGCCGCGCCGCGCTCGCGACGCCGCACCGAGCCCGCACGCCGCGGGCGTGGCGTTCGGACGCGCCACCGCCGGCACGAAGGTGAGGGTCGAGGCCGCGCGTCCGACCCGACCCTTCCGCTGCCCCCGGTCGCGACCGCACGGGGAGAGCAGCAGACCTCCGTCACCAGCTTCCTCGCGTTCCAGAACGGGCTCGTCACCGTCGCCGGGACCGGCAACGACACGTACACGAGCATCGCCGATCGAGGACCCGCACGCTCACGCGTCGAACGCGCCCACGCAGTCCGAGAGGAGCTCGAGGCAACGGGCCACGCGACGAAGCCGTGCGCGCCCCCGTGGGGTAACTGCGAAGACGTCGAGCGGAGGGAACGACCACCGAGGGAGCACGCGCTCGAGGCCATGCGTCCGAACGTCGGCTGACGACCGAACGCCGATGCCGAGCCCGCGGTCGCACGCGAGAGCGAGGGTGCGACTGTCGTCGCACACGAGTCCCGAGCCGAGAGCAGAGACCTTCTCACGCCCGCGTGCGTCTCGAAGCACCCACGACGTCTCCACCGTCGGATTGGCGAATCGAAGGCACGCGTGCGTCGCCAGCTCGTCGGGGGACCGCGGCCGCCCGCGACGGTCGAGGTACTCCGGCGTCGCTGCGAGGATCCAGCGCGTGCTCCCGAGCCGCCGAGCCACGTGATCGGAGTCTGGCGGCGAGCCGACGTGGACGGCGACGTCGAGCCCTGCCTTCGCCGGATCGAGAAAGCGGTCCGTCACGCGGACGTGGACCTCGAGAGCTTCGGCCACGAGGCGGCCGACGAAGGCATCCACCAACGCCGAGGGGAGGGCGACGTGAACCGTGGCTCCGGCCACGTTCACCAGACCGTCGGCGGCCGCGTCCAGCCCCTCGAGCGGCCCGCGGACCAGCGTGTAGTAGCGATGCCCTTCTTCGGTCGCGGCGACGTGCCGCGTGGTGCGCACGAAGAGTGGCACCCCGAGCGTCGACTCGAGCCTCCGCACGCGCAGGCTGATCGCGTTCGTCGTCACGCCGAGTCGGCGTCCGGCGGCCACGAAGGCCCCGGACTCGTAGACGGCGACGAAAGCCCGGATCTCGTCGAGGGCCGGCGCGGCGCGTTCGATCATCACGTACTACGTGATGAACTGACTCCGTTCATCACGCTAGTCCTCACGGTGCCGATTCCTCACGCTACCTCCCGAAGGCCACGAGACTCGCCTTCGAGGAGACGATCCATGAGAAAGCTATCCCCCCTCTTCACGTATTCGTTCTCGCCCAACGTCGGGCGGTGGGACCGAGTGTTTCGCGTCACATCGGGCGTGGCCCTCGCGGCGACTGGATGGGTCGCTGGGCTTGGGCCCCTCGCGTCCGTGGTGCTGACGGCATGCGGGCTCGCGTGGGCTCTCACCGGGGTCGTGTCGCGGTGCGGCGTGTACTACCTGCTCGGCTACTCCACCTGTCCGGTCTCCGGACGCGCTCGCCACGCGGTCTCGTCCGAGGAGTCCGCGTCGTGACGGTGGTCGTGGCCCGAAGGCCGATGTCCGCCTCCGCCGACCAGGTGTGGGCGATGCTTCGCACCGGCGAGCGGATGGACCGTTGGGTCCCCGCGATCACCCTCTGTGAGGTCACGGGCTCCGGGGAAGGCGCGAGTCGCCGCTGCGTGCTCGATGGCCACGAGCTCGTCGAACGAATCGAGTCCGTCGACGACGAAGGTCGTGTCTTCCAGTACCGCATCTTGGAACAGTCGGTCTTGCCAGTCCGCGACGTGCTCGGAACGCTGTTCGTTCTCGAGCGCGGCGAGTCTTGTGAGGTCGTCTGGCTCACCTCGTTCGAGCTGCTCGACCCGTCGGCGCGGGAGGTCGTGCGGAGCGCCATGAGGGGCATCTACGAAGCCGGCCTCGAAGGGCTCGAGGACCTCGTGCAGCCGCCGGGTCGAGAGGGGCGTGGTTCGAGCTGACGATGCACCGAGGGGCGTGGGTCGGACGACCGGGCATGACTCGGCACGTCATGGTCGCGATGTTCCCGCACGCCCAGGGTCCTCGCATGGAACACGCCCGTTGGCTGCGCATTGCTCTTCGGCTGAACGCGATCTTCTCGCTCGTGACGGGTACGGCGGCCATCGCCAGCGCCGAAACGGTCGCTCGGCTCCTCGACGTCCCTCCCGCCGTACCTCTCTTCGGGGTCGGCTTGTGCCTCTACGCCGTGTTCTTGTTGGCACTGTCGCTTCGCCGTCGGGTCGCGTCGATCGGGGTGGTCACGGCGAGTGGGATGGACGTCGCGTGGGTCGTCGGGAGTCTCGTCTTCCTCGCGGTGCATGAAGTTCCGTCTCCCACGTTGGTGCTAGGAACCTCCGCCTTCGTTCTCGCATTCGCCATGTTGCAGCTCGAAGGACTTCGCCGCGCCGTGTTCTCGAACGGACGCGGGAGGTTCGAGCTCGCACGTGACGTGAACGCCCCCGCCGAAGACGCGTGGTCCGTCGTCTCCGACGTCGGAGGCTACGCCGAGTTCGCCTCGACGCTGCATCGCTCGGAGGTCGTCTCCGGAAGCGGGCTCGGGATGGTGCGACGCTGCGAGGACGCCGACGGCATCTGCTGGACGGAGACCTGCGCGCGTTGGGAGCCAGGCCGGGGCTACGCGTTCGAGGTCGACACCACGGCGCCCGGATACCCGCTCCCGCTCCGAACGATGCGAGGCGACTTCGAGGTCGACGCTCTCGGCGACCGGCGATCGCGCGTTCGCATCCGCTTCGCCTTCTCGGCTCGCGGTGGCGCCCTCACGGAGCTCCTGCTCGCGTCCGTCTTCGCGGCGCGCGGCGACCACCTCGTGGGCGACGTCCTGCGACGCTGGGCGGAGCGCATCGAACGCGCGGGCGCGAGCGCGTCTGCTCCGAGTAAGCCGCACGCTCACGACGAACCCGACTCCCACACCAATCTCAAACCGGAAAAACAAACACGCATCTCGGGCACGTAGAAGTTCCGAAAGGACCGCGTCTCGACCGCCGCGTCGGTGACGAAGCTCCCCCCCTTCATCACGCGATGATCTCCGAACCAAGGCTCGGAGTAGCCGCGGTAGGGGAACGCGACGAAGCCCGGGCGCGGGAGGAAGGTGTCCGCGCTCCACTCCCACACGCGATCGGTCGGGATCGCCGAGAGGGGCCCGTCGAGCGGCCGGCGCGCAGGTTCGAGCGGACGCTCCGCGAGGGCGCCGAGGCTCCGGGCGAGCTCCCACTCCGCCTCCGTCGGCAGGCGCGCGCCGCGCCAACGCGCGTACGCGTCGGCTTCGTGGGCCGAGACCCCGAACACCGGCGCGTCGGGCTCGAACGCTCGCCAGCCGGCCGGCGTCGCCACCACGTAGCGAAGCGCGTGGTTCGCTCGAGGCTCGTCGCGACGCGCGCTCGGCCCCGGCACGCCCCACGACGAAGGAGCCTCGACGCCGCTCCGCACCCGCCATGCCCACCCTTCGCGGGTCCAGAGCGCCTCGCGCCGATAGCCGTCGTCCCTCACGAACGCTAGCCATTCGCCTGCGCTCACGAGGCGCGTGTCGATCGCGAACGGCCCGACGTCCACCTCGGTCGCGGGTCGCTCGTTGTCGTAGGCGAGGCGCTCGTCCGTTCCGACGCGGACGCGTCCACCTTCGATCTCCACGCGAACCGCCGGCCGCGACGTTCTCTCCAGGAACGGTGACGCGGGCGGCTCGGTCGCGGCGACCGTCCGCGCACGCACGATCGCGATCGTCTCGCGGTGCTGGTGCTCGTGACACGCCAAGAACCACGCGAGGTAGCCGTCTCGAACGAGCTCGTGCTCGGCGTTCAGCTTCGGCCACGCCTCACGCACCGCCGCGCGCACGGTCGCGAGGTAGTCGAGCAGCTCCGCGCGGTCGAAGCCCTGCGCGCGCTCGTGCTTCGGACGGCCGTCCTGTGCGAAGCGCGTCGTGAAGGGCGCCGAGAGCCGCGCGTCGCCGAGCGAGCGCTCGAGCACCCAGGAGGCCTCGGTGAACGCGAGATGTCCGAGGTGCCAGGCGATCGGCGAGAAGTCCGGATCCGGCCACGCGCACCACGCGTCGTCGTCGAGCGGGAGCACCCACGCCAGCGTGCGCGCGCGCGCCTCGTCGAGCTGCGCGAGCTCCGCGGCGGCGTCGGAGACGAACGAGTCCACGCGCGCGCTCACGGGCCGGCTCCCCCGAGCGCGCGCTCGCTCGTCGCCCCGACGCGCAGCTCCAACGCCACGCCGCGCGGGACCGGCTCCCACGCGTCGTCGTCGAGCGGCTCGCTCGCCACGCGCACCACGTCGTCGCGTCGCACGCGGTAGAGGCTCGGTGGCTCTCCGTGCAGCGCGTGCGTGACGGCCAACACGCGCTCGCCGTTGGTCGCGAGGATCGAGAGCAACGCACGCCGCCCCGTCGCGAGCGCCGCCAGCCGCTCGAAGCTGGCCGCCAACGCGTCGAGGGGCGCGTGCGTCTGCAGCGCGTCGAGGAAGAGACCGAAGAGCGCCTCGCTGTCCGTCGTCCCGCGCATCGCGCTCCACGCGCGATCGGAGAGCGAGTCGCGGATCGCGCGCGCCGGCCCGTCGTGGAAGCCTTCGACGAGGCCGTTGTGCGAGAAGACCCAGCCGCCGGCCACGTACGGCGGCGTGTTCGCGGGCCCCACTCCTTGCCCGGGTGTCGCGCTTCGCGCGTTCGCGATGGCGGCACGCGCCAACACCGCGGGCGCGAGCTCCGCGAAGGTCTCGTCGCCCCAGAGCGGCAGCGCGCCTCGATAGCGCGCCGGCTCGTCGCGGTGGGGCGCGAAGAAGCCCACCCCGAAGCCGTCGGCGTTCATCAGCGCGCCACGCATCTCGCGTGGAGCCCAGCTCTGCTTCTCCAGCGAGTGCTCCCCCTGGAGCATCAGCTCGGCGAGGGTGATCGGAGGGCCGAGGTACGCGACGTGCCGACACATGGCGGCGGAGCGTAGCGAGATCGCCTCTCGGACGTCGAACGACGGCGCGAGCCGGTGCCGCACGCCTCGACGAAACGTCGACCGCCCCGACGCGTACGTGCAGCAGCTCCGAGACCCGACGTGACGATCCCGCAAACGAAACGCTCCGCGCGCCGCGCGACCTCTCTCCGAGGTTGGATCTCGCGCCCACATCCGCGAAGGTGACCTCATGACGAACGCCTCCGAGCTCTCGCTTCCCGAGCTGCACGTCGACGTGCTCGTCGCGCCGGGAGCGCGCTCTTCGCTCGTGGACGACGTGCTGGCCGGGCTGGTCCACCGACCGCGTCACCTCCCGCCGAAACACTTCTACGACGCGCGCGGCTCCTTGCTCTTCGACGCGATCTGCGATCTGCCCGAGTACTACCCGACGCGCACCGAGCAGCGACTGCTCGAACGCATCGTCGACGACGTGCTCGAGGTCGCGCGACCGTGCACCCTCGTCGAGCTCGGCAGCGGCGCCGCCCGCAAGACCCGCACGTTGCTCGAGGCCATGCTGCGTCGTGCGAGGACCTCCACGAGGTCGACCGCGACCACCTACGTCCCCATCGACGTCAGCGAGTCCATGCTGCGCCAGAGCGCGAAAGGGCTCCGGCGCGACTACCCGAGCCTCCACGTCCACGGCCTCGTCGCGGACTACGACCAGGGACTGCGCGCGTTCTCGTCCGCGTCGGCGGGGTCAGCCGCCGACTTCCCCGCGCGCGGCCGCAAGATGGTCGCGTTCCTCGGCAGCTCCATCGGCAACTTCGAGCGCGACGACGCGGTCGCGTTCCTCCGGCGCGTGCGCGGCGCGCTCCGCGACGACGAGCACCTCTTGCTCGGTCTCGACCTCGTCAAAGACGTCGCCACCCTCGAGGCGGCCTACGACGACACCGCCCAGGTCACGGCGGAGTTCAACCGCAACGTCCTCTCGGTCTTGCGTCGCGAGCTCGGCGCCGACGTCGACCCGACCACCTTCCGCCACGTCGCGTTCTTCGACGCGCAGAGGTCGCGCGTCGAGATGCACCTCGAGTCGACGCGCGACCAACGCGTTCGCATCGCCGCCCTCGATCTCGAGCTCCAGTTCGAAGCGGGCGAACGCATCCACACCGAAATCAGCACCAAGTACACCCGCGAAGCCGCCGAATCGATGTTGGCCGACGCCGGCCTCACGCTGGCGCGCTGGGATGAAGAGGGACCCGCTTCGGGCGATCCCGCGTGGCGCGAAGGCGTGCCCTTCGAGCCGTGGTTCGCCCTCGCGCTCGCGCGCCGCGCTTGAGCGCACACTCGAGCCCCGTCACTTCACCAAATCACTCGACCGTTCAATCGTTCTTCCTACCGATCATCGCACCGACGATCATCGGCACGATCACTCCGCCGAGGGCGAGCCCGAGGGCGACCGCAGGGTTCTCGGTGATGGAGCTCCAGGTGTCTTGCACCGCCGTCACGCCCGAGCTCGCCGACGCATCACCGAGCAGCACGCCGCCGCCGTAGCCGACGCCCGTGCCGAGCGCACCGAGGATGCCGATCGCGGCGGGGGCGGGCAGCTTGTGAAAGAGCGTGCCCAGCAGACGCAAACCAGGAATGAAGAAGCTCGTCGCCGCGAGGAAGTTCGGAAAGAACATCGCCAGCGTCATGATGCCGAACCACTGGGCCCGTTGGCCGACCGGCCACTCGGGCGGCGGCGTCGGATCGACCGGGCCGATCTCGACGTCCCACGTCTGCAGCAGCACGATCGCCAAGTACGTGAAGGCGAACGTGAACGACGCCTTCACGGGCCGGGAGTCGATGCGCATCCACAGCGGCAACGACGCGAGCTGCTCGCCGTAGTCGATGCGGCTCTCGAAGTAGCCCTCGATGAAGATCAGGGCGAATGTCGCGATCAGGAGGCCACCCGCGATGCCCGCCGGGAGCTTCTGGGCGACCTCGTCGAACCGCGTCGCCACGCATGCCGCGTGGAAGAGCGCGGTGAGTGCGAAGAACGGCGCGAGCGTTCTCGGGGCGAAGGATCCTGGTCGCGAGGTGGGAGCGTCCGACATCGGCCGAGACGATACCGGAGCGCACACGCTCGAGACGCGGAATCGGCGTCCTCGGAGCCCCCGCGAGGAGCGACGCGAGGTCACGAGGGCATGCGTGGCTCGAAGGCCGACGCACTCGTTCTCGCGCACTGCGCACGCCCCAGGTGCCGCCCGACGGGCTCGTCACTCGACCGCGAAGCAGTCGAGGTCCTCCGCGACCTCCAGCGGACCAGAGTACTGCGCGCGCAGCGCCGCCTCGCCGTCGGTCCACCGTTCGAGGCTCCGTCGCATGTGGTGCGAGAGCACGAGCCGCCGCACTCCAGCGCGCGCCGCGAACGCGCCGATCTGCGAGGGCCGCGCGTGCAACCGTGCGGCGACACCCGCGTTGGACTCCGGTACCGCGTGGTGCGCGATCAAGAGATCCACATCCCGCGCGAGCTCGAGGAAGCGTGGATCGTCGAGCCGCTGGTCGCCCCCGAAGGCGACGCGTCGCCCCGCCGCGTGCACCACGAAGCCGAGCGCGGGCACCGGGCCGTGCGGTACGCCGACCGCGTCGATCCTCAGCTCGTCGATCGCCGTGCTCGTCGCTGCGCCGCGCACGTCGAGCTCGTGCAGCTCGAGCGCGAACGGATCGCCCTCCCCGAGAAAGCCTCCGAGATACGACCACGCCCCTTCCTCCCCGATCTGCGCGCGGACGAACGCTCCGATCGCGGGGAAGCGCGCGTCCCCGCTCGGCCCCAGCACCGGCAGCGGCGTTCGTCGATCCGAGAACGACGCGCTCTTGAGCAGCGAGATCAGATCGGCGGTGTGATCGACGTGCCCGTGGGAGACGAGCACTCCGTCGAGCCGTTCAGGGGCCACACCGAGCTGCCCGAGGCACAACGCGACCCCTGCGCCAGCATCGACCAACAGCCGCGGCCGTCCCTCGACGATCAACAGATATCCCGTGCTCGCACGCGCATCGTCGACGATGGGGCCGCTGCCGAGCACGCGCACCGCGACCCGCGCACTCGGACACGTCGGTGCTTCCGCATCCGAAGCCGTCGAAGCCGAGTGGCTCGCGGACGAGGGTTCCGGCACGACGCCTCCACACGCGACGAGCGCCGACGTGAGCGCCAAACCGATTCACCTGGAGATCCGCATGCCGTCGTCGTACGCGTTCGATCCGCCGACGTCACGACGTAACTCATCCCTTGGCGCGACATCCGAGCGACATGCGCGCGTTGCTCAGCCTGGTCGTTCTCTTCGCTTGCGCCACCCCTCACTCGGTGGCCACGACCGTCGCCTCCGCGCCGAGCTCCGAACCGAGTGACATCGAGTGGCGGGACTGGGACGCGGACGTGTTCGCGCTCGCGCGCCAGGAGGACCGGCTGGTGCTCGTGGACGTCGGCATCGCGGGCTGCACCGCGTGCCGATT
>ERZ761602.2224-NODE-2224-length-31374-cov-6.058559_pt1 | contig 31374 bp, 29 predicted proteins | sample MGYA00512165_ERZ761602 | MGnify/ENA primary metagenome ERZ761602 (study PRJEB28899, sample SAMN02445085) | bioreactor sludge metagenome | biome: EBPR sludge; isolation source: Thorneside wastewater treatment plant | place: Australia: Brisbane, Thorneside...
CCCCAGTGTGCAGGACTGCAAGACCAGTTTTGTCATGGACCGGGTCAAGTCGACCACCGCCATTCCCGTCTGAGGCAAGCGTCGTAACGCTATATTTAATATAGCTAAAAATGACCTTTTTACGCTGGGTATCGGCAGTTTTTGTCAAAAATTGCGCCGCAACGGCATTGTGCGCGTCGTCCGGGTGTCCGCAGCGCCGAAAACCCGCGTATCGGGTGCTCTCTCCTGCCCGCACGCGGGCGGCGTAGCGGTTCGGTGCTGCAGGACCCGGGTTTGCGGCGATGGCAAACGAGCGCTTTGGCCCTCTTTTTCACCTGCCAGGCCGGGAAATCCGTCGTTTCGGAGACGAATCCCACAATTCAGCCGTCGATTTGGAGTGGAAAACCTAGGGAAAACCCTTAAATTCTTCTCCATGGACAGCACACGACTTTCCCTCGACGAATGGGTGGACGCTGCGGACGCCGGTTTGCCGGCCTCGCCGCGCCGCTCCCGGGTAGCCATTCGCGCCATCCCCGTCAAACACCGGCGCAAGGTTGCCGACCATCTCCTTGCCCTGAGCCCGAACGACCGGTATCTGCGTTTCGGCTACGGTGCGCGAGATGAACAGATCAACCAGTACGTGGACCGCCTCGATTTTGACCGCGATGAAATCTACGGCATCTATAACCGGCACCTGGCCTTGGTGGCTGTGGCCCATCTGGCGTATTCGGTGGACGCTGAGTTGCAGTCCTGTGCCGAATTCGGGGTCTCGGTGTTGCCCCATGTGCGGGGGCGCGGATTGGGCGCGCGCCTGTTTGACCGGGCCATGATCCATGCCCGCAATGAAGGGGTCCGACTGTTCTTCATCCATGCGCTCTCGGAAAACGTGGCGATGCTGCGAATCGCGCGCAAGTCGGGTGCGGTTGTCGAACGCGACGGCAGCGAGAGCGAGGCCTGGCTGGAGTTGCAGGCAGCCAGCCTGGACTCGCGCCTCGACGAGTTCCTGGACGACCGGATTGCGGCGGTCGACTACCGACTCAAGGCGCAGCTCAAGCAGGTTCGTGATCTGGCTGAAGGTGTTCTGCAGGTGCCCCAGCAGGTGCGCGCCGCCTTGTTTCCCCCCGCGCAATAGCGCCGGGCGGACGGCTGCCCGGGTCTCCGTGCGGGTTCGCCTCGGGTGGTTCATGACGGGCGGATGGAGTATGCTATTTGTCCCTTGACTACGGCATGTCCTGCTTCCGATCATCGTGTCCGACCCCCTCCCGGCCCGCCCGGTTCAACGCGAAGACAAGCGATCCTTTCTCCAGAAACTGGCTGAATTCATTCACCCCGGACCCGATTCGCCAGAAGAGCTGATCGAGGCGCTGGCTGACGCCGAAGAAAACAAGGTCATCAACGCAGAGAGTCGGAACATGCTTGAAGGCGTGATCCGCCTGGCCGACATGACCGCCGGGGACGTCATGGTGGCTGCGCCGCGCATGGACTTGATCGACATCGCCTCGGGCCCCGACGAATTGCTCAATCTGGTGATCGAGACGGCACACTCCCGTTTCCCGGTCTACGAGGGCGAAAAAGAGAACGTCATCGGCATCCTCATGGCCAAGGACCTGCTCAAGCTGCAGCGAGCACCGGAGCTCAACATCCGCGCCTTGTTGCGACCGGCCACCTTCATCCCGGAAAGCAAGCGGCTCAACGACCTGTTGCGTGAATTTCGGGGCAACCGCAACCACCTGGCGATCGTCATTGACGAATTCGGCCGTACCGCCGGCCTGATCACGATTGAAGATGTGCTCGAGCAGATCGTCGGCGAAATTGACGACGAGTTTGACGTCGACGAAGACCAGGGGGATATCTATGGTCTGGCCGACCGGACCTTCCGTGTCAGTGGCGACACCCCGCTGGAGCGGGTCAATGAGGCGTTCGGCGTTGACCTCGCCAATGCGCTGGAGGATGCGGACGAGCAGGATTTCGACACCATCGGTGGACTGGTCGCCCACCACATGGGTCACGTGCCACGCCGGGGCGAGGGCTGCACCCTGTGTGGCCTCACATTCACGGTACTGCTGACCCGCGGGGGCGCGGTGCGGTGGTTCCGGGTGTCGCTGGCAAAGCAGCCCACCTGACCGGTGACGGCGCCGTACCGCCGCCCCGGCCGGTGACCGGCGAGTGATCCCGCAGCGGCCGCACGCATGAACCGACTGCCTGTCCAACTGGCCCTGGCGATGCTGGCCGGAGCCCTGCAGGCCCTGGCGCTGGGCTCCCCCCTGTCCGACGGCCTGCCGCTTTGGTGGCTGCAGCTGGGGAGTCTGGCGATCCTGGCCGCCCTGCTGGACCGGCAGGTGGACCTTGCGGCCGGATCGCTGGCGTTCAGGCCAGCGTGTGACTTCTCTGGAGCGAACGGGCCGTTGATCTCCCCAGGAAATCCGGCCGCACGTCCGTGGAGGGCGTGTGCCGTCGGGCTGGTTTTTGCGAGCACCTGGCTTGCCGGGACATTCTGGTGGTTGTTCATCTCCATGCACACCTACGGCGGACTGGCGGCACCGTTGGCCGGGTTGGCGGTGCTGGCACTGGCGGGCACGCTGGCACTCTATTACGCCGTCGGCGCGGCCGTCTATTTCATGATCTTTGTGGCGATACCCAGCGCAAAAAGGTCGTTTCGCGCTCTTGTTTTTGCCTCGTTGTGGACGCTGGCAGAGCTGGCCCGGGGCCAGTTTTTCACCGGGTTCCCGTGGGGCGCCGGCGGCTATGCCCATGTGGAAGGTCTGCTGTCCGGCTATGCCCCCTGGGTGGGGGTGTACGGTGTTGGCGCGGTGGCGGCCTGGGTCGCGTCCACCGCACCCCGCTTGCTGGACTGTGGCCCCTGGCCGCGCCTGAGCCTTTTGCTGGTGCTGACATGGCCCACGGTTGCGGCCGTGCCCGGCACGCCGACCGGGACCCACTCGGCGGGCCGCATGACGGTGGAGTTGCTCCAAGGCAATATCGCCCAGAACGAAAAATTCCAGGCCCGCACCGGCATCGCCGATGCGCTGAACTGGTATGGCTCGGCCTTGAAAGCGGCCAGCGCCGAGCTGGTTGTCGCACCCGAAACAGCGCTGCCAATGTTGCCCCGTCAGCTTCCCGACGCCCTGTGGGACACGCTGCGTGCGCGCTTCGAGGGCGCGGAAAAACGTCAGGCCGCCCTGATCGGCATCCCGCTGGGGGACTACGAACGCGGCTACACCAATTCGGTGGTTGCGTTGTTGCCCGCGGTGCCTTTCACCGATGCCGGCGGGTGGCGCTACCACAAGCACCACCTGGTGCCGTTCGGCGAATTCATCCCGCCGGGTTTCCGGTGGTTCGTGCGGATGATGAGCATTCCGCTGGGCGACTTCAACCGGGGCGCGGTGGCCCAGCCATCGCTGGAGTTTGGCGGGCAGAGGCTGGCCGCCAACATCTGCTACGAGGATCTGTTCGGCGAAGAGCTCGGTGCCCGCTTTGCCGACCCGGCCACCGCCCCGACCGCGTTCGTGAACCTGAGCAACATTGCCTGGTTCGGCGACACGGTGGCCATTGACCAGCATTTGGCCATCTCCCGCATGCGGGCAATGGAGTTTGCGCGGCCCATGCTGCGCGCCACCAACACTGGCGCGACAGCGATCATCGACCACCGGGGCCAGGTGGTCGCGCAACTGCCACGGCTGACCCGGGGCGTGCTGCGTGGTGAGTTCGAGGGCTGGACCGAGCGGACCGTCTATGCCCGCTGGGTGTCCGCCTGGGGCCTGGCGCCGCTGTGGGCGTTGGGCCTGGCGGTGCTGCTGTTCAGCCTGTGGCGCGCACGAGCCGGCCGGGCCGCGCGGCGGTGAGTGCGCTCTCGCGCCGCACACACTGGCCGGCCACCCAGGTGCCGACGTAGCCGCGCGCTTCCTGCACGAAACGCCGCCCGCCGGCCGGCAGGTCGCGCCGCAGCTGCATCGCGCCCACCGACAGCCGCGCGGGGTCGATCACGTTCAGGTCGGCCCGCTGGCCGACCGCGATCTCGCCCCGGTCTTTCAGGCCCAGGTACCGGGCGTTGCGGCGGGTCATCAGCTCCACCGCCTGCTCCAGCGTGAAGCGCGCGCCGGCGCGCCGCTGCACCCAGTGGGTGAGCATGAAGGTGGGAAAACTGGCGTCACACACCGTGCCCACGTGGGCGCCGGCGTCGGCCAGCGAGAACAGCGCCTGCGGGTGCGACAGCATGGCGTGGATCACGTCCAGATTGCCGCCGTTGTAGTTGAAGATCGGGAAATAGATCAGCGCGCTGCCGTCCCCGGCGCTGAGGTGGTCGTACAGCGCCTCCAGCGCGGTGGTGCCGGCCATGCGTGCGCGCGCGGCGAAGCTGGCCTGCACCGGTGGCTCGTAGTCGGGCTCGTCACCCAGCGGGAACATGCGGCCGCTGATCAGCTCGATGCGCGCCAGCAGGATGTCCACCAGCGGCGGAATCGGCGTGCCGTCGCCGGCCAGGCGGCCGGAGCGCTCGGACAGGATGCGGGTGCGCCGCGCCGGCTCGCGCAGCGCCGCGGCGCGTTCGGCCAGCGGCAGGTGGGCCACTTCCAGGTAGCCTGGAAAGCCCATGAACGGGTGAAAACTCGCGTCCAGCCCGATCACCACCCCGATGCCGCGTGCCGCCGCCTGCAGGTGGATCGGCAGGCCGCGGGCCACGGCAGCCTCCACCCGGGTCTGGATGGCCTTGTACTGCTCGCCCCCCGGGTCGCGCTGCAGCCAGCTCAGCGACAGCGGCCGGCCGGCGGCGCGCGCCAGCGCTTCGACCAGGTCGAACTCGGCGTCGAAGCGGCCGGGAGCGCGCAGCAGGTCAAAGTCGCTCACCATCTGCACCACACCGTGGTTCAGGCCCTCGAAGGCGCGGGCGATGCCGGTCAGCTCGGCCTCGGTGGCTTCGGCCGCCGGGGTGTCGTGGCCTTCGGCGGTGCGGTGGTTGTCCGAGCGGCCGGTGGAAAACCCCACCGCACCGGCTTCGAGCGCCTCGCGCACCAGCGCCCGCATGGCGGCAATGTCGTCGGCGGTGGCCGGCTCGCCCGCCACCGCGCGCGGTCCCATCACCGCCATGCGCACCGGGTCGTGCGGCACCAGCGTCAGGAAGTCCAGGCTGTGCGGCATGGCGTCCAGCGCCGCCATGTACTCGGGAAAACTCTGCCAGTTCCAGCGGATACCCTCGGCCAGCGCCGAGCCGGGAATGTCTTCCACCCCTTCCATCAGGCTGATCAGGCGCTGTTCTTCACCCCGGCGCACCGGCGCAAAGCCGACGCCGCAGTTGCCCATCACCAGCGTGGTGGTGCCGTGCCAGATGCTGGGCACAAACTGCTCGTCCCAGCTGGCCTGGCCGTCGTAATGGGTGTGAATGTCCACGAAGCCGGGGGTGACCCAGGCGCCACGGGCGTCCACCGTTTCGCGGGCGGCCTCGGTGATGCGGCCCACGGCCACGATGCGGCCGTCCTTCACGCCCACGTCGGCGCAGAACGCCGGTGCGCCGGTGCCGTCGACGACGGTGCCGCCTTCAATGCGCAGATCGAGCATCTTGTTTCCTCCACCAGAATGCACAGCCCAGGCCGCTGACGATATGCCAGATGCCCCACAGGCTGGCGATGATCACCATGCCCAGGTCGCTGCCGAACTGCACCGCGATGATGCCCAGCGCCAGCCCCGAGTTCTGCATGCCGCCTTCGATCATCACCGCACGGCGGTCGCGTTCGGGCAGGCGCATCAGTGTGGATGTGATCCAGCCGAAGGCCAGGCCGCAGGCGTTGTGCGCGATCACCAGCCCCAGCATCGGCAGCAGGCCCAGCGTCAGCAGCTGGCGCTCGCGCACCAGGCCGAGGGCGATGAAAGCCAGCAGGGCAAAAAGCGAAAAATTGGCCAAGGGCTTCTGGATTTTTTCCGTCAGGGCCGGCAGCCGCCAGGCAAACGCCAGGCCCGCCAGCATCGGCGCGGCCAGCAGCGCCAACAGGCTGAACCAGATGTCGGACGCGTCGATCGAGAGGGTTTTCAGCCATGACGCTGTGGCCGGGTTGGTGGACACCATCCAGGAAAAGTTCAACGGCGTCAGCACCAGCGCCAGCAGCGCCGCCACCGCCGACACCGCCACCGACAGCGCGGTGTTGCCGCGGCCGAAGTGGGTAATGACGTTGCTCAGCGAGCCACCGGGGCAGGCGGCGACCAGCAACATCGCGGCTTCCACATTGGGCGGCAGGTCGAGCGCCAGGGTGGCGGCCCAGGTGCCCACGGGCAGCAGCAGAAACTGCGGAATCAGCCCGCCGACCACCGCGCGCGGGTCGCGGGCAATGCGCAGGAAATCGCCCACACGCAGCTCCAGCGCGACGGAAAACACCATCGTGGCCAGCACGGCGCTCAGGATCAGTTGGGGGGTTGACATGACGGTTGCCGCAAACTTGCAGGTTAGCCCAATGCGGGCGACTTAAAATCAAGGGTTTTCGCGGGTTGCGCCGCGCCCCATCCCGAATCCGGACCGGTACAACCGGCTCCCCAAACCATGTTGACCTTCCAGCAAATCATTCTCACGCTGCAGTCCTACTGGGACGCCCAGGGCTGCGCGCTGCTGCAGCCCTACGACATGGAGGTCGGCGCCGGCACCAGCCACACCGCCACCTTCCTGCGCGCGCTCGGCCCCGAGCCCTGGAAGGCCGCCTACGTGCAGCCCAGCCGCCGCCCCAAGGACGGCCGCTACGGCGACAACCCCAACCGCCTGCAGCACTACTACCAGTACCAGGTGGTGCTCAAGCCGGCGCCGGCCAACATCCTGGACCTGTACCTGGGCAGCCTGCAGGCGCTGGGCTTCGACCTGAAGCGCAACGACGTGCGCTTCGTCGAGGACGACTGGGAGAACCCCACGCTGGGCGCCTGGGGCCTGGGCTGGGAGGTCTGGCTCAACGGCATGGAGGTGACGCAGTTCACCTACTTCCAGCAGGTCGGCGGCATCGACTGCAAGCCCATCACCGGCGAGATCACCTACGGCCTGGAGCGCCTGGCCATGTACCTGCAGGGCGTGGACAACGTCTACAACCTGACCTGGACGGATGGCCTGACCTATGGCGACGTCTACCACCAGAACGAGGTCGAGCAGTCCACCTACAACTTCGAGCACAGCGACGCCGACTTCCTCTTCACCGCCTTCACCGCCCATGAAAAACAGGCGAAGTACCTGATGGAACAGCAGCTCGCGCTGCCGGCCTACGAGCAGGTGCTCAAGGCGGCCCACACTTTCAACCTGCTGGACGCGCGTGGCGCGATTTCGGTGACCGAGCGCGCCGCCTACATCGGCCGCATCCGCAACCTGGCGCGCGCCGTGGCACAGAGCTATTACGACAGCCGCGAGCGCCTGGGCTTTCCGATGGCCCCGCGCGAATGGGTGGCCCGCATCCAGAAGAAGGCCGCCTGAACGCGGAGAACCACAACATGACCATCCAGAACCTGCTCGTCGAACTCTTCGTCGAAGAACTGCCGCCCAAGGCGTTGAAAAAGCTGGGCGAATCTTTTGCCGGCACACTGGCGGAACAATTGACCGCCCAGGGACTGACCTCGGCCGATACTGTGGTCACCGCGTACGCATCGCCCCGGCGGCTGGCGGCCCATGTCAGCCATGTCTGGCTCAAGGCCGAGGACAAGGCCGTTCGCCAGAAGCTGATGCCGGTGGCCGTCGGCCTGTCGGCGGATGGTCAGGCGACGCCGGCGCTGCTCAAGAAACTCAGCGCCCTGGGGGCGGATGTATCCGATCCGGTGGCCGCAGTGGCCGCCCTCCAGCGGGCTGCGGACGGCAAAGCCGAGGCGCTGTTCTACGACAGTCTGGTGACCGGCGCGACGCTCGATACCGCACTGCAAAAAGCACTGGACGAAGCCATCGCGAAGCTGCCGATTCCCAAGGTCATGAGTTACCAGCTGGAGACCGATTGCGAGCTGCCGGGCTGGAGCACAGTGCACTTCGTGCGCCCGGCGCACAGCCTGGTGGCACTGCATGGCGCCACCGTGGTGCCGGTCAAGGCGCTGGGGCTGAGTGCCGGCCAGACCACACAGGGCCACCGCTTCGAGGCGGCATTGTCCCCGGTGGTGATTGCCGACGCCGACGCCTATGCCGACACGCTGCGCCGTGACGGCGCGGTGATTGCGTCGTTCGCCGAGCGCCGCGCAGAGATCGTGCGCCAGCTGGCCGCGGCAGCGGCCCGGGTGGGCGGCGGCTGCCGGCCGATCGACGACGACGCGCTGCTGGACGAGGTCACGGCGCTGGTCGAGCGCCCGAACGTGCTGGTGTGCGAATTCGAGACCCAGTTCCTCGATGTGCCGCAGGAATGCCTGATCCTCACGATGAAGGCCAACCAGAAGTACTTCCCGCTGCTGGACGCCGCGGGCAAGCTGACGAACCGGTTTCTGGTGGTCAGCAACATCAGCCCGCAGGATGCCAGCGCCGTCATCGGTGGCAACGAGCGGGTGGTGCGCCCCCGCCTGGCCGACGCCAAATTCTTCTTCGACCAGGACCGCAAGAAAACCCTGGACAGCCGCGTCGAGGGACTGTCCAAGGTGGTCTATCACAACAAGCTGGGCACCCAGGGCGAGCGGGTCGAGCGCGTGCGCGCCATCGCGCGGGCCATCGGAGGGCAGATCGGCGGCGACGTGCTCGCCCGGAGCGCCGACACCGCCGCGCGCCTGGCCAAGACCGACCTGCTGACCGACATGGTGGGCGAGTTCCCCGAGCTGCAGGGCATCATGGGCGGCTACTACGCCCGTCATGACGGCCTGTCCGAAGACATTGCCTTCGCCATCGAAGACCACTACAAGCCCCGTTTTGCCGGCGACGAGCTGCCGCGCACCCCGACCGGCGTGGTTGTGGCACTGGCCGACAAGCTGGAGACGCTGGTCGGCCTGTTCGGCATCGGCAACCTGCCCACCGGCGACAAAGATCCGTTTGCGTTGCGCCGCCATGCGCTGGGCCTGATCCGGATGTTGATCGAGCGCAATCTGCCGCTGGACCTGGCGCAGCTGCTCGACGCAGCGGTGCCGGCGTTCGGTGATCGCATCGCCGACGCCCGTGTCGCATTGTCCGAATTCATCTACGACCGGCTGGCGGGCTCGCTGCGGGAGCAGGGCTTCAGCGCCCAGGAAGTGGACGCCGTGTTGGCCCTTCATCCCACGCGACTGGGGCTGGTGCCGCAGCGTCTGGTGGCCGTGCGTTCGTTTGCCGCCTTGCCGGAAAGCGCGGCGCTGGCCGCGGCTAACAAGCGGATCGCCAACATTTTGCGCAAGGCGGGCGAGGTTGACCCGCATGTCAATCCGGCACTGTTGACCGAACCGGCCGAACAGGCACTGCACCAGGCGGCACTGGCCATCGTGCCGCAGGCCAACGCCCGGTTCGAGGCGGGCGACTTTACCGCGTCGCTGCAGATTCTGGCCGGCTTTCGTGCGCCTGTTGACGCGTTCTTTGACGATGTGATGGTCAATGCCGAGGCGCTGGACCTGCGGCTGAACCGCCAGGGCTTGTTGCGTCTGGTCCATGACGCCATGAACCGGGTCGCCGATCTGTCGCGACTGGCAAGCTGAGCGACAGACGGCACGCCACAGCGGCAGCGCCAGCCATGACTGCATCTTCCCCATTCCCCGCGGCTGAAGCGCCTGGCGCCTGGAAGCCGGCGCTCGTCATGGCACTGCTGTTCGGCCCTGCGGCGGCCTGGGTGGTGCTGCGCTGGGTGCTGGACTTCCTGGCGTCTGCCGGCGCCGACATGGAGGCGCTGGCCTTGCACCCGGTCGGTACCACCACCGGCTGGCTGCAGGCGCTGTGGCCTTTTATGCTCGGAGCCGGCGTCGTGGCGCTTTTGGTGGTGTTGACATGGCGCTGGGGGCTGTCGCGCATGGCGCCGCTGCTGAGCGCTTGTTGGCTGCTGCTCTGGTTCGCCGGTTGCGCGATGCAAGTGGTGCGCTACCTCGATCCCCGTTCGCTGGAGCCCCTGGCTCCGGAGTCGGTGGTGGTGCTGGCTCGTGCGCAGCGCCCGCCCTCGACTCGCTCGCTCGGTGGCGTGGAACTGGTGGTTCGTCGCGTGCCGCCGGCGGTCCCCCATCGCCTGCTGGTCGATCCGGCTGCCGCCGCAGATCTTGCGGTGGGTGAGCGCCTGGAGCTGCAGCTGGCCCAGGGTCGTTTTGGCGGCCTGTACGTGCGGCAATGGCGCCGCTTGGGGCAGGGCGGCACGGCGGCCACGCCGAGCCGATAATGACAGCCATGAAACTTGTCATCCTGGACCGCGACGGCACGATCAACCAGTTCAGCGATGAATTCGTCAAGTCGCCCGATGAGTGGCAACCCTTGCCCGGTGCCCTGGAGGCCATTGCCCGCCTGAACCATGCGGGCTGGCATGTGGTGGTAGCGGCCAACCAGTCCGGCCTTGGCCGGGGCTTGTTCGACATGTCGGCGGTCAATGCGATTCACGCGCGCCTGTTGCGCCGACTGGCCACCGTGGGTGGACGGATCGACGCGTTCTTCCTGTGCCCCCATGCACCAGAAGATCACTGCCAATGCCGCAAGCCGGGGCCCGGACTGTTCGAGAAAATTGCCGAGCGGCTGGGGGTCGATCTGGCCAACGTTCCGGCGGTTGGCGACAGCGTCTCCGACCTTCAGGCCGCCGCCGCTGCCGGGTGTACTCCCCACCTGGTGCTGACGGGGCGTGCCGAGCACCTGCGCGCCGACCAGTTGCCGGCCGGCTATCCACCCCAAACCCGGGTCCACGCGGACCTGACCGCCTTTGCTGAAGCCCTGATTGCGGAATCGGAGAGGCGCGACACGCCCGCGCATTCGTCGCCGGGGCCGGTCACTCCGGCTCCCGCTCCCTGACATTCAGACCGGTCTGCCATGCGCCTGTTTCGCTCCGTCATTCATCTGCTCTGGATGGCTATCACCTGCGTTCCTTATGCCATCGCCATTGTCCTGGGGGCCCTGGTTGGTGTGCGGGGCGTGCCGCTGTACCGGATCGCCGCCGCCTGGCTGGGGCTGTGTATTGGTGGCGCCCGGGTGCTGCTGGGTATTCGCTACCGGATTTCCGGCAGCGAGAACCTGCCGGCCGGCGAAACCAGTCCCGCCATCTTGCTGGTCAAGCACCAGTCCACCTACGAAACCTTTTTGATGCCGACCATCATGCCGCACCCGCTGGCCTATGTGTTCAAGAAGGAATTGCTGCAGATTCCCTTCTTCGGGTGGGCGATCGGTCGGCTCGACATGATTCATATCGATCGCAAACTGCGCACCCAGGCCTTCAACAAAGTGGTGTCACAGGGCAAGGAGCTTCTGGCGCGCGGTATCTGGATCATCATGTTCCCGGAGGGCACCCGCATCCCCCGCGGGCAGGTCGGCGCCTACAAGTCGGGTGGCACCCGCCTGGCGATCGAGACCGGTGCACCGGTCATACCCATTGCCGTGACCTCGGCGCGGTGCTGGCCGCCACGCGCCTTTGTCAAGTCGCCGGGGGTTGTCGATGTGTCCATCGGTCCGCCGATTCCCAGTGCCGGACGTGAGCCCGAAGAGTTGCTGGCCGAGGTGGAGCGCTGGATCGAAACGGAAATGCGCCGCCTCGATCCCGACGCCTACCCTGGGGCCGACACCGGGCGCTGAAGGCGGCGGAGGCGGCTGTGAGAACCCCGATGCAACTGGTCCTTGACCTGTTGGAGGCATCGCAGCCGCCCGTTGACCCCGTTTTACCTAAAAATGCCAAGATACCCAGCGCAAATAGGTCGCCTGAAGCTATAGATAATATAGTGACCGGGAGCCCGGTCACGCCCCTGGATCAGGCCGTGGCGCCGACGCATTTCGTCCATCCCCAGGCCAACCGCGAGATCGCCTTGGCCGGCAGCCGGGTGGCATACGAATTGCGCCGGGTCAAGCGACGCAGCATCGGGCTGGTGGTCAGTCCCCAAGGCCTGGTGGTCAGCGCACCGCGGTGGGTGCCTTTGGGCGAAGTCGATGCCGCAATCGGGCAGAAGGCAGCCTGGGTGTTGCGCAAGCTGACCCAGGCGCGTGATCGCGCAGTGCAGGAGGCGCAGGCGCACATTGAATGGCGAGAGGGCGCCCTGCTGCCCTACTTGGGCGAACCGGTGTGCTTGCGGTTTGATCCGGGTCACCGCTTCGCGGCGGTGGGGGCTTGCCTGGACGACACGCCTGCCGAACCGGGCGGCGCCCGTGTCCTGCGGCTGGCGCTGGCCGAGTCGGCGGACAGCCACCAGATCCGCGACGCCGTGCTGGCCTGGCTGATGCGTCAGGCGCGCGAACTGTTCATCCAGCGACTTGACCATTTCGCGCCCGGCATGGGCGTGCGCTGGAAGCGACTGAGTTTGTCAAACGCCGCATCCCGCTGGGGCAGCGCGCGGGCGGATGGCTCCATTCGGTTGAACTGGCGGCTGATTCACTACCGCATGCCGCTGGTTGACTATGTGGTGGTGCATGAACTGGCGCACCTGCGTGAAATGAACCACAGCCAGGCCTTCTGGGATACGGTCGAGCAGGCGCTGCCCGACTATGCGACACACCGCAACGCGCTCAAGCAGGCAGTGGTTCCGCGCTGGAGCTGACCGGCGCCGTCGCCGTTGCCCGGAAGCGCCACACGCCCTGGCTGTCCGCTTGCCGGTGCAGTTGACCGGCGTGCCATAGCCGGTGCAGGTGGGCCAGGGACTCTCCCAGCGCGAAAGTCATCTGCTCGGGACCGATCGGACGCTGGAACAGGATGGGCAAGGCCTCGGCCGCCGAAAGGGCCTGGGTGGCGCAGGCTGCCAGCAGATCGGCCAGGCGGTCGCGGTGGTGGCGTTCAAGCTGTGCGATGCGTCCGTGCAGACCCTGGGCTCCCTGGGAGCCCCGTCCGCCGAATGGCCGGCCATGGGCGGGCAGCACCAGGGTTTGTGGCGGAAGTGACCGGTATTCGACCAGCGAAGACAGAAACAGCCCCAGCGCATCGGCTTCGGGCTCGCTGGCGTAGACGCTGACATTGGTCGAAATGCGAGGCAGAACCATGTCACCGCTGATCAGAACCGGTTCGTCCTCGCAGAACAGGGCCATGTGTTCGGGGGCATGACCATAGCCAGCCACACAACGCCATTGCCGCCCACCGATCGTCAGGCGCTGCCCGTGGTGCAGGCGGCGGTAGCTGGTCGGCAGCGCCGGCACCAGCCGGGAATACAGATTGCCGCGGCTGCGGATCGCCGCCAGCTGGCTTTCGTCGGCCAGGCCCATGGACCGGTAGAACTGCGCCGCCCGCTCGCCGGCAAAGCCGGAGGCATCCATGGTTGCGACGCGTGCCGTCGCGTAGTCGGTAGCACTGATCCACAGCGGCGCTTGCCAGCGCTCGCACAACCAGTGCGCCAGGCCCAGGTGGTCCGGGTGCATGTGGGTTGCGATGATCCGGACCAGAGGCAGACCGCCCAGGGTCGACGCCACCAGGCACTCCCATTGAGCGCGGGTCGCCGGCTGGTCCACACCACAGTCCACCAGCGTCCAGCCTTCGCGGTCGTTGTGCCGGTCACGCAGCAACCAGACGTTGATGTGGTCCAGGGCGAAGGGCAGGTCCAGTCGCAGCCAGCGAATCCCCGGCGCCAGTTCCAGCGACTGGCCGGAACCGGGCATGGTTTCGCCCCAGGGATATCGCAGGGGGTCGGAATCGGGTTTCATGGTGGTGGTCTGGGCGACGGCGGTCGCATGGAGTAGGATTGACGTTGACGTAAACGTCATGGGTGGTCGGGCATTCTAGGCAAGCACCGGCTGCAGACCTGTCACCCATGCTTTCGGGCACGATGCCATGGCAACGACCTACACAATCAGCGATCTGGCCCGGGAATTCGACCTGACCACCCGGGCCATGCGCTTCTATGAAGACATGGGCCTGCTGCGGCCGGAGCGATCCGGGCCGGGTGGGCGCAACCGCATCTACAGCGCACGCGACCGCACCCGGCTGAAGCTGACGCTGCGGGCCAAGCGGCTCGGCCTGTCGCTGACCGAGGCCAAAGACATCATCGACATGTACGACAGCCCGCGCGACACCGGGCCGCAGTTGCGCAAGTTTCTGGCGGTGCTGGCCGACCATCGCAAGCAGCTGGAAGAGCAGCTGGCCGAGGTGCAGGCCAATCTGGACGAGGTGCGCGTGCACGAAAAGGAAGCGCGGGCCCTGCTGGCCCGTGTCGACCGACCACCGGCGGCGATGGCCCCTGCTGCTGCTTCAGCAGCCCGGATCAGTTGAGCCGAAAGGTGTGCTGGAAGTCGGCTATCGGCAGTTTGGAGTTGAAGACCGACGCTCCGACGTCCACGCGCGCGGCGTCGTCGAGCACCACATCCGGTTGAACCGACGGCTGTGGCAACTCGATCGGAACATCCACCCGCGAGATCGCAAAGACCCGTGACGGGTTTTCCAACGGCCGTGTCGGCGCGGGCGCGGACTCGCGGAACGTGGTCTCCGGCGTCGCCTTGGCGGTATCGGCTTCGGCCTGCAGGCTCCGGTTGATCTGATCGAGCACAACAATGCGCCGGTTGGCGTCGCGCAGGCGCACGGAAACGCTTTGCAGCATCGCGCCGAGGAAGCTGCAGCCCAGCGCGGGGCTTTTCGCGATCAGGTCCGCAAAGGTTTTCTGGTCCATGACCGCCAGGTCCATGTCGCTGGTTGCCGTCACGGTCGCCGACCGGGCCTTGTTGTCCATCAGGCCCATCTCGCCGATGATGTTGCCCTCACCGACTACCCGCAGCACTGTGGAATTGGCGTGACCGGAAGCCGAGTGTTCCACCACGGCCTCCCCGCTGAGGATGAAGACCATGAATGTCTGGTCCTTCACGCCCTCTTTGAAGATGACCGAGCCGGCCTTGACGCGTGCCGGGCGCATGTGCTCGGCAAACGCCAGCGCGTGCTCGGGCGTGATCGACGTAAGCGCGTTGTTGGACACGAGCAGTTCGGCCACTTCGGCGTGGGTCCAGCGCTTGGCGTAGCGATCGGTGGAGGGCATGAATCGGCTTTCGGTCGGAGTTGTCGGGCAGTCCCGGGAGGCGGGCGCGATTCTAGGGCGCCAAAACGGTCGCGGGCTCACGCCATTCGTTCTGCAACATAACGAAACGGACGGTTCGTCCACTCTGTGGTGCCACTGTGGGGGCGTTGCGACAGCGCTGACGACATTTGCACGCGCGCCGCACGGCCGCAGTGGCGGCGTTGTGCGGCGATTTCGGGTGCTGCGCAACCGGTCGCTGGCCGGGGCTTGCCCGGGCACCGTGGGCTGGGCGATAATTGACGTTTACGTAAACGTCAATTTACCGCATGACTCCCTCGCCGTCCGACGCCGACACCCTGTACGCGCGCATCCACACCAGCTTTGTGCGTCAGGGAATGATGCGGCATCTGCAGGCCCGGCTGCTGCACGTGGAGCCCGGGCGGGTGGACATCCTGTTGCCGTACTCCGACAAGGTCACGCAGCAGCAGGACGGATTTCACGGGGGCGCCATGGGGGCCGTGGCCGACATTGCCGGTGGCTACGCGGCGCTGACTGTGGCCCCCGAGGGCATGGAGGTGGTCACCGCCGAGTACAAGATCAACTTCCTCGGTAGCTTTCAGGGGGGCGCGTTGCGGGCGACCGGGCGCGTGGTCAAACCCGGCAAACGCCTGATCATCGCCACCGCAGAAGTGGTCCATGTCGACCCCGACGGCAAGGAGGCGCCCTGCGCCATCATGCAACAGACCCTGGTGCCCATACCCAAGACATACTGACCGGGTTGCGACCTCCGCCGCCCACTCTTCAAGGAGACCCTTCATGACCAACCTGCCCGGACTCAACTTCCAGCTCGGCGAAGATATCGATGCGCTGCGCGACGCGGTGCGCGAATTTGCCCAGGCCGAGATCGCCCCGCGGGCGGCCGAAATCGACCGCACCGACCAGTTCCCCATGGATTGCTGGCGCAAGATGGGCGAGCTTGGCGTGCTGGGCATCACGGTGCCCGAACAGTATGGCGGCGCCAACATGGGCTACCTGGCCCACATGGTGGCGATGGAAGAGATCAGTCGCGCCAGCGCCTCGGTCGGCCTGAGCTACGGCGCACACAGCAACCTGTGCGTGAACCAGATCAACCGCAACGGCACCGAGGCCCAGAAGGCCAGGTATCTTCCCAAGCTGATCAGCGGCGAACACGTGGGCGCTCTGGCCATGAGCGAACCCGGTGCCGGCTCTGACGTCATCAGCATGAAGCTCAAAGCCGAGGACAAGGGGGGCTACTACCTGCTCAACGGCAGCAAGATGTGGATCACCAACGGCCCCGATGCCGACACCCTGGTGGTCTATGCCAAGACGGAGCCTGAACTGGGGGCGCGCGGCGTGACGGCCTTCCTGATCGAAAAAGGCATGAAGGGCTTCTCCATTGCGCAGAAGCTCGACAAGCTGGGCATGCGGGGCAGCCACACCGGCGAGCTGGTGTTCCAGGATGTCGAAGTACCGGCCGAAAACATCCTGGGCGGCCTGAACATGGGCGCCAAGGTACTGATGAGCGGCCTGGACTATGAGCGTGCGGTGCTCACCGGCGGACCGCTGGGCATCATGCAGGCGGTGATGGACAACGTCATCCCCTACATTCACGACCGCAAGCAGTTTGGCCAGAGCATCGGCGAATTCCAGCTGATCCAGGGCAAGGTGGCCGATATGTACACCGTGTTGCAGGCCGGCCGTGCTTTTGCCTACACCGTGGCCAAGAACCTGGACCTGCTGGGCACCGAGCATGTGCGCCAGGTGCGCAAGGACTGCGCCTCCGTCATCTTGTGGACGGCCGAAAAAGCCACCTGGATGGCGGGCGAAGGCGTGCAGATCTATGGCGGCAACGGCTACATCAATGAATACCCGCTGGGCCGCCTGTGGCGCGACGCCAAGCTGTACGAGATCGGCGCCGGCACCAGCGAAATCCGCCGCATGCTGATCGGCCGCGAGCTGTTTTCCGAGACCTGCTGAGGGTCGGCGCGGAGGCCTGCCTCGCTAAGATGGCGTCATGACTTCGACACTGCAACACCTGCTCGACGCCAATCGGGATTGGGCTGCCCGCATGGTGCGGCAACGCCCGGGCTTTTTCAGCGACCTGGCCCAGCAGCAATTGCCCAAATACCTCTGGATCGGCTGCTCGGACAGCCGGGTGCCGGCCAACCAGATCACCGGGCTGGAGCCCGGCGAGGTGTTCGTGCACCGCAACGTGGCCAACGTGGTGGTGCCCTCCGACCTGAATGCGCTGTCGGTGATCCAGTTTGCGGTGGACCACCTCCAGGTCGAGCACATCATCGTCGTCGGCCACTACGGCTGCGGGGGCGTACGGGCGGCTTTGCGGGGCAACCGGGTGGGGCTGGTGGACAACTGGCTGCGCCATGTCAGCGACGTGCGCCTGCGTCACCGCAAGCGCCTGGACCACCTGGACGCGCAGGCGCAGGAGGACGCGCTGATCGAGATGAACGTGATCGAGCAGGTCGGCCATGTCGCCACCTCCACGGTGTTGCAGGATGCCTGGGCCCGCAGGCAGAAGGTCGCCGTACACGGATGGGTCTACGGCCTGCAGGATGGCCTGCTCAAGGATCTGGGCGTGTCGATGAACCGGGCCGAGTCGGTGGTCGAGACCTTCCGCAACGCACTCAAGCGCTACCCCAGGGCGGCGACAGCAGGCCCCCACGCTCCGCCGCTGCGCGGGTCGCTGCCCCCCGGGGGGGCTGATCCGGCTTGGGGCGGCCCGGCGCCGGATCGGCCGCCGGGAAGATAGGCCATGCTGCTGCCCAGTCTCAATTCGCCCCTTGCCGCCGACATGGCCCGTGCCATGATCGACGGCTTCAACCGCCACTACCGGCTTTTTCGCACCGAGTCGGCCCGGGCCAAACACCGTTTTGAAACGCGCGACTGGCATGGCCAGCAGCGGGCACAGCGCGAACGCATCGAGTTTTACGACCTGCGGGTACGCGAATGCTCCATGCGTCTGGAGCGCGAATTCAAGGCCGCCGAGCAACCGATGGAGGTCTGGCAGCAGGTCAAGCTGCTCTACATCGGGTTGCTGGTCGACCACCGCCAGCCCGAGCTGGCCGAGACCTTCTTCAATTCGGTCACGACCAAAATCCTGCACCGCAGCTACTTCCACAACGACTTCATTTTTGTCCGGCCGGCGATCAGCACCGAATACATCGAGCCGGTTGACCCGATCAGTGGCACCACCTACCGCGCGTATTACCCCCGCCGCGACACCACCCTGGCCGAAGTGCGGCGCATGGTGCAGGACTTCGGTTTGCGGGTGCCGTTCGAGGACTTCGATCGCGACACCGCGCTGGTGGACGCTGCCTTGCGCCAGCGCTTTGACGTGTTGCACCTGCGCGCCAACTTCCAGATTCAGGTCCTCTCCAGCCTGTTCTACCGCAACAAGGGCGCCTATGTGGTCGGCAAGGTGATCAATGGTTTCCAGGAACTGCCCTTCGCGCTGCCCGTCCTGCACAACCCGCAGGGCCAGCTGGTCATCGATGCCCTGCTGCATGGCGAAGACGACCTGCTCATCCTGTTCTCATTCGCGCGGGCCTACTTCATGGTCGACATGGAGGTGCCGTCGGCCTACGTGCAGTTTCTGCGCAGCCTGATGCCGCGCAAGCCACGGGCCGAGTTCTACAACGCGCTGGGCCTGGCCAAGCAGGGCAAGACCCTGTTCTATCGGGATTTGCTGCAGCACCAGCGCCACAGCAGCGACCGTTTTCGCATTGCGCCGGGCATCAAGGGCATGGTGATGCTGGTGTTCGACCTGCCCAGCTTTCCCTTTGTGTTCAAGGTCATCAAGGACTATTACCCACCACAAAAGGACACCAGCCGCGAGCAGATCCGTGGCAAATACCTCCTGGTCAAGCAACACGACCGCGTGGGCCGCATGGCGGACACGCTGGAGTTTTCCGAGGTGGCTTTCCCGTTCGACCGCTTCGAGCCCGAGCTGGTGGCCGAGCTGCAGAAATTCGCCCCCAGCCAGGTCGAAATCTCCGACCGGGACGGCGACGGCCAGACCGAGCTGATCCTCAAGCATGTCTATATCGAGCGGCGCATGATCCCGCTCAACATCTACCTGCAGGAAGCCTTTGACATCCTGCAGTCGGCCGGGGTGCCGGACACGGCCGTACGCCGGGCCAATGAACAGCTGGAGCGGGCGGTGGTCGAATACGGCAACGCCATCAAGGACCTGGTCGCGGCCAACATTTTCCCGGGCGACATGTTGTGGAAGAACTTCGGCATCACCCGGCATGGCAAGGTGGTGTTCTACGACTACGACGAAATCGAATACATCACCGACTGCAACTTCCGCCGGGTGCCGGCCCCGCGCAACGAAGACGATGAGCTCAGCGGCGAAATCTGGTACAGCGTCGGCCCGCGCGACGTCTTTCCCGAAACCTTCGGCCCCTTCCTGCTCGGCAACCCGCTGGTGCGCGAGCTTTTCATGAAACACCATGCCGACCTGCTGGATGCGGCGTTCTGGCAGGCCCATCAGGAACATATCCGCCAGGGCCATGTGTTTGACGTCTTCCCCTATGACCCGCAGCGCCGCTTTCGTCACCAGCCGAGCGGGGCGCCCCCCGAGACGTCAATCTGAAATTCCTATTTAAATAGCAAAACAACACCTTTTTGCGCTGGGTATAGCCAGTTTTCTTTGTTTTTTCTGAGGACATCCCATGAACGACCCCATCGTCATCGTCAGCGCCGCCCGCACCCCCATGGGCAGCTTCCAGAGTGATTTCGCGTCGCTGGCCGCCCACGACCTGGGCGGCGCGGCGATCAAGGCCGCCGTCGAGCGCGCCGGCATTGCACCGGAACTCGTCACCGAAGTGATCTTCGGCAACTGCCTGATGGCCGGCCAGGGCCAGGCGCCGGCCCGCCAGGCCGCGTTCAAGGGCGGCCTGCCCAAGAGCGCCGGTGCGGTGACGCTGTCCAAGATGTGCGGCTCGGGCATGCGCGCGGCCATGTTCGCGCACGACATGCTGCTGGCCGGCAGCCACGAGGTGCTGGTGGCCGGGGGCATGGAAAGCATGACCAACGCGCCCTACCTGCTGCCCAAGGCGCGCGGCGGCTACCGCATCGGCCACGACCGCATCTTCGACCACATGATGCTCGACGGCCTGGAAGACGCCTACGAGCCCGGCCGCTCCATGGGCACCTTCGGCGAAGACTGCGCCGCCAAATACAGCTTCACTCGCGCCGAGCAGGACGCCTTTGCCACCGCCAGCGTGCAGCGCGCCCAGGCGGCCACGGCCAGCGGCGCCTTTGCCGCCGAAATCACCCCGGTCACGGTCAAGGGCCGCGGCGGCGACACGGTGGTCTCGGTCGACGAAGGCCCGGGCAAGATCAAGCTGGACAAGATCCCGTCCCTCAAGCCCGCGTTCAAGAAAGACGGCACCATCACCGCCGCGTCCAGCAGCTCCATCAACGACGGCGCGGCCGCCATGGTGCTGATGAAGGCCTCCACCGCCGCGAAGCTGGGCTGCACGCCGCTGGCGCGCATCGTCAGCCACGCCACCCACGCGCAGGAACCCGAGTGGTTTGCCACCGCCCCGGTCGGCGCGACGCAGAAGGCGCTGGAAAAAGCCGGCTGGACGGTCGGTGACGTGGACCTGTGGGAAGTGAACGAAGCCTTCGCCGTGGTGCCGATGGCGCTGATGAAAGAGCTGGACGTGCCGCACGACAAGGTCAACGTCCACGGCGGCGCCTGCGCGCTGGGCCACCCGATCGGCGCCTCCGGCGCTCGCATCATGGTCACGCTGATCCACGCCCTGAAGGCCCGCGGCCTGAAAAAAGGCCTGGCCACGCTGTGCATCGGCGGTGGCGAGGCGACCGCCGTGGCGCTGGAATTGCTCTGATTTAAAGAGCAGACAATGACCATTTGACGCTGGGTAACGGTCTTTTTTGCTCCAGTTTCCGGGAACACCGCCCATGGGAACCGTTCTGGTCATCGGCGCCTCGCGCGGCATCGGTCTGGAGTTCGTGCGCCAGTCGCGCGCGGCCGGTGAGCGGGTGATCGCCACTGCGCGCGACGACGCGGGCCTGGCGCGGCTGCGCGAACTCGGCGCCGAGGTGCTGCGGGTGGACGTGGCCAGCAGCGCCAGCGTCAGTGGCCTGTCCTGGCAGCTGGACGGCGAAAAGATCGACCTGGCGCTCTATGCGGCCGGGGTGATCGACCGCGGCGACGCCCGCAGCCCGCCCACCCAGGCCGTGTTTGACCGGGTGCTGCACACCAATGTGCTGGGGCTGATGCAGGCCCTGCCGCAGGTGATGCCCATGGTGGAAGAAGCCGGCGGCGTGTTCGCGGCACTGTCCTCGTCCATGAGCCAGATCGGCCCGGTGCCGGGCAGCAACAGCTGGCTGTACCGCGCCAGCAAGGCGGCGCTCAACATGGCGCTGCGCAGCGCCCGCTTCGACTATCCCCGCGCAACGCTGGTGGCGCTGGACCCCGGCTGGGTGCGCACCGACATGGGCGGCCCCGGCGCGCCGCTGGATGTGGCCACCAGCGTGGCGGGCCTGCGCGCCGTGCTGGCCCGCCTGACACCGGACGACAACGGCGCCCTGATCCACCACGACGGGCGCCGCGCCACGTCCTGGTGACCCCTCATTCCCCAACCCCTTTTTCGAGTGATCCCATGCTGCTGACCCAAGACCAGGAAATGATCCGCGACGCCGTGCGCGCCTTTGCCACCGAGCAACTCTGGCCGAACGCCGCCAAGTGGGACAAGGAGCACCACTTCCCCAAAGATGTGCACCAGGGCCTGGCGGCGCTGGGTGCCTACGGCATCTGTGTGCCCGAAGACCTGGGCGGCGCCGGGCTGGATTACCTCACGCTGGCGCTGGTGCTGGAAGAAATCGCCGCCGGAGACGGCGGCACCAGCACGGCGATTTCTGTCACCAACTGCCCGGTCAACGCCATCCTGATGCGCTACGGCAACGACGCACAGAAAAAGAAGTGGCTGACGAAACTGGCCCAGGGCGAGATGCTGGGCGCCTTCTGCCTGACCGAGCCGCATGTGGGCTCGGACGCGTCGGCCCTGCGCACCACGGCGGTGAAAGAGGGGGATGGCTATGTCATCAACGGCGTCAAGCAGTTCATCACCAGCGGCAAGAACGGCCATGTGGCGGTGGTGATCGCCGTCACCGACAAGGCCGCCGGCAAAAAGGGCATGAGCGCCTTCCTGGTGCCCACGTCCACGCCCGGCTACACCGTGGCGCGGCTGGAAGACAAGCTCGGCCAGCACAGCAGCGACACGGCGCAGATCAACTTCGACAACTGCCGCGTGCCGGCGGAGAACCTGATCGGCGCGGAAGGCGAGGGCTACAAGATCGCCCTGTCGGCGCTGGAAGGCGGGCGCATCGGCATTGCCGCGCAAAGTGTGGGCATGGCGCGCAGCGCACTCGACGTGGCCATTGCCTACGCCAAGGAACGCGAGAGCTTCGGCACCGCCATCGTCAACCACCAGGCCGTGGGTTTCCGCCTGGCCGAGTGCGCGACCCGGCTCGAAGCCGCCCGCCAGCTGATCTGGCACGCCGCCAGCCTGCGCGACGCTGGCCGCCCCTGCCTGAAAGAAGCCGCCATGGCCAAGCTGTTCGCCAGCGAAACGGCCGAAGCCGTCTGCTCCGCCGCCATCCAGACCCTGGGCGGCTACGGTGTGGTCAGCGACTTCCCGGTGGAGCGCATCTACCGCGACGTGCGGGTGTGCCAGATCTACGAAGGCACGTCGGACGTGCAGAAGATCATCATCCAGCGGGGGCTATGATCCGGCTCTGACAGCCGGGCGGCTGGCCGGATGGCCGCCCTCCAACTGCGGCGGAGCAGCATGCGCATCATCATCCTCGGAGCGGGCCGCGTCGGCGAAAGTGTCGCCGAGAGCCTGTGCTCGGAAAACAACGACATCACCGTCATCGATCCCGATCCGGCGCGTCTGCACGAGCTGGAGGAGCGCCTGGACCTGCGTGGTGTGCCGGGCAACGGCATCCAGCCTTCCGTGTTGCGTCGCGCGGGCGCAGAAGACGCGGACCTGTTCATCGCCTGTGCGTCATCGGACGAGACCAATCTGGCCGCCAGCAAAGTGGCGCGGACCGTTTTTCACATTCCCACGACCATTGCCCGCCTGCGCTCGCCCGAGTTTGTCGAGGGGGACCCGCTGCTGGGCCCCGAGGGGTTTGCCGTCGATCATGTGATCTGTCCGGAAGAGTCGGTGATGCGCACCATCCACCAGCTCATCGACTACCCCGAGGCACTGCAGGTGCTGGAGTTTTCGCAGGGCCGCGCCCACCTGATCGCGGTGCGGGCGGCGTCCAGCAGCATTCTGGTGAACCACAGCATCCGCGAGTTCCGCGAGCTGTATCCTGCCGCCCCCATGCGGGTGGTGGCGATCTACCGTCAGGGTGTCGAGGTGGCCGTGGCCCCCGACACCCGGGTGCTGCCCGGCGACGAGGTGTTTGTGCTGGCGGACAAGGAACGCATCCGCCATGTGCTGGGGGCCATCCACAATTTCGACCGCCCGGTACGCCGGGTCATGATCGCGGGTGGCGGAAAAGTCGGGTTGCGGCTGGCGCGGGGTCTGCTGGGCCAATGCGAGGTCAAGGTCATCGAGCGCGACCGCAAACGCTGCGATTACCTGGCGGGCGAACTGGGCTCGGGGGCGCTGGTGCTCAACGGTGATGCGGCCGACGAGGAACTGCTGATCGAAGAAAACGTCGGCGACATGGACCTTTTCATTGCGCTGACCAGTGACGACGAGGACAACATCCTGTCCGCCATGCTGGCCAAGCGCCTGGGCGCGCGGCGTGTCATTTCGCTGATCAACCGTCGCATCTATGCCGACATGATGCAGGGCAGCACCATCGACATTGCGCTGTCGCCGGCGCACACGGTCATTGGCGAACTGCTGGCGCACGTGCGCCGGGGCGACGTGGCGGCGGTGCACAGCCTGCGCCGGGGCGCGGCGGAGGCCATCGAAGGCGTGGCGCGCGGCGACGCGCGCACCTCCAAGCTGGTGAGCCGGCGCATCGAGGAGATCACGCTACCCGAAGGCGCGCGTTTCGGGGCGGTCGTGCGCGGCGAGGGGCGCCATTGTGAGGTGCTGATGCCGCACCATGACCTGGTGATCGAAGAAGGTGACCACGTCATCATCTTCCTGACCAGCAAACGTCTGCTGCGAACGGTGGAAAAGCTGTTTCAGGTCAGCGCCACCTTCTTTTGACCCACAACCTGCCCACGCTGCCCATGTCCGGTCTGGCCGCTGTCCTCTCGGTACTCTCGCGGGTCCTGGTGGTCTATTCGTTGCTGTTTCTGGTACCCATGATCTGGGGCTGGCTGGTGGACCACCAGGCCATGCGCGAGGTCTGGTTCACCAGCGCCGGGCTGACAATGGCCTGTGGTGCCGCCTTGTGGCTGGCTACGGCCCGTCAGCGGCGCGAGCTGCATCCGCGCGACGGTTTCCTGCTGGTCAACCTGGTCTGGCTGGTGTTGCCGGCGTTCGGCGCGCTGCCGCTGGTGTTGGCCATCGACGGGCTGAGCTGGACCGACGCCTATTTCGAATCCATGAGTGGCCTGACGGCCACCGGTGCCACGGCGCTGTCGGGTCTGGACCATTTGCCGGTGTCGGTGAACATCTGGCGCTGTTTTCTGCAACTGATCGGCGGGCTGGGGATTGTGCTGCTGGTGGTGGCCATCCTGCCGCTGCTGGGGCTGGGCAGCGTGCAGTTGTACAAGGCCGAAACGCCGGGGCCGATGAAAGATGCCCGGATGACACCGCGCATCACCGAAACCGCGCGGGGCCTGTGGGCGGTGTATTTTGTGATGTCGGTGGCCTGTCTGGCCGGATACCGCTGGGCGGGGATGGACTGGGCCGACGCCTTCATGCACATGTGCTCGACCATGGGGCTGGGCGGCTTTTCGTCGCGCGACGCCAGCCTGGGCCACTGGGCCAGCTGGCAGGTGGAACTGGTCGCGATCATCTTCATGAGCCTGGCGGGCATCAACTTCGCCCGGTATTTCATCGTCTGGCGCTCGCGCTCCCTGGGGCCGTTGTGGCGGGATGTCGAAGTCCGGGCCTATGGCGCGACGCTGGTCGGGTCCACGGTGGTGTTGACCGTATTGCTGCTCTCCCACGGCGTCCACACCGAAGCGGAATCGGCCCTTCGGGCGGCGGCCTTTCACGTCGTCTCGGTCGCCACCACCACCGGGTACGCCAGCACCGACTATTCGCTGTGGCCGGTTTTTGCGCCGGTGTGGCTGATGTTTCTGGGCTGTTTTGCCTCCTGCGCCGGTTCCACGGGGGGGGGCATCAAGATGGTGCGCATGTTGCTGCTGATCAAGCAGGCGCGGCGCGAACTGGTGCGGGCCATCCATCCGCGGGTGGTCAACCCGGTCACGCTGGGGCGCAGCGCCATTGCGCCGACGGTCATTGCGGCCGTCATGGCCTACATGCTGATCTATGGCGCATCGACTGTCGGCCTGACCATGCTGCTCTTGCTGTCGGGGCTGGATATCGTGACGGCGTTTTCTGCCGTGGTCGCGACCATCAACAATATAGGCCCCGGTCTGGGCCAGGTCGGGCCGGCCGCCAATTTTGGCGTGCTGACCGACTTCCAGACCTGGGTGTGTACCTTTGCCATGTTGCTGGGGCGGCTGGAACTGCTGGCGGTCATGGTGTTGTTCATTCCCCAGTTCTGGCGCAAGTAAGCGGGGCTGCCTGCGGCGCGCCCTACCGTTCGACAAGGAGATTTCGCCATGCCCATTACCAAAGGATTTCGCGCGCTGATCGACGAAGCCAACGCGCAGATCACCACCTACCGGGTCGCGCAAGTGCGCGACCGCCTCGATGACCCTGGCGTGCAGCTGGTCGACATCCGCGACGTGCGCGAGCTCGAACGCGCCGGCACGGTGCCCGGGTGCGTGAACGCGCCGCGCGGCATGCTGGAGTTCTGGGTGGATCCGCAGTCGCCGTATTTCAAGCCCGTGTTCGGTGACGAAAACAAGGAATACATCCTGTTTTGCGCCGCCAGCTGGCGCAGCGCGCTGGCCACCAAAGCCTTGCAGGACATGGGCATGACCAACGTCGCCCACATTGACGGCGGTTTTGCCGAATGGGTCAAACAAGGCGCGCCGGTCGAAAGCTACGAAGCCCACCGCGCGCGCCGCCACCCGGCCGGGTAGTGGCAAAGCCGTGATCGCGACCGATCCGTGCCCCTGCGGGCGCCTCGACGCCCGAGGCCGCCCGGTGCCGTACACCCGCTGTTGCGCCCGCTTTCTGGACGGTGGGGAGCCGGTCCCGGATGCCGAGCACCTGATGCGCTCGCGCTACACCGCCTTTGTGCGCCAGCGCGCGGACTGGCTGCTGGCCACCTGGCACCCGGCGCACCGCCCGCCGTCGCTGGATTTCGAACCCGGGCTGACCTGGCTGGGTCTGCAGGTGCGTGCCCACCGGGTCACCGGGCCCTACACCGCCGAGGTGGAATTCGTCGCCCGCTCCCGCCTGGGGGGCCGGGCCACGCGCCTGCACGAACGCAGCCGTTTCGTGTGCGAGGCCGGTCGGTGGCTGTACCTGGACGGCGATATCGCCTGAAACCGCGCGCCCGCGCTTGCCGGCGCGGAGACCGGCGGCGATGCGGCTGTCCGAACGGCGACCGTCGGTGTTTGTCAACGGCCGTAAACTGAAATCCATGAATCTTCCGCTGTCGGGCCTTCGGGTGCTGGAGCTTGGTCAGGTGCTGGCCGGGCCGTTTGCGGGCGCCATCCTGGCCGACCTGGGCGCCGAGGTCATCAAGATCGAACGCCCCGACGGCGGCGACGACGCCCGCCGCATGGGGCCACCGTTTGGCGGAGACGACGCGCTGGTCTTTCAGGTCTTCAACCGCGGTAAACAGTCGGTCACGCTGGACCTGCGCCAGAGCGCTGACCGCGCCGCGCTCGACAACCTGCTGGCTGGGGCCGATGTTTTCCTGCACAACCTGCGGCCCGGGGTTGCCCAGGCCCTGGGTGTGGACGGGCCCACCCTGACCGCGCGCTTTCCCCGCCTGATCTACGGCGAGATGTCTGCCTTCGGTGCCCGCGGGCCCATGGCCTCCTTGCCGGGATACGAACCCCTGCTCCAGGCCTTCAGCGGCCTGTCGGCCATCAATGGCGGTCCGGACGATCCGCCCATGCGCGCGGGCGCCTCCATCTGTGACCAGGGCACCGGCATGTGGGTGGTGATCGGATTGCTGTCGCTGCTGTGGCGGCGCCAGGTCACCGGTCGGGGCGGTATCGTGCAAGGTTCCTTGCTGGAGACCGCGCTGGTCTGGACCGCGCAAAAGTCCGACGCGCTGGTCAACGAAGGCCGCCAGCCCGACCGGCACCGTTCCGGCCACCCCGGTTTCGCCCCCTACGAGGCTTTTGACACCGCCGATGCCCCCTTGCTGATCTGCTGCGGCAATGACCGGCTGTTTGCCAAACTGGCGCAGGCACTGGGGCATCCCCACTGGGCGGCCGATGAGCGCTTTGCCACCAATCGGGCGCGCCTTCGCCACAAGGATGATTTGCTGGCGTTGCTGGCGCCCTGCCTGCGCGAGCGGCCCCGCGCACAGTGGCAAACGTGTTTCGAATCGGCCGGTGTGCCCTGTGCCCCCGTACATTCGCTGGCCGAGGCGCAGGCGCACCCCCAGGTGCTGGCACTCGGACTGCGCCAGGCCGTTCCCGTGGGCCCGGGGCTGCCGGACCTGTCCCTGACCGGTTTTCCGCTGCTGATCGACGGCGAGCGGCCCCCGCTGCGGGCCCCCGCACCCCCGCTGGGCGCGCACAATGCCGATCACAAGGCCCCGCGGTCACCCGCCTGAACCACCGTTTACCCCCGACCAACCACTGACACCAAGGAGACCACGCATGAAATCCCTGAACCTGCCATCCAGCCGCCGCCGCTTTGCCCTCGGCCTGGGCGCCGTTGCACTCGCCACCGGCGCGCTGCTGGGCACTTCGACCAGCTGGGCCCAGGCCTACCCGAACAAGCCGGTCAAGCTGATCGTGCCGTTTGCGGCCGGCAGCGCCACCGACCAGATCACCCGGGCCTTCGCGGCCAAGCTGACCGAAAGCCTGGGTCAAGCCATGGTGGTGGAGAACAAACCCGGGGTCAACGGCATGCTGGGCGCCGCGGAAGTCGCCAAGGCAACGCCCGACGGCTACACCATCCTGATTGGCACCAACAGCACCAACGCCGCGCTCAAGAGCCTGATGAAGTCGCTGCCTTACGACCAGGACACGGCCTTCGCGCCCGTTGCCTACCTCGGCCAGGTGCCGCTGATTGTGGCCGTCAACAATGACGTGCCGGCCAAGACGCTCAAGGAGCTGATCGACATGGCCCGCGCCAAGCCCACCCATGTCACTTTTGCCAGTGCCAGTACCTCGCAGCTGGTGTCCTCGGAAATGCTGGCCAGCATGGCCGGCGTGAAGATGACCAATGTGCCCTACAAGAGCGGCCCGGCTGCCATGACCGACCTGATCGGCGGCCAGGTGAACATGTTCACCGCCGACTTCGCCGTCATGGTGCCGCAGGTCAAGGGGGGCAAAGTGCGCGGGCTGGCGGTGACCTCCACCAAGCGTTCGCCCGTGGTGCCCGACCTGCCCACCGTCAACGAAGCACTGGGCCTGAAAGACTATGAACTGATCGCCTACTTTGCTGCCTTCGCACCCGCCGGCACCCCGGCGGACGTGGTCAACCGCCTCAACCAGGCCTTCAACGCGGCCGCCTCCAGCAAGGACATTCAGGAGAAGTTTGCGCCGCTGGGCTTCGCCGTCGAACCCGGCACCCCGGAAGCGCTGGCCCAGCGCAGCCGCGCCGAAACCGCCAAATGGGCCAAGGCCATCCGCGACGCGAAGATCGAGCCCCAGTAAGCGTCGGTCGCGACGGCCGCGCCCCTGCTGCCTCGCACCGCCGCTGACCCGGGCCGCCCGAACTGGTGTCGGGCGGCTTTTTTGTGCATTTTCGATCGATACCCAGCGTAAAAAGGTCGTTTTCAGCTACAAAAAATGAAGCATCAGAAGCGCAGCAGTGGCGCCGGCGTCGGGTCGATGCCCTGGTCCAGGGCGGCCTGGTGCTCGGCCGCGCGGGCTCGCATGTAGGCCGGGCGCTCCTGCAGGCGCGCCCACAAGCCCGCCACGGCCGGCGGGAACTGCGGCGCCAGGTCCAGGTAGTCGGCCAACATCAGCGCGTAGCCCACGGCCACGTCCGCAGCGGTGAAGCGGCCGGCACACAGCCAGTGCTCATGCTGCAGTGCCGCCTCGACCGCCCGCAGCCGCGCCAGAAACCAGCGGGCGTAGTCGGTGACGACCTGGGGCTGCCGGCGTTCTGCAGGCTCCATGTGGGTGTAGCGCAGCACCAGGGTCTGCGGAAAGGTCAGGGTGGCGTCGCTCATGTGCAGCCAGTTCAGGTAAGGGCCAAACGCGGCGTCGTCCGCCGGCACGTCCAGCTGGCCGGGGCTGTGGCGCGCTGCCAGGTACTGGCAGATGGCGGCCGATTCGGTCATGCGTGTGGCGCCGTCGACAAAAAGCGGCACCGTGCCGAGCGGGTTGTCGGCCAGGAACGGCCGGGCGTGCACACGCGGCGGAAACGGCAGCAAACGCAGGGTGTAGGGCAGGCCGATTTCTTCCATCAGCCACAGCGGGCGGAACGAGCGGGCGCTGACGCAGTGGTGCAGGGTGATCATGGCGCCGAGTGTAGGCGGGCGATCAGCCCGCGGGCGCGGCGACCTGCTGGCGGAACTCCGCCGGGCTGTGCCCCGTCCAGCCGCGAAAAGCGCGGATGAAGCTCTTTTCGTTGAGGAAGCCGGCCGCGGCGGCCACCTGCTTGACCGGGCGGTCGGTGCGCAGCAGCAACTCGGTGGCGCGGGCCTGTCGTACTTCGTCTTTCAGGCCTTGCAGCGTGGCACCTTCGTCCTTGAGCTGGCGGTGCAGCGTGCGCGGCGACACCGCCAGCAGCGCGGCCAGTGCTTCGGCATTGTGGGTGGCCAGCGGCTGGGTCGCCAGCGCCTGCCGCACGCGTTGCACCAGCAGGCGGTCGCGCCGGTACTGCAACACCGTCAGCGGCAGGGCGCGTTGCAGCATCTGGGTCATGGCTCCTTCGTCGCGGCGCAGCGGCAGCGCGAGGTATTGCGCGTCGAATGCCAGTTGCGCATGGTCGGCCGCAAACGCGACCTGGCCGGGAAACAGCACACCATAGACCGCCTCGTGGCGGGGGGCGGCGAACGGCAGTTGCACCCCCAGCAGCGGAATCCGGGAGTCCACATACCAGCAGGCCAGGCCGTGGATGTTGCGCAGCACATGCACCAGGCTGAATTCGCGCGAAACGCCGCGCAAGGGCCGCTGCTCGACCACGTGGATGGCGGCACGTCCGCCCTGAACCTCCAGGCGAAGGCGCAGGTCGTCGGCGATCAGCCCGTGGTGGCGGCACCAGCGTTTGAGTGCCAGCCCCAGGTTGGGCGCACTCAGCGAAGCACGGGCCAACATGCCGTAGCTGCCCCAGGGCAGGCGCCGCGAGAACGCGCCCAGCCCCTCGTCATCCAGTGCCATCATCGCCGCGCCGGACAGCAACTCCATCTGTCGGGCCGTGATGCGCCCGTCGGGCTCGTCGAGTCGATCTGGCGCAATCTGTGCCGAACGCAGATGGGGCTCGGCAGCCAATCCGGCGCGCCGCAAGGTCTCGGCGATCGCCCGTGCAAAAGCGATGGGTGTCGCAGCGGTTCCGTCCAGGGGGGTATCGATGTTTCCCGAGACTGGGCAGGTTGGCGAACTCATGGGGAAATTCTGGCACGATTTGCAACCTCGGTGGCGTGCATCGGGCAAACCCTGACCGTATTCTTGCGTCCTGACGCCACCATGGCGGACTGCTTCAACAAGGATTCCCATGTCTGTTCTGGAGACCCAGCTCAACGCCCGTTCCGCCGACTTCCAGGCCAATGCCGCTGCCATGCAGTCGATGGTCGACGATTTGCAGACGCAGCTTGCCGCCGTAGCCCAGGGCGGCGGCGAACAGGCGCGGGCGCGCCACACGGCCCGCGGCAAGCTGCTGCCGCGCGAGCGGGTGTTGCGGCTGCTTGACCCCGGCACCCCGTTTCTGGAGCTCGCGCCCCTGGCCGCGCTGAACATGTACAACAACGACGCGCCGGGCGCCGGTATCGTCGCTGGCATCGGCCGCGTCAGTGGCGTCGATTGCATGATCGTCTGCAACGACGCCACGGTGAAGGGCGGTACCTACTACCCGATGACGGTGAAAAAGCACCTGCGGGCCCAGGAGATCGCCCAGCAGAACCAGTTGCCCTGCATCTACCTGGTCGACTCCGGTGGCGCCAACCTGCCCAACCAGGACGAGGTCTTCCCCGACCGCGACCATTTCGGCC
>ERZ761602.2225-NODE-2225-length-31367-cov-5.500703_pt1 | contig 31367 bp, 21 predicted proteins | sample MGYA00512165_ERZ761602 | MGnify/ENA primary metagenome ERZ761602 (study PRJEB28899, sample SAMN02445085) | bioreactor sludge metagenome | biome: EBPR sludge; isolation source: Thorneside wastewater treatment plant | place: Australia: Brisbane, Thorneside...
CTACAGGCTCGTGCTCGCCACGGTCGCGTCGAAGACCGGCGCGCAGCTCGCTTCCACGCTCGAGCTGCGCACCGAGCGCGGGGGCTTCACGACGATCATCCCCCCGGAGCGCGTGCGCTACCTCGCCGAGATCGCCGAGAGCTCGGACCGCTATGCCGACTTCGCCCGGCGCGAGTCCGAGCGTGCCAGAGAGGCCTACCGCCTCGCGGGGGCCATCTGCGCGCTGCGCGGCGAGCCGCTCGGTACGGAGGTGTTGCCGCCGCTCGCGCCGCGGGAGGGCGACTCCGCCGCGCTCGACGAGCTCTGCCAGAAGTACCAGGAGACCGTCGAGCGGCTCGACGGAGAGTGCCGCATGCTCTTGCGCGCCTGGCCCGCCACCGTCCAGCGCTACCGCGCCGAGAAGTACCATTACGAGGTGCGTGGCAAGGTCCTCACCCAGGACCTGCGCACCGAGTCGCTGTCACGGACGCAGGTGCCCAAGGTGGCGCTGCCCCGCTACAGCGACTGGGGCGACGTGCTCGCCTGGCTGCTCACGGAGAACCTGCCCGGCGCCTTCCCCTATGCGGCGGGAGTCTTCCCGCTCAAGCGCGACAACGAGGACCCGGCGCGCATGTTCGCCGGCGAGGGCGGCCCGGAGCGCACCAACAAACGCTTCCACTACCTCTCGCGTGGCATGCCCGCGAAGCGCCTCTCCACGGCCTTCGACTCGGTCACGCTCTATGGTGAAGATCCGGGCCACCGGCCCGACATCTACGGCAAGGTCGGCAACAGCGGCGTCAGCGTGTGCAACGTCGACGACGCGAAGAAGCTCTACGCCGGCTTCGACCTCTGCGACCCGGCGACCAGCGTCTCGATGACCATCAACGGGCCGGCGCCGATGCTGCTCGCCTTCTTCATGAACGCGGCGATCGACCAGGCCTGCGAGAAGTGGATCCACGCCCAGGGCAAGGCCGCCGAGGTCGAGGCGCGCATCGCGGAGCTCTACCGCGAGCGCGGCGTGGCGCGTCCGAGCTACCGGGGCGAGCTGCCCGAGGGCAGCGACGGCCTGGGGCTGCTCCTGCTCGGCGTGAGCGGCGACGAGGTCCTCCCTCGCGAGCAGTACGAGCGCATCAAGGCCGAGACCTTCGCCCAGGTGCGAGGCACGGTGCAGGCCGACATCCTCAAGGAGGACCAGGCGCAGAACACCTGCATCTTCTCCACCGAGTTCGCCCTCCGGATGATGGGCGACATCCAGCAGCACTTCGTGACCGCCGGGGTGAAGAACTTCTATTCGGTGTCGATCAGCGGCTACCACATCGCCGAGGCCGGCGCGAACCCCATCACCCAGCTCGCGTTCACCCTCGCCAATGGCTTCACCTTCGTCGAGTACTACCTCTCGCGGGGCATGCACATCGACGACTTCGCGCCCAACCTGAGCTTCTTCTTCTCCAATGGGCTCGACCCGGAGTACGCGGTGATCGGGCGCGTCGCCAGGCGGATCTGGGCCAAGGCGATGAAGCACAAGTACGGCGCGAACGAGCGCTCGCAGAAGCTCAAGTACCACATCCAGACCAGCGGCCGGAGCCTGCACGCCCAGGAGATCGCCTTCAACGACATCCGCACGACGCTGCAGGCGCTCTACGCGCTCTACGACAACTGCAATTCGCTGCACACCAATGCCTACGACGAGGCGATCACCACGCCCACCGAGGAGAGCGTGCGGCGCGCGCTCGCGATCCAGCTCATCATCAACAAGGAGCTCGGGCTCTCGCGCAACGAGAACGTGCTGCAGGGCAGCTTCATCGTCGAGGAGCTGACCGAGCTCGTGGAGCAGGCGGTGCTCTCGGAGTTTCGCGCGATCTCGGAGCGCGGGGGAGTGCTCGGTGCGATGGAGCGCATGTACCAGCGCACGAAGATCCAGGAGGAGTCGCTCCATTACGAGGCGCTCAAGCACGACGGCAAGCTGCCGATCGTCGGCGTGAACACCTTCCTCGATCCCCAGGGCTCGCCGACGATCATCCCCGCGGAGGTCATCCGCTCCACGCCCGAGGAGAAGGCCTACGCCATCGAGAGCCGCGACGCCTTCGTCGCCCGCAACGCCGCCGTGACGGGGGAGGCGCTCGCCAGGCTCGGTCGCGACGCTCGCAACGGCGCGAACCTCTTCGAGACCTTGCTCGACGTCGCCCGCGTCGCGACGCTCGGCCAGATCTCGAGCAAGCTCTACGAGGTCGGCGGCCAGTACCGACGCAACATGTGACGCACGACGCGCACGAACGAGCGACCGGAGGAGAGCACCGTGGCGAGCACGACCGACGAAGTGGCCTGGCGCGAGGCGGTGACCGCCACGCTGAAGGGGAGGGGGCCCGAGGAGCTGGGCGCGGTCCGCGCCGACGGCATCCGCATCGAGCCGCTCTACACCGAGCGTCACACCCGCGCGCTCGAGGCGCGTGGGGTGCCCGGAGAGGCGCCCTTCGTGCGCGGGTCGAGCGCCACGGCGGGCTTTCGCGTCGTGCAGCGCTACGACGTGGGCAGCCTCGAGGCCGCTGAGCAGGAGCTGCGCTGGGATCTGGCGGGAGGCACCGAGGGCGTGTGGATCGCCTTCGATCAGCGCGGCCGAGGCCGGGTCGCGTCGGGTTCTCCGCGCTCCGAGCAGGTTTGGGGCGTGCGTGGCGTACCCGTCGGATCTCGAGAGGCTCTCGCGAGCTTGCTCGCGCCGGTCGAGCTCGACCGCGCGACGCTCGTGCTCGAGGTCGGCGCCGCCGGCGCCGAGGTGGTCTCCTGGCTCGAGGCGATCTGTGCGGCGCGAGGCCTCGCGACCAGTGCGCTCGATCTGGTGCTGCTCGGCGACCCGCTCGCGACGCTCGCCGAGCTCGGGGAGCTGCCTCTGGGCCACGCGGGGCTCGGCGTCGCGCTCGGCGAGCTGGTGCGTGCTCGCGCGCACTTCGCCGGTGATGCGCGCACGCTCGGTGTGTCGGGCCTCGTCTACCAGGAGGCGGGCGCGAGCTGCGCCGAGCAGCTCGGCCTCGTGCTCGCTGGTGTGGCCGAAGCCCTGCGCCTCGGCCGGGCGCAGGCCCTGGGGGCCGGAGAGGTGCTCGGCGCCGTGGCGATCGCGCTCGCGGCCGACGAGGACGTCTTCGCGACGATCGCGCTCGTGCGCGCGACGCGTCTCGCGCTCGCGAAGCTCGGCGTCGCCGCGGGGCTCAGCGAGCCTGTGCGGCCTCGTCTGCTCGGGCTCGGCTCCGCCCGCTCCTTCACCGTGCGCGACGCCCAGGACAACCTGCTGCGCGCCACGGCGCAGAGCTACGGCCTCGGGGTGGGCGGCGTCGATCTGCTCGCCACACTGCCCTTCGATCACGCCGCGGGGAGGAGCGATCGGCTCGCGCGCCGCGTCGCGCGCAACCAGGCCTTCGTCTTGCGTGAAGAAGGCCACGTCGCCCGCGTCGCGGACCCGGCCGGGGGCGCCTACTACCTGGAGGCGCTCACCGAGGCGACCGCGCGCGCGGCCTGGGAGGTGTTCCGCGAGGTCGAGCGCGAGGGAGGCCTCTCCGCCGCGCTCGTCTCCGGCTCGGTGCAGGCCAGGCTCGCGCGCTCGCGGGACGCGAGAGCGAAGCTCTACGCACGTCGCAAGCGCGTGATCGTCGGGCTCAGCGAGTTCGCCCTGCCCACCGAGGCCCCGGCCCTGCGCCCGCCGAAGCGCGCCGCGCGGGCGTCGGGCGAGGCCTCGAGCCTGGGGCTCGACCCGAGCGAGGGCGCGCTCAGGGCGACGCCGCTCGCGCTCGTCCGGGACGCCGAGCCCTTCGAGACGCTGCGCGATCGGGCCGACGCGCTCGCCGCCGACGGGCGGAGGCCGCGTGCGCTGCTCGTCGCCCTGGGCGAGGCCTCGGAGCACCGCGCGCGGGTCGGCTTCGCGCGGCGCTTCTTCGAGGTCGGCGGCTTCGAGCTCGCGGAGCTGGAGCTCGAAGGCGAAGGCGGGCTCGACGCCGGGGGGCACGCGGCCACCGTCGCGGCGGCCGACGTCGTCTGCCTGTGCTCGAGCGACGCGCGTTATGCAGAGCTCGGCGCGCCGCTGCTGGCGGCGCTCGGCCGCGCGGGCGCGCGGCAGCTGACACTGGCGGGGCGCCCCGGAGCGCTCGAGCCAGGGATGCGCGCCGCGGGGCTCGCCCACGCGCTGTTCCTCGGCTGCGATGCACCCGAGGTGCTCGGCGCGATGCTCGAGGGGATCGAGAAGGCCCGCGGAGGTGTGTCGTGAACCGGATCGAGAGCTTCGCCGAGGTCGAGTTCGACGCAATCACCCTGCCCATGGGCAGCGATCGATCGCCCAGCGCCCACCACGTCACGCCCGAAGGGCTCGAAGAGCGCGGCCATTACGTCGCCGCCGACCTCGAGGGCCTGGGGCACCTGGGCTCGGCGCCGGGGCTCTTCCCCTACGTGCGCGGCCCCTACCCGACGATGTACACCGAGCGCCCGTGGACGGTGCGCCAATACGCCGGCTTCTCCACCGCCGAGGAGTCGAACGCCTTCTATCGCAAGAACCTCGCGGCGGGGCAGATGGGCCTCAGCATCGCCTTCGATCTCGCCACGCACCGGGGCTACGACTCCGATCACCCTCGCGTGGTGGGCGACGTGGGCATGGCGGGCGTCGCCATCGATTCGATCCTCGACATGCGCGCCCTGTTCGACGGCATCCCGCTCGATCGCATGAGCGTGTCGATGACGATGAACGGCGCCGTCTTGCCCATCATGGCGCTCTACGTCGTGGCGGCCGAGGAGCAGGGCGTGGAGGCGAAGCGCCTCAGCGGGACCATCCAGAACGACATCCTCAAGGAGTTCATGGTCCGCAACACGTACATCTACCCGCCGGGCCCCTCGATGAAGATCGTGGCCGACGTGTTCGCGTACACCTCGCGCGAGATGCCCAAATTCAACAGCATCTCGATCAGCGGCTACCACATGCAGGAGGCTGGAGCGACGGCCGATCTCGAGCTCGCCTACACGCTCGCCGACGGCATCGAATACGTGAAGACGGGCGTGGCTGCAGGGCTCGACGTCGACGCCTTCGCGCCGCGCCTGTCCTTCTTCTTCGCGATCGGCATGAGCCATTTCGTCGAGGTGGCGAAGCTGCGCGCGGCGCGCCTCTTGTGGGCCGAGGCCATGCAGCGCTTCGCCCCGAAGAACCCGAAGTCGAGCATGCTGCGCACCCATTGCCAGACCTCGGGTTGGTCGCTCACCGCACAAGACCCCTACAACAACGTGGCGCGCACCTGCCTCGAGGCGCTCGCAGCGGCGACGGGGCACACCCAGTCGCTCCACACCAACTCGCTCGACGAGGCGCTCGCCCTGCCCACCGACTTCTCGGCCCGCATCGCGCGCAATACGCAGCTCTACCTCCAGGAGGAGGCGGGTGTGTGTCGGCCCATCGATCCTTGGGGCGGCAGCTATTACGTCGAGTGGCTCCCGCACGCGCTCGCGGAGCGCGCGCGGGTCCACATGCGCGAGATCGACGAGCTCGGAGGCATGGTGAAGGCCATCGAGGCGGGCATCCCGAAGCTGCGCATCGAGGAGTCGGCGGCGCGCACCCAGGCGCGCATCGACGGCGGCAAGCAGACCATCGTGGGGGTGAACCGCTACCCTGCCGACGAGCCCACGAGCGTGCCTGTGCTCAAGGTCGACAACGAGCGCGTGCGCCGCGAGCAGCTCGCCAAGCTCGAGGAGCTGCGCAAGGGGCGCGACGCTGCCGCGGTGGAGCGCGCGCTCGCCGAGCTCAGGCGCGCGGCGGAGACGGGCGAGGGCAACCTGCTCGAGCGCAGCGTCGTGGCGGCGAGGGCGAGGGCGACGGTGGGCGAGATGGCCTCGGCGCTCGAGCAGGTCTACGGCAGGCACCAGGCACAGATCCGGAGCATCCAGGGCGTGTACGCTTCCGAGATGGGCGAGAGTGCCGAGGCCGACCGCGCGCGTACGCTCGTCGAGAAGGTCGTCGCGCTCGACGGGCGCAGGCCGCGCATCCTGCTCGCGAAGCTCGGGCAAGACGGCCACGATCGCGGGCAGAAGGTCATCGCGACGGCGCTGAGCGATCTCGGCTTCGACGTCGACATCGGGCCGCTCTTCCAGACGCCCGACGAGGCCGCGCAGCAGGCGGTCGACAACGACGTGCACGTGGTCGGCGTGAGCTCGCTCGCGGCCGGGCACCTGACGCTCGTGCCGGCTCTGCGCGCGGAGCTCGACGCGCGAGGCCGCGCCGACGTCGCCATCGTCGTGGGTGGCGTCGTGCCTCCGGAGGACGTGCCGCGCCTCTACGAGCTCGGCGCCAGCGCCGTGTTCCTGCCTGGCACGGTCATCCCGGAGGCGGCGTGCAAGCTCTGCGAGGCCGTGCTCGCGAAGCTCGAGGCGAGGTAGGCGAGGGTGGCGGCGAGGCTCTCGCTCGACGAGGCCGAGGCGGGCATCCTGGCCGGCGAGCGGGGCGTGCTCGCGCGCTCGATCACGCTCGTCGAGAGCCGGCGTGAGAGCGATCAGCGGCTCGCCGAGGCCCTCGTCGCGAGGCTCTTGCCGCGCACCGGGGCGGCGCGGCGCGTCGGCTTGAGCGGCCCTCCGGGTGTCGGCAAGAGCAGCTTCATCGACGCGCTCGGCAGCGCGCTCATCGCCGATGGCAAGCGCGTGGCCGTGCTGGCGGTCGACCCCTCGAGCGCGCGCAGCGGCGGCAGCATCCTCGGCGACAAGACCCGCATGCCGAGGCTCGCGGTCGATGCGCGCGCCTTCGTGCGGCCCTCGCCGGCGGGCGAGCATCTCGGCGGCGTGGCCCGGCGCACGCGCGAGGCCATGGTGCTGTGCGAGGCCGCGGGCTTCGAGGTCTTGCTCGTCGAGACCGTGGGTGTCGGGCAGAGCGAGACCGAGGTGTCGAGCATGGTCGACTGCTTCGTGCTGCTCGCGCTCGCGGGTGCGGGCGACGAGCTGCAGGGCATCAAGCGCGGCATCATGGAGATGGTCGACATCGTCGCGGTGAACAAGGCCGACGGCGACAACACCAAGCGCGCCCAGCTCGCGGCCCGGGAGCTCGCGAGCGCGCTGCACTACCTGCGGCGCCGCTTCGAGGCCTGGGAGCCGCGCGCGCAGACGACGAGCGCGCTCACCGGGGAGGGCGTGCGCGAGCTCTGGGCCTCGGTCGAGGCGCACCGAGCCGCGCTCGAAGCGAGCGGGGAGCTCGCGGAGCTCAGGCGCTCGCAGTCGCGGCGCTGGCTCTGGGCGCTCGTGGAGGATGGCCTCGTGGCCGGCTTCCGTGGGCGACCCGAGGTCGCGGCGCGCCTCGCCGAGCTCGAGCCCAAGGTGCTCGCCGGCGAGCTGCCCGCGACGACGGCGGCGCGGGAGCTCATCGAGCTCTACGCGGGTAGGTGCTCCGGATGAACCCCGAGCTGCCGTCGATCGGCCGCCCCGGCGTCGTCGTGGGTGGGCGCTTCGTGCTCGAGGCGCTCATCGGCCGCGGCGCGGTGGGCGAGGTCTGGCGCGCGAACCACACCGCGCTCGGCATCCCGATCGCGCTCAAGCTGGTGAGCGGGGCGGGCGCGGATCCCGAGATCGTCTCGCGCGTCGTGGTCGAGGCCCGGTCCGCGGCCGTGATCGACTCGGCGCACGTCGTGCGCATCCTCGACCAGGGTGAGGAGGGCGGCGTCGCTTGGATCGCGATGGAGCTGCTCGAGGGTGAGAGCCTCGCCGACCGGCTGGCGCGTCAGGGGCGCCTCTCGCCCATCGAAGTGGTGCGCATCCTCGCCGAGGTCGCGCGCGGGGTCTCGCGCGCCCACGAGAAGGGCATCGTGCACCGCGATCTGAAGCCGGCGAACATCTTCCTCGCGAGGGTCGACGGCGGCGAGATCGCGAAGGTGCTCGACTTCGGCATCGCCAAGGTGCGTGGGCTCGAGGCGGTGCAGACGCGGCAGGGCATCGTCGTGGGCACGCCGGCCTACATGAGCCGTGAGCAGGTGCTGGGTGGGCGCGCGGTCGACCACCACGCCGATCTCTGGGCGATCGCCGTCATCGCCTACGAGTGCCTCGAGGGGGAGCTGCCCTACCTCGCCACTTCGATGGCGGAGGTCTTCGTGCAGATCGCCGCTCCCTCCGGGCTCTTGCGCAGGCCGCTGGCCTCAGCGAGCTTCGCCGCCTGGTTCGAGCGAGCCACGCTGCCCGTGCCGGAGCAGCGCTTCGCCACCGCGCCCGAGCTCGTCGCCGCGCTCGCGTCTGCGCTCGGCGTTCCGGCGCCGAGCTCGATGGCCGGACAGGCGCCACCACTCGACGGCCGAGCGGTAGGGTCTGCGACCTCGCGTGTGCTCGTCGTGGCGGTGTTCGCGCTCGGCACGCTCGCGCTGATCCTGCTCGTCGCGCTCGTCGTGGAGCTGCGTGGGCGGTCGGCGCCGCCGACCGAGCTCGCCCGGGGTGCCTCGAGCGAGTCCGTGCCGCCTGCGGCCGGGCCGAGCCCGGGCGGCGCGCAGGGCGACGCGACCGCGCCGTCGGCCGCGGCCTCGAGCGCCGCGGCGCCGCTCGCGCCTCCCGAGGCCCCGCAGAGCGCTGCGCCCTCGGCGAGCGCGGCGGGTTCGTCGAGCGCCCGGCCCGCGCCCCGCCCGATGAGCGATCGCTGGGGGATCTGAGCGCAGAGGCGGTGCAGCGCGCGCGGGCGGTTCGGCGGCGGTGGACCCACCACCACCCGTGGTAGCTTGGCGTGGTGCGCCGTCTGCTCTGTGCCCTGCTCGTCGTGCTGGCGCTGCCGGCCGCCGCCGCGCAGGCGGCCAGCCCCGAGGAGCGCAAGCGGGCGCGCTCGCTCGCCGAGGAGGGCGCGGAGCTCTTCGAGCGCGGAGACTTCGCCGCAGCGCTCGAGCGCTTCGAGCAGGCCGAGGCGCTCGTCCCGGTGGTGACCATCGCCCTCGAGCGGGCGCGCACGCTCGAGAAGCTCGGGCGCTGGGTCGAGGCGCTCGAGGTGCTGCACTCGGTCGGCGAGACCCCGCTGGGGCCCGCGTCACATCCGTCCCACAAGAAGGCGCGCGCCGAGGCCGTCGAGCTCGCTTCGGCGCTCGACCTGCGCATCCCGAGGCTCGCGCTCGACCTCAGGCCCGCGCGTGACGGCACGATCGTGCTGCTCGACGGAGCGCAGATGGCGCCCGAGGTCACGCAGGGCATCTCGGTGCGCGTCGACCCGGGCACGCACCTGCTCGAGGCGCGCGCGACCGACGGCGCGAGCGCGAGGCGAGAGCTCGAGCTCTTGCCCGGCGATCGGCGCGAGATCCGAATGCTGCTCGAGCTCCCGCGCCCCAAGTCCCTCGAGGAGCCGACCCAGCCCTCGGGCTCCGTGCAGCGAACGGCCGGCTGGATCTCGCTCGGCGTCGGCGGCGCGCTCTTCGCCACCGGCTCCGCGCTCGGCCTCGGCGCCGTCGTGATGCGCGGCGACCTCGCCGAGAAGTGCCCGGGCGACGTGTGCCCGAGCTCGCTCGAGGGCGACGTCGCGACCTACGACGCGGTGCGCGCGTCGACGACCGTGGCGCTCGTGCTCGGCCTCGCCGGGGCGGGTGTGGGCATCACGCTGCTCGCGACCGCCCCGTCGGACGAGGCAGAAGCGGCACCCCAGGTGGAGCTCGAGGCGCTCGTCGCACCGGCGTGGCTCGGGCTCGGAGGGAGGTTCTGAGATGCGGCTCCGACGGATCCTGGGTGCGCTCGCGTCCATCGCCCTCTCCTCCGGCGCGTGCTTCTTGCCCGGCTTCGATGTCGGCGGCTCGGGCGGTTCTGGCTCCAGCACGACGAGCTCCACCGGCGGAGCGGGCGGCGCGGGTGGAGCGCCGCCCCAGCTCTGCGAGAGCGAGGGCCTGCCACCGCGTCCGCAGGGCGCGGGCGGCGGAGGCGGCGGAGGCGGCGCGGCCCCGGAGCCCTTGCGCTTCGCGCTGCGCAATTTCGATTTCGGCGACGCACCGCAGGGAGAGCCCGCGCGCACCGACCTGCCCGGGCTCGACCTCGATCGTTCATGCTCTTGCTGCGAGTGCGTGAGTGCGCTCGAGGCCTGCACGCGGCCTTCCTTCGCCACCGCGGCGAGCTGCGACGGGGAGCGCGGCGTCGACAACGCCTTCGCGAGGCTCATCTCGCTCGTGGGCGACAACGCCACGAGCGCTGCGCTCAACGGCGACGTCGAGGATGGCGTGTGGACGATCCTCGTCGAGCTCGCCGACTACAACGGCCTCCCCGACGACGCTCAAGTCCGGGTCGCGCTCTACACGACGAGCGGCCACAAGACGAACCCCGACGCGATGGCGTTGCCGACCGCGCCCGCCTGGCAGGGCGACGATCAATGGATGCGCCGCGCGGACTCGGTCGGGCCGACGAACGAGCCGCTCGTCTACACGGACCAGGCCTACGTGACGGGCGGCGTGCTCGTGGGCGAGCTCGAGGGCTTCCTCTCGCTCGGAGGCAGCCTCGGCTCGCGCGTGAACTTCCGAGGCGGTCTGGTGCGCGCTCGCATCGCGGAGGTCGACGGCAAGACGGTGCTGCGAGACGGCGTCATCGGCGGTCGCTGGCCGCTCGAGGACATCTTCGCCGCGCTCTCGTCGCTCCGGATTCTCAACCAACCCGTGTGCACGAACACCATCGGCTACAGCACGGTCAAGGCGTCGATCTGCAAAGCCACCGACGTGTACTCGCGTGGGGTGGGCGCGAACCTCTGCGACGCGCTGTCCTTCGGCATGCGCTTCGACGCCGAGCCCGTGCTCTTCGCCGCGGCGCTCGGCCCCTCGACGAGCTCGCCAGGCTGCGTGGACCCCGCGACGGATCCGGCGAACGACTGCTGCGAGCGCGTCATGCCGACCGACCCCTGCCCACGCTGAGCGCGCTCGAGCTTCAGGCGAGCTCAGGCTTCGTCGCCTGGCTCGCCGCGCTCGAGCACGACGAGCGCGGCCTCGCTCGGGCAGCCGAGCCGGAACGCGAACCAATGGCCGCCTCCGCTCGAGGTGTAGAGTTGTTTGTCGCCCATACGATACCGGCCCCAGAGGTAGGCCTCGGGCGCGATGGGCTCGAGCAGGCTGCGTCCGCTCGGCGTGCCGAGCTGCGCGCCGTGGGTGTGGCCGCTCAAGGTGAGATCGACGCCGCGGCTCGCGAGCGTGGGGAAGCCGCTCGGCCTGTGACAGAGCCCCAGGCGGAAGGCCTCGCTCGGGGTGGCCTCGAGCGCTCGATCGATGGCGCGCTCGTAGAAGTCCGCCTTTCCGCGGCGAGCCGGGTCGTCGACGCCTGCGATGACGAGCTTCGCGCCACGCACGTCGACGAGCTGGCTGCGATCGTCGAGCAGCTCGACGCCGCTCCTCGCATAGACGAGGCGCGTCTCGCGCGCGCCGCGGTAGTGCTCGTGGTTGCCCATGACCGCGTAGCAGCCGAGCGGCGCGTCGAGGCTCTTCACCGCGGCGAGCGTGGGCGCGAGCCAGGGCACGTGGTCGATGATGTCGCCCGTCAGCACCACGAGATCCGGTCTGTGCTCGCGCGCGCGCTCGACGATCTCGCGCACGCCTTCGGGATCGAGGTAGGCGCCGAGGTGCAGGTCGGTGAGCTGGAGCACGCGCAGCCCCTCGAGCCCGGGCGGCAGGCCTGCGAAGCGCATGCGGCGCTCGACGATCTGCGTGCCGTGGAAGGCGTTCGTCACGCCGAGCCCGGCCGTCGCGAGCGCCGCGACGGGCAGGGAGGCCACCGCGAGCTCGGTGAGCTCTCGGCGCGTGAGCACGAGGCGCGAGCCAGCGAGCGACGGCGCGCCGCCGTGCGCCGGGGCGGGGGTGAGCGAGGCCTCCGCGCGCGTCGCGGAGGCCTCGGTCGGCTCCGAGGGATCGGCGGCCACGGACTCGAGCGCAGGCGCCGACTCGACCTCGGGCGGCACCGGGCTCGGCCCCACCACCGTCTCGCGGGTCTCCTTGCTCGGCTCGCGAAGGCTGGGCGTGGGCTCCGAGGCGGAGGCCACGGTCGACGCGGGCGACAGCCAGCCCAGCAAGCGCCGCAGGAGGGCGGCGAGCGGCAGCGTGAGGAAGAGCGCGAAGAGCATCACGCTGCTCGCGCCCACGATCACCGTGAGCGGGATCGCGAGCGACGGGGCGTAGCCGCCTGGGCCTCGCCCCACCCACATGCGCAGGAGGTTCCCGCCGATGCTCGCGGTCGCGAGCGCCGCGAGCGCGAGACGCACCCAGCGCTCGTTCCACCAGCGGCGATGCCAGCTGCGCGCCATCCAGAGCACGCTCGCTGCGAAGAGGACGACACCGATGAGCGCGATCTTCATGCAGCCGAGAGTGTTGCGCGGGATGGGCCCAGGTGCCACGCCTCCCGTCGACCGAGGCCCCTTCGCTGGGAGCTGGGTTTTTGCTACGACAGCTCGCTCCTCACCCCGCAGGCGACCGCGAGAGCGTGTGCGCGCGCACCGGAAGGCACCACGACCATGGCGAACATCCACGACGACAACTCCCGCAGCATCGGTCGCACGCCGCTCGTGCGCATCCAGCGCCTCACGAAGTCGCTCGGCCTGCCCGCGGGCAAGGGCGCGACGGTGCTCGCCAAGATCGAGGGCCGCAACCCGGCCTACTCGGTGAAGTGCCGCATCGGCGCGGCCATGGTGTGGGACGCCGAGGAGCGTGGGCTCTTGAAGCCCGGTGGTGGCATCGTCGAAGCGACGAGCGGCAACACCGGCATCGCGCTCGCGTTCGCCGCGGCCTCGCGCGGCTATCGATGCGTGCTCACCATGCCCGAGACGATGAGCATCGAGCGCCGCAAGGTGCTCGTCGCCTTCGGCGCGGAGCTCGTGCTCACGCCCGGCGCGCTCGGCATGAAGGGCGCGATCGCCAAGGCCGAGGAGCTCGCCGCCTCCGACCCGGGCCTGCTCCTGATGCGCCAGTTCGAGAACCCGGCGAACCCGCTCATCCACGAGCGCACCACCGGGCCCGAGATCTTCGACGACACCGACGGCAAGGTCGACGTCTTCGTCGCGGGCATCGGCACCGGAGGCACGATGACCGGCGTGAGCCGCTACCTCAAGAAGCAGAAGGGCCTGCCGCTCGTCTCGGTGGCGGTCGAGCCTACCCACTCGCCCGTGATCACGCAGACGCGTGAGGGGCGCGAGCTCGCTCCGGGCCCGCACAAGATCCAGGGCATCGGCGCGGGCTTCGTGCCCAAGAACCTCGATCTGTCGCTCGTCGACCGCGTCGAGCAGGTGAGCAACGACGAGGCCATCGCGATGGCGCGCAGGCTCGCGCGCGAGGAGGGCATCCTCTGCGGCATCTCCTGTGGCGCGGCGATGGCCGCCGCGCTCCGCCTCGCCGCCGAGCCGGCCTTCGACGGCAAGACGATCGTCGTCGTGCTGCCGGACGCAGGTGAGCGCTACCTCTCCGGCGCGCTCTTCGAGGGCATGTTCGAGCAGGTCGAGCGGGCCACGGCATGAGCGCGGAAGGCGGCTCCTCCCAGAGCGAGCTCGACGCGATCGTGCGCGCGGTCGTCGACAGCTACAGGAGCGACCCACGAGGGCACCGGATCAACCGCCGCTTCTTGCCGTCGCGCGACGAGATCATCGAGTGCATCGGGCTCCTGCTCCAGGTCTTCTACCCGGGCTACTTCGGCCGCCAGGATCTCACCGACGAGAGCATCGCCTACCACGTGGGCGGCCTGCTCAGCTCGCTGCGCGACAAGCTCGCGCGCCAGATCGAGCAGTGCCTCTGCCACGCTGCCGAGTGCGGTGCGGTGGTCGACCCCTGCGCGAACGAGGCGCGCCGGCTCGCCACGAGCCTGCTCGCCCGCCTGCCGGCCATCCGCGAGACCCTCGTCGAGGACGTGCAGGCCGCCTACGACGGCGACCCCGCGGCCACCGGGCTCGACGAGGTCATCCTCGCGTACCCGGGCCTGCTCGCCGTCACGGTCTACCGCATCGCGCACGAGTTGCAGGCGATGGGTGTGCCGCTCTTGCCGCGCATCATGACCGAGTGGGCGCACGCGCAGACCGGCGCCGACATCCACCCGGGCGCGACGATCGGTCGGCGCTTCTTCATCGATCACGCCACGGGCGTCGTCGTGGGCGAGACGACCCACATCGGCGACGGCGTGAAGCTCTACCAGGGCGTGACCCTCGGCGCGGTCTCGCACCCGCACGACGAGCAGGGCCGCGTGATCCGGAACACCAAGCGCCACCCCACCGTCGAAGACGACGTCACGGTCTACGCCAACGCCACGGTGCTCGGTGGCGACACGCGTCTCGGGCAGGGCTCGATCGTCGGGGGCTCGGTCTTCCTCACCAAGAGCGTGCCGCCCAAGGCGCGTGTCGCGCTCAAGCCCCCGGAGCTCAACGTGAAGACCGCACGCGAGGCGCCCTCTGCCTGGGTGCTCGACTTCGAGATCTAGAGGCCCAGCACCAGCGCCCGAGCTGCGCGAGGCGGCGCGGAGCTACTGCCCGAGCTCCGCGCGCAGGGCCGCGGCGAGCTCGGCGGCGCCCTCGCCGAGCTTCTTCGAGGGCCAGCGCACGCCGAGCCCCTCGTCGTCGTTCGGCTTGGGGATGACGTGGAAGTGCACGTGGAAGACGGCCTGGTGCGCTGCCGGGCCGTTGTTCTGGAGCACGTTGTAGGCCTTGGCGCCCGTGGCCTTCATCACGGCGCGGCAGATGCGCGGGAGCACGCGACCGATCGCCGCCGCCGAGGCGTCGCTCAGCATGTCGAGCGTCGCCGCGGGCTCCTTCGGGATGACGAGCGTGTGCCCCTCCGAGAGCGGCCCCACGTCGAGGAAGGCGAGCACCTCGTCGTCCTCGTAGACCTTGTGGCAGGGGATCTCGCCGCGCAGGATCTTGCTGAAGATGGTCTCGGCCATGTCGGTCTCCTTCGTGCGAGGTCGACCCCGAGCGAGGCACGGGGCTCCGCGTCTCAGGCGACCGCGGCCGCCTCGGTGCTCTGCGTCGCTTCTTCGGCGCTCGCGGCCTTCGTGCGGCTGCGCGCCTCGGCGGTCTCGTTGATCTTCACGCTCACGAGCTTCGAGACGCCCGGCTCCTGCATCGTCACGCCGTAGAGCACGTCCACGGACTGCATCGTGCGCTTGATGTGCGTGATGAGGATGAACTGCGACGAGGCGGTCATCGAGCGGATGGCCTCGTTGTAACGGGTGACGTTCGCCTCGTCGAGCGGGGCGTCGACCTCGTCGAGGATGCAGAAGGGGCTCGGCTTGAACTGGAAGATCGCGAAGATGAGGCTCACCGCGGTGAGGGCCTTCTCTCCGCCGCTCATGAGCTCGATGCTCGAGAGCTTCTTGCCAGGGGGCTGCGCCAGGATCTCGATGCCCGTCTCGAGCAGGTCGTCGGGGTTGGTGAGCCGGAGCTCGGCCTGACCGCCGCGGAACATCTTCGGGAAGAGCACCTTGAAGCGCGCGTTGATGGCGTCGTAGGCCTCGCGGAAGAGGCGCTTCGTCTCGCGGTTCATCTGCAGGATCGCCTGCTCCAGATCCGACAGCGCCTGCTCCAGATCGGCCTTCTGCGTCGAGTAGTAGCCGAAGCGCTCCTCGGCCTCGGCGTGCTCACGCACGGCCTCGAGGTTCACCGGCCCCATGCGCTCGAGCAGCTCGCCGAGCTCCGTGATGCGCGCGCGGTGCGCTTCGTCGACCGGCGGGCGCTTGTGGTAGTCGCCGACCACCGTGGGCAGCTCGAGCCCTCGGAAGCGCTCGCGCACGCCGTCGAGCAGGTGCTGCCGCTGGATCTCGAGCGTCGCGAGGTTCGTCTGGTGGGTGCGCAGCCGCTCGGTGGCGGCCTCGACGGCGCGGCGCAGCTCGCGCAGGTCGAGCTCGACGCTCGACAGCTCGGCGCGGAGGCCCTCGAGCGCGTCGCGCGCCTCGGCGAGCTCCATCGCCGCGTCGCGCGCGATGGCGATCGACACGACGAGCTCGGTGCGGTGGTGCAGCATGCGCGCGGCGGCCTGGCCCGCCAGGAGCGCGCACTCGATCTGCTCTCCCTCGAGGCGCTCGCTGCGCGCGCGCATCTCGTCGACGCTCTTGCCGAGGCGCTCGACGGTCTGGCGCACGCTGGTCGCGCGCTCTTTGAGCTGCGCGAGCGAGATCTTGCGCTCCGTGACGACGGACTGCTGGCGCGTCACCTGATCGCGCCAGGTGGAGGCGACCTCGTCGGCCTCGACCGCGCGCTCGGCGCAGGCCTCCTTCTTGGCGCGGCCCTCCTCGAGCACCGTCTCCGCGTCGGTCTGCTCCTTCGCGGCGGCGGCCAGCTTGTCGCTGAGCTCGGCGATCTCGGTGCGCACGGTCACGAGGCGACGCTGCACGCTCGCGAGCTGTTCCTCCGCGCGACGCAGATCCTTCTCCACCGTGACGAGCGCGAGCTCGCCCTGGTGGGCCTCGTTGCGGGCCCGGTCGAGCGCCACGCTCGTCTCGGTGAGACGCAGGCGCGTCTCCTGCTGCTCGGCGAGCAGCGCGCTCACGACGGCGTCGCGCTCCGCGACCGCCTCGTGCAGCTCGCGCATCTCGCGCTTCTGCTCGAGCATGCCGGCGGCGACCTTGTCACCGGCGCCACCGGTGAGCGAGCCGTCGGCGCCGTGCACCGTACCCGAGAGCGTCACGACGCGCCCGTACCAGCCCGCAGCCAGCACCGCGCTCGCGGTCTCGTCGTCGTCGCCGACGAGCACGTCGCCGAAGAGCGACTCGGCGAGCGCGGCGTCGCTCGGCAGGTAGTCGATGCGATCGACCAGGCGCCCACCGACGCGCGCGGCGAGCTCGGGCTCGAAGCTCGGCACCGAGGCCGCTCGCCCGGCGACGTAGCGCGGGCTGCTCGGCACGAGCGTGGCGCGCCCCTTGTTCTTCGCCGCGAGATCCGCGAGCAGCGCGCGCCCGCGCTCCATGTCGTCGACGACGACCCACTCGAGCTTCTCCCCGAGCACCCCCGCGAAGGCGGCGGTCAGCTCCTTGGGCGCCTCGAAGCGATCGGCGACGAGCCCGACGATGCATGGATCGTTCGTCGCCATGAGGGCCTTCGGTCCCTGGCCGACGCCCTCGTGGCGCGCGGCGAGCTCCTCGAGCGCGCGCAGGCGGTTGCGCTTCTGCGACAGCTCGTTCTTCGCGGTGTCGACCGAGCGATCGAGGCCCACGGCCTTCTCACGCAGCTCCTTCAGCGAGACGTCGAGCTCGTCGCGTCGCTCCGCCGAGGTGAGCTTGCCGCTCCTGAGCTCGTCGATCTGCTCGGCGAGCGCCGCGCGCCGCGTCTCGATGTCCTCGACCTCGAGCCCGAGACGATCGTCTTCCTCGCGCAGGCGGCCCTCGCGCTGCGCCATCTCGCCGACGCGCCTCGCGTGCCCGGCGAGCGTGGCCTCGGCGCCGGCGACGGCGGCCTGGGCCTCGGCGGCCTGGCGCTTCAGCTCCGAGGCCGAGCGCTCCGCCTCTTGCTGCGCGACGCGCAGCTCGTCGAGCTGCTCGAGCTCGACGCGCGTGGCCTCTTCGCCGCGCGACTCCTCGTCTTCGGCGGCCTCGAGGACCTCGACGAGCGACTCGCGCTCCGCGGCCAGCTCCTCGAGCTTGGCGCGCAGCTCCTGCTCCTCCGCGAGCGCCGCGCGGCGCCGTTCGTCGAGCTCGAGCATCTTCTCGCGGGCCCGCTCGAGCTCGGCCTCGTGCATGCGCACGTCGTTGTCGGCGCGGAAGGAAGCCGTGTGCGCCGCCTCGGCGCGCTCCTCGGCCGAGTGCGCGGCCTGGCGCTGCGCCTCGAGGCCTGCCTCGCGCGCGTCGAGCGCGGCGCGGCTCTGCTGCTCCTGCTCGGTCGCGCTCTCGAGCGCGTTGAGATCGACCTGCGCCCGCACGGTGAGCTCGAGCAGCTTGTGCGAGGCCTCGTGCAGCACGAGCTCGTCGAGCTCCTTGCGGTAGCTCACGTAGCGCTCGGCCTTGGCGGCCTGGCGCTTGAGCGAAGCGAGGCTGCGCTCGATCTCGCTCACGATGTCGCCGACGCGCAGCAGGTTCTGTCGCGTCTGATCCATCTTCTGTTCGGCCTGCTTGCGGCGCGCCTTGTACTTCGTGATGCCGGCGGCCTCCTCGATGAGCAGCCGGCGATCCTCGGCGCGGGCCGACACGATCATGCCGATCTTGCCCTGCTCGATGATCGAGTAGGCCTTGGTGCCGACGCCGGTCCCGAGGAAGAGATCGGTGATGTCCTTCAGGCGGACCTGCGTCTTGTTGACGAGGTACTCGCTCGTGCCGTCGCGGTAGAGGCGACGCGTGACGGCGATGTCGCTCCAGTCGCGGTACTCGAGCGGGAGGGTCTGCGCCGCTTCGCGATCGGAGTTGTCGAAGGTGATGGTCACCTCGGCCATGCCGTGGGGCCCGCGCGACTGCGAGCCGGCGAAGATGACGTCGCTCATCGCGCGGCCACGCAGGTGCTTCGCGCTCTGCTCACCCATGCACCAGCGGATGGCGTCGACGATGTTCGACTTGCCGCAGCCGTTCGGGCCGACGATGCCGATGACGTCGTGATCGAAGTGGATCACGGTGCGATCGACGAAGGACTTGAACCCGCTGATCTCGAGCTTCTTGATGTGCATGGCTGTCTCGGTCGGGCGCGCGGCCTCGTGAGGGAGCGCTACGTGGCCTTCGGGGTCATGTCATGACACGACACGTAAGGTCACGCGTTGTACCGGAGTAGCCGGTCACCTCTGGGTCTTCAAGACTTGACGTGCGCGCAGTCCCGGAGCGCGCGGTGATCGGTCAAAGCTTGATCCAGGCGGGAAAACGCGAGGCCTCGAGCGCCGAGCGCGAACGCTCGGGACTCCAGAGCTTGACGCCCGTGCACCGAGCGTTATCGGATGGGCATCATCCATGCCGACCTACGAGTACGCCTGCACGAGCTGCGGTTTCGAGTGGGAAGCCGAGCAGTCCATCAAGGCCGCTCCGCTCACCGACTGCCCAAGCTGCAAGAACGCGAGCGCCAAGCGCCAGATCTCCCGCGGCACGGGCTTCATCCTGAAGGGCGGGGGCTGGTACTCCGACCTCTACGCCTCCAGCAAACCGTCGGGCGGCGCCTCGACGGCGTCGGGAGGCGCCACGTCGAGCGGAGACAGCTCTGCGTCGACCGGCGGCTCGAGCGCCTCGAGCGACTCGAGCTCCTCCGGCGGCGGGGGCTCGTCCGGCGGCGGGGGCTCTTCGAGCACGCCTTCGTGGACGCCCGCCGCCAGCTGAACCTCCCCAGGTCGGGCCCGCCGCTTGGGCCTCGGGCCGGTGGGCTGCTACGTTTCCCGAGATGACCCAGCGCAGCAAGCTCGACGAGGTGCAGGCCCGGCTCGACGAGATCGACCGCGAGATCCTGAGGCAGGTCGAGCGTCGCGCTCGCGTCGTCCAGGACCTCGTGGCGCTCCGGGCCGAGTCGGCGAAGTTCGCGCCCATCGTCGACGGCGGGCGCGTCGCCGCGCTCGAGAAGGCGGTCGCGGCGCCGGTCGATCCACGCTCGATCCGGCCCATCTTCGCCGCGATCGACGCGGCCTGCCGGGTGCAGGAGCTGAGCCCTCGCATCGCCGTCGTCGGCGCCGAGGGCGGCTTCTCCTGGCTCGCCGCCGCGACGCACTTCGGCCCGCGCGCCGAGCCGCTGCGCTGCGAGACGCCCGACAAGGCGCTCGAGGAGGTGTCGCGAGGCCACGCGGAGTTCGCGCTCGTCGTCTACGAGACGCTGCGCGAGGGCCTCGCGTTCTCCACGATCAGCGCCATCGCGAGCCACGATCTGCGGCTCGTCGGTGAGCGCGAGGTCGTGCACGTGCTCTCGCTGCTGAGCAAGTCGGGGCAGGCGAGCGAGGTCGAGCGCATCTACGTCGCGCCCTCGCACCACGTGCTCGTCGAGCAGTTCCTCGAGACGCGCTTCCCGAAGGCGAGCGTCATCGACGTGCGCTCCGCGGCCGTCGCGTGGGATCTCGCCGCCGAGAACCATGGCGCGGCCGCGGTGGTGCCGAGGGGGCTCAGCGGTCACGAGCAGCTCTCGGTCGTCGCCGAGAGCATCGCCGACGAGGGCGAGATCCGGGTGCGCTACGGCGTGGTCTCACGCACGCCCATGTCGCGCACCGGCAGCGACGCGACCGCGCTGCTCTTCAGCGTGCCCGATCACCCGGGCGCGCTGCACGACGTGCTCGAGGAGTTCAAGACCCGCAGCTGCAACCTGCGCCGCATCCAGTCGCGCGCCGTGCCAGGCGAGGGTTGGGAGTACGTGTTCTACGTCGAGGTCGGCGGCCACGTGACCGATCGCCCGCTCGTCTCCGCGCTCGAGGGCGTGAAGAAGAAGACCCGCATGCTCAAGATCGTCGGTTCCTTCCCGCTCATCGAAGCAGAGCCGCCGCAGAGCGGCGACGCACGCTGACATGAGCGAGCTTCGTCCGTCGCGGGGCGCACCCGCTCCGCTCAGCTCGAGGCGCTCGGTGCTCGAGCTCGCCGGTCTCGGGGTCGTGGCTGCGGCCTTCGGCTGTGGGCCGAAGCCTGCCTTCGTGCTCGGCGCGGGCGAGCGGCTCGACGCCGAGACGATCGACCGCGACCCGATCGCGCTCTTGCCGCCCGGCGCGATCATGCTCGGCAGCCTCGATCTCGAGGCGCTCTACAAGACGCCCATCGGCGGCGACGTGAACGCCATCGTGGAGTCGCTCGTGCCGCTCGGCCGCGAGTCGAACTTCGTGCCCTCGCGCGACACACGCAAGCTCGTCGGCGGCGTGTGGGCCATGAAGGGCGTCGACCTCTGCGCGGTGACGCAAGGCAGCTTCGACGTGCAAGCGATCCAGCGCGCGGCCGACGCACGCGCCCAGGCGCCGTCGGGTGCACCGCTCGTGAAGACCCGCTACGCCGACGTCGATCTCTACACCGTCGGCAACCTGGGCTTCGTGCTGCTCACGCCGAGTACCATGCTCTCGGGCAACGAGGTCGGCATGCGCAGGGCGCTCGACAGGCTGCGCACGAAGAAGCCCAGCCGCGAGGTCGCGCCCTGGATGATCGAGCTCTTCGACACGCCCGGCGCGAGCTTCGCCATCGCCGGTGATTTCGGCGCCGAGTCCGCCGTCGAGGTCGACGCCTTCGGGCTGCCACGCCGCACGCCTCGCGCCTCGGCGCGCACGCCGGTGCAGCCGGTGCTCGAGGCCGTCTCGAAGACCTACCCCTTCCTGGCGGGCGTTCGCGCCGTGCGTGTGCTGGGCAACTTCAACCCGCCTGGCCTCAACTTCGCAGGAGCGCTCACCTACGAGAGCGAGGAGGCGGCGCTCGCAGGCAGCGGGCACCTCAAGAACCTCTCGCAGCTCACGCAGTGGATCAACCTGCTGGCGGCCTTCGGCGTGGGCGCGAGCCTGCCGCCCGCGCAGCTCGCTCCGAACGGCAAGGACGTCGGCGTCGTGCAGCCGGTCGACACCCAGTTCGCCAAGATGGCGATCTCGATCGTGGCGCGCTACCTGCGGCGCGGATGAGCTCGCCGTCGCTCCGGCGCGCGCTCGTGCTCCTGGTCGCGACGCTCCTCGTCGTGAGCGGCCTCGTGTCCGTGGTGCTCGGTGATCAGGCCTACCTCGAGCACCTGAGGTCGCGTTGAGCGTCGACGGCGCTTCGCTCACGCTCGTGCTCGGCGCGGCGCTCACGCTCTTCGGGTTGCGCACGCGCTACCGAGCCTGGGCGAGCTTGCTCGGCCTCGCGGTCGTGGCGCTCGCGCTCGGCGTCTCGGTCTTCGACGGCGAGTCCCACGCCGGGCCCGACGCGGTCGTGGACGGCACGATCTTCGTCTGGATGGGCGCCGTGCTGCGCCGCGCGCTCGCGGGCGTCGTGCTCGTGGTGCTCGCGCTGCCGATGTCGCGCGCCTTCGCCAGGCCGGGGCCCGGCGAGCGTTGGTGGCTCGCGGGGCTCTTGCTCGGGGGCCTGCCGGGCATCGCGCTCACGGGCTCGAGCATGCTCATCCTCGATACGATGAAGCGCCTGCTCGACGACGCCTCGCGGCCTTCGGAGCAGCGCATCCTCGAGCTCGAGCAGGCCCTCGGCCGCTCGGACCTGCTCCTCGGCGCCGCCGCCGCCCTCGCCGCGCTGGGTGGCGCGTGGCTCGCGTGGCGCGAGGCCACGAAGCCGGCCCCGGCGCGCGAGCCGAGCACCTGAGCGCGTGCGGGAGCCCGCAGCGGTGGTCGAGCTCGCCGCCGCTTCAGCGCCGAGGCTTGGGCTCCGGGGGCTTCGCGCTCAGCGGATCGTCGGGCCAGGCGTGTCGCGGGTATTGGCGCCTGAGCTCCTTGGCGATCGCCGGGTAATGGCGCTCCCAGAAGCCGGTGAGATCGGTCGTGAGCTGCACGGCGCGCTGGTTGGGCGCGAGCAGGTGCAAGACGAGCGGGAGCTTGCCGCCGAGGATCGTCGGGCCGCGACGCTCGCCGAAGAAGTCCTGCAGGCGCGAGGCGATGCTGGGCGGCGCCGCGCGCTCGTAGCGCACGGCGAGCGTGCGCCCGGAGGCGAGGCGCACGCGCTCGGGGACGAGCTCGTCGAGCGCCCGGCGCAGGGCAGGGGAGAGCGAGGCCGTGGCGAGCTCGGACCAATCCACGCGTTCGAGCTCGTCGAGCGAGGTCTTGCCTCGCGCAGCGGCCGCCACGAGGGCGGAGAGATCGTTCGCGTCGAACACGGGCGCGCCGAGCTCGGGGCGGTGCTTCGCGAGCAGCTCGAGGCGCACCGCGAGGGCCTCGAGCGAGCTCCTCGTCTCCACGTCGAGGCCTCGCGCGAGCACCGCGCGCGCGAGCACGGCGGCGGCCTGCTCGGGATCGCTCGGCGCGGTCCGGGACTCGTCGAGCACGAGCGCGCCGTAGCGGAGCACGCGGCGCGCCTCGACGCGTTTGCCTCCCGGAGCGATGGCGAGCGACTCCTCCTCCTCGACGCGGTCGAAGAAGAGCTCGAGCAGCCAGTCGGCCTCGATGGCGCTCGCGAGCCTCACGACCGTGCGAGCGCGGCCCTTGTCGACGCGGTCCTCGGCGTCGACGGCCACCACGAGATCCCCCGACCGTACCCGGCTCGAGTCCGCGAGCACCGCGCTGCCACCTCCCGCGAAGACGACCTCGATGCCCGCGCGTGAAGTCGAGCTCTCGGGCCTGCGCAGGCGGCCCACGCGGTCGGGGTAGCCGGCGAGGATGGCGAGGCGGAGCGCGGTGTCGCACTCCTCGTCGGTGCGCGGCGCCTCGCCCCGGTCGCGCACGATGCGACGGAGCTGGTCACGCACGCGGGCGGCGCTCTTCGCGCGCTGTGCGTCGTAGCCTCGGTAGCGCGCCTGCTCGGGCGAGAGCTTCGATGCGCGGTCGAGCTCGGCGGCGAGCGCGGTGAGGTCGCTCGGCTCGGCGTGGCCGTGCCATGCGTCGTTGCGATCGACGAAGCTCCGCTCGCTCGCGACGGCGGCCACCGCGCAGGCCTCGCGGGCGACGCCGCGGCGCTCGGCCTCGGCGAGCAGCCGCGCGAGGCGAGGGTGCGTGGGGAAGGCCAGCATGCGGCCGCCGAGCTCGCTCAGCCTGAGCGCGTCGGCCGCTCCTTCGACGGCGCCGAGCGCGCTCAAGAGCTCGATCGCGCGCGAGAGCGAGGCCTCGGGCGGCGGCTCGAACCAGCCGAAGCGCCTCGGATCGCCGACGCCGCTCGAGACGAGCTCGAGCACGGGCTCGGACAGGTCGAGGCGCTGGATCTCCGGCGCCTCGAAGGGCGCGCGGGTCTCGAAGTCGCCGGCGGTGTAGAGCCGCATCGCGAGGCCGGGGCGGGTGCGCCCTGCGCGCCCTGCGCGCTGGACTGCGGCGCTCTTCGCGATCTTCGCGAGGCCGAGCTGCGTGAGCCCCGACCAGCTCGCGACGCGCGCCACCTGTGCGAGGCCCGAGTCGATCACCGCCACGACGCCGTCGATGGTCACGCTCGTCTCGGCGACGTTGGTCGCGAAGACGACCTTGCGGCGTGAGGACCGCTGGACGGCGCGGTCTTGTTCGGCGGCGGAGAGCGAGCCGTAGAGCGGCAGGAGGGAGAGATCGTGCTCGCCCGCGAGCTTCTGCGCGGCCTGCATGGCCAGGCGGATCTCGCGAGCGCCGGGCAGGAAGACGAGCACGTCGCCGTCGAGGCCACGCAGGCAGAGCTCGCGCAGCGCGGAGGCGACCTGCGAAGCGAGCGGGCGATCGTCGCTGCGCGCGAGGTGCTCGACCTCCACGGGGTAGGCGCGACCGGGGGCCTCGACGAGCGCGGCGTCGAGGAAGCGCACGAGCGGCGCCGTGTCGAGCGTGGCGCTCATCGCGACGAGGCGGAGCTCGGGGCGCTTCGTCGCCCGCAGCCTGCGCAACATCGCGAGCGCGACGTCGGAGGCGAGGTGCCGCTCGTGCAGCTCGTCGAGCACCACCGCGCCGACCCCTCGCAGCTCGGGATCGGAGATCATGCGCCGGGCGAGGATGCCCTCGGTGAGGTAGCTCAGCCGGGTGCGCTCGCTCGACGCGCGTTCGAAGCGCGTGGCGTAGCCCACCCGCTCACCGGGCTTCTCGCCGAGCTCGCTCGCGACCCGCTCCGCCGACCAGCGCGCCGCGATGCGCCTCGGCTCGAGCACGAGGATCTCGCCCGGGATGGAGCCGCTCTCGAGCATCGCCCGAGGGAGGCGCGTGGTCTTGCCCGCGCCCGGCTCGGCGGTCAGCACCACGGCCCCCTTCGCCTCGAGGCGCGCGAGCACCTCGGGCAGGAGCGGATCGATCGGCAAGGGCTCGTTCGACACGCGCCAGCATACACCTCGATCCACGCAGCTGGGCTCCACTATGCTCGCGACGCCATGACCTACCGCGCCGACGATCCGCTCACGCACTCGACCGCCACCGAGCTCGCCGCGATGCTCGCGAAGGGCGAGGTCTCGAGCGAGGAGCTCGTGCGCGCGCACCTCGACCGCGCCGTCACGCTCGACGGCAAGCTCGGCGCCTACGTCGAGGTGCACCGCGGCGAGGCCATGGCGACCGCGAAGCGTGCCGACGAGGCGCGCAGGCGCGGCGAGCTCGCGAGCCCGATCGCGGGCCTGCCGCTCTCGATCAAGGAGAGCCTCGACTGCGAGGGGCACGCCTCCACGCTCGGCATCGTCGCGCGCAAAGGCCGCAAGGCCGCGCGCGACGCGACCGTGGTGGCGGCGGCGCGCCGCGCGGGCGCCATCGTGCTCGGGCAGACGAACGTGCCGCAGCTCTTGCTCTCGCACGAGTCGCGCAACCCGCTCTACGGCGCGACCGTCAACCCGTGGAGCGGCGCGCACGCGCCCGGCGGCTCCTCCGGCGGCGAGGGCGCGGCGATCGCCGCCGGGCTCAGCCCCTTCGGCATCGGCACCGACATCGGCGGCAGCATCCGCGTGCCGGCGCACTTCTCGGGCATCGTCGGGCTCAAACCGACGCTCGATCGCTGGTCGAACCGCGGCTCGAACGGCGCGATGATGGGCCAGGAGGCGATCCGCAGCCAGTGCGGGCCGATGGCGCGCACCGTGGGCGACCTCACGCTCCTCCTGCGCGCGCTCGACGTGCGCTTCATGGCCGACGAAGACCCGCTCGTGCCGCCCTTGCCCTTCGGCGACCCCGCCGCGATCGCGCGCGGCGAGCTGCGGGTCGGCTGGTACGTCGACGATGGCTGGATGGCGCCGTCGCGAGCCATCGGCAGGGCCGTGCACGAGGCCGCGGTCGCGCTCGCCGACGCGGGCTTCGAGGTGCGCCCCTTCGCGCCGCCAGGCATGCGCGACGCGGCGCTCAGCTACTTCGCGCTCATGAGCGCCGACGGCGGCAAGACGGCCTGGGCGAACCTCGAGGGCTCGGCCTCGGAGCCGACGCTGCGGCCCATCCAGCGCATGGCGTCGATGCCCGATCTCGCGCGGCGCCTGCTCGCGCGTGGCATGCGCGCCGCAGGGGAGGGGCGCACCGCCGAGCTGCTCGAGGCGCTCGGCGAGAAGACCGTGACCGAGACCTGGAAGCTCGTGCGTGAGGCGAGGGCCTACAGGCTGCGTTTCCTCGAGGCCATGCGCGAGGCGAAGGTCGACGTGCTGCTCTGCCCCGCGCACTCGACGCCGGCCGTGCCCCACGGCGCCTCGGCCGAGTTCGTCGCGGGCGGTAGCTACTGCATGCTCTACAACCTGCTCCAGTTCCCCGCCGGGGTCGTGCCGGTGGCTCGGGTCCGCGACTCGGAGGCCTCCCGCAGCGTCGTGACCGATCGGCTCGACAAACGCGCCGCGTTCATCGACGCCGAGAGCGCCGGCCTGCCGATCGGCGTCCAGATCGTCGCGCCGCCCTTCCACGACGAGCGCGCGCTCGCCGTCATGGCGGCCCTCGAGGCCGCGCTCGCTGGCCGCCCGGAGACGCCGCGCACGCCGATCGAGCCGCGCTGAGCTCCTCGTGGGGAGCGCTGCACCGACCACTCCGTGCGCGCGCGCCGGGGCTCTTCGGCGCGCGGCGCGGCGGATCTGGCGTGACGCGCCCAGGTTGGTTAGAACCTGCCCCGTGAAGAGCCCTCGTCTCTCGGTCCTCGGTCCCTCGGTGGTGCTCGCGCTCGGCGCGCTGTCGGTGGGCTGCGACGAGCAGCCCAAGTCCGCACCTGCGGCGAGCGCTTCGGCCGCGGAGGCACCTCCGGTCGACGCCAAGCTCGACAGCGCGCTCAAGGCCGTCGAGCAGGCAGGAGACTCGCAGGCGAAGAAGCCCGCCGCGGGCTCGCAGCCCCCACCCTCGGGCATCTTCGCGCCGGGGGAGGCCGACCTCGCGCATCGGCGCGACGCGGCGCCGAAGGTCGAGCTGCTCGACGCCGGCAGTGAGCCGAGGCTCGCACTCGGCGCGAGCGCCCGACCGGAGAAGGAGAAGACCCAGCTCTTGGTGTCGCTCTCGACCGGCGGCCAGCAGGCGCTTCCTCCCCTCGAGATCACGCTCGAGACCACCAAGCTCGAGGCGCCGAAGCCCGACGCTGCCGCGAAGGGCGCCGAGGCCAAAGCCGCGGAGCCCGCGCCCGCCGGCGAGGCGCGCTGGGTCACGAAGCTCAGCGAGCTGAAGATCGCCGGCGACGCGGCCGTGCCCAAGCAGATGGCCGACACGCTCGCCAAGATGAAGGGCAGCTCGCTCAGCTTCACGCTCTCGCCGACCGGCCCCATCGCCTTCGAGCGCAAGCTCGCGAAGGACGCCGATCCTGCGCTCGAGATCGCGCTTCGCTCGATCGAGGACACGCTCACCTCGCTCTACGTGCCCACGCCGAGCGAGGCCGTCGGTGAAGGCGGCTACTGGATGGTCACCGACCGCCGCACGGCGCTCGGCGTCGACGTCGTACGCTACCGCGTCTTCCGCGTCGTGAAGGTCGAAGGCGACGTCGCGCTGCTCGGCCTCGACATCCGACAGTACGCAGCGGACGACCGCGTCGACCTGCCGCTCGGCCCGCAGCTCGCCGGCGCGAGCCTCGACACCTACGGCTGCGCCGCGAAGGGCGCGGTCGATCTCGCGCCGAAGACGCTCTTCCCGAGCGCCGCGCAGCTCGCGCTGCGCATCCAGGCCGGCGTGGCGCCGCCCGGTGCGAAGGCCGCGCCCGCCGAGCAGCGCCCACGCGCGCAGATGTTGATCGAGCTGGTCGGACAGCTCGGCGGCGAGCCCAAGTCGGCCGCGATGGTGATGGCGGCGCAGGGCGGGCCCTGAAGCGCGCGCAGCCCAGGGCTCAGCCAGCCCAGGGCTCAGCCAGCCCAGGGCTCCGCCCAGGGTTCAGCCCAGGGCTTGCGCGTCGGCGGCCGCGAGGATGCGCTCCTCGGCTTGGTGTGCCAGCTTCTCGACGGCGTGCGCGGCCTCGACGGGCGGCAGCGCCATGAAGAAGTCGAGGAAGTCGTCTTCCAGGCCCGGCTGGATCGTGCCGAGCACCAGCACGATCGACACGGTGGGCTTCTCGATCTCGGCGAGCGCCAGCGCGCGCGCGCGGAAGTCGCCGGCGCGCGCCACCCGACGCGAGACGATCTGGATGAGCAGGCCGATCACCAGGCCGGCGAGCACACCCACGATGTAGAAGTCGGCGTCGAGGCGCAGCGCGGCCGCAGCCACGAGCCCGCCCACGGCCGCTCCGAGCACGAGGCCCGGCTCTCCGCCGTTCGGTTCTCCGGCCAGGCGCAGCAGCGTCGCGGCCTGCAGGCCTGCGCGCGAAGGTGCGCTGCCTGGCTGCCCCGGAGGCGCGTCGGCGCCGCGTGCGCGCAACCCGACGAGCGAGCCCATGCGCCGGAGACTCGTCGCGCGCAGGCTGAAGAAGCTGATGAGCAGCGCGAGCAGCGAGACGACCACACCGGCGGCGATCGCCACCTCGCGGCCGAGCAGGCCCTTCGGCAGCGGGCTCTGGACGCGCGCCGACTCCGCGGCTCCCGCGAGCTCTTGCGCGCGCGCGCTCGAGAGCTTGGCAGCTTGCGCGATCTGCTCGACGAGCGCGCTCGCCTGCACGCCTCGGGTCGCCGCCACGACCTGCTTCGCGACGTCGACCTGTCGCCCGGCCTCGCTGGGCGCCTCGATCGCGGCCGCCGCCGTGATGGCCTCCCAGGCGCGCTTCGCGTCTGCGGTCGGCTCCACCAGGCCCGTGACCGCCTCGCGGCATCCGACCAAGCTGCGCGCGAGCTCGTGCGTGGGCTTCACGCCCGGCCAGGCGAGCTCGAGGGCGGGCTTGGGCTTGGGTTTCGGCGCAGGGGTGCGCTGCCAGCGCTTGGGCGCCGTGGGCTCGGGGGCAGGGGCGGGCTGCTCCTCGAGCGCGGCTGCGTCGGCGATGCCCTTGAGCACACCGAGCTCCTCGTCGAAGCGCTTGGCCGGGCTCTCGCAGGCGGCCACGGTCTTCGAGAGCTCGGCTGCGCGAGCGGCCCGATCGAGCGCGGCCTGATCCGGCACGAGCGGCCCGCGCGCGGTGAGCAAGAGGCCGAGCGAGCCTCCCACGCTCGCCACGAGCACGATCGCCGACACGAGGATCCAGCTCGTCTCACCGCGACGCGTGTAGTCGTTCACAGGCCGGCCCTCGACCGAAGGAGTACGAGAGCGGAGCGAGCCTGTCCAAGCTTTCGGGGAGCGTGGCGAGCAAGCGTGCGGCTGGAGCGGGCTGCCCGCTCGCTGAGGCTCGAGAGGCTCAGAACCCACCCTCCAGGCCGACGAAGCCGGGGCCGAGCATGGGACGCACCCAAGCGCTCGAGGGCGGCGGCTCGGGCTCACCATCCGTCAAGAGCAGCACGACGCCCGTGGCGACGAGCGCGCCGCCGAGCCCCAGGCCGACGATGCCCAGGTTCCCGAAGAGGTTCGCGTCGCCGTCGAGGGCCTCGGTCTGTTGCGCGAGCTGCGAGCGGCACGCGCTGTCGCAGCCCGGATCGCGCGCGGCGATCTCCGCCGCGTCGGCGTCGCTGCGCTTGCCGAGCGACACCACACCGAGCGCAGTGCCCACGCCGAGGCTGGCGACGCCGAGCCCGATCGCGCCGATCGAGAGGATCGTCCGGGTGGAGCCGCCGCTCGCGCCCGACCCCTCGCTCGCACCGACGGAGGATCCACCCGTCGCGAGGGCGAGCGTCACGTCGAGCGTCTTGCTCGGCTCGGCGACGAGCTCGCGCTTCGCGCCCTTGAGGCCGGACGCCTGCGCCTCGACGACGTAGCTCCCTGGATCGATGGCGATCGGCTGGCCGACCTGGGCCGCGTCGATGGGCTTGCCGCTCAGGGTGATCACGAGCCCAGCCGCGTCCGCGGGCTCGACGCGGATGACCAGCCTCGGGATGCGTCCGTCGAGCTCCGTCAGCTCGGCCGCGCCCCGCTCTCGTGCGTCGCGGAACGCCGCCGGCGCGCCCTCGGCGATCTGCTCGCCCGCGAGCTTCTCGTAGGTGGCCTTCGCCTCGAGCAGCTTGCCGAGCGCCGCCTGGCTGCGCGCGAGGTACAGCAGGTGCGTCGGTGCGTGGAAGAGCCCCTCCGCCTCGGTCAACAGCTCCACCGCTTCCTCGTGGCGGGCCTGCTGCGAGGCCTGGATGCCGCGCTTCGCGAGATCGCGTGCGCGGTCCTTGGCGGCTTTGTCGTCGTCGGCGGGCGCCTGCGCGGGCTCGGCGGCGCCGGGCTTCGCGGCAGGCTTCGCGCCCTTCGACTGGGCGTAGGCCTCGCCCGTGGAGAGGGTCGCGAGCGCGGGTCCGAGCAGGCAGCCCGCAGCGAGGGCGTAGAGCGCGGCGAGACGCGGCACCGGGTCGAAGCGCATCGGTACGAGCTTATACTCCAAGCTCAGCCCACGGCGCTCGTTTGCCGCGACGCCGCTCGGGCTCGGCCGCGAGCGCGTCGCGGCTCGAGGCCTCTCGCGTGGGCGCGGCAGAGCGACCCCAGCCGATTCGAGTTGCCCCGGAGCCGTGCTACGCTCTCCGGCGATGACGCAGCCGGCCGGCCAGCCCGATCGCATCGGCGAGGTGCTCGACGGCAAGTACCGGATCACGCGCATCATCGGCCAGGGCGGCATGGGCGCCGTCTACGCGGGCGAGCACATCCGCGTCAAACGCACGGTCGCGATCAAGATCCTGCACGCCGGCGCCAACGGCGTCGACGAGATGGCCGAGCGCTTCGAGCGTGAGGCTCAGGCCGCAGGCAAGATCGGCTCCGAGCACATCGTCGAGGTCTACGACCTCGGCATGACGGCCGCGGGCGAGCGCTTCATGGTCATGGAGTACCTGGAGGGCGAGCCCCTGCGCTCGCGCATCAAGCGGCAGGGGCGCTTGTCTCCGGGAGAGATCGTCGGCTTCTTCGGCGAGCTGCTCGAGGGGCTCGCCGGCGCGCACGCCGCGGGCATCATCCACCGCGATCTGAAGCCCGACAACGTCTTCCTCGTGAAGGAGAAGGCCGGCCGACGCGACTTCGTGAAGATCCTGGATTTCGGGATCTCGAAGTTCACGCACATGGAAGACGGCGCGATGACCCGCACCGGCGTGGTCATGGGCTCACCGAACTACATGAGCCCCGAGCACGTGAAGACCTCGAGCGAGGTCGATGCGCGCAGCGACCTCTACAGCGTGGGCATCATGCTCTTCGAGGCGGCCTCGGGGCAGGTGCCGCGCAAGGGCGCGACCTTCGCCGAGCTCCTCTTCAAGGTCGTCTACGAGCCGGTCCCCGACGTGCGCACGCTCGCGCCGGAGGTGCCTGCGATGCTCGCTCAGATCATCCACAAGGCCTCCGCGGCCGAGCGCTCGCAGCGCTTCCAGTCGGCCGCGGAGTTCCGCGCGGCGCTGCTCGGCCTCGGGCGCGAGCTCGAGCAGCAGCTCGCCGAGGCGGGCACGGGGCGCTTCGTCGACGAGACGAGCGGACAGTCGACGGTGGCCCTGTCGGCCGCCGGGCTCGGCCCAGGCTTCTCGTCGGGGGTCGTCGCGGCCGGGGGTACCTTGGCCGTGCCGGGCTTCGGCGCGGGCTCGCAGCCGTCGTTCGGCGCGGGCTCGCAGCCGTCGTTCGGAGCGGGCT
>ERZ761602.2228-NODE-2228-length-31328-cov-17.419211_pt1 | contig 31328 bp, 28 predicted proteins | sample MGYA00512165_ERZ761602 | MGnify/ENA primary metagenome ERZ761602 (study PRJEB28899, sample SAMN02445085) | bioreactor sludge metagenome | biome: EBPR sludge; isolation source: Thorneside wastewater treatment plant | place: Australia: Brisbane, Thorneside...
AAAACCTGTGGCGGGTCGCGTTGCGGGTCGCGGTGGGTTCGACTCCCATCCACTCTCGCCTATGTTCGTAGTGACACGGCGACGCCGTGTCACTACATAAAATGGAGAACTATGTCTTTCCCTGAAACTGAAATTTTTACAAAACTCGTCACACGTGTATTTCGCATTGAGGATGTAACAAGTTTAGATGCAAATGATAAAGAGAATAAAGGATTCTTCTTACGTTATCGCGGACAATTAATTGGTGAAGATTCTGCTGAAGCGTATGACCAATTAGCTGAATCATTAAATCAATACAACGTCATGCCTTTGTTTCGTGAAGAAGAAGGCAAACATGTTATTTATCTTGCACAAAAATTACCTGAGCCAAAGCAAGAAAATATCAGAACCAATATTATTCTTTTTATCTTAACCGTTTTAAGTGTCATGTTAGCCGGTGCACAACCGGAAGGTCCTGTTCCAAACGACACATGGGGAGTGATAGTTGTATTGGCAAAAAGTATTTTCACAGGCTGGCCCTTTGCAGTAAGTTTGCTTGGAATTTTATTGGCACATGAATTGGGTCATTACTTTATGAGCCGTTATCACAAAACGCCAGCATCTTTGCCTTACTTTATTCCGTTTCCATTGAGTCCGCTTGGCACAATGGGTGCGGCAATCATCATGCGTGGTATTCCAAAAAACAAACGCGTGTTATTTGATATCGGTGTAGCAGGTCCAATTGCAGGTTTGGTTGTTGCGATTCCAGTTTTACTTTTAGGTTTATCACTTTCTGAATTGGGAACGATTGACCCAAATCCAAATGGTTTTCTCGAAGGCAATTCTTTAATTTATTTGCTATCAAAATTTATTGTTTTTGGTCAGTTATTGCCTGCACCTGTTGAGCCGCAAGGATTTTTATATTGGCTTCAATATTTCTTCACAGGTCGTCCCATTCCGTTTGGCGGACTTGATGTGTTCATTCACCCTGTTGCATTTGCAGGTTGGGCAGGGATTTTGGTCACGGCATTAAATTTAATTCCAGCAGGCACGCTTGATGGTGGTCATGTTATCTATTCACTATTTGGTGATAAAGCCCGCAAAGCATTTCCGTTTATCATTGCTTTGTTAATTGGTCTCGGATTTTTTTGGGATGGTTGGTGGCTGTGGGCTGTTCTGCTATTTTGGTTGGGACGCGTCAACGCGCAACCTCTTGACCAAATCACCCGCCTCGACCCTAGCCGCAAGTTGGTAGCCTACGCTATGATATTCGTCTTCGTTTTAGTTTTTACTCCCGTTCCATTTATGTTGTTGGTTCCGTAAAATTTATAAGTAGGGGCGAGGCATGCCTCGCCCCTACAAAAAATATAATATAACAATGAAAAAAATAATCTCCCTTTTCTTTATCACAACAATTTTATTATCATCATGTAGTGCTGAAACAATAACTACACCCACTGCTGAAAATGCTGAAACGCAGAGTGCGGAAAAAACTTCCACGCCAGAATCAGGTTCAATTAGCACGAATCAACTTGAAGTCAATGAAGAAGCGTTAAACGGATTGCAAATCAATGTATGGACTCCGTGGCATGAAGTTGAGCAAAGTCTGTTTGAAGCATTGGTCAAACAATTTAATAATGAGAATCAATGGGGCATTGTTGTCAATGTACAAAGCCAGGTTAATTTTTCAAATTTATATGAAACCACGACAGCTTCATTACCAACAGACCAACGCCCCGATTTAGTGATTGCCTTGCCTGAACATGCGCACGAATGGTTTGATAACGGCGTGGCGATTGATTTGAATGATTATGTCAATGATGCAACCTATGGTTTGGATACAGAAGATTTTTATGATGTGTTTTTGAATCAAGATATTTCTGGTGATGCGCGTGTTGGAATGCCCGCGCAACGCACAGCCCAATTTTTATTATGGAATGAAACGTGGGCAGATGAATTAGGTTTTGATTCTGCACCCACATCTATTGATGATTTTGAAGAACAATCTTGTGAAGCGCATGATTCAAAATTGAAAGATGAATTTGCAGAAAATGATTCTTTCGGTGGTTGGTTGGTGAACACCGAATCAATGACGGCATATTCATGGATGCTGGCGTTTGGCGGTGGCGCGTTAGAAGAAAATAATTATCGTTTTATGAAGCCAGAAAATATTGATACGTTTAAATTTTTACGCGAGTTATCTGAAAAGAATTGCGCGTGGCAAAGTGCCAGCGACCCGATTCTTTCGTTTGCGAATCGTGAGGCTTTGTTCATCACAACCAGCATGGAAGAATTTACAAGTGTAGCGCGTGTGTTTGCCAGTGTTGGTTCGCGAGATGTTTGGAAAGTTTTGCCATTTCCAAATGATGATGAAGGCGTGATGGCTGTGTATGGTTCGTCGTATGTGATTTTGAAATCGAATGATGATAGCCAAATTGCAACTTGGTTGTTTATTAAATGGCTTTTGGATAATGAACAAGACAAACGCTTTGTGGAAACAACTCATCTCTTTCCGCTTCGCTCTTCGACGTTAGACCTGCTCTCTGACTACGAACGGACTCATCCTCAGTGGAAACAAGCCGTGGACTTAATTCCGCAAGGTGCTTTGCAACCTCAACTGGCATCTTGGCGTACAATTAAAATAATGCTCGGTGATGGATTTGCGCACATGTATCGCGTGAATGTTCCTAGCGGACAAGTAGCGGCAATCCTCGCGCAAATGGAAAATACAGCGAAAGAGTTGAGTGAGTAGGAGAAATAAAATGCCACATTCAGAATATAAAGCCAGACAGGTTCGGGCGAAGACTCATGAAGTCTATGAATATGACCATGATGATAACAAGCCCGGCAAGCCTTTGCATATCTTAATCCCCGGCGGATTAATTGCCTTAGCAACTTTGGGATTAATCATTTTGATTGGCTACTTAACATTTATAGATGAAAGCCTTTCACAAGAATTAGGAATTATGTTGTGTTTAATCCTCTCGCCTTTTTATGTGGGTGGAGTTTTCTTGTTTAGTTATGGCTATGAGTTATATGATATTCCGCGTGCATTAAGATTAACTGCCATTATTGTATTTGTGACATTAGCATCAGTCGTCATTATTGCTGTTTTGTTTGCTGTGTTAGGAAATATGAAAGGCGGGTCTAGCTCATCTTCTAAATCGTCAAAATCTTCTTCATCTTCAAAGTCATCAGGCAGTTCTGGCAAATTAAGTGACCTGGCTGGCGGATTCCTCGGTGGGGCGGCAGGTGCAGGTTCTAAAAAATCAGTAGGTGGAAGTTCATCATCAGGTGGTGGAGGTTCTTATCACTCAGGCAGTGGACCGATTTTCGTCAACACTGGCGGACGGACTCGTGTTGAAACTCGTGAAGTAACCAAAGAAGTCATTAAAGAAGTTCCCAAAGAACCAATGCCGATAAAATGTCCATTTTGTTCACGGTCTTATGTTCCAGTTGAACATGAATATGTTTGTCCCAGTTGTGGTGGCGTGACTCCGAAGGAATTAATTGAAGAGTCGCAGATGCCTAAAGATAATAGCAAATAGCGGTTGGCTGTTAGCAAAATCCGTAATTTGTATTTTACAGAGTACGAATTACGGATTATTATTTAAGAACAATTACAACAAGGAGTTCTCCCATGAAACCCATGTACATCAACGGAAAATTTACAAACGGACATGCCACAGAAGAGATTCAAGTCCAAAATCCTGCAACAGAGGAAATTATAGATTCGGTTCCACGAGGCAAGCCGGAAGATATCGAAGAGGCGGTGCAGGCGGCAAAATCCGCGTTTGATGCGTGGCGCAAGATGGGGTCAAATGAAAGAGCAAGTTTATTGCATGAAGTCGCAAGCAAAGTGCATGAACATAAAGAAAAAATTGTTCACTTGCTAACTTTAGAAGAAGGCAAGCCTGTTGCCGAAAATGAAGAAGAAGTTGAGTGGGTGATTAATACATTTCGTTATTATGCTGAATTAGGCAGGCATCATAGAGGAAGTGTTCTAACTTCTGGAGAACATTCGCAATTTAATTTTATTATCAAAGAACCGTACGGCGTGGTGGGTTGTATTGTGCCGTGGAATTATCCGTTGTTGTTATTGGCATGGAAAGTTGCCCCTGCCCTCGCGGCTGGAAATACTGTGGTCATAAAACCATCCGAGATGACTCCGTTAACTGCGTTGTATTTAGCAGAACATTGTTTCAATCATTTACCTGCAGGTGTTTTGAATGTCGTCACAGGGTATGGGCATGAAACAGGTGAACCTCTTGTTAAACATGCTGAAGTGCCAGTGATTGCGTTTACCGGAAGTTTAGCAACGGGACAAAAAATTGCGGCGATTGGCGCGCCAATGATGAAGAAACTTCATTTGGAGTTGGGCGGCAAAGATGCAACTGTCATTGCTGAAGATGCTGACCCTGAAATTGCGGCAAAGGCTGTGGCGTATGCGGCATTGTTAAATGCGGGTCAGGTTTGTACGAGTACTGAACGAGTATATGTTCCACGAAGAGGTGCGGCAAAATTTACAGAAGCAATTGTGGAACATGTCAAATCGCTTCGCATCGGACCTGGAACTGATTCTGCTACGGATATGGGTCCTATGATTGGAGATGTTTATCGTGCTAAGTTTGAAAAGCACATTGAAGATGCAAAGTTTAACGGCGCAAAAATTTTATTCGGCGGCGGCAGACCGAAACATTTATCAAAGGGATTCTTCCACGAGCCAACAGTTTTATCTAATGTTGATCATTCGATGGTCATCATGCGCGAAGAGACGTTTGGTCCAGCTGTTCCAATTATGGAATACACCACATTTGACGAAGCCATCAAATTAACAAATGATTGTATGTTTGGTTTGGGTGCTGTATTAATTTCAAATGACCCGAAGAAAATTAAACAATTCTTCGATGATGTTAAAGCAGGAACCATTTGGATTAACGACCCACTGACTGATAATTACGCTGGCCCATTTGGCGGGATGAAATATTCAGGCGGTGCGCGCGAGCTTGGTGAAGTCGGCTTGGATGAATTCCGCGAAGTGAAACACGTCCACTGGGATTTCAATATGGAAGATAAACCTTATTGGTATCCGTATGGACAGTAGACGATAGACAGTGGACGGTGAAAACAGTCTACGGTCTATCGTCCACCGTCAGCTTATAATGAGAGCCATGAAAAAACAATCATGGCTCTTTCCTTTTCTATTGCTGATTGGGGCATTGATATACACATTACTCACTCGTACACAACTACCCACTGATGGCTTTTCTACTTATGGCGCGGATACTGTCCGTGCGGAAGTGACTCAAATCATTGAAGAGGGTGAAATTCAACTTGGGGAAAATCTGCAAACCTATCAAGTTGTGCGTGTGAATATTTTAGAGGGTGAATATGCTGGCATTCCTATGGAGATTGATTACGGCAGACGACAAATCCGCTCGGATGATTATTTGCTAAACGTAGGCGATATGATTATCGTATCAATTTCTAAAACGCCAGATAACGTAGTCAATGCCTATTTTGTAGATTTCACACGCACAACTCCCATTCTTTGGTTAGCGATTCTGTTTGCATTAGCGATTGTGCTTATCAGCCAGTGGAAGGGTATCCGCTCGTTGTTAAGTATGGCGTTCAGTTTGTATATCATTATCGGTTATATCATTCCACAAATCTTAAGTGGAAGAGACCCATTACAAGTCAGCATTATAGGTTCAATTATTTTATTAGCCGTGACGTTGTATCTCACCTATGGCTGGAATTTGAAAACACATTCATCTGTGCTTAGTATGGTTTTCGTTTTGTTACTGACAGGCACATTAGCAGGCATAGCAATTACATTTACAAAATTAAGTGGCATTGGTGATGAAAATGTTTTATTCCTTATGCAAAACAGCCAAACGCAGATTAACATCAGGGGTTTGTTTCTCGGTGGATTAATCATCGGGGCATTGGGCGTATTAGATGATTTGGTCACGACTCAGGCTTCGGCTGTGTTTGAGTTGCGTCATGCCAACCCAAACTTTGATTTTCGGGGATTATTTAACTCTGCTATGAGAATCGGTCAAGACCATGTAGCCGCGACTGTGAATACGTTGGTCTTGGCGTATGCTGGTGCATCACTGCCGATGTTGCTTTTATTTTCATTAGGGCAAGGCGATTATGGTTATCTCATCAATTTTTCTTTAATTGCTGAAGAAGTTGTGCGCACGTTGGTCGGCTCGTTGGGGTTAATCGCCGCTGTGCCAGTGACAACTGTGATTGCTATCTTTTTTGCTCAAAGGGCAGAATCGCTTGAAAAATGGGAGCATGTTCTAGGTCCAGAAGGAAGCGGGCATAGTCATCATCATTAAACCTGCTTTAGCAGGCTTTGTAGGAATAGCGCGGGGGTTCATCCCCGAGCGATGATGAAGGTAAGAAAATGTTGAAGGTGCAGAATCAAGCCTACCCTTAGGAAAGAGGCGGGGTTTTATCCCCAAAAATTCCTGCAACTTTTCCAAAATCCCTGCGTAAGGTAAGGTGCAGAAAGTCATCAAGGAGAATTGTGAACGAAGAACAAAGCTGGGTAAATCAGGCGCAACAAGGTAGTGACGAGGCGTTTACAAATCTGGTAGAGACCTATCAGAAGCCCGTCTTCAATTTGTGCTATCGCATGTTAGGCGAGCATGAGCTTGCGGAAGATGCCGCGCAGGAGACCTTTTTACGCGCTTACCAGCATTTGCATCGTTACGACCAAAAGCGCCCGTTTGCGACTTGGTTGCTCTCGATTGCCGCACACTATTGTATTGACCGTTTGCGCCGTAGAAAATTTTCAATGTTTTCGATGGATGCAGAAGATGATGAAGGAAACACGATTGAATTGCCAGATTTTGACGCACCGAATCCTGAATCAGAATCTATCAAAGGTCAAACCAAAGATAGAGTGCACGATTTACTAAACGGTTTAGATACAACCGATAGAGCCGCCATCATTATGCGATATTGGTACGACTACTCTGAAAAAGAAATTGCTGAATCTTTACGGTTATCCGTTAGTGCTGTCAAAAGCAGAATGCACCGCGCTCGTAAAGAAATGGCAGGCTTATGGCAAGAACAAGAAGATGATTTAACTGCTGAAATGGAAAGGAGACACTATGAATCACCAGCCTTTTGAAACTTGGTTGCTGGATGATAAACATCTCACAACTGCAGAAAAGGGCGAATTAAACGCTCACCTGCGAACTTGTAAAACTTGTACTGCATTAGCAGAAACAGGTTTAGTATTGCGTTCTGCAAAAATTATTGAGCCTACTGCTGGTTTTACTTTACGCTTTCAAGAGAAACTTGCTTTGCAAAAAATAGCCGAACGCCGTCAGCGTTTATGGGGCTTAATCATTCTGTTAGTCAGTGGCATTGGTTTACTAACATGGTTTGCCATGCCATATATCACAACTTTTATTAGCGCACCTATCGAATGGCTTACCGCAATCGTTGGCTATTTAATTTTTATCTTCACATCATTACAAGCATTTACTGAAGTACTGCAAGTATTTACACGCGTCATACCAAACTTCATCCCACCCTATGCTTGGATGATTTTATTCTCTGGTTTTGCAGGTTTTAGTTTGTTATGGACAGTATCCATTTGGAGGTTTGCCCGCAGACCTCAAGGAGTTAACGTATGAAATTAAAAAAGAATTTAATCCGCCTCATTCTTATTTTCGGCTTGCTTGCTATACCCTTTAGCACAGTCTACGCCCAAGACCCCGATGGCGGCGATATTGTGTTGTTTGGTCAAAACTACACGCTCGAAAGCGGCGACACATTAAATAGTGCCATTGCTGTCTTTGGTGGCAACGTATCCATTGAAGAAGATGCACTTGTCAATGGAGATATTGTTATCTTCGGTGGCAATCTCATTATTGATGGCGAAGTCAATGGAGATACCGCCTTGATTGGTGGCAACGTCACCATTACTGGAGAAATAGATGGTGATATTGTTCTGATTGGTGGTCAAGCAAACTTAGCCTCCACCGCAGTGGTAGATGGCAACATCGCCATGGTTGGCGGCAACTTGAATAAAGAAGAAGGCGCAGAAATTACAGGCAATGTCACAAACAATGCACCGCCTGTGTTTGATCCTCCCAATGTGCCGGATGTGCCAAATCCTCCTAACCCGCCTTTTGATTACGATTATGACTATGGTTTCAGATTCAACCCATTTTGGGAAATTGCCAGTGCATTTGGTCAGGCTTTAGTTGTTGCCGCCATCGGCATGTTGCTCATGCTCTTCTTACAACCACAACTTGAACGCGCCGGCAACGCTATGACTAGTCAACCAGTTATGGCAGGTGGCTTCGGTTTGTTGGCAATCATTGTAGTTCCAATTGCAATGGTGATTATGGCAATTACTATACTTCTCATCCCAGTTGCACTCATCATCGCCTTCATCATTCCATTGGCTTGGTTATTCGGTATGGTGGCGCTTGGTCAAGAAGTTGGAGATAGATTCACCAAAGCCATTAATCAAACTTGGGCACCCGTTCTCTCCACAGGGTTTGGAACTTTCTTACTTGTTCTGCTCACTGGATTAATTAGTTTAGTTCCATGCGTTGGTTGGTTAGCATCTTCACTTGTTTACTTAGTTGCCCTCGGCGGTGTCGCCATGACTTGGTTCGGCACAAGAAACGCCACAACAAGGTCAATTACACCTACTGAACCGCCAACAACTGCTTAAAACTTGAGAGTGATATAATAAAAATGCCTCAGAATTATCTGAGGCATTTTTATTTATTATCGGAGAAATATCATGTTCAAGAACGAAATCCCCAAAGCACCTATTCATAACTCGCCTCCACGTTTTATCGAAGTCGCAGGGTCACATCACCAGATGGGAAGTCAAATCGGCGAAGCGGCTCGTCATCAATTACAACATAGTGTAGAAAATGCCCGCAAGTTATTAGATGCCTCATTTTCTTCCATACAACTCACTTGGGAACAAGCAAAAACTCATGCCAAAAAATATTTACCATTTGCTGAAGAAACATATCCTCATTATGTAGATGAAATGCGCGGCATTGCAGAAGGTGCAAATTTAAATTTTGATGATGTGCTCGTCGTCAATTGCATGGAAGAAATTGCAGGCGATACGCTTCACCTCACACACTGTACCAGCATGGCAGTCAATAACGAACGCTCTAGCAATGGTCATGTACTCGCCGCGCATAATGAGGATTGGTATCCAGATGATGAAGATGATGTGTTAATTATTTCGGCAAAACCCAATGAAGAACCGCCATTTTTGTCTATGACATATGGCGCGCTTTTATGTAATGTTGGATTCAATGCATACGGAATTACACAACTCATCGACTCTGTCTACCCCTCAGATATTCGCTTCGGACTCCCGCGTCTGCTTGTATCTCGCGCCGTGCTTGCCTCCCAGCGGATAACGGATGCATTCGCGCGCATCTTGGTTGCGAATCGCGCCGCTGGCTATAATCACTTAATCGTCCACGAAAGCGGAGAGATTTATTCTGTTGAAGTTTCTTCTAAAAGATTTGAGATGTTATATGCACGTGATGGTTCAATGATTCACACCAATCATTATCTTGACCCTCAAATGAAATTAATTGAAAGAAACCCTGAGCATTTACTTTCATCTCGTGCGCGATATTTTCGAGCGTTGCGTTTATTAGGTCAAAAAGAAAAACATTCGATTGAGAGTTTACAAGCCATTCAACAAGACCACGTCAATGTCCCCAAATCTATTTGTAACCACGACATTATCGGCGAACCCATAGATCAACATAAAACAATTTGCGCATTGGTTATTGACTTAACCGAACGTGAAATGCACGTGGCTTGGGGCAATCCGTGTCAGAATCAATATCACACGTATAAATTGAATGCGTAATAATTTGTAGGGGCGAGGTTATCTCGCCCTTACTTAACGATATAAATTATTTTTTTCTATATATTCGTACACTTCGGGTGGTAAATAATAGCGCGCCATCTCCCCTGCTTTAATACGGCGGCGCAACTCACTGGATGAAACAGGTTGCAAGAGAGCATCAATAAATTGTATTTTTTTCGTGAGCCCAGGCAATTTTGATTCAATTTCAGCAAGGGTTGTAAAGTCGCTGGGGCGGCGCATCACGCCGATTTTGGAAACAGCAGTTATCAACTCTGGAGCGAAGCGCCAAGTAGATAAATCAGCAAGTGAGTCACCACCAATCAATAAAACAATTTCAGCATCAGGTTCTTCTTGTTTTAATAATTGAACTGTATCGAATGTGTAATGTGGACCCGGTCTATCAATCTCTAAGCGTGAAATTTCAAAAATTGGGGTATGAGCAATCATACTTTCTAGCATTGGCAAACGATGCTCTAACGGGGTTATCAAGTTTTCTTGTTTGTGCGGCGGGTCTGGTGTAAGTACCCACAACAAGCGTTGTAAATTAAATTGAAATGCGGCTTCGCCCGCCAGAATTAAGTGACCAATATGCGGTGGATCGAATGTGCCACCGAAAAATCCAATATGTTTTGACATTGGTTAAGTATAACCGTCCCGCAGGTTAAGTTTATATATTAAGTTTCCTTAAGAAACCTGCGGGACGTTCTTCATTTTTCTTGGTGGTATACTGCTGATATGTCTGATGTAACTATTATGAGTTCATCTTCACCGTTGAAACGGATTGCACATGCTGTACGTGCAATGGAGGCGGGAGAATATACTCCTCTTCTTTTGGCTGAATTTATTAAGGATAGTGGTGATTTAGGTCAACTAGCGCGCATGTTAGATGCCATGGCGCGCAGTGTTTCTGCAAAAGATAATCAATTAAAGTTATTACAAAAAGTAATTCCGATTGGTGTTTCACTTTCGGCTGAAAAAGATTTCAACCGTTTGCTTGAGTCGCTGGTTGAAGAAGCGCAATCTGTAACCAATGCAGATGCTGGCACACTGTACTTAGTAGAAGATGACGCGCTAAAGTTTGTGATATTGAAAAATACATCTTTGAAAATGGCAATGGGTGGAACAAGTGGCAATGAAATCACATTTTATCCTGTCAAACTGCATCATACAGATGGAAGTGAAAATCGTTCGAATGTCGTTTCTTATTCCGCGTTGACTGGGAAAAAAGTCAACATTGCGGATGCGTATAAAACTGAAGGCTTTGATTTTTCTGGCACGAAAGCATTTGATGAAAAAACGAAATATCATTCCAAATCTTTTTTGACCATACCGCTTCAAAACAAAGATGGGAAACTGATCGGCGTTTTACAATTAATCAACGCCTTAGACAAAACCACTGGCGAGATTATCGCCTTTGAAGATAACGACGTGTTAGAGGCTTTGATTCTGCTCGCCACCGCCGCACTCGATGGCTATATCCGTGAAGCGGCACTTCGCCAAGAAATTGCAAAGCTAAAAATCGAAATTGACGAATCCCGTCGCGCCAAACAAGTAGCAGAGATTACTGAGTCTAAGTTTTTTCAAGATTTACGAGACAAAGCCAAAGAAATGCGTGAGAGGAAAGAACAGAAAGAAGGTAAGTAATAAATTGATTGGGGCGATCAAAGAACTTTCAAAACTGCAAGTATTTTCACCATTTTCACTAACCCGTTTAGACTAGGATTTGACACTAAAGTTACGGGTTAGCACCTCAACCTAAAAGACAATGAAAAAAATTCAGAAACTATTATCAAAAGTGTCTACACGCAGGGCTGTTAAAGAGGCTAGCCTGAGCAACTCGTGGGGCAATGAACAAAATTTATAGAAAGCAGAAATTTTTATGATTATTTATTTCAAGAAATACAAAAAGTTTTTTATTCTCGCATTTATTGTAGTGACAACAATTTTATTAAGCGCTTGTGGTGACAGTTCAACCCTCTTACAAGGTGCAGCAGGTCAGCCAACGGAAACTGCACCAGCAGAATCAACTACAGAGCAACCTATCACTGAATCTGCAACTGCTACACCTTTTCCTGCCGCATCTGGCAGGATTATTTTCGTCTCTAATCGTGATGGTCAAAATAATTTATACATTACCTCACCAGACGGAAGTCAAGTAGAACGCTTAACCACAAACATCGCTGAAGATACCACACCACGCATTTCACCGGATGGTACGCGCGTTGCCTATGTATCTACAGTCAATAACAACACTGATATTTATATCATTGACCTTAACACTCGTGCTATCACACAAGTGACCAATGCGCCGGAAAAAGATTCCTCACCGACATGGTCGCCTGATGGCAGACAACTTGCTTTTGAGTCATTTCGCGATGGCAACTTTGAAATTTACATCACCAATGTTGACGGCTCGAATCAATATCGCCTCACCAATGACCCTGCCGCAGATACACATCCTGTTTGGTCACCCACCTCAAATGAAATTGCATTTGTCAGTAACCGCTTTGGAAATGCAGATATTTTATTAGCCAATACTTCTGGAAACGTTTTTACATTGACAACAAACCCGGCTCCAGACAACGCTCCGGCTTGGTCACCAAATGGAAGCACTATCGCCTTCCAAGCATTTTCCGGTGACCTTTCAAATTTATGCCTAATCGAGCGTGATGGATTGAATTTACGTTGTGCCACTTCTTCTCCTGCTCAATATAACCCACCTTCATGGTCACCAGATGGCGTATGGATTGCATCTAGTGGACATAATAGTGCAATTCACCTTTTCAACACTCTTGATGGAAGCACCAATCAACTTTATATAACCGGTATTGAACCACGTAGCACACCTTATTTTTCACGAGATGGACTACGTTTGGTTTTTCAGGCTCAATTTAATGGGGACATGGAACTTTTCTCGGTATTAATTCCCACAAACGAATTTTCACAGGTGACTTCTTTATCTGGCTATGATGGCGAAGCAATTTGGATAGATAATTAACCACCTTTCAGGTTTTACGGGTTATGCAATGCTGAGGAAACAGAAGCAAGTTTCACCTTAGAAACGAGGCGGGAATATGTTTTTGGTGTTGCCTATCAATTTTATTCATGTATAATTTCGCTTATGCTTCCTGAGTCGCCACTTACCACTATTGAAAGCCGTTTGCGATATTTATTGCCAGCTGAAATGTATGTATCTATGTGGGGCAATCCATCGGTAGATATTATGTTGGAAGTGCATAAGCATTTGCGAACGTTGCAAAGAATTGTGCATGATTACACATCAAAGCAAATTGATATTACCAAACTTAAGCCCGGCGATGTAAAAACAGAGTGGCAACATGGCACGATGATGTTTACAGATTTGGCGGGTTTTACAAAGTTAATGGAAGCCAATGCCTCTAAAGGGGAAGAAGGTGCTGAAAATCTACTCAAGCATTTAACAAAATATTTTTCCAGTATGATTTCAATCATCAGTGTTTCGGGTGGTGAATTGGTTGAATTTACTGGCGATGCATTGTTAGCGGTATTTTCCAAAACAGAAAGAAATGATGATACGGCTCGTGCTGTGCGCGCAGGCTTGCGAATGCAAAGAGCGATGAAAGAATTTGCAGAAATTGAAACGCCGTCTGGCATTGTTAATTTGAAAATGCGAATTGGCATTCATAGCGGTAGATTCTTAACTGCGGATATTGGCACGCCGCGCCGTATGGAACATGTGTTATTAGGAAAAGATGTGCAACAAGCCAAGTTAGCAGAAAGTAATGGACAAAACGAACGAGTAAATTTATCGAACAAGGCGTATGAGCAAGTGAAAGATAAATTTAGATTCGAAGATGGAAAAGAAGGCTATCATCTGGTGGTTGATGATTTAACAGATGCACAACTTGGCGAGTATGAACTGACGCCATTAAGACGACGCATGGCAAGTAACATTGTGATTGAGAAAGATAAAAATATTGTCTTACAACAAATTGTCAGTTTGCTAGATGACATTGAACCGATTGCTAGTTTTATTCCAGACCCGATTCTTTCATTATTGGTAGAAAGTGCGGCAGATAGAAGAATCCCACCTGATTTTCCTGAGCCGACGATTATGTTTATTCAGTTTGTAGGTTTACCAGAATCAGCAGACAGAGCATTACCCGGTGAAGAAAGAAAATTAGCATTAAGTTTTTCACGGGCGTTTTCATTAATCAATGCAGCGGTGGAAGCGCGTGGTGGTGTGTTGAAGAAAGTGACTTATCACCTTTCAGGTTCAGATATTGTGGTATATTTTGGCGTACCAAATGCACATACAAATAACGAAATGCGTGCGGCGGCGGCGGCGATTGCGATTCGTGAAATTGTGCAAAATATCAAAGCGCCGAGTATTGGAACGATTCAATCTGAGGTATATTGCCAAATTGGAATTAATGTAGGTCCAGCGTTCGTGGCAGAAATTGGTGAGCCGCGTGGGCGACGTGAATACAATGTCTTGGGAGATACAGTCAATACGGCGGCACGTTTAATGAACTATGCAGAAAAGAATCAAATTATTGTTTCTGAAAAAGTGAAGCAAGCCATTGAGGCAAAATATGAATGTAAATCTTTGGGTGAAGTTTCATTAAAGGGGAAAAAATCCGCAATGGTGTTGTACGAGTTAACACAACCAAAGGAAAAGAAATAAAAAAGAGACACGGCACGCCGTGTCTCTTTTTTATTATTATTTCGGCTTTCCTTTTAACCTTGAATTTAAACTAGACCAAATACCAGCGGCAAGTGTACTGCCTGTTTTCTTGCGCAAGTTAACTTTATAAATTGCTTTTTCGCCTTTGCCAATGTGAGTCAGCCAAAATTGTTGACTCAGGTTGAGGAGGGCCGAGTCTAATTGGTCACGTGTGAGGCGGTCTGTTTCAGGCACAGATTCCATCACTTCAAGCAAACGGGGATAACTCATCTGCAATTCACGCAACATCAAGCGCATGATTTTTCGTAAAGCAGGCGGAAGGTCAGCCAAATCAAGCGCGGTGATGCCATCTTGTTGTTGTTTGACTTTGATTTCTTTATCTAACCTGTCGAAGACTCCGGGCATGGCGACCTCGCTTAATACAACTCAGGCATGCTGATTGGTTCGGGTTGGGGTTCACATTCGCCGCACCAAATAACGTTCGCAACTGCCAGCCCTTTGGGTGTGTTGTTTGCACCGACAAACATAGTAATAAAAGTGGACATGGTTGCGGCGTGGTCTTTGCAAACAAACCTGCCGCAAAAGGCGCATGAAGCGCGTGCCTGTTCTTCACAATGCCAGCATTTCATAATTGAACTCCTAATAATGCCTTTTCTTAGCCACAGAGATTTCAGAGAAAAAAACTCAAAGGTCTCTGTGTACTCTGTAGCAAATGTTTTATTTTGCGGCGAGGATAAAATCTACCACGCCAATTAATGATTTTGACCATTCATGGTCTGGATAACGCAATGAGAATAAATCTTTGCTGGCATTTTCTGCCATATCAAATGAAAGCGGAAGCACACCAGTGACTTGGGCATTGAATTGAGTTTGAACTTGTTCTCGAAGTTTTGCAAAATCATATTTTGGTAAGGCTTTGTTGATTAATAAGAAAAGATTCGGCACATCTAAACTGCGAGCAATATCTACTGTCACAGATGTTCCTTGCAAATCTTGATTATCAGGTCGCAAAATGATAATCAAAATATCAGATGTGGCAATCGAGAGCAAAGTCTCTTCATTAAGCCCCGGATGTGTATCAATGAAAAGATAATCTAAATTAAATTCTGAAATCGTGCTTTGTAAGCCTTCGTTCAGTTTATTAAAGTCAATGCCTTCACGCAAGATTTGGCTAATTTCTCTTCCACGAATACTGGATGGAAATAACCATAGATTTTTACCTTTTAGTTTGGCACGTCCTTCTTCGTCGCCAGTGTTTTCGCCGATGTTAAATCCAATTTCTTTTATGGTCGCTTTGCCATGTAAAAAATCATTCATGGTCTTGCCCATTTTGTCTTCATCAAGCCCAAATAAGACATGAATGCCCGGAGATTGAATATCCGTATCTACCACGCCAACACGTTTGCCGGTCAATGCTACTTGTGCGGCTAAATTCGCAGTGGTATTTGATTTGCCTGTACCGCCACGAAAGGAATGGATTGATACGATTTTTCCGTTACTCATTATTCTGCCTCCGATTTACGAACCTTGTCGCTTCTTTCTTAACGTTTGAGCCTGTTCCTTCAACTTCGAATAAAACTCTGTGCTGGTAATTTCTTCAAATTCTTTTTTACGTCGTTCTTCATCAATTTGAAACGTCAAAATTTCTAATTGTTGTTTCAAACCTTCTTCGCGTTCTTTTACTTTGCTGACCATTGAATAAAATGTAGAAAGTAATTGCGATGCTTTGGCATCGTCCGAGTGTGTGGTGTTCATAATCGTTTGGGTGTTATCCAAGAATGAGTAATCACCTTCTGCCGTTTTTTGTGACCAATCAATCACTTTCTCAATGTATGTGGTTGAAAAACGTAAGCGATTTGAAAAACCACGCAAGATTCCCAAAGATACATCCAAACGCTCATCTAATAATTCAAAGAAAGAATCACGAGTTAATTCTAAGGCTTCTACATCCTCTAAAGCAATCGCACCAGCCGAGCGTGGCAGTTGGTCAATTAAAGCCAACTCACCAATTGTTTCGCCACCATCCACTTTGTTGATGATGATTTCATCACCTTTTGAATCGGTGGTGACAATCTTCAAACTACCTTTCAGAATCACAAAAAACGAATCAGCTGGGTCACCTTTGCGCATTAAGGCTTCATCTTTGCTGTAATTCTTGACCAAACCTTTCCCCGCTACTGCATTTAATGCTTCTTCTGATAATTCTTTGAATAAACTTGTCTCTTTGATGGCTTTCAGCCTGCTTTGTTTTAACTCTTGTAATTCGGCATCTTTCACTTTTTCAGTGACACGGTCCCAAATCCCGCCTCCTTTTTGACCTGTACCTGCTGAGGCAATTCGGGCATTTAACAAGTTGAAAACTTGGGTATCCATGCCAGCATATACTTCTCGAACCATCATCATACAATATACGCCGATTTGATTGCGCAATTTATTAATATCATCGCCAAGTTCTGCAATAATTTTGTTAATCTCGGCTTTTCTAACTTCGCTTGTATCTTTACCAAGTAAGTTTCGTTTAATCCCGATTTCTGCTTGTTTATAAATTAAGCTTCTAACCAAATTAGCTTTTTCGGTACCAAATCTTTTTTCTATTGGCAAAAGCACTTCGTTTATCTTTTCAATATTGCTGACCACTTGTGTTTCTTGCTGTGTGACGCGATCAGTCATATCAAGTTTTTCAGTCACCCATTGTTTTTGAATTTTCATTCCACGCAAGATGATAACGTAAATCAAACCCACGCCTATCACCCCATAGATAATGGCTACTAAAATAGCAACCCCTTCACTTACCATTGAATTAAACAAAGCATGGAAGAAAATTGCGAAAATATATCCAGCCAAGATAATCAAAGGTGCGCGTTTACTTTTATCATCTCGTTGATTGGCTAAAGCAATGCCAATGATTCCACTCCCAGTAGCATGGACAAGGTTGGTAGAAAATACTCTTGCGATTGCCACTAAAAATGCAATTTCCAGATTGTTATTCATGTATTGCACATTTTCAATCACTGCAAAGCCAATTCCCACGCCAAAACCATAAATCGCGCCATCTACAATGTAGTTAAAGTCTGCACGGTTGACGAGGTAAATGATAATAAGAGATTTAAGAATTTCTTCTACAATCGGAGCCCAAAAGCGTACAATCTCGTTCCATGAATCTACTAAACCGATGTTTAGGATGGCTGGGTTAATTTGTGCGGCAAGGAGATAAGCAAAAAATCCAGCAACCAATGTGACAATATTGAATGTAGATTTTCCCGTTTGATACAAATCGTAGCGTCTGAGTATCCATAGAAATAAAACGGGAACTGCGAAAGCAATTAAAAGTGCAAATGCAACAACCATGAGGAAATCATACCTTATCTACATACACCCTGCAAGGAAAAAAATACTCGGCAATAAAATAATTGCCGAGTATTTCATTACAATTTTGTTTTAATATCCACGCGAACCGGGTTCTTTAGAAGGTGACCACTGCGACCATTTATCAGTAGATGGATGTTGTGTGACAAAATAAATATCACTTCCACCTTGCCACCATGTTGAGTAAATATCTTGGTTACCATTTCTTGTGGATGTGAAGGATATATCTGTTCCTCCACAATTCCAAGATGGGGCAGAATCTACCCCTTCAAAATCAGTTAGTTGATATTCAGTGTTGGTGGTTAGGTCGTAGGTAAATATGTCGGTATTGTCACCAACTGTCACTTGATATGCGATGCGATTTCCTTCTGGTGACCAAGTTGCATTACCGGCATTACCGCCAACTGAAATTTGCTTGAAGTTTTTGCCTTGTACATCTGAGACGTATAAGTCCCATGTGCCAGTCATGTTGATGAAGAAGGCAAGTTGTTTACCGTTTGGTGACCAAGTTGGGAATAAGACATCATTTGAGAATGAAGTTACTTGAAATTCTGTGCCTGTTGAAATATCAAATACATAGACATTCCATGAACCAGTACGATTTGATTGGAAAGTAATCCAGTTTGCATCCGGTGAGTAGAAGGGGTTGATATCATTTGCTACATCTGAAGTTAATTGCGTTTCTTCTCCAGTATCTATGTTGAGCATAAAGATATCCGCGTTTCCATTACGGTCACTTTGATACACAATGGTTTTATTATCTGGTGCAAACATAGCATTGATGTTATTTGAATTTGTATTGGTTAATCGCTTTTGTGAATTTCCATTACTATCGGTAAGATACAACTCGACATTACCATCACGGTCACTTTGGAACACAACCCATTCATCATTCAAAGAACGGCTTGGGCGTGAGTCATTTGAATTATCTTTGTTGCTGAGGTTAATTGCTTCTACACCACTTACACCTTCAATACCATCTAATCGGAAGATTTCTAAATCACCTGAACGGAATGAATGGAAGGCAATCCAATTAGGGCAGGCTGGAACTCCTTGTGCGTTGAATTTAACTTCTGGAGCAGGGTTTACTGCTGTAATAGGAGGAGTAGGAAGCACTGGAGGCAAAATTGTTGGTGGAGGAGGAGGAAAAGGTAAAACCGCAGTTGGGTTTGTTGGAGTAGGAGTAGGAACTGTTGGGTCTACTACAGGAATAATAGCATCTGGAGGACAAACAGGGTCAACCTCACCTTGTGCGGCGCGACAATTTGCATGCAAACTTCCATTAACTGGATTACCACGTCCATGGTCGCCTTGACCACAGGGCAATTGACCTTGGTCTAAACATGGGTCAGATGGGTCTTGTTTAGAACCACGAACATCAACACCATTGGGGTTTTGAACGTTGGGATCACCAGTGCCAGATTCGTTTGGTCCACTGGAATTTCCACCGCCTTGATTATTGTTGTTTCCGCCACCCTGATTGTTATTGTTTCCACCACCTTGGTTGTTATTATTCCCACCACCCTGATTGTTATTGTTTCCACCGCCTTGATTATTGTTATTATTCCCACCACCTTGATTGTTATTGTTTCCACCGCCTTGATTATTGTTATTATTCCCACCACCTTGATTATTATCATTCCCTTGTCCCTGACCTTGACCAGCCCCACCTTCAAGTCCTACAGCAGGTGCACAAGCAGAAAGTACCAATGAGGAAATGATAATAAGTGCGATGAAAATAAATATTGTTCTCCCCCAAGATTTTTTTTGTTGCAAGTTATTCATTTTTATATCCTTTCTTTTTTAATTCAATCTATAGTTTTTTTCAAACCATAAATTGGAATTTTATTTTCTACGGAAAATCCAATAGACTAGCAAGAGCAAACCGACTATTCCACCGCCAATTAGAAAATTCGCATTGTTATTGGCTGTGCCTGTGGTGGGATTGTTACCACCACCAAATTCTAAAGATGGAACTGTGATGACTGCAAGAATTAAAACAGCCGCAATCACTACGAGCATACCTACTTGTGGGTTCGATTGAAAGTCGAATAGTTTTTTCCAAAATGGTATTTTTTCAGTCTCTTCTTCACGTTTCATACGGGCTTTGAGGCGCACGAGCATTTGTTTGGTTTTGGCGGTATCTGGCGCGTTTGTAGAGGGCAGAGTAGTTTTGAGGCGTAGAATCGTTTCCTCGAGGCGCACCATGTCGGCGTCAGAAGAAGAGGCGGAGGTATTTATCTTGCCTTGTAAAACTTGGTCGGCAAAATCGGCAAGGTGATTGTCTTGGTTGGTATCGTGTTGACTCATGTTATTTATCCAAATGAGCCCGAAGTGCGGCAACGGCTCGACGAAAGAGTGATTTGGTGGCTTCGAGGTTTTGGTTGGTAAGTTGTGCGATTTCATTGAATTGCAAATCTTCTGCAAACCTTAGCAAAAGGACTTCGCGATAATTTTCGGGCAGGTCTTGAAGTGCGCGTTGCAAATAAACTCTCTCTTCCATGTTCTTTGATGTGTTGCCTGTCATTGTTGCATTTGCTTCTGAAAGTGCGGCAAGCAATGGTTCTTGTTTGCGGGTGCGCTTTCTATAAAATTCAGCCACTTTGTGATTCGTTAAGGTACGAAGCCAAGTGCTGAATTGCGAATCGCCTCGAAAAGATGAAAGCGATTTAATTGCCGCGATGAAGATTTCTTGCGTAACATCTTCCACATCGTTTTCGGGAACTACATATCTCACCCGTTTGTACACGCTGGGTAAGTGACGTTGATAGAGGAAGTCAAACGCTTCGGTTCTGCCTGCTTTGAATTGGGCAATCAGAACCTCGTCATTTGCTTCCGGGGAGAGCGGGTTGGATGTGTTTTCCATATATTTGGTGGTTGCCATAAGGTGAAATGGGTTGCTATTTTCTCTTTTCAATCTTGCAAAGGAATTTATAACATAGAAAAGCGGGGAATTGACTTTCAGGTTAGTTAGGCTATAATTCAACTACATTTTTACATTTTAAGGCAGAATATCAAAAATTGGAGCGAGAGCATGTCCAAAATCATTTCAGTTCACTCATTTCGTGGCGGTACAGGCAAATCTAACACAACTGCCAATATTGCCGCGTTGTTAGCAATGGATGGCGCACGCGTAGGCGTGGTAGATACTGACATTGCTTCCCCCGGTATTCATGTATTGTTTAATTTAGATGAATCCGAAATGGTTCATTCTTTGAACGATTATTTATGGGGCAAATGCACCATTGAAGAAGCCGCACATGATGTTACAGGTCATGTCGGCGGTGAGATTAAAGGTCAAATTTTCTTAATTCCATCCAGCATCAAGCCCGGTGAAATTGCCCGCATCCTTCGTGAAGGCTATGACGTGGGTTTGCTTAATGATGGCTTCCGTGATGTCGTTGAAAAAATGAAATTAGATTATTTACTCATTGACACACATCCCGGACTCAACGAAGAAACCCTGCTTTCCATTGCAATTTCAAATGCATTGATTATCATCTTACGCCCCGACTCACAAGATTATCAAGGTACAGCCGTCACCGTAGATGTTGCCAAAAAATTGGACGTGCCGAAGATGGTGATGCTCGTCAACAAAACACCAACTACATTTGATTTTGACGATGTGCGTACCCGTGTAGAACAAACCTACGATGCAACTGTCGGAGCAGTGCTCCCCCATTCTGATGAAATGATGGTTTTAGCAAGTTCTGGAATTTTCTCCATCAAATTCCCAGACCATCCTGTTACCAAAGGGTTAAAAAGTTTAGTAGACCAAGTCAAATAAACAAACCTTATAAAATGTTTCTAAAAAAGCTCAAAGAGTTCTTTACTGGCAAAAAGGAGGACAGTACGAAACCTTCGCCATATGAACTTGCGCTGAAACAAATCCAATCAGGGCAAACCGATATCATGCCTTCCGATATCCTGTCTTTTTCAGAGCCATTGCGTTCCGCTGTTAATGCAATGGTTCGGTTAGGGCGTTTTAGCCTGACAGAGTTTACTGAAAAGCTTACCTTCACCCGCGCAGAAGCAAAAATAATTGCAGATGCATTAGTAAAACGGAAACTATTTGAAGTCGCTTCATATTCAAACGAACAAGAAACATTTTACACAGCTCACCTTTCAGGTTCAACCCGTCCGCTCAAAAAACCTGATTTAGATCTTTGGAAAAAAATAGATTAACTAAAACCCGCCTAACAAGCGGGTTTTTATTTTGACGTATAATTTGCACATGGCAGATAAACTTCTCTCGCGTTATCAAGAACTCAAAGAACAAATCAATTTTCACAATCATCGTTATCATGTGTTGGATAAACCCATCATCAGTGATTTGGAATTTGACAAACTCTTAAACGAATTAAAAAAGATTGAAGCCGAACATCCAGATTGGATTACACCTGATTCTCCAACGCTTCGGGCTGGGGGGAAACCTGCTGACCGTTTTTCAAAAGTTCGCCACCCTTCACCCATTTTGAGCCTAGCCAACGCCTTTGGTGCGGATGATGCCCGTGCTTGGCTTGAACGAATCAAAAAAATAGATGACCGTGTTGAAAAAGCAAAATTTGTCGTCGAACCAAAGATAGATGGTTTATCTGTTGTTTTACATTATCGTGATGGAGTTTTCACACAAGGCGCAACACGTGGTGATGGGGAAATTGGGGAAGATATTACAAGTAACTTGAGAACAGTTCGTGCAATTCCATTAAGGATTCCAGTAGGCGGGAAACAGAAAGCAGAAGTCAGCGTCCCGAAATATCTCGTTGTCCGCGGTGAAGCATTTATCCCGATTAAAGAATTTGAAGCGTTGAACAAAAAATTAGAGGAAGCAGGTGAGCGGACGTATCAAAATCCACGCAACACAGCTGCAGGTTCATTACGTCAACTTGACCCTGAGTTAACTGCATCAAGACCAATTACATTGTTAGTCTATCAAATTATCCATGCGGAAGGCGGCAAAGTTCCAACTTCACAATGGGAAATTTTAGAATATCTGAAAGCCTTAGGTTTTCCTGTTTCAGATGTGCCAAAAAGATTTAATGATTTAGAAAAAGCCATTGAATATACAGAGACTTGGGATAAAGGTCGTGATACTTTGCCTTATGAAGCCGATGGCATGGTCATCAAAATAGATGATTTGAACTTAGCGGCTGATTTAGGTTTCGTTGGCAAAGACCCGCGTGGCGCGATAGCATATAAATTCCCAGCCCGTGAAGTGACTACAACATTAAATGATATTGGTGTTGCTGTTGGTCGAACGGGCGTATTAACTCCGTATGCGATTCTTGAACCTGTTGAAATTGGTGGCGTAATTGTAGAGCGAGCAACATTACATAACTTTGATTACATTGCTGAAAAAGATATTCGCGTGGGAGATAGAGTTTTGCTCAAACGTGCGGGTGAAGTGATTCCGTATGTGATTGGTCCAGTAGTGGATGCAAGAAAAGGCAAAGAGAAAAAATTCAAACCTCCGCAAAACTGCCCTGCTTGTGATCAAGCAGTAGAACATATTGAAGGTGAAGTGGCTTGGTATTGTGTCAATTCTGCTTGCCCTGCCCAATTGATAAGAAACATTGAACATTTTGTTTCTCGTGGCGCAATGGATATTGTCGGGCTTGGAATCAAAATTGTTGAGCAGTTAATTGAATCTGGTTTGGTTAAAGATGTAGCGGATTTATTTACATTGAAAAAATCTGATTTGTTGAAACTCGAAGGTTTTGCAGAGAAGAAGGCAGATAATCTGTTGGGGTCGATTGAGCAGGCAAAAAGTCAGAGTTTGAATCGTTTAATCGCCGCATTGGGGATTCATGGTGTGGGCGAAGTCATGTCAAATGATTTAGCACGCGCGTTTGGAAATGTATCTGCATTATCAAAAACAACGATGAATGATTTACAACAAATCGAAGGCTTGGGACCGAACATCGCCGAATCCATTGTGGATTGGTTCAAGCGACCTGCCAATCAAAAAGTGTTGAAGAAATTAAAATCCGCAGGCGTTGACCCTGTGATGCAGAAATCAGAAGGAAAAAAGCAAGGCGTGTTGAGTGGTTTAACTTTTGTGGTGACGGGAACATTGCCGAATTTTTCACGTGATGATGCTAAAGAATTTATTGAAAGCAACGGCGGCAAAGTGACGGATAGTGTTAGCAAGAAAACAAGTTATTTGGTGCTTGGAGAAAACCCCGGCTCAAAATTTGATAAAGCAAAATCTTTAGGCGTGAAAATTGTTGATGAGGCTGGGTTGAAGAAATTGGTTGGTTAACTTTCAATTAAACTTTCTACATTGCATGGATAAAATTCAGTTTGATATTCAAATTTATTTTCAAGCATAAAGTTTTCAACAACTAGGTTTGCATCTGGAGTATTAATACACTTAAGAGCATGTAATAATCGAGCTTGTATGTATGCATCAGATGTCGAATCAAGTAAATCTGATAAATCTAAGATTGCACTGGGATGGGAAGGTTTCATAATCCCAATTGATGTTATTGCTATTCCGCGTGTATAACTATCATAATCTTGATATCCCCTTGCTATATCAATAATTTGTGGATAATACTCATATCCAAGCAAAGAAATACCATAAGTAATTTCAGGTACACCACAAATTACTCCATCTGATGTTACGCTGCTAGAAACAATCTGTATCATTAAATCAAAAGCCTCTTGTTTTTTGTAATTACCTAAAATTTCAGCCGTAAGTCTTGCAGTAAGGTCTTCCCTTACAGAGTGAGCAGAGGCATGACAAGTTGAAAATACTAATCGAAGTGTATTATAACTTGCTGGGTCTTTTACCTTTATTAAGTACTTTGCCCCAATCTGAACTATTTTACTTTTTATACCAAAATCATTTGACTTATATATAATATAAGAAGATAACCTAACATCAACTCTATAAAATATTGAAATGAAGGACATAATTGATATTAATAAATACATGTATCTTTTTAGGGACATTTTTTCTCCTAAACCATAGAAACAACACATATTAGCGACTTTTATAAGAAATGCCTAGTGTAAAAATTAATTACTTATTTTTTTCAACTAGACAAAAACCTACCCCTCAACTAAACTTACCCCAATCTCGTTCGGAGGAACTTAAATGGATATTCACAACACAGACAACGGCGCCACTCGCCGTATTGAAGCGTTACGTCAACGCGTGCAAATGATGAAAGACCACGACTATTATTTCTATAATCAGCCAGTGGAAGAAATTTTGGAGGGTGCAAAAGTGCGCGTGCGCGGGCGCATTATGGGCATGTACGCTTCTTATTCTTATTTGGGCTTGGTCAACCACCCACGCATCAACGAAGCCGCCAAAAAAGCCGTTGACCAATGGGGCACCGGCACAAATGGTGTGCGAACGTTAGCAGGAACTTTAACTTTACATAACGAACTCGAAGAAACGATTGCAAATTTCAAGCATACTGAAACAGCCATTACATACACATCTGGATATGTGACCAACTTAACCGTCATTTCAACATTGATGGGACGCGGCGATTACGTCTTCTCTGACAAAATCAACCACGCTTCAATCGTTGACGGATGCTTGATGTCCGGAGCCGAGTTTCGTCGCTTCCGCCACAATGACATGGAACATTTAGAAGGTTTGCTAAAAAATGCTCCCACCGATATTGCAAAATTAGTCATCGCTGATTCAGTCTTCAGCATGGACGGCGACATTATTGATTTACCCACAATCGTTGCATTGTGCAAAAAATATAATGCTTGGTTGATGATTGACGAAGCACATTCAGTCGGTGTGCTTGGTGCAAAAGGCACAGGCATTGAAGAACATTTTGGAATGGGTGATGTGATTGATATCAAAATGGGAACATTGAGCAAAACCATTCCATCAGTTGGTGGTTACATTGCTGGCAAAAAAGATTTGATTGATTATCTACGCCACGGTAGCCGTGCTTATATTTTCTCCGCCGCATTGCCACCTGCACAAGCCGCCGCCGCGAATGAATCGTTCAAAGTGATTTTGGATGAACCGTGGCGCATTGAAAGGCTCAATGCAAATACAAAACAATTCATCGGCGGACTCAAAGGCATGGGCTTTGACACGTTGTTAACTGAAACTGCTATCGTTCCAGTCTTATGTGGAACGGATGAAAAAGCATTTGAATTAACCAAGCAATGCCAAGAAAATGACGTCTTTGTTTTGCCAGTCGTATCCCCTGCTGTGCAAGAAGGTATGGCTCGCTTAAGAGCCACAGTCACTGCGGCGCATGAGCCGAGTGAAATTGAACGCGCTATGGATGTGATTTATCAGGCTGGGAAGAAAATGGGTATGGTGAAGTAAGAGCAGTAATCAGTAAAAAGTAATCAGTGTTCAGTAAAAGGTTGTTTGCGAGAGCAAGCAACCTTTTTTGTTAACAAGTCTATGCATGAAGTTAAGAAAATGTTTAGGAAATAGAATCAAATATCCCCTAAGTGAGAAGCGGGATTTCATCTTGATAGGAATTGAAAGCGTTTTTATAACAATTTTCTAACAAAGGTTTTGTACAATCGCGTCAATTTGATAAGGAGTTAACGATGAGATGGCAATGGAAGTTGGGAAAGTTTTTTGGAATTGATGTTTTTGTTCATGCAACATTTTTGTTATTGATTGCATGGGTTGGATACAGCCATTGGTTGGCGAATCAAAATTGGGGTGAGGTGTTGAGCGGAATTTTATTCATCCTCGCTTTATTTGCGTGTGTGATTTTGCATGAATATGGTCACGCATTGACAGCGCGCAAATTTGGTGTGAAGACACGTGATATTACGATTTATCCGATTGGCGGCGTGGCACGTTTGGAGCGAATGCCTGAAAAACCGATTGAAGAATTGTGGGTAGCCTTGATGGGACCCGCCGTAAATGTTGTCATTGCTGTGATTTTGTTTGTATATTTATTTTTAACTTCAAGTTTCACACCATTGAATCAATTAACTGTCACTTCTGGAAATTTTTTTGAACGATTATTGGTTGTGAACATTACTTTGGTGTTGTTTAACTTGTTACCTGCTTTTCCGATGGATGGCGGACGTGTGCTTCGGGCTTTATTAGCCATGCGTCTGGATTATGTGCGTGCGACTCAAATTGCGGCGACGATTGGTCAGGGCATGGCGTTGTTATTCGGTTTGGTTGGTTTATTCGGCAATGCGGGTCTGTTGTTTATTGCTTTCTTCATTTGGATTGGTGCTTCACAGGAAGCTAGTATGACTCAAATGAAAAATGCAATTAGCGGAATTCCCGTCGGGCGAGCGATGCTCACTGACTATAAAACTTTATCACCACGAGACCCGCTTGAAAGAATGTCTCAATTGTTGCTAGCAGGTTCACAACATGACTTTCCTGTGATAGATGAAGAGCGTATTGTTGGTGTTATGACTCGCGATGATTTTCTCAAAGCACTTTCTCAACATGGAGATAAAATCGCCATTTCGGCAGTGATGAAAAAAGATTTACCTGAAATTGATTCTTATGAAATGGTTGAAAATGCACTTGAACGAATTCAAGAATCAGGAATCCCTGCTTTGCCTGTTACTCATGCAGGTCAATTGGTTGGGATTATTACAGCAGAAAACATCACTGAGTACTTGATGATTCGCTCGGCGATTCGGAGCGCGCGAAGTTCGATTACCGTATAAAAGTAGGGACACAGCGAGGCTTAGAAAGATTTTTACCTTAAACTTTTTCGCTGTGTCCCTACACAACCTCTGCTTGAATTTGCAAGCCTAGATAAGTAAATTCTTAACCAAAAAAATTATTTCTTTTGTAAAATGCTCGTTACTCCGATGGGGAGTAGCCACCCACCAACTTGGGTGAGCAGTCGTCAATACGGAAAATTATTTTCTCGGCTGTTCTGTAAATGGCAAGACCATCGTCCAAAATTTTGGCGATGGTCTTTTTGTATTAAAAGCCCTTGTCTATTACTGTGAGGTGAAATGGAATGTTTGAACGATTAGAAACTGCAATCTTATCTTCGCTACAAGTCATCTTCGATGAATTTGGCTGGGCTGGCGTATTTGCTTTAATGATTTTTGAAAACGCCACTGGCATTTCACCCAGCGAAGTAGTGCTCGCCTTTGCAGGTTGGATGTTAATTGAAAGACACGGCATTGCCCCCAGTTTTATTTTTTTAGCAGGCGTATATGCTGGCTTTGGAAGTGCACTTGGTGCTTCTATCACCTATTGGGTTGCCCGCCTTGGCGGTAGACCCGTGATTGAGAAATTTGTCAAACTTTTTCATATAGACCCTGCTATGATTGAAAAATCTGAACAGCAGATGCAGAAATGGGGCATTCGCCTCATTCTATTTGGACGCATGATTCCTGCCGTGCGGACATTTATCAACATCCCAGCAGGTATGTCAAAAGTTCCATTTTTCAAATTTTTCATCGCCACTTTTATTGGCGCCTACGGATGGTGTACGATATTAATCGGAGCAGGTTACATCCTTGGGAATGAATGGCTATTGATTAGTGAATATATCAAAACACATGTACCATTGGTTTTATCAACATTAGTGCTTGGAGCAAGTGTTTACTTAATCTATTACTTTCGTGCTTACCAACCCATCCTTAAATGGATACGAACTCAAATCTATAAAAATAAAAAAATGGAAAAGCAATCATGAACTGGTATTTAAAAACAATCGAAACAGCATTCGATGAATTAAATTCAAATCAAAACAACGGACTCAGCGAAGCCGAAGCCGCAGAACGAATCAAAAAATATGGCGCCAATGAATTAATTGAACGCGGCGGTAGAACTCCCCTACAAATTTTATGGGAGCAATTAACCGCTACGATGGTTTTAATTCTCATCTTTGCGGCAGTGGTAGCAGGCTTACTTGGTGATACAAAAAATACAATCGCTATTCTTTCGATTGTGGCATTGTATGCTTTGCTGGGCTTTATTCAAGAATATCGTGCTGAGCAAGCCATTGCCTCATTAAAAAAATTAGCCGTGCCACATGTGCGCCTGATTCGAGATGGTCAACTAAAAGATGCGACTGCCAATCAACTCGTGCCAGGCGATGTAATTCAACTCGAAACTGGCAATGTCATCCCTGCTGATTTGAGATTAATCGAAGCAGTCAATTTACGAATTCAAGAAGCCGCACTTACAGGCGAATCGGAACCGATTGAAAAACAAACTGCCACCCTAACTAGTGAAGAACTCCCACTAGGTGATAGAAGAAACATGGCATACATGGGAACTATCATTACACAAGGTCGTGGACTTGCATTGGTTGTTGCAACAGGAATGCAAACCGAACTTGGCAAAATTGCCGATTTGATTCAGCAAGTGAAACAAGAACAAACCCCATTACAACGCCGCCTCGATGCTCTTGGAAAAAACTTAGCACTGATTGGTTTATTCATTGCAGGTTTAATTTTTATTTTAGGTCTCATGCGTGGTGATGAACTTCGTCACATGTTATTAACGGCAGTCAGTGTTGCAGTTGCCATTGTGCCAGAAGGTTTGCCCGCTGTTGTTACCATTACCCTCGCACTTGGCGCACAACGCATGTTAGCACGCAAAGCACTCATTCGTAAACTTCCTGCCGTTGAAACACTTGGCTCAGTGACGATTATTTGCTCCGATAAAACAGGTACATTAACAGAAAACAGAATGACTGTGGTGGTATTAGATGTAGCAGACCATGCCCTTGATTTAACAAACGAAGTGACAAAAAGCGGCTCGCTTCGCGCCACGCGGACAGTTGGTGCACCAATTCAATCTTCTCTTTCGCTTGCGGCAATTGGCGGCGCATTATGTAACGATGCAAAATTAATTGATACAGGTGACGATTCATTTAATACCATTGGCGACCCAACCGAAGGTGCCTTAGTAGTTGCCGCCGCCCGCATGGGATATTGGAAATCATCTTTAGATTCATCATTTCAACGCACTGCCGAATTACCTTTCGACTCTGAAAGAAAAAGAATGACCACTGTACATCATCTTGGTCAATACGACCCAGATATATTGTCGGGTGTAGATATTTCAGATAAAAAATATATTGCCTTCACCAAAGGTGGCATTGATGGCTTGTTAGACATCACATCGCATGTGTGGGTGGAAGGAAAAGCTGAGGTTTTAGATGCAGGCTGGAGGTTAAGAATTGAAGCGGCAAATGAAAATTTAGCAAAAAAAGGAATGCGAGTCTTAGGCGTTGGATTCCGTTTGTTGAATCAAATCCCTGAAATTATCCAAACGGATTTGGAACAAAATATTACATTGGTGGGTTTGTTCGGCATGATTGACCCGCCGCGTAAAGAAGTGAAAGATGCTGTGGCAACATGCCGCGCCGCGGGTATTCGACCTGTGATGATTACAGGTGACCATCCATTAACTGCTATTGAAATTGCAAGGCAACTTGGCATTACTGAAAATGGTCGCGCGTTAAGAGGAAGTGAAATTGAAAATTTATCTTTTGATGAATTAAAAAATGTTGTTGATGAAGTCAGTGTGTTTGCGCGTGTTGCACCTGAACATAAATTAAAAATTGTGCAAGCCTTGCAAGAAAAAGGTCATATTGTTTCAATGACCGGTGATGGTGTGAATGATGCGCCTGCTTTACGCAAAGCGGATATTGGTGTGGCGATGGGAATCACTGGTACCGATGTTTCTAAAGAAGCATCCGATTTGGTTTTGCTTGATGATAACTTTGCAACCATTGTTGCCGCCATAAAAGAAGGTAGAACCATTTACGATAACATTCGTAAGTTTGTGCGTTTTAGTGTGGCTGGCAATATTGGCAAAGTGTTGGTGATGTTACTCTCTCCATTTTTAGGGAAGCCATTGGCGTTATTGCCATTGCAATTGCTATGGTTAAATTTATTAACCGATGGCTTGCTTGGTTTAGGGATGGGCGTTGAAAATGAAGAACGCGATACGATGAATCGCAAACCTTACTCACCTACTGAAGGTGTTTTCTCACGAGGTGCAGGCAAACAAACCATTTGGGTTGGCATCATGATTGGTGCATTAGCTTTAGGTTTAGGTGCATGGTATTTCTTCACAGATCGCCCTGAATGGCAAACCATGATTTTTACATCACTGGCTTTCATGCAAGTGTTTCAAGCATTAGCTTCTCGTTCGGATAAAGAATCATTATTCAAAATGGGCTTGATGACAAACCCGCTTCTGGCTGGAATGGCAGGCTTGGTGACTGTTTTACAACTGGCTGTTATCTACATCCCAGCCTTAGCAAATTTCTTTGAAGTCGTTCCATTAAGTCTGCCAGATTTAGCAATTGCAATTTCTATGGGCTTGCTTGTGTTTGTGGTGTTGGAGTTGGGAAAAAAGAGAGTAGAGAACAGAGAGTAGTAATTAGTAAAGAACCCGTTTTGTGATAAGACGGGTTCTTTTCTGATTAAGGTTTTATCTTGGTTTTAAATATACGTTGATAAAAATTG